>ERZ835541.2546-NODE-2546-length-14356-cov-3.399133_pt1 | contig 14356 bp, 9 predicted proteins | sample MGYA00519945_ERZ835541 | MGnify/ENA primary metagenome ERZ835541 (study PRJEB31850, sample SAMEA3708780) | human gut metagenome | biome: human gut; feature: human-associated habitat; material: faeces | place: China | collected 2014 ...
ATACTGTTCGCCACTTGGTGCGTTCATGCCAAATCCGTCTGAGGAGAACCCTACCGTCCGAGAAGTTTTAAGCGGTTACTACATGGACTTTAATACAAAACTTGGACAAAATGGGGAAGATGGGGCAGTTACCTATCTCCATGAGAAAAACGGGAATTATGTGAGTAATTACTATGATACTTTAATGGTTTATATGGTGAAGTATGGAACCGGGGATATAGGTGTGGATATGGATCAGCGGCATAAGGACAAGCTGAAGGAAATCTTTGATGAAATGAACAGTTTTGAAAACACGACCATAACCACTACCATAAAGGCAGGGGAAAGCCTGGGAAATGTTGTCACCAGCGGTTATTGCCAGTGCAGTATCTGTTGTGGACAGTGGGCAGGAGGACCTACAGCCTCCGGTGTCATGCCAAAACCGGACCATACCATTGCAGTAGATGCACAAAACCCCTTTGTCCCTATGGGAACCAGGATCATTATGAACGGGATTGAATATACCGTAGAAGATACCGGAGCATTTGACCGGTATGGGGTACAATTTGATGTTTTCTGTGCAGATCATGCAACTGCGTCTGCCTGGGGACATCAGACTTTTGAAGCGTTTCTGGCAGATGGGGACGAAAATGAGATTACGGTAACAAAGAAGGGCTGCTACGTCAAGAACCTGAATTATGAGGACTATATTGCACTTGGAAAGCTGACCGAAAAAGAAGAAGAACTTTTAAGGGAAGTCATGAGTGAGGAATTCCGAAATGAGATCCCTTCCTTTGGCGTAGGAAGTGACGTTGCAAATCTGGCACTGACGAAGGTAGGCTGCAAATACAGTCAGGAACACCGGTATGAGGAAGGATATTATGATTGCAGTTCCCTGGTACAGCGGTTGTATCAGGAGGTAGGCATTTCCCTTCCGGCGATTGCCTCTACCCAGGGAGAATTTATGGTAACACATGGGTTGGAAGTTACAGAAGGCGAACTGGAGCCGGGAGATCTGATTTTTTACTCTTATGAGCAGAATGGGCAGTTCCGCAATATTTCCCATGTGGCAATTTATGTTGGTAATGGCAGAATGGTACATGCAGCCAACAGCAGACGTGGAGTAGTGAATGACCCGTTCAATCCGTCGAACATTGGGCTGTATGGAAGACCCAGCCGCTTGCAGTAAGAAAGGAGAAGCATGGACGAAAAAGAATATGAAGTGACCATAACAGAAGTCCTGGAGAAAAAAGTAAGATACCGGGGCAGGAATGAACTGGAGGCAACTGCAAAAGCAGAAGCAGATTATTATGCAGAAAAAATCGTGCTGGGGGCAGATGATTTTTCCTATCGTGATATTTCTGCAAAAGAACTGGTACCTGTAAAAGAAAGAAGGAACAGCAGATGAAGCATATCACAAAAGTACGGGAACTGTATGAGGAAACCATACACTGGATTTCAGAGTCGGAGGATTCCTGGAAAAATTTCCTTTCCTGCATGGGGCGTTTGTATCAGTTGGACTTCTTAAATACCTGTATGGTATATGCCCAGCGCCCAGATGCGTCCGTTCTTGCAGGATATGATGCCTGGCTGGAAATGGATTTGCCGGTTGCCAGAGGAAGTAAAGGAATTGCAGTATTTCCTTCCAAAATTTTCGGGGAAGGAGTTACCCATGTTTATGATATTCAAGATGTAAAGGGACAGGGAATCCGGCCCTGGAACTGGCAGGTGAATGGGACAAACCGCAGACTGCTGGCAAGGGAGCTGTTCCCGGAAATCTACGAACAGGAAAAAAAGTTTAAAAATTCTTTAGACGCCTTTACAAGAACAAATGTTTGGTTTATGATAGAAGAGGAAGATGAAATTTTAAAATCCTTGCAGAAGCTGGCTGTCCTTATCGGAGAGGGACAGGAGGTAAAAGAAAACCAGATTACAGAGTTTCTTGTAAACAGTGTCTGTTATGCGGTGAAAAGCCGCTGCGGTATCCGAGATGACACCCTGGATTTTTCTTTTATCTGCGGTTTTTCAGAGAATGAGGAGGTTCTGTACCGGACAGGACGGTTAGTATCCCATTTATCTGGGCGGATTGTGTTACAGATTGCAAGGACCATGAAGAACATAGACCTTGAAAGGAGGCAGTATTATGGAAGGAATCGCAGGAATCCAGTACAGGGAAATGAATGGCGTACAGATACCAGTCTTAGAGGGCGTGATGAGCGAGGAGAAGATGCTGGCGTCCCTGAACCGTTACGGCAGGATCGCAGCACAGGAAATGAAGAGAACGGACCAGGCACAATACGAAATGATGCTCCTGTCCGGGAAACTGATGGAGCGGCTTATGAAAATCCAGACAGAAGCGGAGGAATACCACGAGAAACTGGCAGAAAGTTTTCTGAAGACCTGGACCAGGGAGGACAGGATAGACCCTTACAACACGTTGGAAATGACCAACCTTCGGATACAGGCGGATATGGAAGCACAGAAACAGGTTATGGAGGAGATCATTCAGCTCAGGATCGGATAAAACAGGAAAAAACAGAAGAGGATACAGAGAAAGGAACTGCTTCGGCGGTTCCTTTTCTGTCTGGGGAGATAGAACCTGCACAGCCGGAAAACTGGCAGAAAGAGAAAATTCTTCTGGAAATGACGGAGCAGGAGATACCATATAAAATTTATGAGTTTTACCGGAACAATCCAGAGGAAACAGACCGGGAAGCTTATCTTTATGAATTGTATGGAGATGTAAAAAGAGAAGCCCATACAAAAGACGGTATCCTGACCGCAGAAAGCGGTTCCAGTGGTTTTTATATCCTTTGGAGTGAGGGAACTTCCATGAAGGAGTCGTTCTGGTACTGGGACGAAGTTTCTTTGGAAATTGGGAAACGGATTGAAAAAGGGACCTATCTTCCTTTGTTATCTGTATCGGAGGAAGCCTTAGAAAATGGGGAAGAAACAGAGGAAGAAACCTTACAGCCAGAGAAAGTGCAGGAAGTGATTGAGGAAAAGGAACCAATCCCATTAGAAGAGATTGGCATAGCCTTTTATAAACAGAATATCCAGGCGGATATTTTAAAGAAAATGCTCTGTCTGGTCTATACGACCAATCAGCTACTGGAAGAAAAAGACCATTTTTTGAAGATGCTTTTGCTTCGGGAAGTACCGGAAGGCCAGCCTTATTATCTGGTGCGGACAGAACATGGAAGCTATGAGCTTTGTATTCAGGAAAATGGGATTAAGATCACCCTGCCGGAAAGCCAAGATTTTCTGCAGGAACTTTCCTGGGATCAGTTTGGCGGGCTTACTGCACATCTGGCAGAGGAGGACCAGATTGCCTATACCGAAGATTCAGAAACCTTAGAGCAGCAGGAGAATATGTACCGTCTGCTTCCCTGGTTTCCGGCATTATGGGAAGAATATAGCGAAATTCTTAAAAAGGAAGAGCTTTGGCAGGAAGGAAGAACCTCTGTCCAGACAGAAGGCAAGGAAGAAGCCGGAGATTATTATTACCCAGAAGGGTGGTTGCAGTTTACCGGTGGGGATAAAAGCCGGTATCAGAAAAATATCCGGGCAATCCGTATCTTAAAAACACTGGAGCAGGAAGAGAGAAATGCCACAAAAGAAGAACAGGAAATTCTTGCGGGGTATGTAGGGTGGGGCGGGCTGCCAAATGCTTTTAACAGTAAACGCCCGGAGTGGAAAAAAGAATATCAGGAATTGAAGGAACTGTTGACCGCAGAAGAATACGCCCAGGCAAGGGCCAGTGTCAACAGTTCTTTTTATACGCCGCCGGAAGTCGTGCGGGGTGTTTATAAAGCCCTGGAGCAGTTTGGATTCCAGAAGGGAAAAATTCTGGAACCGGCTATGGGGATTGGAAACTTTTTTCATGGTCTTCCGGAAAGTATGCAAAAATCCCAGCTTTATGGCGTGGAGATTGATGCCATAAGCGGAAGGATTGCACAAAAGCTCCACCCTTCAGCCAGTATCCAGATTAAAGGATTTGAAAAAACGGAATTTGAGGATAACAGCTTTGATGTAATTGTAGGAAACGTGCCTTTTGGGGATTTCCGTTTGTATGATCCCCGATATAAAAAGATGAAGTTGAAAGTCCATGATTATTTTATCCGGAAAAGCATGGACCTCCTTCGGCCAGGAGGCATTTTGGCAGTGGTAACTTCAAAAGGGACGTTGGATAAAAATGACAGCGCTGTGAGAAAAAATTTGGCAGAACAGGCAGACCTTTTAGGGGCAGTCCGGCTTCCGGCAGATTCTTTTGGAAAGAGCGCCAATACCGCAGTTACCAGTGACCTTTTGTTTTTTCAGAAAAAAGCAGAGCCTTCGATTGGGGAGCCAATCTGGACTTATACAGGGCTTACGGAAGACATGGTACCGGTAAATGAGTATTATCTGGAACACCCGGAAATGATGCTTGGGAAAATGGTCTGGTTTGAACAGTTTTTCGGGAAAGATTCCAAATATACAGCCCTGGTCAATGAAGCGGAAGACTTTGACCTGGAAAAAAGAATTTTGGACGCAGTTGGAGAGCTTCCTAAAAACTGTTATGAAGAAAGCATAGCAGAAAAAAAGAAGGAAGAGCAGGACGTCTTAGCTGCTTCCCCAAAGATACCTAATTATACGTTTACGGTGATACAGGACGAAGTATATTACCGGGAAGGGGAGTCTTTATACCGGAGTCAGGCAAAGGAAAGTGTGAAGCGCCGGATACGTGCCATGCATAAAATCCGCCTTCTGGTGCGTGAAATTTTACAGATACAGCAGGAAAATTGTTCTGACCAGGAACTGAAAAAGGCACAGGAACAGTTAAACCGTTTGTATGATGCCTTTGTGAAAACGCATGGATATTTCTGTGACCGGACAAATAAAATGGCGTTCCGGCAGGACAATGATTACCCCCTGCTATCTTCCCTGGAAGTGGTTGATGAGGACAAAAACGTAACCAAAGCCGATATTTTTTACAAAAGGACCATACGCCCCAGAGATGTGATAGACAAAGTGGAAAATGCCCAGGAAGCATTGCATATCAGTCTGTCAGAATATAACCGGGTGGATATTCCCTATATGCTCTCTCTTTATCTGGGAAACAGGAAAGAAATGCTCCAGGAATTAAAAGGGTTAATCTACCAGAACCCGGTACTGGCAAAAGAAGAAGATCCCAATGCAGGGTGGGAAACCGCAGATGAGTATTTAAGCGGAAATGTGCGGCAGAAGCTCCGTACTGCTAGGATTTATGCGCAGAACAATCCCTTGTTTGTAGACAACGTGGAAGCACTGGAAAAGGTACAGCCAAAAGAACTGACAGCGCCTGAGATCAGTGTAAAACTGGGAACAACCTGGATTGAAAATGAGGATTACGAACAGTTTATATATGAGCTTTTGGAAATCCCGGAGAGCAACCAGAGAAACTATTGCGCTCATAGTGGCCATGCCCTCAAGATTGAGCGCTTAGATGCAGATATGTCTTACCATATTGACAGGGGAAATTTTTTTGGAGGAACCATTCGTACCAGGGAAACCTATGGCACAAGATTTATGGATGCGATCAGCATTATAGAGGAACTGTTAAACAGCCGGATTGTGACCATACGGGACCGGGTGCAGGAAGGGGAAAAGGTGCGTTATGTGATTAATCGGAAGGAAACCATGCTTGCCAGGGATAAGGCGGAGCAGATAAAAGAAGCCTTCCGGGACTGGATTTTTAAGGAACCAGAGCGCAGAAAAAAATATGTGGATTTTTACAATGAAACCTTTAACTGCGACAGACAACGAAGCTATGATGGCTCTTATTTAAAACTGCCGGGACTGAACCCTTTGTTAAAACTGCGTCCTTATCAGAAAAATGCTGTAGCAAGGGCATTGCTGTGTGGAGGGAACACCTTGCTTGCCCATACGGTAGGCACTGGTAAATCTCTGGAAATGATCTGTATCTGTATGGAGATGAGGAGGCTGGGGCTGGCAACGAAACCCCTTCTTACGGTTCCCAACCACCTGACCTTCCAGATGGGGGCAGAATTTTTGCGGGCCTACCCAGATGCGAAGATCCTGATTACCAGAAAAGAAGATTTTCAGAAGGAAAACCGCAGGCGCATGATTGCCAGAATGGCAACAGGGGATTATGACTGTATTATTATCGGACATACGCAGTTCCAGAGAATTGCCATTTCCCCTGACCGGCAAAGAGCCATGATAGAAGAACAGGCAGAGCAACTGGTAGAAGCCATTAACCAGGCAAGGGAAGAAGCAGGAAAGAACTGGTCCATAAAGCAGATGGAAAGCAGAAAGAAAAAACTGTTGCAGAAAATCGAAGAACTGAACAATGAAGAAATCAAAGATGATGTGATGTACTTTGAAGAAACAGGCGTAGATGCCTTATTTGTAGACGAAGCGCACCTGTTCAAGAACTTGGAAATTTTTACGAAAATGAACAATGTTGCGGGTCTGGGTTCCAGCGGTTCCCAGAGGGCTATGGATATGCGTATGAAAATCCAGTATATCAACGAAAAAAATCAGGGAAGGGGCGTCATTATGGCAACGGGAACCCCTCTGTCAAACTCAATGGTGGAACTTTATGTGATGCAGTTATATCTGCAGGAAAGGCGGCTTCACGAAAAGGGGATTTACCATTTTGATGCATGGGCTTCTGTGTTTGGGGAAGTTACCAGCTCTTTGGAACTGGCACCGGAAGGTACTGGTTACCGGATGCGGACCAGGTTTAATAAGTTTATCAATCTGCCGGAACTGATACACCTGTTTAAAGAAATAGCAGACATTATTCTGCCTGATATGCTAGATATTAAGCGGCCAGAATTAAAGGACGGAAAATATAAGGTTGTAGTATCGGAAGCCTCTGATTATGTCAAAGAACGTATGCAGGAAATGGTGGAAAGGGCAGAAGCAATCCATAGAGGTGTGGTAGATCCAAAGGACGACAATATGCTCCGGATTACCGGGGAAGCAAGGCTTTTGGGTACAGATCCCCGGCTTTTGGACAGTTATGCTCCGGTAGATTCGGATTCCAAACTGAATAAAGCAGTAGAAAACATTTACCAGGAATATGTACAGTCCCAGGAACAGAAAGGAACCCAGATTGTTTTTTCGGATATTGGGACACCCGGACCTGGGAAAGCGTTTACCGTCTATGATTATTTAAAACAGGAACTGATTACCAGAGGTGTTCCAGAGGAAGAAATCTGTTTTATCCATGATGCAAAAACAGATGAACAGAGGGACCGTATGTTTTCCGATGTCAGAGCCGGAAGGAAACGGATTATTATAGGAAGTACCGAAAAACTGGGAGTAGGAACCAATATCCAGACCAGAATGGTGGCGGCACATCATATCGACTGCCCCTGGAAACCCTCTGATATTGAACAGCGGGAAGGGCGTATTATCCGCCAGGGGAATGAAAATGAGGAAGTCAATATTTACCGCTATGTAACAAAGGGTTCTTTTGATGCTTATTTATGGGGCATTGTAGAAACAAAACAGCGGTTTATCAGCCAGGTATTTACCAGCCGGGAACTGGCAAGGATCTGTGAGGATATAGATGAAACCGTACTAAACTTTGCAGAGATTAAAGCGGTAGCTTCTGAAAATCCCCTGATTATGGAAAAAATACAAGTAGATAATGAAGTGGCACGTCTGAGAATTTTAAAAGCTGCACATGAAGGGAAACGGTTTGCTTTGCAGGATGCGGTTACGTTCCAGTACCCGAAAAGGATACAAAGTCTGGAGAAAGAACTGCAATCGCTTCAAATGGATTTGGACCGTAGGAACCAGGCTATGGAAGTACAGCCGGGGTTTGCAATCACGCTGCAGGGAAAAGTCTATGAGAAGCATAAAGAAGCAGGGGAAGTCCTGCGTGGGATTATAGAAGGTGTGACAGCTTTTACCAGGCACGAAGTCGGTATGTATAAGGGATTTCAGGTATTTGTCCAAAAGGATATGATGGAGCCGGTATTGTTCCTTCAGGGAGAGAAGGAATATAGTGTGGAGTTAAAAAGCAGTGACTCCGGCAATATGGTCCGTATGGAAAACCGCTTGAATGCCCTTGATAAAGCAGTAGAAGATGTTCAAAAAGAAATTAAGACCTGTGAAAATGAGATAAAAAATGCAAAGCAGGAATATGCAAAGCCTTTCCCGTATGAGGAGCTTTTAAAAGAAAACATTACCCGGCAGATGGAGATTGATGCAGAACTGGAAATCAAGGACCAGGAGGAGTGTGTGGAAGTGCAGGAGGAAACCAAAAATCTTCCATGCCAGACAGCGGTTCGGTAAAGAAAAGTAGAGTAGAAAAGGAGATCACAATATGGAATATAATATCAGAGTATATAAACCGGAATTGAAACAGGAAGAAGGAAAGATCAATAATCTGAAAGGATTTGCTACCATTACCTTTGATGAGGCCTTCTGTGTGAAAAGTCTTGCAATTAAAGAGTCCTCGAAAGGAAATCTGTACCTCGATATGCCCCGTTACAGAGATTACGAAACAGGGGAGTATGTTCCTTTTTTTCGGTTTACCGATAAGGAATTTCAAAAGGAAGTGTTGGATACTGTAAGGGAAGCCTATGAGAATATGACAGAAACTAAAACAGACTGTAAGGGCAGTTGGGGAGAGGAAGAACTGTATTACAATCTGAGTGTAAATCCGGTACAGGGAAGCGATACCTTTAAGGCAGATGTTGCCATTCGTCTGCAGGACGTATTGGCAATCCAGCAGCTTCATGTGATCCAGGCATGGAACGGAAAAACCTTTGTAGGTATGCCCCAGAAAAATTCTGCAAAAGGAGAACGGGAGGACATTGCCCATGCAGTTAATGCAGAATTTAAGGCAGATCTGGAAAGTGCAATCATGGACGAATACAATAAAAAGATGGAATATGCCAAAAGCCAGAAACAGCAGCGAAGAAACGGGAGGTAAGAAAAGTCCAGAAAAATATATGGTGTTTTCCGATAAAGAGTGATACAATAAAGAAAATATCGTATTAGGAGGAGCAGATATGCCAAGACGCAAAAAAATGGAGAATATATCTCTGGAGGAGCAGCTAGTAACTGTAGAACAGGAGATTAAAACAACAGAGGCAGAATTAAAAGAACTGCGTCTGAAAGCAAAGGACCTCAGGAAGAAAATCGAAGATAAACAGAAAGATGAGATATTTAGCGCATTGATTGCTTCCGGAAAAACTGTGGAAGAGGTAATGAAGTATTTAAAATCTGGTAATGAAGAAAAGGCTGAATAAGATAAGAGAAAATGCCGTTACGGGTGATGATAAAAACCTGTAGCGGCATTTTTTATGTAAAAGCTTTGAAATTTCAAATATTAGTTTACTACGAAAAATGTGATTTACTATATTTTGTTTGATAAGTGATATTTGTGGGAGAAAATTATCATGAAGTGCTAAAATGGTAATTGGCTAATGAATATATAAAATTGTTTGTAAGAATTGAAGTTGGCGTAAATATGGAATATAATAGTTATATCAAACAAATTCAATATTATAGAAATATGAAAAGAAGAAAAGTTCATTTCAAGTACAAAAACTGTTATGCGACAAAATGGAGGTGAAATATGTTTACTATTTTAATTGTAGAAGATTCTAAAGAAATTTTAGATTTGATGGTTTTACATTTAGAAGATAAATATAATTTAATTAAAGCAGAAGATGGCATTAATGCAATAAAAATTGCTAAAAAAGAAAAAATTGATTTGCTTATTTTAGATATTATGTTGCCATTAGTAAATGGTTATGAGTGTATGAAAGCAATAAGAGAAAAAAAGAATATTCCTATTATTATTGTATCAGCTAAAAGTACAGATGAAGATAAGATTATTGGATTGCAAAAAGGTGCTGATGATTATTTAGCAAAACCATTTAATCCATTAGAGTTGGTAGCAAGGGTCGATGCTCAACTTAGAAGATTTTATGAATTTGGTAGTGCAGAGGAAATTCAAGAAGAAGTTATCTGTTTTCAGAATCTAAAATTGGACTGTAAAGAATGTTGCTTATATAAAGATGAAGAAAAAATATGTTTGACAAATAAGGAATATAAACTTTTGAAATTACTGATGAATAATCCAAAACGGGTTTTTACTAAAAAGGCTATTTTTGAAGCTGTATGGGAAGACGAGTATTTATATGATAGTAATACAATAATGGTTTATATTAGTAAATTAAGGGACTATATAGAAGAAGATTCTAAAAATCCTCAGTTTATTATTACAGTAAGGGGGTTAGGATATAAATTTGGAAAATAGAAAGAAGAAACTAGAAGTAACGCTTATAAAAAACTTTTGTTTTTTTTCAATAGTGATTGTTATTATATTTGCAATCGTGGCGAGTGTAATAAGTGTATTTAATAACTCAAAAATTGTTAATACATTAGAGGAAAAGTATATTGTCAGTTGTGAGGGAAAAAGCCGATATGAAGATATAGATATTTCAGAGTTAAAAAGAAATGGTGCATGGTTTGAAATATTGAATACAGATTACGAAAGACAATATCCGAGAGCAGAATATAAAAAATACACTAGCATAGAAATTATAGATATTGTAAATGGTAATTATGAAATTGATGGAAAAAAATATAGAGGGATTGTTAAAAAGTTTTATGATGAACAGAACAGACAGCGAATACAGGTAACTTTTTTTCCGATAGATTTCTTGCGAGTAACGCCAACCATAAACATTCCTTTAGAGGCAGAATCAATTCACTTTTTAGGGATTTATATAGTAGGTATTATTTTATTTGGAATTGGGTATTGTTTAACCGTTTTTTGTGTGTCTAAGAAAATAAAGGTAGAATTGACCAAGCCAATCAATTTATTAAAAGAAGCAATGAAAGAATTAGGAAGTGGGAATTATAAAAAAAGACTATCTTTTAAAGCAGAGTATGAATTTGTGGAGATGGCAAATTCTTTTAATTGTATGGCGCAAGAAATGGAAGATGCTGTAAAACAAAAAGAAGAAGAAGAACGGTTGAGGAGACAATTGATCTCGGATATTGGTCATGATATAAGAACACCTTTAACAGTTGTTCAAGGATATTTACTAACTGTTATAAATGATTTAGAAAATAGCAAAAGTAAGAACATAGAATATTTGAAGCGTTGTTTTGAAAGCAGTGTTGAAATGGAGCAGTTACTTCAGCAATTAAGCGATTATAATAGGATGTTTCGAGTCGATTACAAATTAAACAAAGAATTAGTGGATTTTACTGAGTTTGTGAAAAATATTTTGGCAGATCAATACCATTATATTGAGGTAAATAAAAACATTTTGAGAGTGGAGGTTGATGAGGAGGAAAGAAATATCTTCATTGATAAAAGAGAAATGCGTCGAGCAATTATAAATTTACTGAATAATGCAGTACAACATAATGATGAAGATACGACTATTGAAATTAGACTGACAGAATATGATAGAAAAATATATCTTGTTATAGCGGATGATGGGAAAAAAATTCCAAAAGATATTAGTTCGTGTATGTATGAACCATTTGTTAAAGGAGATCAATCGAGAAATGATAGTAGTAATAGTGGATTAGGACTTGCAATTGTAAAAAAAGTTCTGGATGCACATGAAGCAGCTATTTATTTTGAGCAGCCATATAAGAAATATACAAAGGCATTTATAATTGTGATGCCAGTAAAATAACATAAAAAGCAGGGCATTGTGCCCTGCTTTTTATGTTATTTTAAGGTTCAGATAAGATGAATTTTAAAAAAGCATGATATAGTAATACCATCAAAACAAAGAAAGACGGTGGTCATAATGAATGAGGCACTTTCGATTGATAATTTGACAAAAAAATATAAAAACAAAATAGCATTGGATGATTTTTCCATGAAAATAATGCCAGGAGAGATAGTTGAATATTCTTGTGCGGTAACACCGCAAGTCCGGCAGACGGGAAACCGTCTGTCCGGGCTAGCGGGAACCGCTTATGCGAGTTTACTCACGTAATGTTTTGTCCAAGCCATAAACCTCTCGCATCGAGATATCATGTTCGGCATCAATGCTTGTAATGTTGATACGATAACTGTCATGAGCAATGCGGTCAATGATTGCATCTGCCAGAGGACTATCATCACCACCCAGTTGGTCGTACCATTCCTCGAACTCATACTGGGAGCAAAAAATCGTTGAAGATTTCTTGCGTCTCCGATGGAGTAGTTCGAAGATATCTCTTTGTTCAGATTCCGTTGGTTTCAATAGAAGCCATTCGTCCAAAATCAGGACAACGGGATTGGCATACTTAGCCATCACCTTTTTGTAGTTGCCATCTGTCCGTGCCACCTCCAGATCAATAAGCAGATCAGGCAGACGGATATATTTGGTATTGTAATACTGCTTACAGGCTTCCATGCCAAAGGCACAGGCCATGTAAGTTTTACCGCAGCCTGTAGCACCGGTAATAAAAAGATTCCGATGTTCAGATATATATTCGCAGGTAGCAAGTCTGCGAATCAGTTCCTTGTTTAGCTTGCGTCCGGAAGTATAGTTGATATCCATGATATTCGCTTCCGGCTGATCGAAACCGGCATTCTTGATCAGTCTTTTGAGACGGTTGTTTTTGCGACTGCTGTATTCGATATCCACCAGCATACCGAATTGATCCTCAAAGGGAACCTCCTTGAATTTTGGGTCATTGAGTTGATTGCGGAATGCATCTGCCATTGTGGTAAGGCGCATTTCTATTAACTTATCCATTGTACTCTGATTGGTCATATGTGTTTACCTCCGATAGTAATCGGCACCTCGTGTGATGCCATGTGCTTTATGTGTGGTCTTGGTATCGATTGCTTCCGATGCCAGTTTTTCTGAACCGGTTACAAGTAGGTTTTTAATACTCTTGTAACTGGGTGATGCTGTATAGGATAATGCCTTTTTACAGGCAGCTTCCAGTAACGCATCTGAGTACTTCTCAGCAAGCTTAAGAAGCCCCATACAGCTTCGGTAGGTTTGTTGTTCCACACTTTTGGAGGTCAATATTGCATTGACTGCAGTGTACGTATTTATGCCAATCCGCTCAGCCCATTTACGGAAGCGGTCACCGTTCCATTCCAGATACTTCTGGTGGTCTGCCGGCATATGTTCAGTAATGGTGCTGTACTGCCCAGGGCGTCCTTTTAGACGACGATGGGAAGCAATGCGGTTATGGTTGTAGAAAATTTCAATCGTGGTGTCTGTTACCCTTATATCAACTTTCTTTTTAATGTATTCGTACGGAACGGAGTATAGCATTCCGTCCACAGATATGTGATAATTGAACTGGACAGTGGCTGCTTTCCAGTCACTCAGTTCAAAACGGGTAGCAGGTAATGGTGACAGCAATGGTTTTTCTTCCCCAAGAAATAAGCTTCGCCGACTACCCTCTTTCTTCTGAAAGAGCCTTTGGTTGAACAGTTCCAGCTTATCTCTGATTGCCAGATTCAATTCGGCAAGGGAGAAGAACTGTTCATTCCGAAGAGCTGCTGTGATCCAAGTAGAAATATTTCCTACTGTCCCCTCAGCATTCGGCTTATCTTTTGGAGCCCTGACACGCGCCGGGATAATAGCGGTGCCGTAGTATTCGGCCATTTCCTGATAAGTTTCATTGACCTGCTGGTCTTTAAAGCCACCATTGTGGACAACCGCTGTTTTACAGTTATCCGGTATGAGAATTCTGGCAACACCACCAAAATATTCATACATATGAACATGGGCATTAATCCATGATTTCTGCTTCATATCCAGAAATGCTTCCACATATGCGTACTGACTATAAGTCATCACGCCGACAAATATATAGGCTTTGGTGATCTCACCGGTATCCGGATCAATGATTGTTGCAGGATCTCCTGCCCAATCGACCTCAACCTGCTCACCAGGTTTCCGGTTGATATGCATGGTAGCACGTCGTTTCTGCTCATCCTGCTGGATGTGATAGCAGAACTGGGAATACATAAGTGGTTCTTCGCCATTTGCATGACAATCCTCCATGTATTCTGTCCACAAGAGTTTCTTACTGACTCCGTTACGGAGTAATTCTTTGTGGACATAATCGTAGTCAGGCATCCGTTTATTGGATCTGACTTGCTTTGTAGAAGGAAAAAACATTTCTGCAAGAACAGCATCGGTATCGCTTTTATCAAGCGGCCAGGAAATATTTAATTCCTTTGCACGCTTCAAAACGCGATTAACCGTTTTCTTGGAGACATTGCAGCTGTCGGCAATGCTCTGCTGACTGAGTCCCAGACTTTTTAGCCTGAGAATCTCTCGATACTTGGTCATGGTCATGACCTCCTTTGAATGAATTTACACCAGCTGGTGCATGATTACATTCTAAGGGATTTATGATAAAGGTTTCCACTACCGGAAGG
>ERZ835541.2551-NODE-2551-length-14327-cov-2.616172_pt1 | contig 14327 bp, 11 predicted proteins | sample MGYA00519945_ERZ835541 | MGnify/ENA primary metagenome ERZ835541 (study PRJEB31850, sample SAMEA3708780) | human gut metagenome | biome: human gut; feature: human-associated habitat; material: faeces | place: China | collected 2014 ...
CGCGAAGCCCGTGCCGTACGGCAGGAATTGGTCTTCTTTTCCACCTCGGGACGCCAGGTGGATTACCGTGCGGCCTATGTCGTACCGGCGGGCGAGGACAAAGGGCTGTTCCGGCTGTGGCTGGACGGCGTTTCCATTGATGTGGAGGCTCCGTTCCGTGGGGCGTTCGGTGCGGAAAACGTCATTGCCGTAGCCGCCGTGGGGCACCGCCTGGGGCTGGGCGCCGAGGAAATCGCCGCCGGATTCGCCGGGGCCGCGTTGCCGAAACAGCGCTTTGCCTGTTCGAGGGCCGGGGATTGGCTGGTCATCGACGACAGCTACAACGCCAACCCGTTGTCTTTTTCCCGGATGTTGGAGGCCGCCGCTGAAATGGCCGGGGATCACGCGGACAGGCCCCTTGTGTGCGTGCTCGGCGAAATGGGTGAACTCGGTTCGCTTTCCGAGGATGAGCACCGCAATCTGGGCCGCCTTGTGGCGGATATCAAGCCCCGCCTTGTCTGCTGGAAGGGCGGGCACCTGGAAGAATTTGAAGACGGGTTGCACGCCGGACGTTACGGAGGCGCATTCTGCCCGGTGACGTCCGCCGAGGATATGTTTAAGGGCCTTGCCGCCTGTGATCTCGGCAGCGGTGGGGGCGTGATCCTGTTCAAGGGATCACGTTCGAACAAATTGGAAACGTTGGTCAGCGCCTTTACGGAGGCACAGGCGGGAGAACCCCATGCTGTATAACCTGCTGTATCCGTTGAGCGTTGACTATTCCATCCTCAACATTTTCAAATACATCACCTTCCGCTCCGCATGGGCGCTTGTGACGGCGCTCGCGGTGAGTATCCTCGTCGGGCCTTATTTCATCCGCTGGCTGCAGGCCATCAAGTGCCGTCAGGAAATCCTCAAGGAAGTGAAGGCGCACCAGTGCAAGGCCGGGACCCCCACGATGGGCGGTCTGCTCATCGTGTTCGCGGTGAGCGTGAGCGTGCTGTTGTGGGCGGACCTGACCAACGCCTATGTATGGATGACCATGCTGGTGTTCATCGGGTTCTCGGCGGTGGGGTTCATCGACGACTTTATGAAGGTATCCCACCATCAGAACAAAGGTCTCAGCCCGCGCGCGAAATTTGCCGGTCAGATGCTGGTGGCCGGGATCGCCATGCTCCTGCTGGTGTCGGAACCGGCCTATTCCACGCGGCTGGCGTTCCCGTTCTTCAAGACCCTGAACCCGGATCTCGGGTACTGGTACATCCCGTTCGCCATGCTGGTCATGGTGGGGACTTCCAACGCGGTGAATCTGACGGACGGGCTCGACGGGCTGGCTATCGGCCCGATGGTCGTCGCCGGGCTGGTGTTTTCGGTGTATATTTACATCACGGGGCATGTGCGCTTCGCCCAGTACCTGCAACTTGAATATATTTCCGGGGTGGGCGAGGTCGCGGTTTTCTGCAGTGCGCTGGCTGGCGCGGGGCTTGGGTTCCTCTGGTTCAACGCCTATCCCGCCCAGATGTTCATGGGCGACGTGGGGTCGCTCGGGCTCGGCGGCGTGTTGGCCTTTCTCGCGGTGCTTTGCAAGCAGGAACTGCTCCTGCTCATCGTGGGCGGCCTGTTCGTGGCGGAAACCCTCTCCGTGATTCTGCAGGTGAGCTATTTCAAGGCCTCGGGCGGGAAGCGCATTTTTCGCATGGCCCCGCTGCACCATCACTATGAAATGAAAGGCATTCCGGAATCGAAGATCATCATCCGGTTCTGGATCATCTCCGTGATGCTCGGGCTGATCGCGCTGTCGGCATTGAAGTTGAGATGACACCGGGAAGACATTCCCTTTACGGCTTTGAAGAAAGGCCGCCTGCTTCGGCTTCCTTTCCCCTCCAAAGCGTTTGGCGATGAGGCAGGGGAAAATTGTTCCCGAATCAATTGAAGAGAGAACTTCCCGGCGCGCTCGGAACCATTTGAACCGATTTCGTAGAAAACGGTTCACGGCGGCTTCGAGGGGGGCCGGGGGAGATCATTCCCCCCGGCGGGATCAAGGGGCGGTGCCCCTTGCCGCCGGAGGCATCATTCTGGAGTCATGATGAAAGCTGCAAACGAAATGTTCACGAAGCCTGCACCGGCGGTGAAACCGGGCGACCTCGCGGTTGTTGTGGGAGCCGGGGTTTCCGGCGTGGCCGCCGCAAAACTGCTGCACAAGCTTGGTGCGCGGGTGCGGCTGCTGGATCGCTCTTTGGATCGCATCCCGGCTGATTTCGCGGAATGGGCGGAGTCCGCGGGAGTGGAAATCGTATGCGGCGAACATTCCCCGAGCCAGTTCCGGGACGCGAAGCTGGTCGTGCCGAGCCCCGGTGTGGCCGCCGCGGTCATCAGCAAATTTCTGCCCGACGGCAACCCGCCGGAAATCATGGCCGAAACCGAACTGGCATGGCGCCAGCTTTCCGGCGAGCCGGTGCTCGGCGTGACCGGGACCAGCGGCAAGACCACGACAACCAGCTTGTGCGCGGCCATGTTGAAGGAACAAGGGCTTACGGTGTTTACGGGCGGCAATATCGGCACGCCGCTGTCCGAATATATCTTGTCCGGCGAGAAGGCGGATGTAGTGGTGCTGGAATTGTCCAGTTTCCAGTTGCAGACCTGTTCGACGCTGCACCCGCGCGTGGGCATCCTGCTGAACATCAGCGAGAACCATCTCGACTTCCATAAGGACATGGACGAGTACATCAGCGCCAAGATGCGCCTGTTTGCCAACCAGACGGAGACGGATCTCGCTGTGCTGCAGGACGGCATGGATGAGCTTGCCGGGAAGTACGGAATCAAGGCGCGGAAAATCCATTATACGGAATCGGACCGTTTCCCGGATATGCAGCTCATGGGCCCGCACAACCGCTGCAATGCCGAAGCGGCATGGCTGGCCTGTCGCGAATTCGGCGTGACCGAGGAAGCCGCGGCCCGTGCCGTTGCCGCGTTCCAGCCTTTAGAGCATCGGCTGGAAAAAGTCGCCGAGATCAATGGCGTGCTGTACGTCAACGATTCCAAGTGTACGACCGTGGAAGCCTTGCGGGTGGCGCTGTCGTCATTCGATCGGCCTGTGGTGCTGCTCGCCGGGGGCAAGTTCAAGGGTGGGGATCTGCCGGGCCTGTGCCCGCTTCTGAAGGAACATGCCCGGTGCGTCGCTCTGTTCGGGGCAAGCCGTGAACGGTTCGAACCCGCGTGGCGGGATACGTTGCCCGTGACGTGGGATCGCACCTTGGAGCAGGCGCTGCGCCGAGTGGCGGGCAAGGACGGCCAGCCCGCGCTGGCTCATGAAGGCGATGTGGTGCTGCTGGCTCCGGCGTGTTCCAGCTATGACCAATATCCCAACTACCTGCGGCGCGGCGAAGATTTCAAGCGCGTCGTCCATGAGGTGCTCGCATGACAATGGCCCGTCGCCGTGTTCCCTCGTCAGGATTCCGTCCGACGCAGGAGAGCGCCCCTGTCGGCCAATACGACTGGGGATTGATCGCGCTGTTCCTTATGCTGTTGTGCATCGGCCTGCTTATGGTGCTCTCCGCCAGCGGCGTGGTGGCGGAACGCATCAACGGAGACAAGTATTTCTTTTTCAAGCGTCAGCTCATTTATGCCGTCATAGGCGGGGTTGTAATGTGGGTTCTTGCGGCTGTGCCGCGCCACATCCTGTACAAACTCCAGTATCCGTTCCTGCTGTTTGTACTGATGCTGCTGTTTGTGACCCTGAGTCCGCTGGGCGCGCGCGTCAACGGGGCGCAGCGTTGGATTTCGGTGAAATTCTTCTCCATCCAGCCGTTGGAGTTCGCCAAGATCGCGCTTGCCCTCTACCTGGCCTACTTCATGAGCACCAAGCAGGAGCTGGTGAAGACGTTCAGCAAAGGTATTATCCCGCCGTTCGCCATGACGGCCCTATTTTGTTTTTTGCTGCTGGCCCAGCCTGATTTCGGCGGGGCCGTGGTGCTTTCGCTGATCCTGTTCTTTATGTGCCTGATCGGCGGGACCCGGTTTATTTATCTGTTTATGGCCATCGGCGTGGGCTTGGCTGGCGCGTTGGCCCTGATCATCTTCGAACCGTACCGCGCCCGGCGTCTGGTGGCGTTTCTCGATCCGTTCGCGGATGCCCAGAATGCGGGGTATCAGCTTGTGCAGTCCCTGTACGCGCTCGGCTCCGGCGGCTTCTTCGGCGTGGGCATGGGCGGCAGTTCGCAGAAGATGTTCTATCTGCCCGAAGCGCACAACGACTTTATCATGGCGGTGGTGGGCGAGGAGCTCGGCTTTTTCGGCATGACGCTGATCATGGTGCTGTTCGCCATGCTGTTCATGCGTTGCTACAAGATCATCATGGGGCAGTCGGATCTGCGCGATCGTTTTTCGGCTTTCGGCGTGACGCTGGTGCTGGCCATCGGTGCTACGCTCAATCTGGCCGTGGTTATGGGAATGGCACCGCCCAAGGGGGTGGCTATGCCGTTTTTGAGCTACGGCGGCAGTAGCCTGCTTGCGAGTATGATGTGCATCGGCTTGCTGCTGAATTTTTCCCGCACGGCGCGGTGACAGGAAAGGATATGGGCGTTCGGGTCATTCTGACCACCGGCGGAACCGGTGGACATATTTTTCCGGCTTTGGCCGTGGCGGAACAGTTGCGGCGCGAAGGCGCCGAGCTGTTGTTCGTCGGTTCGCAGTACGGTTCCGAGGCCAAGCTGGCGAAACAGGCCGGGCTGGAGTTCCGGGGGCTGCCCGTGCGCGGCGTGCTCAGGCGCGGCCTGCGTTCCGTGGGCGCGCTGTGGGGGCTTTTCCGCGCCGTGTTCATGGCTAGGGCTATCGTGAAGGACTTCCGGCCCGACGCCGTGATCGGTTTCGGGGCCTATGCCTCCTTCCCGTCGCTGGTGGCGGCCAAGTTTTCCGGCGTTCCCATCGCGGTGCACGAGCAAAACGCCATGCCGGGCCTGACCAACCGCATGTTGGCGAAGCTGGCAAAACGGGTGTTCCTGTCTCTGCCGGACGTGACCGGGGCTTTTGACGCGAAAAAGAGCCAGCTCACAGGCAACCCCGTGCGCGAGGCGATCGTGGAGTCCGGGAAAAACGCTGTTGGGCATCCCGGTACCCGCCGTCTATTGGTCATGGGCGGCAGCCAGGGGGCGAAAGCCGTCAATTCCGTGATCCTCGCCAGCCTGGAACGGCTGACGAAGGCCGGGATCGAAATCCGGCATCAGACCGGCTCTTTTGATCTGGAGCGCGTGCTTGCCGGGTATCGGGCGCACGGTGTCGACGCTTCGGGCGTGACGCCGTTTATCGAAGATGTGGCCGCGGCGTATCAGTGGGCCGATCTGGTGTTGTGCCGGGCCGGGGCGACGTCCGTGGCCGAACTGGCCGTAGCCGGAAAACCCGCCGTGCTCGTGCCCTTCCCCTATGCGACTCACGATCATCAGACATACAACGCTCAGGTTATGGTTGATCAAGGGGCTGCGCTGCTGGTGGCGGAAAAAGACCTCCCGCATCTGGACGCCGGGGGGATGCTCATCAACCTGCTGCTGGACCCCGGCACGCTGCGCACGATGTCTCAGATGGCGCACACCTGCGCGCGTCCCGATGCCGCCTCCAAAGTGGCGCAGGGCGTTCTTGCGCTGTGCCGTCAGAGCTGAAAAAGGAAACGATGATGCGTACCAAGTTTACGAAAATCCATATGATCGGCATCGGCGGCTCGGGCATGAGCGGTATTGCCGAAGTGCTCTTGAATCTCGGCTATGAAGTGCATGGCTCGGACATGGCGGACGGCCCCGTGGTTCAGCGTCTGCGCTCGCTCGGGGCGGATATCCATATCGGGCACGCCGCCGGGAATGTGGATGACGTCAACGTGCTGGTAAAGTCCAGCGCGGTTGCGGAAGACAATCCCGAAGTGGTCGCCGCCCGCCAGAAGGGTATCCCGGTGATTCCCCGTGCGGAGATGCTGGCGGAGCTTATGCGCCTGCGGACCGGGATCGCCATTGCCGGGACACACGGCAAGACCTCCACGACTTCGCTGACCGCCGCCATTTTCGACGCCGCCAGCCTTGACCCGACGGTCATCATCGGGGGACGGATCAACGCCTATGGGGCCAACGCCCGGCTGGGGCAGGGCGAGTATCTGATCGCCGAAGCCGACGAATCCGACGGCTCGTTCCTCTGTCTGTTGCCGATCATCAACGTCGTGACCAATGTGGACCGCGACCATCTGGATCACTACGGCAATCAGGAAGCCATCGACGAGGCGTTCGTCAGTTTCATGAACCAGATCCCGTTCTACGGGCTGAACGTCGTGTGCGGCGACGACCCCGGCGTGGAGCGTCTGCTGCCCCGCGTGAAGCGTCCCGTCGTGACCTACGGGTTTGGTTCCGGCAACCACATCCGGGCGGAAGTGCTGGAGTGTGGGGTCATCAACCGTTTCAAGGTCTTCATCAAGGGCGAAGAGCTTGGTGAGGTGACGTTGCGTCAGCCGGGCCGCCACAACATCCTGAACGCGCTTGCCGCCATCGGCGTGGCGTTGGATGCCGGCATCGAGCCGCATTTCTGCATCGAGGGATTGGCCCGTTTCGGCGGGGTGGGGCGGCGTTTCGAGCACAAGGGCGAAAAAAACGACATCCTTGTCGTGGACGACTACGGGCACCATCCTGTGGAAATCGCCGCGACGCTGGCGACGGCCCGTACTGCCTACCCGGATCGCCGGGTTGTGGTGGCGTTTCAGCCGCACCGTTTCTCGCGGACACAGGCGCTGTTCGGCGAATTCTGTCATGTGCTCGGTACGGTGGACAAACTGTTGCTGACGGAAATCTATCCCGCGTCGGAAAAGCCCATCCCCGGCGTGAACGGGCAGAACCTTGCGCAGGGCATCCGGCAGGTGTCGGACGCGGACGTGAGCTATTTTCAGAATTTTGATGAGATGGTTGCCGCGTTGCCGGATATCCTCAAGCCCGGGGATCTGTTCCTGACTATCGGCGCGGGCAATGTGACCACTGTCGGGCCGCGTTTCCTCGCGTTGGAGTAGAAGATCCATCGGGGGAGGGCGCTTTTTGCAAAAAGCGTCCTCCCCCGGCCCCCCCACCCGCAAAAACGTTGACTGGTGGGGAGGCTGCGCGACGGGAGTCCCGTTGTACGGCACCGGGAGAGATTGTTGTGAAAATCGGGAACGCAGCGGCGTTTCCGGTACTGCCGGGGGCCGGGGGGCGCTCGCCCCCCGGACGGGGTCAAGGGGCAGTCGGCCCCTTGCCGCCGGAGGCATCCTTTCCGCCGGAGGCATCCTTTCCGCTCTGAAGGCTTGAGGCGCAAAAGGGGGCGCGTGCCCCGATAAGTGGCCTTTTATCAGGTGAACGGGCTTAGTTCCCTGTAAAAAATAATATTCAACAGAGTCGTTCTCCTGCGAAACAAACGGGAAAGAGGAAAACCGATGGTACGGATCGTTGCGTCGCCGCGCATGGCTTCTTTGACCTCCCTGCACCTGGGGGGCCGGGCGCTGGCACTCGCCACGTTTGAAAGCGCCGCGGATCTGGAAACGCTGCCCGAGGCAGCGGATCGGATCGGGGGGCGCGTGGCCATGCTTGGCGGCGGGACGAATATCCTCGCCGCCGATGGCGAGCTGCCCGTTGTGCTCGTCCGCTGCGGCATGGACGAAGCGCCCGCCGTGATCGGCGAGGACGGCGGATTGCGGCTCGTGCGGGTCGGCGCGGGCGTAAAGCTGCCCCGCCTGTTGGTCTGGTGCATGAAACACGGCTTGTCCGGGCTGGAAGGCATGGCCGGGGTGCCGGGCGGCGTGGGCGGCGCGGTGGCCGGGAATGCCGGGGCGCACGGGATGGACATGGGCACGGTGCTGCGCAGCGTGGATGTGTTTTCCCCGGACCGTGGCTTTCGGACGCTGGGGCGTGAGGACGTGCGCTGTGAATACCGTTTTTTCGGTTTGAAGGACGGCGGGAAGCCGTGGTTTGCGATTTCCGGTATCGTATTGGCGCTGCGCCCGGCGGAACCGGAAGCGATACGCACGGCCCTGCGCGACAATATCGAACGCAAGCTGCGGGTGCAGCCGGTCCGTTCGTGGAGCGCGGGGTGCGTCTTTAAAAACCCCCCGGAAGGGACGTCGGCGGGCAAGCTGCTTGACGAGGCCGGATTCCGGGGCAAGCGGCTCGGAGGCATGTGCTTTTCCGAGATCCATGCGAATTTTTTGGTCAACGAAGGTAAGGGCAGCGCGGACGCCGCGCTTGAGCTCATCCGTTCGGCGCAGAGCGCCGTATGGGAACGGTTTGGGATCCAATTGCAGACGGAAGTGAAATTGTGGGTATTCTGAGTTCGTCGAAGCGCAACAACAGGCGTCCCGCCCGCAACAGCTACACCAGCCCGCAGCGGAGAGCCCCTTCTTCGGGAGGCGGATCGTTTTTCGCCCATGTGAAGTCGGCCCTCAGCTGGACCCTTGGCCTTGGGCTCGGGGCGGCGTTGCTCGTCGGGCTCGGTGTGGGCGGCCTTCAGTTGCACCGCATGGCGACGACCAGCGAGTTCTTCGCCATCAAGCGCGTTGAAATCCGGGGCACGACCCATTTTTCGCGCGAGGAAGTGCTCAAGGCCGCAAACCTGCAATCGGGCGTCAACAGCCTGACCGTCAACATCGCGGACGTGGAGCAGGGCCTCCGCGACAATCCGTGGGTGCTGTCCGTGGCCGTGAAGCGCCGCCTGCCGGATGCGTTTGAGATCCGCATCCGGGAACGCATCCCCGCATTTTGGATGCTCAAAGACGGCGTCCTGTACTATGCGGACAACAGGGGGCAGATCATCGCGCCCGTGAATGTGGGGAATTTTCTGTCGCTGCCGACGCTGGAGATCCTGCCCGGCGGCGAGGAACTGCTTCCCCAGATGGACGAGCTTTCCCGCGCGTTTCAGGCCGCGCACCTGCCTGTGAACATGGCCAGCGTTTCCCTGTTTCGGGTGAGTGCGGCCAAGGGCTTTGAAGTCTTTATCGAAAACAGGAACCTGGTGCTGTGCATCGCCGCTGAGGACTGGGATGCCAATCTGCGTCGGCTGAGTTTGGTCCTTTCCGATCTGGCCCGCCGCGGCGAGTTGAAGACGGCACGGGAAGTTTGGGCCGCCGACGGCAACGTCTGGGTTGTAGAACCTGAGAATGTCTAAGAGCGAGTAGCGGTTTTTTCTAGACTTTTTACGGAAAATATGCTGTATCCGGGGTATTCAGACTGTGAAACAGGGCGGAAAAAGACACCCTTGTTCTGGCTCAGAACAGCAGTGATGAGCAGGGTGACGCCGCAGCGCCTCCCGAAATGATGGATTCGGGTCTGATTTCGCGTGATCGGGATGACGCAATATCCCGACATGCATTGCGAAACGCGCCAAGGAGTAGCGCATGTCCAAATCTGAATTGATAGTCGGCCTTGATATTGGCACCACCAAGATTTGTGCGGTGGTGGGCGAACCCTCTGAGAACGGCGGGATGGATATTGTCGGTATCGGCACGAGTCCGTCCACCGGAAGGGTGTCGTGGTCAATATCGAGCAGACGGTGCAATCCATCAAGCGGGCGCTTGAAGAAGCCGAACTGATGGCCGGATGTGAAATCCGATCCGTGTATGCGGGCATCGCCGGCAGTCACATCAAGGGGTTCAACAGCCACGGCGTCATTGCCGTCAAGGGCGGTGAAGTCTCGCCCCGCGACATCGAGCGTGCGCTGGATGCGGCCAAGGCGGTCGCCATCCCGTTGGACCGCGAGGTGATCCACATTCTGCCTCAGGAATACATCGTCGACGATCAGCGCGGCATTGCCGATCCGATGGGCATGGCCGGCGTGCGTCTGGAAGTGAAGGTCCACATCGTGACCGGTGCGGTCACTTCCGCCCAGAACATCGTGCGCTCCTGCCATAAGAGCGGGCTTGACGTGTCGGACATCGTGCTGGAATCCCTCGCCTCGGCCAAGGCCGTGCTCACCGAAGAGGAGCGCGAGATCGGCGTGGCCCTCATCGACCTCGGCGGCGGGACCTGCGACATCGCCATTTTCGCCAACGATTCCATCAAGCATACGGGCGTGCTGGCGCTTGGCGGGCAGAACCTGACCAACGACATCGCGTTCGGCCTCCGCACGCCTATGGCTGCGGCGGAAAAGATCAAGATCAAGCATGGTGCGGCCATTGCCGAAATGGTGCGCCCCGATGAGTATATCGAAGTGCCCAGCGTGGGCGGGCGGGAACCTCGCCGCCTGTCGCGTCAGGTGCTGGCGGAAATCTGTGAACCCCGCATGGAGGAAATCCTCACGCTCCTCGATCAGGAGCTGGTGCGTTCCGGTCTCAAAAACATGATCGGCGCGGGTGTGGTGCTCACGGGCGGGACGGCCCTCATTCAGGGCTGTCAGGAGCTCGGCGAACAAGTCTTCAACCTGCCTACGCGCATCGGGTATCCCCGCAATGTGGGCGGGCTCAAAGATATGGTGAACAGTCCCAAGTTCGCCACGGCCATGGGCCTGCTCCGCTTCGGCGCGGAGAAGGAAGGCATGGAGCAGAAATTCCGTATCCGAAGCGACGGGAATGTATTCAATTCGATCCTGTCGCGCATGAAAAAGTGGTTTTCCGAAATTTCCTGACGTCTGGGCGGTCAGCACGTTGTTCTCTTTGAGGAGGAGCTATGATGGATATGCAATTTGAAGCGGATACACCCCCCGCGAATATAAAGGTCATCGGTGTCGGCGGTGGCGGCGGCAATGCCGTGCAGAACATGATCATGGCGGGCCTGAAGGGTGTCTCCTTCATCTGCGCCAATACGGATGCGCAGGCTCTGCTTCGCTCCAAGGCTGAAATCAAGCTCCAGATCGGCGAGAAGCTGACCAAAGGGCTTGGAGCCGGGGCCGATCCCAACGTGGGCCGCGATGCGGCGCAGGAAAGCATCGGCGCGATCAAGGACGCCATCGGCGATGCCGACATGGTCTTCGTGACCGCGGGCATGGGCGGAGGAACCGGGACCGGCGCGGCCCCCATCGTGGCACAGGCCGCCCGCGAACTGGGAGCCCTGACGGTGGGCGTCGTGACCAAACCGTTCCTGTTTGAGGGCACGAAACGCGCCCGCGCCGCGGAGCAGGGCATCGCCGAGCTCCGCGAGAACGTGGACAGCCTGATCACCATCCCGAACAACCGACTGCTTACCATTGCGCCCAAGAAAGCGAAACTCAGCGATATGCTGAAATGCGCCGACGACGTGCTGCACCGTGCTGTTCGGGGTATTTCCGACCTTATCACCGTTCCCGGCCTCATCAACGTGGACTTCGCCGACGTGCGCACGGTCATGAGCGTATCCGGCCTGGCCATGATGGGCGCCGGCATCGCCGTGGGCGAAGGGCGCGCCATCGAAGCCGCGCGCAAGGCCATCACCAGCCCGTTGCTGGAAGATGTGTCCATTGCCGGGGCCAAGGCTGTGCTCATCAACATCACGGCCAACGAAGATCTGCTCTTTGAAGAATTCAACGACGCGTCCGCCTACATCAATGACGCGCTCGGCGAAGCCGATACCAACATCATCATCGGGTGCGCCACCGACGAGAATGCCGGGGACGAGATCCGCATCACCGTCATCGCTACGGGCATCGAAGGCAACGCCGCGCCGAAGGTCGTGCAGGGCGGGCAGGCCAATATGGCTACCGTCCGGCCCCAGCAGCGCCCGGCTCAGCAGCCGCAGCAGCCTTCCCATTCCGGGCTGAATTACCAGAAGCAGGCCCTTGCCGAGGAGCACGCGATGCCCCGTATGCGTATGCCCCGTACGGTCGGCAACTTTTCGGATGAAGAGCGCATTGTGCCCACGTTCCTGCGGGATCGCGATCAGCTCTCCAAACAGACGACGCATAATCCCGGCCGCGAAGAGTTCATCTTCGAGGAAGAGGAAATCGAGCTGCCTACGTTCATCCGCAAGCAGGCCAACTAAACCGGGCGGAGCGGTTGCATTCCGCTGCCCGGCATTGCAGAGGCAGATCCATCCGGCTCTTTCGAGAGGCTCTTTCCCGCGGAGAGGGCCTCTCGTTTTTTCGGTGTTCTCCGCGCTGGCCGGTTTGGGAATGGGAGGGAACGTTTTTCTCCAGAAAAGTTGCCTCTCCCTTTCCCGATATATCTCATCAGTTCATATGGGAATGGCGGCGTGCTGGAGGCAAGAGGCATCGGTTCCGGAGTGCCCAAAAAAAGAGTGGCGCTCTCAGGGGTTCGGGCGTATTTATCAGGAATAAGATCTCATAAGTCATCCATCTGGAGATAGCTATGAAAACGATCCGTTTTTTCCTGTTGTGGTGTATGGTTGTGGCGATTTCCGCCTGTACGCCGTTCTACCGCGGCTTTGAAGGCTCGACGTTGGTTTCCCCGGCACGGCCTGACGTTTCCGTCAGCGTTGTGGATATGCCGATGCTTGCGCACGGTCAGATCGCCCCGTTCCTGAATACGGATCAAGGCTACCAGTTCCCGGAAACCCTTGTCTCCGTATACGGAACGGACGCCGCGTCTCCCGTAGCCATTGTGGCCCTTTCCTTTGTGCCCAGCAACGCTTGGGAATGGGACCCGCTGTCCTTCAGCGGGCCTATGGCCCAGCAGAACATGGGGACCGTGTTTGGCGGAGAGAGCTTCTACGGGAGCGTCCGCATCGTCAACGGGGCCAAGGATCCTTTTGCGCCTCTGTTCGCGCCCGAGGATCAGTGGGCTTCCCTTGACTGGCTGGTGCAGCGTTTCGCGTGCCTGAATGATTTCAGGCGGTCCAAGCTTATCCTGGAATACCGCGAACCGCTCCCCGCGTCGCTCAAGGGCGTTTCCGAAGTGCCGGTATACAACGAGGCTGTGCAGGCGTTCCGCGAACGGGCGGCCAAGGTGTTCCACGTCCAGTATGGGGAGGCTCCTATGCCCAAGGACGAGGCCCCGTATATCAAGACGCTCAATGCCCGCTATATGGGGAACTTCCTCGGCAGCATGTCCGTGAAGGAACCCTTGTTCCCCAATTATTCTGATTGATGGAGCCCGCTTTCCGGAAAGGTTCCGTATACCCCGAAGCTTCACGTATGCAGCCCGTCCCGCATGGAAAAAAGAGCGGCGGAACCGGGAATATCCGGCTTCATGCCGCTTAGGGGAGCAGGGCAGGGATGCTGAGGGATTGCGGGGACATCCCGGACTGGATCGGAAATGTCGTTTTTTCATAAAGGAAAAGCATGTCCGGGTGGACATGCTTTTCTTGTCTCAGCGGGATTGTTTCTTGCGCTGTCCGCGCTCCCAGTCATCCTTGCGGATGGCCTCTTCTTGAAGCATGATGGGGATATTGTCGCGCACAGGAAAAACCAGACCGCAGGCCGGGCATTCCAGTCCGCTTTCGTTGTCCACAGGTTCCAGCTCTCCCCGGCATACGGGACAGGCGAGCAGGGCAAGCAGTTCGGGATTCAGAGCCATGAAGCGTCTCCTTGGCGCAGTGTTGACGTATAAATGAAGAGTGTAACGCCTTCCGTTGCGGAGGACAAGCCGCCTTCCGGCAGGGCGGCGATGAGGAGGAAACATGCAGCCCCGTTTTGTTGATTTGCATACGCACACTACGGCGTCCGACGGAACGGACGCCCCCCGGGATCTGATACGCAGGGCGGCTTCCTTGAAGCTCGCGGCGGTTGCCGTGACCGACCATGATACAGTTTCCGGCCTTGATGAAGCGGAAGCGGCCGGGCGCGAGTACGGCGTGGAGATCATCCGGGGGTGCGAGCTCGGCGTACAGGAGCAGTATGGGGAAATCCACCTGCTCGGGTTGTGGCTGCCCCGGCATTCCGCCCCATTGGATGCCGAGCTGGCCCGCTTGCGTGGGCACCGGGAAGAGCGCAATCTGAAGATACTTGATAGGCTCCGGTCTATTGGCATCAATATAGGCTATCAGGAAGTGCTGGATGAGGCCGGAGGCGAATCGGTCGGCCGCCCCCACATCGCCCGCGTGCTCCAGAAACGCGGTATCGTGTCCAATTTCGCGCAGGCGTTTGAGCTGTATCTCGGCTATTACGGTGCCGCATACGTGCCCCGGACCCTGCTCACCCCGGAAGAAGGGGTAAGCCTCATGGCGGATCTCGGCGCTGTGGTGAGTTTCGCGCATCCCATGCTGATCCGTTGCCCGCCGTCATGGTTCGACGAAATCATCCCCCGGCTCAAAGAGGCGGGGCTTGGGGCCATTGAAGCCTATCACAGCGAGCACTCCGCGCGTGACGAGCGGTTCTGCGTGGAGCTGGCGGCCCGGTACGGCCTCGGGCTCAGCGGCGGTTCGGATTATCACGGTATGGCCAAGCCGGGCGTGGAGCTCGGGCGCGGCAAGGGGGGCTTGCGGGTGACGGTGGCGCTG
>ERZ835541.2560-NODE-2560-length-14296-cov-13.239730_pt1 | contig 14296 bp, 10 predicted proteins | sample MGYA00519945_ERZ835541 | MGnify/ENA primary metagenome ERZ835541 (study PRJEB31850, sample SAMEA3708780) | human gut metagenome | biome: human gut; feature: human-associated habitat; material: faeces | place: China | collected 2014 ...
TGGAACAATGTTTATTAGTTTATACAATAAAAAATGAACTAGCACAATGAGTATATTATATGTAGTATATAAATATTATTAGAGAAAAAGATAGACAAATTTGCCTATCTTTTTCTTTTTTTATTATTGTACTCGTTTAAACATCTTTTCCAAATCATAAGTACTAAATTTTATAATAGTTGGTCTGCCGTGTGGGCAAGTGTATGGTAAAGTTGTTTGAGCAAGTTCATTTAAGATTATCTTCATCTGTGTGATATTTAAGACATCGCCTGCTTTGATAGCTGCTTTGCAAGCTGTCATAGCTAAGCAAGAATGACGGATTTCTTGAGGAGTAGGTGTGTGCAACTGAGAAAGTGAAATTAAAATTTCGCGGAAAATATCTTCACTTTCTTGCGGTTTTATATCAGCGGGAACTTCTTTTAAACGGATTTGATTTTGTCCTGCTAATTCCACGTTAAAGCCTAAATCATATAAAATTTGTTGATTTTCTTCGATTAGAGTTAATTCACTATTATTTACATCTAAAAATAAATGCATTAATAATGGTTGAACAGGGATTCGCTCAGTTTGTTTAGCAAATTTATCGTATAAAATGCGTTCATGTGCTGCATGTTGGTCAATGATGTACATTCCTCCATTAGGGCCTTGAGCAACAATGAAGCAATCATCAATTTGCCCAATTGGAGTTAGGTTGACAGCTTCTTTTAATAGTTGAGTAGAATTTTGACAATTTGTTAAGTTTTCTTTAGATGAAATATTTATATCTGTTTGAGGCTTTGTGGTAGTATTTGTTTGGTAATCTTGAATGGCGGTTTCTTGAATAGTATTGCTGTGATGATTAGATAAATTAGGGTGAAATGTTTCTCTTGCTTGGCGAAATTTATTTAAATCTGTTGTTGAAGGAGTTGTATTATTTTTTAATGATGATATATGGTTAATTGAATTTTGTTTAAATGAATTTGCAGAAGTAGATGGCATATTTTCTGATAAATCCATATTGATTTGTTCAGGCACTGTTTTTTCAATATGCAATGCTTTATCTGTTACCGGAATAGCAAAATCACTTAAAGCTTGATTATCATTAGGTTTTACAGCTTCTAAGACGGCATGGTATATAGTCTTGAATAATAAGGATTCATCTTCAAATTTTATTTCCGCTTTTTGAGGATGTACATTGATATCAATGGTTCGTTTATTGATTTCGATATTTAAAATAACAAATGGATATCCAGATTTTGGCAGTAATGAATGGTAAGCATTGTCGATTGCTTTGGAAATAATTCTACTATTGACCACGCGACCATTGATGACGAATGTTTGCCAAGAGCGAGAACTGCGGATAATAGCAGGTTTAGAAATGAAGCCTGTTACTTTGATATCGTCAGTTATCGCTTCGATGGGCAATAATTCTTCGCTGACTTTAGTACCATAGATACATTCAATAGCATCATATAGAGAGCCATTGCCTGGGGTAGTGATAGCTATTTTATTATTATTAATCAATTTAAAAGCAATATTAGGTTTAGATAAAGCTAATTTTATGATAAAATCATTTATTTTATTTGCTTCTGTGGTAGTGGTTTTGAGAAATTTTTTACGAGCAGGTACATTGAAAAATAAATCTTCTACTTTGATAGTAGTACCGATATTACAACCCATATCTTCAATTTCATCAATGTGACCACCTGTTAATTTTATAGTAGTGCCTAAATCATCTTGAGGGCGACGTGTAATCAAATTAAATCTTGATACAGCAGCGATAGATGGCAAGGCTTCTCCACGGAAACCTAAAGTATCTATAGACATCAAGTCATCTACTTGTTTGATTTTACTAGTAGCATGACGCAAGATAGCTAATCTAGCATTTTGATTATCCATGCCATCGCCATTATCTGTAACTCGCATAAAAGATGTTCCACCAGCTAAGATTTCTACTTCGATTTTATCCGCATGAGCATCTATGGAATTTTCTACAAGTTCTTTAATTACAGAAGCTGGTCGCTCGACAACTTCACCAGCTGCTATTTTATCGACAGTGATATCATCTAAAATATGAATAGAGGTCATAATATCACTCCTCTTGTTTTGCCTGTTGTTGCAATTCGTATAATTTATTCATGGCGTCTAGTGGTGTCATACTCATTAAATCTAATTCTTTTAATTGAGTGCTTATGCTTACGCCGAATAAAGTTGGCATTTCTGCTACTTGCATGAATTTCAATTTTTTAGTTGGACTAGCAGTTAAAGTTGGTGTTTTTTCTTGATAATCAGCTATTTCAGTATCATCTTGATTATCTTGAAGATAATTTACTTCTTGGGAAGTGTCATTTGTGATAGCTGTATCTTGTTTTAGTGTAGTATCTATATTGTTTTCGTCAGAAATTTCTTTAGAAATAATAGTTTTTTCTTTAGTCGGAGCTGTATTTTCTAAATCAATGAGAATTGTTTCCGCACGTTTGACGACTTCTTGAGGTAATCCAGCTAATTTAGCAACATGAATACCATATGATTTATCAGCACTACCGCGAATAATGCGACGTAAGAAGGTTACATCAGAGCCTTTTTCTTTTACGGCAATACAATAATTTTTTACATGAACATCATCTTCTAAGTCAGTTAGTTCATGGTAATGCGTAGCAAATAGAGTTTTAGCTCCAATATGGTCGCGTATATGTTCAATAACAGCACGAGCAATACTCATACCATCGTACGTACTTGTACCGCGTCCAATTTCATCTAAAATGACAAGACTTTTATTTGTAGCGTATTTTAGAATATGAGATACTTCATTCATTTCTACCATGAAAGTACTTTGTCCGCTGACTAAATCGTCGCTAGCACCTATACGTGTAAAAATTTTATCCACAGGGGAAATTGAAGCTTCACGAGCAGGTATGAAAGAGCCTACTTGTGTCATCAATGTGAGTAGAGCTGATTGTCGCATATATGTTGATTTACCAGCCATATTAGGGCCAGTGATAATCATGATTTCATTTTGAGCATTATCCAAATGAGCGTCATTTGGCACGAATAAATCTCGATTTAAAATGCGTTCAACAAGAGGATGTCTTCCATCTTTGATATGGATAGTGCCATCATCTAATAATTTTGGACGAATGTAATTATATTCATCACCTGCTTGAGCTAAGCTTACTAAAACGTCTAAAATAGCTATTTCATGAGCGGTATTTTGAATGGAGCTTATTTTCGTTTTTAAGATATCGCGAAGCTCTGTAAAGAGGTTATATTCTAATTGAACAATTTTTTCTTGTGCACCGAGAATTTTAGTTTCAAATTCTTTGAGTTCTGGTGTGATATAGCGTTCAGCATTGGCTAAAGTCTGTTTACGAATATAATTTTCAGGTACCATCTCTGTGGAGCTATGGCGGACTTCGATATAATAGCCAAATACTTTGTTATAACCGATTTTTAAAGATTTGATACCAGTTTTATTTTTTTCGTCTTCTTCCATTTGCTGTAAAAGACGTTTACTGTTTTTAGCGATATTGCGATATTCATCTAATTCTTGATTGTAACCATCTTTGATGAAGCCACCTTCACGGATAGAAAAGCTAGGGTCTTCAACAATTGCTTTATCGATTAAAACTACTAAATCATCATAAGTAGAAATCTTTTGATGAATGTTTGCTAATAATTTAGCAGTGGCTTTAGATAAGGATTTTTTTATGGCAGGCAATACATATAATGAAGATTTTAGGGCATTCATATCGCGGGCATTAGCTGTACCTACTTCCATACGAGTCAATAATCTTTCAAAGTCATAGATTTCTTTTAATTGTTCACGAAGATTATTACGCAAGGAAAAATTAGATACAAGATTAGCTACAGCATCTAAGCGGTCATTTATCTTTTTAGGGCTAAGTAATGGATATTCTAGCCATTTACGTAAAAGACGGCTACCCATAGCTGTTTTGGTGAAGTCTAAAACATCATATAATGTATCTTTTTTGCCACCATCGCGAAGATTGCGAGTTATTTCTAAGTTGCGCAAAGTGTAGGTATCAATAAATAGAGATTTTGAAGAGTCTAAATAAGTTAATTTATTTAGATGAGTTAAATCTGTTTTTACTGTTTCATGTAAATATTCAAGTAAAGTAGCAATTGCCTTGTGAGCGATTTTATTATCTGGGCGATTATGCACATCAAAATGTTGTAGCATAAGGTCTTCGACTTGTGATGTGATTTCAGTTAATTCATTAACTAAGCAATTATTTAAACGGAGAGATAAGAAATTTTTTAATTCACGTTCATAAGAAAAAGGCTTAATTAATAATAATTCTGGCATCATCAAGCGATAAAGTTCGTCAAATAATAATTGGCAACGGTCAGGGCCATCATAAATACTATAGAAGCATTCGCCAGTGGAGATATCAGCACCAGCTAGATAAATAGCATGATTTTCTTCATAGATTAAAGCTATATAATTATTTTTACTGCTAGTTAAGGCAGATTCGTTCATCACTGTACCGGGAGTGATGATTTTGATGACTTCACGTTTTGTAAGTCCCTTTGCTTTAGGGTCGCCGATTTGTTCACAAATAGCTACTTTATAGCCTTTATTTACTAATTTATTAATATAAGATTCAGCAGCATGATAAGGCACTCCACACATAGGAATGCCATCACCTGCTGTACTTCTTTTAGTTAAAGTGAGTTCTAATTCTTTGGAAACGAGTATAGCATCGTCCAAAAACATTTCATAAAAGTCACCTAGACGAAAGAATAATATTTGGTCTGGGTGTGCATTTTTTACAGTTTGATACTGTTGCATCATTGGAGTGAGTTTCAAAATTTACGCCTCCAATTCACCTTTTAATACCCATGTCTGTGGATGTGTGATTTTTACTTTAACTAAATCGCCGATTTGTTCATCTTTATGATCCCAAAGTATAATTTTATTTGTACGAGTATGACCTGTATAGACATTAGGATCTGTTTTACTAGGCCCTTCAACCATTACTTCTACTGTTTTATTTAATAAAGATTGATTTATTTCTAAGCTGATTTCATTTTGAGCGTCCATTAATTTATGAAGACGTTCTTTTTTGAGTTCTTGAGGAACTTGATTTTCCATAGTAGCTGCTGGTGTACCAGAACGTTTGGAATACAAGAATGTATAAGCTGCGTCATAGCGAATTTCTTTTAAGAATTCAAGCATTTGAGCGAAATCTTCATCTGTTTCTCCAGGGAAACCTACGATTAAATCAGTAGTGAAACTAGCTTCAGGGAATTGATTGCGGATTTTAGCTACAAGTTCTTTATAATAAGCTGTAGTATAACCACGATTCATAGCTTTGAGCATTTTGTCAGTACCATATTGGACTGGTAGATGGAAATGTTCGCAGATATGTTTGCTGTTTTTTATAGTTTCGATAACTTTATCTGTTAAATCACGAGGGTGAGAAGTCATATAGCGAATACGTTCAATGCCTTCGATTTTATCTACCATAGCAAGTAAATCGGCAAAGTCAGCATCATCTCTATCTTTTCCGTAGGAATTAACATTTTGACCGAGTAAAGTAACTTCTTTTACACCATTTTGAGCGAGTTTTGTTATTTCAGCAACGATTTCTTGCGGTGCACGACTGCGTTCACGACCGCGAACGTAAGGAACGATACAATAAGTACAGAAATTATTGCAACCATACATAATAGGAATGAAAGCAAATAAAGAATTATTTTCTGCTGGTTCTACATTTGGTGGCATATCATAATCACCAGCTAATTTGACAATATGACCACGAGAAGCAAAAATTTCTTCTAATACAGCAGGTAAATCATACATTTTATTTGTGCCGAGGACAAAATCTACATGAGAAGCTTTTTTGAAGATGGCATCACCATCTTTTTGTGCCATACAACCTGTGATACCTAAGATTAAATCTGGTTTTTGTTGTTTCAAATGTTTGATTTCGCCAATTTTGCCGTAAATTTTCTTTTCGGCACTTTCACGAACACAGCAAGTATTGATGATGATGATATCAGCGTCTTCTAATTTTTCAGCAGGTTTATAGCCCATGCGTTCTAATTGACCTGCGAAGCGTTCACCATCAGAAAAATTCATCTGACAGCCATAAGGTAAAATTTTATATAATAATTGTTTATGATTTAACAAAAGATACATCCTTTCTAAAAATAAATTGAATTGTAATTAAATAACTAAGATAAGAATAGCCACCAGCTAATTAATACTGGTGGCTATATCCACAATAAAATAATTATATCATTTTCTAAAATGGACTTCAATACTTAGTGATTTTGAAGACGGCAAGTATAATTTTGCAGATAAGATGTATTAGTATGATGAACTTTAACATAAATTTTTATTTTAGATTTTTGATGATTGAAAAAAATGATTTTGGTTTTTGTTTTAAAATCTTGATTTTGTTATGAAAAATGAAATTTTAAATACAAATATATATTACAAAAAGAAAAAATATAGAGTATTTATTATATTAAGTGTATCATTGACAACATAAATAACTTTGGTATAATTATACGATAAAGATGTAAGATAAATGCAATTAATTAATAAAATTTAAAAGAGGAGTGGTCGATAGATGAAGAAAAATATGAAAAAAGATATTTTAGTTATGGGTTTTGCGATGTTTGCCATCTTTTTTGGTTCAGGTAATTTGATTTTTCCACCAATTATAGGTTTAGTATCAGGTGAACAAGTTGGCTGGGCAATTATTGGTTTAGCACTTACAGGAATTTTATTTCCTATGATGGCTTTAGCTTCTGTAGGTAATGTAGGATATAATTTGCAAGATATGATGAAACATATCAATAGTTGGTGGCATTATTTATATATGGGACTTGGTTTATTAGTTGTTATCTTTGGTACTATACCTAGATGTGGCGGTGTTGCTTTTGAGTCTGGTATGCAAGGAATTTTTGGTGAATTGCCATTTATGGCGAGAATTATTTTTCTAGCTATATTTTTGCAATATCATATTATTTTGCTATGAACCGTTCCACTGTTATTGATAAAGTGGGCAATTATTTGACACCAGCTTTACTTATTACTTTATTGGCAATTGTTGTATTAGCCATTGTAAATCCTATTGATACATTACATAGTAGCTCTATTTCTACAGCCAAAGAGTCATTTTTGAATGGATTTTTTACAGGATATAATACAGGTGATGTAGGTACAGGTATTATTTGTGCAGGTATGTTTATCACTGCTTTTCGTGAAAAAGGTTATTGCAACAAACAAGAATATAATAAGATGATGCTCGGTATTATCTTAGTAGGTTTTACTTTATTATTTGTTGTTTATGCTGGTTTAGCATATTTAGGAGCTCAAGGTGTAAATTATTATAGTTTAGATGTAAATGCTACATTTTTACTCACTGATTTAGTGAAAAATTTAGCAGGTTATGAAGGTAGTTTTATTTTAGCTGTTGCCGTTATTTTGGCTTGTTTGACTACTGCTATAGGTATGATAGCTACTGCTGGTCAATGGGTAGAAGCATGGTTTAAAGGTAAAATTTTCTATAGACAAGCTTCTTTGATGATTACTATTGCTATTTTTATGATTTCTTGTCTTGGTGTTAGTAATGTGCTTAAAATATCTGGCCCTATTTTTATGATTTTATTCCCAATGTCAGTAGTATTGACTTTCTTAGGTTTAGGTAAAAAATGGGTGCCAAATGATGGTGCATGGAAAGGTGCTGTTTGGGTAGCTTTTATTATGTCATTATTTGCTGCTTTAAATTTAGCAGTGATGACAGGATTAGTGAATATAGATATTTCTGGTTTAATGAATATCATCAATCAAATTCCATTAGCTAAGCAAGGTTTTGCATGGCTTATTCCTACAATTTTAGGTTATGTCATAGGTGCTGTTATCTATAAATTTAAGAAAAAAGAAAGTATTGCTTACGAAGTTTGGGACAATTAATTTTAATTAGTATTTGGAGTATATTTTATGGAAGAAAATAATTTTATTTATGAGAATGGAAAAATTTTCACATCAGATGAAGATAATCTTCATGCTGATAGTATGATTGTGGAAAATGGATATATAAAATGGATTGGGAAAAAAGAAGATAGACCAACTTGTGATTTTCCAATAATAGATTTAAATAATGCTTGCGTATTGCCAGGATTTGTAGATGCACATATGCACCCTGTAATGCTGACTTTAGCAAAGAAATATCAGCATTACCTCCAAAAGTGAATTCTATAAAAGATTTGATTGCAGAAATAAAAACAAAAGCTCAACAATTGAAAAAGGATAATAAGAATGAATGGATTTGGGCTGGGGTTATGATGAAGGAAAATTCGCTGAAAAACGTTCTATAACTCGTTGGGATTTAGATGAAGGAACAGAAGATTTTCCTGTGGCAATCATTCGCACTTGTGGTCATATAAGATGTGTAAAAGTTAATAAAACTTATATTAATGGCAAATGTGTTTTTGCTAGATAAGCTAAAAATATTAAATAATATTTAATAAATATGAGAAAATAAGAGAGAATTCTATAATATTACGGAATTCTTTTTTATTTATATTGATGTATTTGTAAAAATCAGATTATTTTTATTTAAAGAGTAGAAAATAAATACAGCTTGCTATATAATATTAAGGAATATAACTTTTATTTTTGTAAAAAGAAATGAAGTATATTAATAATAGAGAGGGATTTATAATATTTTTGTTATAAATTTGAAAGGAAGTTCTTTATGAATTCAAAAAATGAAAATTTAGCCATGTTATGTGATTTTTATGAATTTACAATGGGAAATGGCTATCTAAAAAATAATTTACATAAAAAAAATGTGTATTTTGATGTATTTTTCCGTAATATTCCTGATGATGGTGGTTTTGCTATAGCAGCTGGCTTACAACAAGTAATAGAATATATAAAAGATTTACATTTTGATAAAGAAGATATTGAATATTTTCGTTCTAAAAATATGTTCAGTGAAGATTTCTTAGAATATCTAGCTGACTTTAAATTTACAGGGGATATTTATGCTGTTCCTGAAGGAACTTGTATTTTCCCTCGTGAACCAATTATGACTATTAAAGCTCCTGCTATTGAAGCACAGATTTTAGAAACTTTTATTTTATTGACTTTAAATCATCAATCTCTTATTGCTACAAAAGCAAATCGCATAGTAAGAGCTGCTCAAGGTAGACCTGTATTAGAATTTGGTTCTCGTCGTGCTCAAGGTGCAGATGGTGCGGTAAAAGGTGCTAGAGCTGCATATATCGGCGGTTGTGCTGGAACAGCTTGCACACTTACTGATGAACTTTATCAAGTGCCAGCTAGTGGTACTATGGCTCATGCTTGGGTACAGATGTTTGATTCTGAATATGAAGCATTTAGAGCTTATTGTGAAATTTATCCTCATAATGCAGTATTATTAGTAGACACTTATAATACTTTAAAAAGTGGTGTACCAAATGCTATTCGCGTATTCAAAGAAATGCTTGTGCCACAAGGTATTACTAATTTTGCAATTCGTTTGGACTCTGGGGATATTTCTTATTTATCTAAACAAGCTAGAAAAATGCTTGATGAAGCAGGTCTTACAAATTGTAAAATCGTAGCATCTAATGCTTTAGACGAACATTTAATCCGTGATTTATTAATGCAAGGTGCTAAAGTAGATGTATTTGGTGTAGGTGAAAGAATGATTACTTCAAAATCTGCACCTGTGTTTGGCGGTGTATATAAATTAGTAGCTATTGAAAATGAAAATGGTGAAATTACACCAAAAATTAAACTCAGTGAAAATATCTCTAAAATAACAAATCCACATTTCAAAAAAGTATATCGTTTGTATGATAAAGAAACTGGCAAAGCTATCGCTGATGAACTTTGCTTATATGATGAAACAATTGATACAACAAAAGAACATACTATTTTTGATCCAAATGCTACATGGAAACAAAAAACTCTCACTAATTTCACTGCTAGAGAATTGCAAGTTCCTATCTTTAAAAATGGTGAATGTGTATATGAAAGCCCATCTATAGAAGAAATAAAAGCATATTGTCAAAAAGAAGTGGAAACTTTATGGGATGAAGTAAAACGCTTTGAAAATCCACATCGTTATTATGTAGATTTATCTCAAAAATTATGGGATATTAAAAAAGAATTATGCGTTAAAAATGCAATGAAAAGCAAATGATATAAATAAGATATGTTCATTTCTTTGATGGCAAAGAAACGAACCAAAGAAAACCACCGCAGATAAATTTTTAGTTTTGAAAATAATTATTGCTTCATACAACGCTTAGAAACTCGCTACGCTCAAACATTCAGACTAAAACCGTATTCAGCAATAATTATTTTCAATAACCTACGGTTACCACTAAAATTTATAATGCGGAAATAGTTTGGTATTATAATGAATAAAAAACGTAGTCATAATTTTATTTTTGCCAATAGCTTTCAGCTACCGTAAAAGTCTGCTAATGCGGGAATGGTTAGGTATTATTGATATTTAAAAATTTATTTTTAATAATCTATGGTTACCACTAAATTTATAATGCGGAAGTAGTTTGGTATTATGATGAATTAAAAATGTAGTCATAACTTTATTTTTGCTGATAGCTTTCAGTTACCGTAAAAGCCTGCTAATGTGGGAATGACTAGGTGTTATTAATATTTAACAAAATTATTTTCAATAATCTATGGTTATTGATAAAATTTTATAATACGGAAGTAGTTTGGTGTTGTATTTTTGTAGTGTGTAAATTAAAGGCTAGAGTAATCTATACTCTAGCCTTTTTGTTATTTTATGGGATTGGATATGAGATAATGGGGTTTTGTTCTGATGATGAAAGATGGAGTGGGGTTGTAATGTAGGTATAGTTGGTGGTTGTAGTAGTTAAATTCTAGGATATCAATGAAAATGCCTTGGTTATAAACTAATTTTAAATTTAGTTTATTATTTTGCCAGCCATAGTTGGCGTAAGGGTTTTCATAGAAAATAGTTGTACAAGAATCAAAGTTATCATTTTCGGAATTAGTATTATTCTTTTGCCAAGCGTTTAGTTTAGCTAATAAATTATATTTTTTAGTGTTTAAAGTGATATTAATTCTGATGCAATCAGGGGCAATTTGGGAGAAAGAAATAGAATTTAAATTTAGAGGATTGTGAGAAAACTTAAATTCTTGTTGAAAGATTTCAGGAATAATGGAATTGTCATTAGGTAAATATGGTAAATGAAGCTTAGAAAGATAGTTATTTAAAGATGATAAATCTTGAGTAGAGGATTTATTATCTTTTTTTATTTGAGCTAAGAATTTCCATGTAGCAGATAAAATAGCTTGTTTTTGTTCGTTTTCAGCATTGCTAGTTATAGATATGACCATATTTTCTTTGGGCAAGATAATGCAATATTGCCCGAAAAGACCAGCACAGCGAAAGGCTTTTTCAGGTTGGCATTTCCAAAAATAATAACCGTAGCCTAATTTACTATCTGGAAAGGCTTTATCATCTGTATTTATATATACTGTGAGTAATTTTTCAATGTATTCTGGGGCTAGTAATTGTTTATTATTCCATGAGCCTTTATTGAGTATAAATTGACCGAATTTAGCTAAATCTTTTGTGGTCAAGCTTAAACCCCATGAGCCTTTATCGTAGTTTTGAGTATTTTTTTCCCAATTTATATTAGTTATATTTAAATGAGAGAAAAGTTTTTCTTGTAGATAAGTCAAAAGATTTTTGCCAGTTAATTCTTGAATGATGGCACTACATAAAAATGGGCAACGATTATTATAAAAGAAGGAAGTGCCAGGCTTTGTCTGTAGTTTTAAAGAAAATGCTTCACTAATCCAATCATCTTTTAAGTAAAAATCTTGAATTTCTTTGTCGATGAATCCATAAGTCATGGATAATAAATGATGTATGGTGATGCTTTTAATATCTTCAGTAGGTTCAAAATTTAATTTGTGTTTTAAAAGTGAATAAATTGTGGTATCCAATGTAAATAATTTATCTTGGAGAGCAAACATCATAGCAATGGCGGTAAAAGATTTGCTCACAGAAAATAAAATCTGTTTTTCATGTTCATTATAAGGGGCAATATAAACTTTAGAGAGCAATTTATTATCTTTATAGATTACAAGTGAATGTAAGTTTAGATTAGTTAAGGTATCAACATATTGAAAAAAATAAGAAGGTGAGATACCTTCTTGTAAAAAATTATTGTTTATCATATATATTCCTCAATTAATAAAATAAATTTTTGCGCAAACGAACAGCAACGTAGCTGGCAATTAAAGTTTTAATGATATCACCAGGAATGAAAGGTAAAGCACCAATAGTGATGCCTTCTAAAATGGAAAGCTTCATAATGAAGCAAAGCATAGCTACACCGAAAATATAAGTGATAGGAATGACAGCAAGTCCTGCTAAAAAGAAGTTTTTGAAGGAGTTTTTATTTCCTTTTAAATAACTAGCGATAGGATAACTGACGATAAAGCCCCAAAGATAACCACCAGTTGGGGAAAATAAACAGTTGAAACCACCTGCACCACCAGAAAATACAGGAAGACCGATAGCACCGATTAGCGTATAGACAATCATGATGATTAGTGTTTCTTTTGGTGTGGATAAAAATGCTGATAATAACATAGTTAAAGTAAGGCAAGTAAACGGAACAGCAGTGATAGGGAAAGATATGTAAGCTGATATGCAGATGATAGCTACGCAAACAGCCATTTTTGATAGGGTTTTTGTTGTTAATGATGATGACATAAAATTATCTCCTTATATATTTATAAAATTGAATTTTATAAAGTATGTTTTGATATGATTATAAGAAAATAAAAAGATATAGTCAATTCTAAAGATGTTTTTGGTTTACTAAGAATTAATATATATAATATTGTTGAGATTTTGTCATTGTAAAATAATTTGTTATAATAAAATACAATAATGTAAGAAATGAGGATAAAAATGATAAATAGAGATAATATAGAAGATGTGTTGATCTTTTTAGGTTATGTAAAATTAGATGATATATATGTATATGAATTTGAAAATGTTGATTGTAAAATAATGGTTGACATTAAAAATGAAAAAATAATTTATCCTGAAGACAAAGGTTTTATAGTAAATGAAAAACAAACTTGTAATTTTTCCAACTTAGAAAATTTTGTGGTATTGGAATGTGTACATCGTTTGTTCAAAAAGGGATATCGTCCAGAGCATATTGAATTGGAAAAAAGATGGTCTTTGGGACATACTAAAAAAAGTGGTAGAGCGGATATTTGTGTTAAAAATCGAGAAGGTGTCGATACTTTATTTATTATAGAATGTAAAACATATGGAAAAGAATATATAAAGTATGAGGAGGAATTTGTGAGAAAATTCCCTGATGGAGAAAATTACCAACAAATATGTGCGACAAAATTAGCAGTTCAGGAATTAATGGAAGAAAACAATTGTTCTGTGGCAGCATTTGAGTGCTGGTCTGCTTTTCCAACTTTAATGGGGTTGTGCCCTTGCGTTGTTTTGGGAGAAATGGCAGATAATGGAATGCCTCTTTCCTGTGAAACAGATATAAATGGAGCCATTACTCTGGCAATCTTAAGAGCTTGTAATTTATTTGAAGAATCAGAATTTTTAGCAGATTTGACTATTCGTCATCCTCAAAATGATAATGCAGAACTTTTATGGCATTGCGGTCCATTTCCTTATTCTTTGAAAAAAGATGGGGTAGAGGCAAAATTAGTAGATGGACAAGAACGCTTTGAATTAAAACAAGGTGATTTAACAGTTTGTAGGTTCGATGATGTAGATGGAGAATATTATTTATTTGCGGGGGAAGCCAAAACTACAACAGGACCGGAGACGAATGGTACTTATGTATGGATGGAAACTGATAACTGGAAACGTTGGGAAGAAAAGTTAATGTTTGGTCCATACATACATCATTTAGGCTGTGTTTATGGTCACTACTTACCTGTTTTGAGAGAGGTATCTAGATATTTGGGAATTCATTTTGATAATGCTCATGAGCAAGGAATTTATAGTTTATAGGAGTAGGTATTATGAGAGAGATTCAGGTACAAAAATTAACAAAAGATAATTTTGGAAAATATGGGGAATTTTTAGATTTACTAGATGAGAGTGAACTGAAAAAGAAGTCTATTTTTCAGGAGGGTTTTTTTGCAGATGTGGTAGCGTTAGAATTTAACCAGGGTAATCAACCTACAATTTCTGTGTGCCATGTTAAAAAACAAAGCGAGAATATCATTTCTTTTCTCGAAGCACATCAATATGCATGTGAAGGACTT
>ERZ835541.2566-NODE-2566-length-14265-cov-3.458691_pt1 | contig 14265 bp, 10 predicted proteins | sample MGYA00519945_ERZ835541 | MGnify/ENA primary metagenome ERZ835541 (study PRJEB31850, sample SAMEA3708780) | human gut metagenome | biome: human gut; feature: human-associated habitat; material: faeces | place: China | collected 2014 ...
CATACAGTTCATCCTGAACCTTGAAATTGATCGTATAAGTCTTTTCTACACCAAACGGAGAAACGGCTTTGATGGTTGCTGTGCCAGGAACTGCTGCTGCCTGTGTAATAGTTACATTAACATCATTTGATTTTTTGATCACTTCTACCTGAGGAACCTTTCCTTCTTCGTAGCTTCCTCTTAAAAGTGTATAAGTGTACTCATTCTGTCCGTCACTGAAGTTGTCCAGTTCTTTGCCGTTTACTTTGATTCCGGTCAGCGGCATTCCGGATTTCACGTCTTCGTTGCTCTTTGCCATCTTTTCTTCATCTGATGTCTGTTTTGTCAGAGGAAGGATGCTGAATGTCTGTGTATAAATCTTTCCTGCGGAAATGATGTATTTGCTCAGAGGAGCCGGACCGCAGCTTGCATTTCCAAGTCCGCGCTGCATCAGGTCAACAGTCAGAATGGTATTTTCCTGTACCGGAACCTGATATGGATGACGGTAGGATGCCAGATCTTCTGCTTTATAATGCAGGGCTCCGGATTCCATTTCGCTGTCAGAAGATACCAGGATACCTGTTCCGTCTTCTGCTGTCAGTGCTGTCCATCTTACACCTGTGTGGTTTCCGTTTTCCTGAGGTTTTACATATTTTTTTTCAAACTGTTCGGTTACGGTGCTGTTGTATATACCAAGTTTTGCACCGGTGTTACGGTCAACATAGTTTGCCTGCGGACCATTTCCGTAGTATGTCAGCTTCTCGTAATCTTTTGCAACTGTCATCTTCATACCGATTCTTGCAATATTTCCTGCAGAAGCACTCGGTGTAACCGTATTGGTTACTACGATCTCACCATTGCCATAGATCATGTAATCAATGCTGTTCGGTGTATTTACTTCAGGAATGCTTCCTGATACATGAATGTTGACTACTTTGTCTTTCTTATCTACAGTGATGCCGTTCTCATCCAGCGTGAAGTTCTGTGCTGCATTCTTCATCGCTGTGGAGAAGGATGGGTCGTTGCTGACCGGTGCACGGTAGTAGTTCGGAACCGGTCCGTTCTCCAGCAGGGTCTTGCCGTCTACTTTGTAGCTGGTGATGTAACCCTGTGCTTTGTCAATCACAACTTCAAATGCTTTGCCGTTTGTTTTGGATGTCTTTCCGGTAACAGTGATCGCATCATCGCTCTCTGCTACGTTTACTTTATCCATGTCAGATGCACTGATCGTTGGCTGTGCTTTTTCCGGAGTATAAGCAAGATCAAATTCTTCAAATGCAACCTCATCACCTTCATGTCCGTAATAATCGCCTGCCCACGCAGCATCTTCTTTCAGTGTTACGGAGAGTGTCAGTGTATAGTCAGAACCTGCTGTCGCACTTACTTTCGGGAAGTTTGCCAGTGTTACGGTAGCTTCTGCCTGCGGTGCGATGTTCTTCTGCTCCTCGCTAAGCTGACCGCTTCCGATCACTTTGTTATCTTCTTTTAATGTCCAGGAGACATTGTATTTGTTCAGGTTGGTGTTCAGGAACTCGTTTACAACACGGACTTTACCGTTTGCTGCTTCACCGTCATCATAGAAGGAAACTTCCTGATGTACTTTCTTGACTTCATACAGTTCTGCGGAAGGTGTGCGGTCTGCATTTAAGATACCGTTTGCACAGAAATCATTATCATTTACCGTCTCGCCCCAGTCTCCGCCGTATGCGAAGTATGTGCTGTCTTTGTAGTTTGTTCCTTCTGATTTAATGGAAGCAGATCCAAAGTCAATAGAATAAGCTACGTTATCTTTTACTGCGTCCAGATTATCGTTTGTATTCTGGATCTGTTCTTCTGTCATAACACCTTTGATCACGGCTGCACGGTCGATTGCACCGTTGAAGGTTCTTCCGGACTGGTCTGCGGATGCTCCGATGGTGATGTCGATCGGATTGCTGGATGCATCACAGGTTGTCTTGTTGGTTCTTTGTCCTGTTGCAAGCTGTTTTCCATCGTAATACAGCTTGTACTCGGTACCAATATAAGTTGCCGTCAGACGATGCCAGTTTCCGTCTGTGAAATCAGATGGAATATCTGCGGATAAAGCACCACCGCTCCATCCGTCTACAAAGAACTCAAATTTACCATAGCGGTCAATCTGAAGGTTGTAGCCGTCGCTGTCTCCTCTGGAGATAAACGCCTGTGCGGATTTTGTAAAGTTCTCCGATGGTTTTACCCATACATCCAGTGTGATACCGGTTGTGCTGTTGGTTGCCAGTTTTGCACTGTCCGTCGCTGCATAAGTTCCCTGGATCGCTTTTGTATTGTTGCGTCCTTCGGTAACTTTTCCGTCAAATTTCGTTGCAACACCGGTGTTCGAATCTGTGATCGTGTAAGTTGTTGTATTTTCTACTTTTGTAGAAACAGACTGATCGATCCAGTCCCAGATAAATCCACCCTGTGCATTCGGGTAGTTACGGAAAATATCCCAGTACTCTTTGAAGTTACCAAGGGCATTACCCATTGCATGGGCATACTCAGACTGGATATACGGCAGCTTATTGCCGGTGTTTGTTACCTGACTCTTGACAGAATCCACACCCCAGTACTGGGAGGAATAGATATCTACCATGGATTTTGTGCGGTCACCCTTTGTATAGCGGTTGTCACGCTCGTATTTACGGATACGGGACGGGTCACGCTGCAGGATCCACTGTGTGGAATTGTAGAAGCAGTAGTTCTCATCCATATTGTAAGCCTGGTAAGTAGCCTCATTACCAAGGGACCAGATCACTACGGATGGATGGTTTTTATCGCGCTCTACCATATTCTGGGTGCGGTCCATAACGGAAGTATTCCAGATCGGATATCCGGACGGGATGTTGCTGCTTGTCGCACCGATGTGGGACTCTGCATTCGTCTCATCACAGATATAAATACCCAGCTCATCTGCCAGTCCGTACATATATGGATTGTTCGGATAATGGCTGGTACGGATCGCATTGACATTGAACTGTTTCATCATCTTCAGATCCGTCGTAATATCTTCTTTGGAGATTGCACGTCCGTCCTGGTCATCTGTTTCATGACGGTTTGTACCACGGAACATGATCTTTTCACCGTTGATCTGTACCTGTTCCTGACCTGCTTCGTTGATATCTGCTTTGCTGATCTCGCGGAATCCGACTCTCTGAACAGTGGTCTCCACGACATTGCCGTTTTCATCTTTTAACTGAACAAGCAACATGTACAGGTTCGGTGTATCTGCAAACCATTTGTCCGGATTGGTTACTTTTTTATCGCCGGTAAAGTGTGCACCCTTGTCATCTGCTTTCTCTGCCACATTTTTCTTTGCTGTCGGAACAGTCGCTTCGATCACCATCGGCTCAGACCACACTTTTGTCTTGCCGTCAATCTTATAAAGATCAGCAGATACGGTATATTTTTTGCCTGCTGCTGTATCATCACCGAGGTTACGGATATCTGCATCCAGCGTCAGGGTTGCATCTTTATAATTATTATCCAGATCTGTTTTTACAAACAGGTCACGCATCTCTACTTTTGCTTTAGAGTAAAGATTTACATCACGGAAAATACCGCTCATACGGATAAAGTCCTGGTTCTCCAGATAACTTCCGGTAGACCAGCGATAAACTTCCACTGCAATGGTATTTTCGCCTTTTTTCAAATAACTTGTGATATTGAACTCGTCGGTCGTGTAGCTGTCTTCGCCGTATCCGACTCTCTGCCCGTTTACATATAAATAGAATGCGGACTCTACACCTTCAAAGGATACGAAAACATCTCTTCCATCCCAGTCTGAAGGAACGGTAAAGGTTCTCTTGTACTGGCCGACACTGTTGTTTACGGTCGGTGCTGTAACATTTGCTCCAAGGCTGACATTTTCATAGTTCTGCCACGGATATCTCTGGTTTACATAGATCGGCTTTTCGTATTTGAAATTGCCGTCTGCATCCTTGATCGTCTGGATGGAGCTTGGAACTTTGATATCATCCCAACCTGAGGTATCCCAGTTCTCCACATAATTTTTTGCATCTGCACCTTTTGCCTGTTTTTCGCGGTCTGCCGGTTTCTGGGCAAACTTGAATTTCCAGGTACCATTCAGAGACTGTTTGTAAGCGGACTCGGATGCATCCTTATCCAGAACGGATTTCTCATTGGTCAAAGCTTTCTCTGCTGACTCATACGGTGTAAAATACGCATGTGCCGGCTCCCGGTTCTCCTCTACTTTGTCAATCTGGTCGTACCATTCTTCGCCTGCAAAACTGCTGTCAGCAGCATTTACCGGAAGTGTAAAACTTCCAATGCCGGTCACAAGCTCTCCGCCGATCATAGCACCGGCTAACACAACAGACAGAATTTTCTTTCTCAAATGCATGTACATTCCTCCTTTTATGCATTTTTTCTTTTGCAGCCGTTCCGTTTCCTTCTCAGCTGCAATTCTTTCTTTTTCTTCCTCTTTTTTCGCAGAGTTTTTGTCATTTTAAAAATCTCTGTGAAAAATGAAGTCCCGTCATGCGGGACTTCCAGCACCCTCTCGGGATACATGTTAAATTTATTATAGTACATTTTTATGTTTTTGTCTATATTGTTACTATTTATTTTTATCAAGCGTTCGTTTTTTAGTAATTTTCTACATATTCTCTGTCCGTTTATTGTCTATTTCGCCAGTTTCGTTGATTCCATCGGAAACATCCACGCTTCCAGGAGCCTGTTTTATCAGCTCTGGAAACTTACGGCACTATGCAAAATGAACGAATTCCCAAGAAGGCACTTTTACGTGCCCTTCTGGGAATTCGTTCATTTGCACATACACTTTTTTCTGTATACAGTTTGTCTATTCGTTTCACAGGAAAGCCGCCTTCATTTTCTCTGCCACTTCCTGCAGTTTCTGTGCTCTTTGTCCGAATATCCGGACAGCGAGATCATTCTGCACCAGTTTTGTCACGCCGCCATCGCATTCCGGTTCCTGTTCCAGGATCTCCCAGATATTCTGCTGCAGTTCTTCGCTGCCGCCGGTCAGAAAGATATTTTCCATATGCGTGTAACCTTCGTACATACCGATGCCTTCCATATCCATCTTTTCCGGCTCATAGCGGGTGTTGTCTCGGTAGATCAGGCTGCCGCTTCGCCAGACGGAAACTTTCGATGCATACTTCCGGTAGCGAAAGCGTTCCCCGGATGCTTTTCGACCGCAGGAAATGATTTCCATCAGAAAGAATCTTGAACTTTCGTCTTCGAGATGGATTTTCATATCACTTTCAAATGCAGACTGTGCGTATGGGATCACCGGCTGCGGATAGTAACAGAAGACTGCATTTTTTTTCACTTCTGCCGTCACACTCCGGCGTGCCAGTCCTTCTTTCATCTTATGCACTTTATCAAAAGACTGAGAAAGAAATTCCAGATTGCTTCCTTCGGAAATCTGAAAGGTGAACTCCTGAACATCGCCTTCCATGATTCCGGCCGAAGCACACAGCGGCATAATGGAAATTCCGCCATCTTCTTTTGGAAATGGTGTCATAACTTTATAAGGTGCAGTAAAGGAAAGATCTTCCAGTATGGTTTTTTCATCCCGGCTTCCGGTGCGGATCGACAGTCTGGATATTTTTCCGAATTTGTTTTCTGTCAAATGTTCGTCCGCCTTTCTTTTTTATTTTTCAAGAATGCTTCTTATATTCTTGCTGTGAAATAAAGCGGACATTCACAATCCGCTTCTCTGCGTTCAAGTCGAACATTATGCTTACAGATCTTCCAGCAATACACTTTTTTTGATCCATTCTACTACTTTATCCACATTTTCATCCCCGCGGATGTTGGTAAACTGGAATGGACGGTCACCACGCATTTTCTTTGAATCACGTTCCATGACTTCCAGACTTGCTCCGACATATGGTGCGAGGTCGATTTTGTTGATGACAAGCAGATCTGATCTTGTGATACCAGGGCCGCCTTTTCTCGGAATTTTATCTCCTTCTGCGACATCGATCACGAAAATCGTGGCATCTACCAGTTCTGGGCTGAAGGTTGCGGAAAGGTTATCTCCGCCGCTCTCGATAAAGAGCAGTTCAATATCCGGGAAACGCTCCATCATTTCATCAACTGCTTCAAGGTTCATCGAGGCATCTTCACGGATTGCCGTATGCGGGCATCCGCCGGTTTCCACACCGATGATCCGCTCGACCGGAAGAACACTGTTTTTTGCCAGAAACTGTGCGTCTTCCTTTGTATAAATATCATTGGTGATGACACCAATGCTGTAGTCTTTTGCCATTTTTCTTGATAATGCTTCGATAAGTGCTGTTTTTCCGGAACCTACCGGGCCGGCAACTCCAATTTTCACGTATGACATACTTTTTCCTCCTGCTATGACATATACAATCTGGAATACAGTTTTTCGTGCTGGATTCCACGAATATCAAATCCCGGTGCTGACAGGCACAGGTCATCTTCGCTGTAAGTTCGGATCTCTTCCAGAATTTCTGCAAATTCCGGATAACATCCGCTCAAAAGCTGCTGTCCTGCACTCTGACTGAGCGGGATGGTTTTGACACAGTTTGTTACCATTGCGGAAGTCTGTGCATATAAATAATGATACAACGTCTCTTCTTCCTCGATTCCAAGAGCCGCACAGAAAACTCCGTACACAATGCAGTGACTGACCGCTTTTCCCTTTCTTGCGTCCAGATACGCTTCAAAAATTTCTCTGTTTTTCATCGGCATCGTTTCTGCATGCAATTTTTCGATTGTTTTTGCAAAACGGGAACCCATTTTTCTGGACGCTTCCCGCTGTTCAAAAGGAATCCTGGATGCTCCGAGGATTTCTTCCAGCTCATCCAGTCCGTCTGCATCATTTTGATCTGCCAGTTCCCACGCAAGGCGAACTGCCAGCAGATCGGTATAAGCAAGTGCGAAACGCAGTTTTTTATGAATATATTCTGCCGCTGTTTTCTCATCGCAGACGCTTCCCTGCTGGATGTAAGTTTCCAGTCCCTGCGAGTGAGAATAGCCTCCGATCGGGAAAAGTGCGTCATTTACCTGCAATAAGAAGAAACGGCGAATCTCCTGTTCTCTGTCCATATCCGTTCCTCTCTTTTTGTGATGCCGGAGCACATTCTGCCCCGGCACCGTAATATCTTTTATATTCTCAGTGATGATGGTTGTGGATCGCTGCGGAAATCCGTCGGTCAAAATCAAGTTTCCGCACGGTTTTTTCTGCTTTTACACCGTGCATTTTTTCCAGCATCGCCATCATCGGCTCATTGTAAATGGTGATAAAGGTATTTTCTTTATCGCCCCAGAAAAGCGGTGCATGGCGGTTGCCGATCTCGTAGCAGACCTTTGCAACATATTTTTCGTGTCCCGGTGCAAGCGATACTTCGATCACTTCGCACGGCGGTGTGTTGACCACGATCACCACACCGTCTGCATCATAGATCACATCATCCTGAAACAGTCCTCTTGTCAGAATGGAATCATCCATACGGATGCCCACTTCACGACCCTGACCGGTCACTTTTCGATGGATCTTTTTAAATGCTTCATGCCATTCGATATTCACATATTCTACTGTTTTTCCTGCGATATCCACATCTTTTAATTTTCCGATTACTTTTTCACAAACCATTCTACCATACTCCTAAGATCAGCATGCTTCCCGGAATCCATGCGGTGACCACGCCTTCAAACACCTGAAGCAGCGGTACAAATTTTCCGAGCTTTTTGCCCATGATATCTTCTACAAATGCAGTTCCCCAGAGGATTGCCCACAGATACCAGATACCTGCCCAGCGGATATCTGCGGTAATTCCAAGTGCTGCACTTCCGGTAATTCCTTCGATGGTTCCAAAGATCAGTGCATTGACTGCAACAAAGGTGGAAAACCATGCAAACGGAATCGGGCTGAGCTTGTAAATCTTGCTGAATGCGACAAACAGATAGGTAAATCCAAACAGAAGTCCGGTTCCTGCCGCATAATAGTTGCCCTGTACCAGGCTCACGAAATTGATAAAGACCGACAGGCCTCCGGTCAGCAAATTCATCACTGCCGCCGATTTGCCATCGACTTTGTACAGCGTACACATGCCGTTGTTGATCAGTACAATTCCCACAAATAAAAGGCAAACTCCTAACATTTTGTTCCTCCTAACTCTTTATTTAAATTGATGTCCTCAAAATTGCTCCGTTATAATATAACTCTCGCAATTTTGCAATCATTCAAAATCCGCTCATTTTTCTGCGAAAAATGGCTGCTTTTTCATGATTTGGCGGGATTCATAGACATAAAAATGTATGCAAGCATCCATTTTATGTCCATTTCTCCCTTGGACATCAAAATAAGTTATACAGCTGTGTAAGCGGCAGTTTTTGTGCCGGTTTGGATGTGATGGATTCTCCGTCGACCGTCACTTCATAGGTTTCCGGATCTACGGTGATCTTCGGTGTGCGATTATTAAATACCATGTCTTTCTTGGCGATCGTGCGGCATCCTTTTACCGGAACAACGGTTTTTTCCAGTCCGTATGCATCTTTGATATCTGCATCGTAAGCTGCTTTGGAGACAAAGGTCAGGCATGCTTCATTTTTTGCCTTTCCATGTGCTGCGAACATCGGCTGATAGAGAACTGGCTGTGTGGTCGGGATGGATGCATTTGCATCACCCATCTTAGATGCAATGATCATGCCGCCTTTGATGATCATATCCGGTTTTGCACCGAAGAATGCCGGTTTCCACAGTACCAGGTCTGCGAACTTGCCTTTTTCCACAGAACCTACATAATCTGCAATACCATGTGTCAGTGCCGGATTGATCGTATATTTTGCGATATAACGTTTTACACGGAAGTTGTCGTTTCCTTTGCCTTCGTCTTCCGGAAGTGCTCCGCGTTCGTCTTTCATTTTGCTTGCTGTCTGCCAGGTACGTGTGATAACTTCGCCGACACGTCCCATTGCCTGAGAGTCCGAACTCATCATACTGAAGATACCCATGTCATGCAGAACATCTTCTGCTGCGATGGTTTCCGGACGGATTCTGGAATCTGCAAATGCGACATCTTCCGGGATTTTTTTGTCCAGATGATGGCATACCATCAGCATATCCAGATGCTCATCCAGTGTATTGACCGTGTATGGCATGGTCGGGTTTGTGGATGACGGAAGTACATTTCCTGCTGCCGCTGCACGAATGATGTCCGGTGCATGTCCTCCGCCTGCACCCTCGGTGTGGTAAGTATGGATCGTTCGACCTCCGATCGCTGCCAAGGTATCTTCGACACATCCGCCCTCATTCAGCGTATCGGTATGGATCGCTACCTGCACATCGTACTCATCTGCTACATTCAGGCAGTGGTTGATAACAGCCGGTGTCGCACCCCAGTCTTCATGAATTTTCAGTCCCATTGCACCTGCTTTGACCTGCTCGATCAGCGGTGCTTCATCCGAACAGTTTCCTTTTCCGAGGAATCCCAAGTTCATCGGATATTCTTCTGCTGCTTTGAGCATCATTTTCAGGTTCCACGGTCCAGGTGTACAGGTCGTTGCATTGGTTCCGTCTGCCGGACCGGTACCGCCTCCAATCATCGTTGTCACACCGCTGTACAGTGCACAGTCGATCTGCTGCGGGCTGATAAAATGAATGTGGGTATCAATTCCGCCGGCAGTTACGATCATGCCTTCTCCTGCCAGTGCCTCTGTGGAAGCTCCAACCGTCATGCCCGGAGTTACGCCGTCCATAATATCCGGGTTTCCTGCTTTTCCGATTCCGACGATTTTGCCGTCTTTGATACCGATATCTGCTTTTATGATTCCGGTCACATCCACGATCAGTGCATTTGTGATGACCAGATCCAGATCTCCGTCTTTGCTGCAGGTCTTAACAGACTGTCCCATACCGTCACGGATGGTTTTTCCGCCTCCGAATTTAATTTCATCTCCATAGGTGGTAAAATCTTTTTCCACTTCAACGACAAGGCTTGTATCTGCCAGTCTTACTTTATCGCCCACGGTCGGGCCGTACATCATTGCATATTTTTCACCGGAAATTTTTACGCTCATCTGCCATCCTCCTATACAAAACCTTTTAATGCTGCTTTTTCCATAGAAGCTTTTTTCGTGTCTTCTTCTGCTCTGGCTCTTGTCAGGTCATTTAATCCAAATACACGCTTTCTGCCGCCCATCTGTGTGAGCTGAACCTCTTTTTCTTCGCCCGGTTCAAAACGAACTGATGTTCCTGACGGAATGTCCAGATGATATCCATAAGCTGTCTCACGGTCAAACGAAAGGCATTTATTTACTTCGAAAAAATGATAATGAGATCCCACCTGCACCGGGCGGTCTCCTTTATTCGCAACAAGAATTTTCACTGTGTTTTTTCCTTCGTTGAGTGTGATCTCTCTGTCTGCCGGAATAATTTCACCGATTTTCATGGTTTGTTGTCCTCCTTCTTCAAGATTCGCCCGCAGATCATCTGCGGGGATGCCTCCTGTCTACTGGATCGGATTATGTACCGTTACCAGCTTGGTTCCATCCGGAAAAGTTGCCTCTACCTGTACTTCTTCCAGCATATCTGCAACACCATCCATAACATCTTCTTTGCTAAGAATCTTCGTTCCCAGCTGCATCAGCTCCACAACCGTTTTTCCGTCACGTGCCAGTTCCAGAAGTTCCGAACTGATATAAGCAAGCGACTCTACATAATTCAGCTTCACGCCGCGTTCTTTTCTCTCTTTGGCAAGATTTCCCGCCATGTGAAGCATCAGTTTTTCCTGTTCCTTCGGGGTAAGTCTCATAGTAATCCTCCTGTTCGTTTATTTAGTAAGAATAAAATCAACATCAACAGTTCAGCCATGCAAGCTCGATTTGGCGATTCCATCGCCTTTTTCGCTGCTATCGCAGCTAAAATCTCGCTTTTGGCAGAGTGCCATATCAAAATACATAAAAATATTCATTTGCAAACTTGTTTGCATTCATATTTTTTTGCATTTTGTCACGGTTGAACTGTTACAAAAAAAGACGCAGACAATGGCTCCCTTTTACAGGCTCCATTGTCTGCGTCTTTATCCCTATGGATTTGCTATGCATTATAGCCGATTTTATTTTTTCCGTCAAGCAGTTTTTTGAAAGATTTTTGCATTATTCGAATGTTTTTGCTGTTATTTTTCCTGGTTTTCTTCGTTTTCTGCATTATTTTGAACGTTTTGATAAACTTTTGCTTTATCAACACGATGGTCATCCATCTTCAAGACAACTACTTTCACGCCGTCACTTACAAAACTGTCCCCCTCTTTCGGGATCTGCCCCAGCTCTTCCATGATCCAGCCGCTCAAGGTATTGACATCCACCGCTTTCTCGATATCCAGCAGTTCAAATACTTTATCAATATTTGCCGATCCGCTCATCAGATATTCCCGGTCTGAAATTTTTTCGATTTCTTTGATGACACGGTCATGCTCATCCCAGATATCACCGACCAGTTCTTCGATGATATCTTCAATCGTAACCAGACCTTCCGTTCCGCCAAATTCATCCAGAATGATCGCAATGTGAGTTTTACTGTCCTGAAGCTTTTTCAACAGGACACCGATCTTCATCGTCGGTGTGATAAACAGCACCGGGCGGATGATATCTTTCAGAGGTCGGTCGGTATGATAAATGAAATTGTGGAAATCCTTCTGGTTGACAATGCCGACAATATGGTCGATATCTTCCTCGTAAACCGGAAGTCTTGAAAATCCGGTATCCAGAAACATTTTTGCGATTTCTTCTTTTGTCGCATCCAGCGGAATACTCTCAATGTCCACACGCGGCGTATAAATATCACTTGTTTCAAGATCCATAAAACCAATCGCACTGCGGATCAGTGTACTTTCATCGGCATCGATCCCGCCTTCCTGCTCTGCTTCTTCCACGATCGTCATCAGCTCCTCGTCCGTGATCCCACGGTCATCCGAAGGCTTGTTGAACAGTTTGACAAGCAGCTTTTTCCATTGAGCGAACATCCAGATAAATGGTTTTAAAAGCACCATCAAGGCACGGATAAACGGTGCGGAAAACATGGCAAATTTCTCCGGCGATTCTTTGGCAATGCTTTTCGGCGAGATTTCACCAAAAATCAGCACGACAACCGTGACGGAAGCTGTTGCAACGCTCGCCCCTGTCTGCTCACCCAGAAATTTGACACAGAGCAGTGTCGCCACGGATGAGAGCAGAATATTGACCAGGTTGTTGCCGATCAGGATCGCAGAGAGCAGCGTGTCGTAATTGTCTGCCAGCTGAAGTGCAAGTGCTGCGGATTTGTCACCCTTGTCTGCCATTGTTTTCATACGTGCATGGCTCATCGTGGAAAAGGCTGTCTCGGTCGCTGAAAAATATGCGGACAAAACAAGACAGACCAGAATAATAACCAATGAAGTCGAGTCACTGGACATGATAAATAAAAAACCTCCCTTTCAAAAAAGCATGGCCTGTTGTACCCTGACAACAGACCATGCCCTGTCTTTCTTTGTAATCTGTTTTCTGTTGTTATTATATGAGATAGCCGTCACAGTGTCAATGGGAAGCTTTTCTTAGCGTTCGTTTTTCTTCTTACCATTCACTGCCTGAATACTTCATCTCATAGAATAACTGATGTGCTCCTTTGTGAGCAACGTAGCACACAAAATATCCTTTTTTATATGACATACTTTGCTCTCCTGTTATTACTTTCGTGTTGTTATCGTTTGCACGAACCATGACTGTCGCATGGACACCATCATAAACATCCGGCTTTTCTGCATATCCGGCAGCGATGTCTGCTGTTCCGGTATCGGTAGCTGTCCTAGCATTTGCTATATAATTGTCTTTTGCTACACAACAGGTACTTCTCCAGATTCCGGCAATATGTCCGGCATACTCGCATCCGCCATAAACCGATACTCCATCCATCGTATTTTCAGAGATCACACTGAAATTGTTCTCTCCAATGATGCCGCCTGCGGTGTATGCACTGCCTACACTAGTGTTCATAATCTGACATTGCGTGATGCTGCTTTCATAGCGGAACGCATCCTCACTCTCTTGTGTCTGCTTATCATCTCTTCCGGCAATTCCACCCGCATACAGTCTGCCAATGCTTTGAACATCTGATCTTGTTGTAATGCTGCCGATTTTTCCATTTTCCAGGATTCCTCTCTGAATTTTTCCGGAACTGCTTCCTGCAAAGCCTCCAAGATAAACCGTCTGTGCGGTATCCCGGATATGGTCTGACAGCACACCAACCGCTGCATTGTGCATTTTGCCATCGGAAAGAACAGCTCTTGCATCATTCGCCCCTGTGATTCCGCCAACGTATGCCTGTTTTCTTCCTCCTTTTGCAGCTTCCTGATCATTCCATACGATGTCAGTGTCGTGTATTTCACAGTTTGTAATATATCCGTAGTTATATCCTGCAAAACCGCCAAAATATTCTGCACTGCCCTCAATACGAGATCTGATGATCTCATTAAAACTGTTTGTCGTTCCGACTATGCGGCAATTTTGTATTGCACCATAATTTTTTCTGGCAAAAGCTCCGAAACAAGTATCCTCACCGGACGCTTCTTCTTTGCCGTTTACCGTTCCAAGAATATCTATTCCGTCAATCGTACCGACATTTTCATTGATCAGCGGTGCTGTCGCATGTTCCAGCGTGATCGTATGGTGCTTTTCTTCTCCGTTTTCTGTATAACTGCCCTTGATATAGCAATCGTATTCCAGGCGGTCAAAATATGGTTCTGTCAGATTGCTTATGGTAATATCTTCTTCCAATACAATTGCTCGATGCAGATAATCACCCTTCAGCAGTTTTGCAGCCACTTCCAGCTCTCTCTGTGAAGAAACATGAAGCTGTGTATATGGTCCGGAAAACTCACTGACCCGAATCCACTCTGCTGTCAGGAAGTCCCTGTTAAAATTCAGGCTGGATACTTTTGTATTGTCCTCCAGCGAAAGTGTATAATATCCGGAAGTTATTATACAAAAATACCCACATAACTGCAACTCCCGTTCAACGGCATGTTCTTCTCTGATCATTCCAAAACAAGTTCTGAGTGTACTTCTGGCAAACTGCTGTTCATAACCAAACCACAACCTCCTTGTGCTTAGAGTATATGAAGTTTGGGCTTTATCCTATAGTTTTCGAATATCTGTATAAATAGAAAAAGCCCTTTGAGAAAAGGATTTTTCCTCTCTCAAAGGGCAAGTTGATAAACTGGAAGTTATCTATTTCTCCTCTTCGTTAAGACCTAGTTCATTACATATTACTTGCTATCC
>ERZ835541.2569-NODE-2569-length-14256-cov-2.958454_pt1 | contig 14256 bp, 13 predicted proteins | sample MGYA00519945_ERZ835541 | MGnify/ENA primary metagenome ERZ835541 (study PRJEB31850, sample SAMEA3708780) | human gut metagenome | biome: human gut; feature: human-associated habitat; material: faeces | place: China | collected 2014 ...
GAGCGTACGCCATCATGTGATGACCGAAGGTTATCGGCTGAGCGCGCTGCAGATGAGTATATCCGGGCATGATAGTCTCGGTGTTCTCTTCGGCGATGTTGCAGAGTACCTTGACAAGAGATACCACAAGCTCCCGCAGTTCCTTGATGGCGTCGCGGAGATAGAGGCGTATGTCAAGCGCGACCTGGTCGTTTCTTGAGCGCGAGGTGTGAAGGCGCTTTCCCACGTCGCCGAGGCGCTTTGTAAGCTCCGCCTCGATGAACATGTGAATATCCTCCGCCGTCATGTCAAACTGGAGCTTTCCGCTCTCGATGTCCGCAAGGATCTCCTTGAGACCGCCGATAAGCTCCAGGCTGTCGCTCATGCTGATTATGCCCTGTTCGCCGAGCATGGTCGCGTGGGCAATGCTGCCCTGGATATCCTGTTTGTACATTCTTCCGTCGAAAGCGATAGAAGAATTGAACGCATTAACTCTGCTGTCCACGCCCTGTGAGGAACGCCCAGCCCACATCATTTCTGCCATAAAACTACCTCGTTTTTATTATCCTGAAAAATATTTAAGAGCGGAAAGGCTGAACTTCCCGCTCTTAACATCAGCCGTAAAATTACTTCTTGTTTCTCTCAGCGTCCAGAAGAGCCTTTACATGGATAGGAAGACCGAACAGGTTGATAAATCCTGCGGCATCCTTCTGGTCGTAAACGTCGTCCTCGTCGAAGGAAGCGAAATCTCTGCTGTACAGAGTGTCAGGAGATGTAACGCCCGCGTTGATGATATTGCCCTTGTAGAGCTTCAGCTTAACGTCGCCGTTAACGGTTTCCTGGGTCTTGTCTACGAATGCGTCCATAGCCTCGCGCAGGGGAGTGTACCACTGACCGTTGTATACGATGTCAGCGTACTTCTGAGCCAGACCAGCCTTGTAGTGCTGAGTTTCCTTATCAAGGCAGATGGTTTCCAGAACCTCGTGTGCGTGGTAAAGGATAGTTCCGCCGGGGGTCTCGTAAACGCCTCTGGACTTCATGCCTACCAGACGGTTCTCAACTACATCGTAGATACCGATGCCGTTCTCGCCGCCGAGCTTGTTCAGAGCCTTGATGAGCTTTACGCCGTCCATCTTCTCGCCGTTGAGCGCGGTCGGGATACCCTTCTCAAAGTGGATAGTAACATAAGTGGGCTTGTCGGGAGCCTGCTCGGGGGATACGCCGAGCTCCAGGAAGCCGGGCTTGTTGTACTGCGGCTCGTTTGCGGGATCCTCGAGGTCGAGACCTTCGTGGGAGAGGTGCCACAGGTTCATGTCCTTGGAGTAGTTGGTCTCACGTGTGATCTTGATCGGAACATTGTGAGCCTCTGCGTACTCGATCTCCTGCTCACGGGACTTGATGTTCCAGATTCTCCAGGGAGCGATGATCTGCATTTCAGGAGCAAGAGCCTTGATCGTCAGCTCGAAACGCACCTGGTCGTTGCCCTTACCGGTGCAGCCGTGGCAGATAGCGTCAGCGCCTTCCTTGCGTGCGATCTCCACGATACGCTTTGCGATAGGAGGACGAGCGAAGGAAGTACCGAGCAGATAGCCTTCGTACTTTGCGCCGGCCTTGAGGGTCGGGAAGATGAAGTCGTTTACGAACTCGTCCTGGATATCCTCAATATACAGCTTGGAAGCGCCTGTCTTCTTAGCTCTCTCCTCGAGACCAACGATCTCGGAATCCTGACCTACGTTGCCTGCTACGCAGATAACTTCGCAGCCGGGGTAATTTTCGTGCAGCCAGGGGATAATGATAGATGTGTCGAGACCGCCGGAGTAAGCCAGAACGATCTTTTTGATTTCCTTTGCCATGATTTGTGTCTCCTTTACGACATTTCAGCCCAAAAAGGTTGATTAATTTTTACAATCTTAATTATACTCATTTTCCGGCGTTTGTCAAGTGGAAAAATACCGTGCAGCGAATAATATACAATAAATTTTGAATTAATGAATATTTTCGCGCAAAAAGATGAAATAACCGCATTTACGCGCCTGATTTCTTAGCCGAGAATGAATATTAATTGTATAATATACACTGGCAGACTGCGCGGCAGTGGAAATTGATCAGGAAACCACTTGACAAAATCCGCGTTCATGTTTATAATATAATCATGAACGTGCGCTGATGGAATTCAGCCGGCGTAAATTAGGAGGAAAACACCATGAAAATGAACGAGAAACTTGAGATAATGCTGAGCAGAAAGCGTATCAAAAAGACTGATTTTGCGCACAGCATAGGAATAACCTACCGCGCGTTTGCAAATTATCTTAACGGTACCCGCAATCCCCGTGCAGAGACTCTCCAGAAAATGGCTGATCAGCTCCAGCTTACGCCGGAATTCCTGAAGGACGACAGCCAGGAGCTGGAGCTTACGGTGGAGGAGCAGTTCATACGCAAGATCTGCGCCAGCGACGCCGACAAGGCGCAGGCGGCTCAGTTCCTTGCGCAGTCCCGCGGGCTTTTTGCAGGAAACACGCTGAATTCCGAGGACAAGGAGAGCCTTATCAAGTGCCTTATGGAGATCTACGAGGATTCCCGCGATAACTCCGGCGAATGATGGATCGTATAATAAGCCTTGTCGAACAGGTACGGGGCGAATTCGGTGGGAGGACGATCTTCCAGACCGCTGAGAATTCCGGCGCGGCAGTATGGCTGCGGGAACTTGGCTCCCTCAAGGGCTTCTACCTGTTCGAAAACAACAGGCGATACATTATTATAAACAAGTCGCTGGATAAGCTGCTCCAGCAGACGGTATGCGCGCACGAATTCGGCCACGATATGCTCCACCGGGAGCTGTCGGCGGGCGGAATACGCGAAAGCTCGCTGTTTCTGGCGACCAACAAGACGGAGCGCGAGGCGAACCTCTTTGCGGCGGAGATACTCCTTACCGATAAGGAAACGCTCTCTGTGATGAGCTACGCTTCCGCCATGGAGGAAGCGGCGTTTGAACTCGGAGTTGTTCCGCAGATACTTTCGTATAAGCTGGAGCTTCTAAATCACAAGGGGCATCACTTCAACATAACGGATACCGCGAGCGACTTTTTAAAGTAACTTTCCAAGAAAGGAACGACAGATTTTGGATATAAGGAAAACACTAGAACTGCTGACCGGAGCGGCCGGAGTTTCGGGCGCAGAAAGCGAGGCTTCCCGTACGGCGCTCGAATTGCTGAGCGAATACGCGCCGGGCGCACAGTGCGACGCATTCGGAAATGTGACCGCGCTTATTCCCGCGCAGGACGCTTCCGCGCCCACTCTCATGCTCGACGCGCACATTGACCAGATCGGATTTATAGTATCGTATATCGACCCGGACGGCTTCCTGAAGGTAGGCGCCTGCGGCGGTCCGGACATGCGCATTATGCTGGCTCAGAGCGTTACCGTTCACGGAGTGCAGGATATACGCGGCGTGGTTTCGACTCTGCCGCCGCATGTTTCCAGCGACCACACGAAAGTTCCGGAGGCAGGCGATATCGCAATAGATATCGGAATGACCCGGGAGGAAGCCGAAAAGTCGGTTCCGCTGGGCAGCCGCGTTACTGTGGATTCCGATTTCCGCGATCTTTCCGACGGCCTTCCGTTGACGACCGCAGCGGCGTATGCGCTGTTCTCTGCGCGCTGGATATGCTCCGCGGGAGAAAGCTCAGATACAACCTTGCGGTGTGCTTTTCCGCCCAGGAAGAGACCGGCGAGCGCGGCGTAAAGGGCGCAGCGTTCCGTCTCCAACCGGACGAGGCGATAGCGGTCGACGTATCCTTTGGAAGAACCCCGGACAGCGTTCCGCATGAGACCGCCGTACTTGGCAGCGGCGCAATGATAGGATATTCCGCAGCGCTTGACCGCGGAATGTCAGACGCGCTGAAATCAGCCGCGGAAAAGAATGGGATCCCGTATACGATAGAGGTCATGCCGTCTTCTACAGGAACTAACGCGGACAGCATTTCAATAAGCAGAGCGGGCGTGAAGTGCTGCACAGTTTCTATTCCGATACGCTATATGCACACTCCGATCGAAACGGTTCGGCTGAGCGATATCGAGAGCGCTGCAAGACTGATCTGCGAGTACGCTGCGGGAGGTAAAAACTGATGATGGACAGGCTTCTTGAAATATGCGCGCTGGACGGAACTTCCGGAGACGAAGGCGCGGTACGCGATTACATCAAATCCAGTATTCATGCCGACAAGGTAATAACCGACAACCTGGGAAATCTGCTGGTGTTCAAGAAGGGCAGAAAAACCCCGAAAAACCGCATTATGTTCGCGGCGCACATGGACGAGGTCGGTTTCATGGTGACTGACATCACGAGCGACGGCTTCCTGAGGTTCGGGGCAGTCGGCGGAATTGACCCGAGGGTCGTACTGGGACGCGCCGTGAGATTCAGGAACGGCACCCGCGGAGTGATCGGCACGAAGGCGGTTCATCAGCAGAGCGCGGACGAGCGCAAAAAGGCTCCGGATTTTGACGCGCTTCTTATCGACATCGGCGCGGAAAACGCGGAGGAAGCAGGAAAGCGCGTGTCAAGGGGAGACTGCGCGGTGTTCGATTCGTACAGCTTCAGATTTGGAAGCGGTTTCGTAAAGAGCAAGGCGATAGACGACCGCGCCGGCTGCCTTATAATGATGGACATGATAAACGGCGGGCCCGAGTACGACGCGTGGTATGCGTTCACGGTTCAGGAAGAAGTCGGGACCCGTGGAGCAAAGGCAGCTGCGTTCACGATAGAGCCGGATATCGCGGTAGTTCTGGAGACAACGACCGCCTGCGATATCGCGGAGACCTCCGGCGCCAAGCGCGTATGCGAGCTTGGAAGGGGCTGCGTAGTGTCCTACATGGACAGAGCAACGATCTACGACCGCGAGCTGTACCAGCTTGCAAGGAGCACCGCGGATAAGCTTGGCATTGCAAATCAGACGAAAACGCTTATCGCCGGCGGAAACGACAGCGGTGCGATACATGTCAGCCGCGGCGGAGTCCGCACCTGCGCGCTTTCGGTTCCGTGCAGGTACCTTCACTCGCCTGCGTGCGTTATCAATGAGACGGACTACACAGCGACGGCAAAGCTGGCCGAAGCGGTGCTGAGCGCATTTGCAGAGCTGTGACGGAGCGTATTTATACAGCGGAACAGCTATCAGAGCTTCCGGCGCGGGGCGTTGAGGCGCTGAAAATCCAGGCGCTGTTCAACGCGTACGGCGGGAGCTACGAATTTTGCAGGTTCTTCCGGCAGGGGAGTACCTACCTTGCGTGCCTGGACGGCTCTTTTGTGATATGCGAAGATCCCGGCTGCGACTGGGAGGAGCTTGCAGGATTCCTGACGATGAACGGATTCTCCGACCTGTTCTGCTCGAAAACGGCGGGGGATATGCTCCGTGGGAAAATTCCCGCAGAATTCAGCCGGGTCTGCTTGATGGAACTGAGAATGCCTGAAAAATCCGTAGAGGAACTTCCGGAATGTTCGCCGTCGGAGGCATGGAAGGTTATTTCGACGCGGTTTCCGATAGATTTTGAACCGTGGTACCTTGACATGTCGCACAGGGTGAGGCATGGAGTTTCACGGTGCGTTTCAGACGGGAGATCCGCGCTTGTGGTTCAGCATTCGATAGGTTCCGAGAGCCTGATTTCCCAGGTGGCGGTGCTTTCTGACTTCGAAGGGAAAGGGTACGCCGGCGGATTGCTTCGCAGAGTCTGCCGCGCCCTCGGTGGAGAGATCCGGGTGATATGCGAGGACAGGCTCACGGGATTTTACGAAAAATGTGGATTCCGGCACGCGGGGTATAGGTACTGCGCGGCGAGGATCCGGGAGGAATAATGGAAAACGGCAATACAAACTGGTCGCAGTCGGTGACCGCAGTTGTGATACATGAGGGAAAGGTGCTGCTGTCGCGGCATACATACGGCGCAGGCAAGGGCAGGCTGATAATCCCGGGAGGGTACCTGAATCACGGCGAGATGCCGCGCGAGGCTCTGATCCGTGAATATCTCGAGGAGACCGGCGTGCTGATAGAACCGCGCGAACTTATCGGAATGCGGTTCAACTTGAAGGACTGGTACGCAGCGTTCCGCGCGGATTACGTGTCAGGCGAAGCGCGTTCCGACAACGACGAGAATAGAGAGGCGGTCTGGGTGGACGTCGACGAAGCGCTGAACCGTGACGATGTCCCGGATCTCACGAAAAAGCTTATAAAGTGCGCGGCATCCGGCGGAGGATTCAGCAAGATAAGCTATGACGGAGTGGATCAGCAGTGCGAATTTTTCGGCGCAGAATAATTAGAAATCTGACGCCTGTGTTCGCGAAAAACGCAAAAATGCGGCAAAATACATTTGTTACACGTCATTGAAAACAAAAATAAAAATCCCCGCCAAACAGCTAACTAAGCCATTTGGCGGGGATTTTGCAATGGTCGGAGTGACAGGATTCGAACCTGCGGCCTCAACTTCCCAAAAGTCGCGCGCTACCAACTGCGCTACACCCCGATGACTCCCGATGACTTTAAATATTTTACCACAAAACATCGGGTTTGTCAAGTACAAAAATCTATAAATATCTATTGACAATTTACATTTTTTGAGTTAAAATATATATAAACTATCCAATGGATTTCCGTATTTGAAAGGAGTTACACATGGGTTTAATTAAAGCAGCGATTAACGCAGTTGCCGGAAACCTTGCTGACCAGTACAAGGAATACATATACTGTGAGTCTCTTTCTAATGATATTCTTGCGGCGAAGGGTCATAAGCGCGTCGGCTCCCGCGGCACAAACAAGGGCGACGACAATGTTATAACCGATGGCTCCGCTATCGCAGTCAACGAGGGTCAGTGCGCGCTTGTGGTTGTTGACGGCAAGGTTTCTGAAGTTGCGGCAGAGGCAGGCGTGTTTGAATTCAAATCCGCTGTTTCTCCCTCCGTGTTCTCCGGAAGCCTCGGCGACGGTATTATGAACACCATCAAGGATATCGGCTCCCGTATCACCTACGGCGGTCAGGCAGGCCATGACCAGCGCGTTTACTATGTAAACATCAAGGAAATCATGGGCAACCGCTACGGTACTGTGAACCCTATCCCGTTCCGCGTGGTTGACAACAATATCGGCCTTGATGTCGATGTTTCCCTGCGCTGCAACGGCGAGTACTCCTTCCGTATAACAAACCCGGTTCTGTTCTATACTAATGTATGCGGAAACTTCGGCGAAACCTTCAACCGTTCCAATATCGACAGCATGCTCAAGGCTGAGATCCTGACTGCTCTCCAGCCCGCGCTTGGAAAGATCTCCGAGCAGGGCGTAAGACCCAGCGCGCTGCCCGGCAAGGCGGTGGAGATCTCCGAAGCACTCAACGAAGCGCTCACTGAAAAGTGGGGCAAGCTCCGCGGAATGGTTGTCGCTTCCTTCGCAATGAATCCTCCGACGCTTCCGAAGGAAGACCAGGAGATGATAACCAACCTCCAGCGAACCGCTGTAATGCGTAATCCAAACATGGCGGCTGCGACCCTTGTCGAGGCGCAGGCAAGCGCGATGAAGACCGCTGCCGGCAACCAGGGCGGCGCAATGATGGGCTTCATGGGAATGAACATGGCTCAGCAGCAGGGCGGTTTCAATGCACAGAGCCTGTATCAGATGGGCGCTCAGCAGCAGGCACAGCAGCCTGTTCAGCAGAATGTACAGCAGCCCGCAGCCCAGGCGGCTCCCGCCCAGGGTACATGGACATGCGAGTGCGGAACCTCCAACACCGGAAAGTTCTGCGCGAACTGCGGCAAGGCCAAGCCCGCTCAGGCAGAGGGCTGGACATGCTCCTGCGGTACTGTTAACAAGGGTAAGTTCTGCCAGAACTGCGGAAAGCCCAGACCCTCCGGAGCGCCGGTTTACCGCTGCGATAAGTGCGGCTGGAAGCCCGAGGATCCCGCGCACCCCCCGAAGTTCTGCCCGGAGTGCGGCGATCCGTTTGATGCAAACGATCTCGTCTGAACGCGAACTAAACAGCACAAATTACCACTCGCAGTATACTGCGGGTGGTCTTTGTGCGTTATATAAAATACCCGAAAGGCACATATACTATGTCAATAGCAGATATTTTCAAGAAACTCGAATCTGAAAGAACACCTGCGCCGCAGGGTGCAGTCGAGTACATCATATGCGGTCTGGGCAACCCAGGAACGCAGTACGAAGGCACCCGCCATAACATCGGATTCATGACAATAGACACTCTTTGCGAAAAATACAAGCTCGACTGCAAGAAGCTGCGCTTCAAGTCGCTGACCTGCGACGCGATGATATCCGGAAAGCGCTGCCTTATCATGAAGCCCACGACCTTTATGAACAACAGCGGCGAAGCGGTGACAGAGGCAATGAGCTTCTATAAAATCCCGCCGGAGCGCACTATCATCGTGTTCGACGATATTTCGCTTGAGCCTGGCAAGCTGCGTATACGCAGAAAGGGCAGCGACGGAGGCCATAACGGGATCAAGAGCATAATTTACCTTTCTGGTTCCGATATGTTCCCGCGAATAAAGATGGGCGTCGGAGCGAAGCCACACCCCGACTACAATCTTGCCGACTGGGTGCTCGGTCATTTCAAGAAGGAGCAGGCGGAAGCCCTTGAAACTGCTATGGACAACGCTGTAAGCTCCATTGAACTGATGGTCGGCGGCAAGATGAACGAAGCAATGAACAAGTTCAATTCCTGAGGAACAAACGATGGATATTTTTCTTAACGCGGCTCAGCAGATACCCGAGTATAAAAAACTCGACAAGTATCTCGACGATCATAACACGCTGCCTGCCCTTGTGACAGGCGTTTCGCATATACACAAGGCTCACATTATCGGAGCGCTCCTGCAAAAGCCGGAGCTTCTCCCGGTGCTTGTGATTGCGGAAAGCGAAGCGGAATCCCAGCGCCTTTCCAACGATATCAACATGATGTATGGCGCGGGTACTGCGCTGCTGTACCCCGCGAAGGAGCTTTTGCTCGGAGATTTCGAGGCGGCGTCCAGGGAGTACGAGCACAAGCGGATTTTCGCGCTGTCCGCAATGCTTGACGGAACCTGTAAAGCCGTGATATGTTCGCCGGAAGCCGCGGCGCAGCTCACTATCCCGCCGGAGGAGCTGAAACAGCGTACCATCACGCTTTCAGCCGACATGGAGATCTCTCAGGAGGACATCGTAAAGCGCCTTCTGGCGGCGGGCTATTCCAGGTGCGACCTCATCGAGGGCGCAGGGCAGTTTTCAGTGCGCGGCGGTATTGTGGATATCTTCCCGCCGAGCAGTTCCGCGCCCTGCCGCATTGAGCTGTGGGGAGATACCATCGACAGCATTTCGAGGTTCGACCTTGACACTCAGCGCCGTACTGACCCGCTTGACGAGATCCGCATTTCTCCGGCGGGGGAGGTGCTTTTTGACTCCGCAGACGAGCTATGCGGCCGTATAGAGGCTCTTTCAAAGAAGCTCCGCGGCAAGAACGCCGAGGGAGTCCGCGAGCGGCTCAGCGCAGACGTTGCGAAAATGCGCGGCGGCGTTAATCTGAACGCGGTCGACAAGTACTTCCCGCTGTGCTACTCCGAGGAAGCGACCGTATTCGACTACTCAAACGCGGTGTTCGTCTGTGAAAACGTATCCGCGAAGGAGAACTACCGCGCGGTGGCGCTCCAGCACGCGGAGGATCTAAAGATACTCACCGAGGAAAAGAAGCTGTGCAAGGGGCTTGACCGCTACATGCTCACTAAAAACGAGCTGTATTCCGAACTCGAGAGCAGGACGTCGGTGTATTTCGACACGTTTATCCGCGGCGGCGGAATGGAGCTGGGTCTTATGCTGGACGTCCAGAGCGCCGTGCAGACCTCCCCGTGGAGTGGTGAGTACGCCGTGCTCCGCTCGGAGCTTGATAACTACCTCAGCATGAAGTTTGCCTGCATGATATTTTCGGGAACGGAAAAGGGCGCGCGTACGCTTGCTTCCGACCTCGCCGACGATGGCTACAAGGCGGATTTCTCCATGGAGCCTGAAAAGCCGCTCCCCGGAAGGATAATCGTTTCCCCGGGAACTCTCAGCGCGGGTATTGAATACCCCGTGACAAAGTTCGCGGTGTTCACTCATACCGCAGTGCATGCGGACAGGAAGCGTCCTCCCAAAAAGAAAAAGGGCGAGGAGATTCGCTCGCTTTCCGATATTTCGATAGGCGACCTTGTGGTGCATTATTCCTACGGGATCGGAATTTTCGACGGCGTTCACAAGATAGAGACCGACGGAGTAGCCAAGGACTACATCAAGATACGCTACGCCGGCGCGGACGTGCTTCACATTCCTGTCACGCAGCTTGACCTTGTGTCGCGGTATATCGGCTCCGGCGACGCGGGCACTGTTAAGCTAAACAAACTGAACTCCGATCAGTGGCAGAAGTCCAAGGCGAAAGCGAAGGCAGCAGCAAAGGAGATGGCGTCCGAGCTTATTGAGCTTTATTCCCGCCGCATGAAGAGCAAGGGGTACGAATTCCCACCGGACGATTCGCTTCAGGAGGATTTCGAAGCGCACTTCAACTATATCGAGACTAATTCTCAGCTCCGCTGCGTTGACGAAATAAAGGCGGACATGATGAAGCCGGTCCCGATGGAGCGGCTGCTGTGCGGCGACGTTGGATTCGGCAAAACAGAGGTTGCTCTCAGGGCGGCTTTCAAGTGCGCTGAAAATGGTAAGCAGTGCGCGATACTTGTTCCCACGACCGTGCTTGCATGGCAGCATTTCCAGACCTGCTGCAACCGCATGGAGGGCTTCCCGGTCAATATCGCGCTTCTTTCGCGGCATAAGACCCCGGCGGAACAGCGCGAGATACTCCGCAGGCTGAAGGCTGGCAGCATTGATATCCTGATAGGTACGCACCGTATCATTCAGGACGACATCAAGTTCAAGGACCTCGGGCTTGTAATAATCGACGAGGAGCAGCGTTTCGGCGTGGCTCACAAGGAGAAATTCAAGGAGATGTTCGCCGGAGTCGATGTGCTGACACTCTCGGCGACCCCGATTCCGCGTACGCTCAACATGGCAATGAGCGGGATACGCGATATGTCCGTTATCGACGAGCCTCCGCAGGACAGGCAGCCCATCACCACCTATGTAATGGAGCACGACTGGGGCATCGTCATGCAGGCGATTCAGAAGGAGCTTCGCCGAAGCGGACAGGTATACTATATCCACAACCGGATTGATTCGATATATAGCTGCGCCGAGAAGATACGAACACTGATTCCGGACGCGCGTGTAGGCGTGGCGCACGGAAGAATGTCAGAGGAACAGATGCTAGAGATATGGCGGCAGCTCCTGGACGGAGATCTCGACGTGCTTGTGTGCACCACCATTATTGAAACGGGCGTGGACGTTCCGAACGTTAACACTCTCATAATTGAGAACGCTGATTATATGGGACTTGCGCAGCTTCATCAGCTCCGCGGGCGCGTTGGAAGAACCAACAAGCGCGCGTATGCTTACTTCACGTTCCAGCGTGGGAAGGTGCTGTCCGAGATCTCTCAGAAGCGGCTTGACGCTATCCGGGAGTTCACGCAGTTCGGCAGCGGATTCCGCATAGCCATGCGTGACCTTGAGATACGCGGCGCAGGAAGCATTCTTGGCGCGAGCCAGTCGGGACATCTTGCAAATGTCGGATATGATATGTACCTCCAGCTTCTTGACGAGGCGGTGCGCGAGGAGCGCGGCGAAAAGGACGTCCACAAGGAGGAGTGCCTGGTGGATATCAAGATAGACGCGTATATCCCGGAGGACTATATTTCGAACCAGGCGCAGCGCGTCGACTGCTACCGCAAAATCGCGAAAATACAGAACGACGAGGACAGCACCGATGTAACCGACGAGCTCATCGACCGCTACGGCGACCCGCCAAAGTCGGTTGTCGGACTTATCGAGGTGGCGCGGCTGCGTAATATGGCAAGCGCCTGCAATATCGTGGAGATCAGCCAGATGAAAAATGATCTGATATTCTATCTGTCCAAATTTGACATGGAAAAGATTGCGGCTCTGTCGGACGTTTATTCGAACCGTCTCAGGCTGGAGCCGACCGGCAAGGGGCATATACGCGTTTCGCTCAATAAGGGCGAAAAGCCGCTTGACGTCATGCGTACGGTCATCACAACAATGAATAAGGCGTAAATAAATTATCCCGGTTCTCACGAACCGGGATAATTTATTTGTTTGTTGGGTCGCGCATATCGTCGATCGTCCTGCTGATTTCCGGAACGTTCTTCACACAGAAGTCAACCATTACGCTTGCCACCTTTGCGGCGGTTTCAATGGAGACGTCATTGCCGGATTTGTTCCACTCCAGAAACAGATTCAGGAAGCCTGCGTTGATGAACGACGACATCAGCGTGATGTACTTTTCGTCGGCGGGAATGGTGAATCGACCGAGAATTTTGTCGGCGGAAGCTTTCAGCACTGTTTTCATGCGGGTCACGAGAACTCCGCGGAAATCGCTTTTCATCAGGTGGAAGTAGAAGCCGTATTCATCGGTTATCAGACGATTCAGCTCTATGAAAATGTGGTAGGTGCTGTCTACCAGACTCGCGCTGTCAAACTGCGATATTAGCTCGCCGAGGGCTTCTACTATTTCGGATTCGGTCTCGTCGAGGATATCTGTTATGTTGCTGTAGTGGGTGTAAAATGTACGTCTGTTGACGTTTGCAAGCGTTGTAAGCTCGCTTATCGTGATCGACGCTATATCTTTGCTTTCCATTAGCTTGAAAAGCGCGGTGCGAATCGCCTTTTTGGTGCGTATTACTCTTTTGTCGGAATTGTTGCGTGTCATTACTGCCATATAAAGACCCCTTTCTACACAAAATGTTATTTTATTCACATGTGTATATTATATCTCAATTTACTATGTTTGTCAACATCATTAGTCATTTTGTGCAATTTAAGCTTATGTTTATATTTAATATCGGTTACTATGTTTTTGATATAATTGTACTGGGTTTTCGTGACATTGACAACAAAGAAATATGGTGATATAATATATAAAAAGTACAAGTCACGAAAGGACAGCTCATGGCAAAGATAATCATAACCGACGATGAACCTATGAACCGCAGAATGACTGAGTTCATGCTGACAAAGAACGGGTACGAAACAGTAAAGGCTGCTTCTGGAGAGGAGTGCCTCAGCAAACTTTCAGACGGAGCTGACCTTGTGCTTCTTGACGTGATGATGCCGGGGCTAAACGGATTTGAGACCCTGAAGCGCATGCGCGGCGTCGGGATAACGATTCCTGTAATATTCCTTACAGCTGCGGAGGATAACGAAACGCTGCATGAAGCGGAGGAACTCGGTGTTCCATGCGTCCGGAAACCCTTCAGATCTGACGACCTTCTGAACGCAGTCCGCAATGCAATCGGCGCAGTCAAATAGTAAAATCGCGGCGTATTGAAATATCGCCCCGATTTTTTGTAATTTCACACCAAAAAAATTCAAAACCTCTTGACAAATTAGGCAATTTATATTAAAATTGAAAAAGAATAAACGTTTACATTGACGTTTTGAACTACGGTAAATGCTATACCGCAGATGATGTATTAATAAGGAGAACATGATCATGGCTTACATTTTAGGCGTTGATATCGGCACTTCAGGAACAAAAACGGTGCTTTTCTCGGAGGACGGTACCCCGGTAGCTTCCGCTACATATGAGTACCCGCTCTACACTCCGCAGAACGGCTACGCCGAGCAGGAGCCGCTCGACTGGTGGAACGCTTCCGTGAATGGAATCAAGGACGTTATTTCTCAGAGCAACGTCAGCGCAGACGATATCAAGGGCGTTGGACTTTCTGGTCAGATGCACGGTCTGGTAATGCTTGACGCTGAGAACCAGCCAATCCGTAAGTCAATCATCTGGTGCGATCAGCGTACCGCGAAGGAAGTCGCTGAGATCACCGATAAGGTCGGCGCAGACAGAATGATCGAGATCACAGCGAACCCGGCTATTACCGGATTCACCGCTGCGAAGATCATGTGGGTAAAGAACAACGAGCCTCAGAATTACGAGAAGTGCAGGCATATCCTCCTTCCGAAGGATTACATACGCTTTATGCTTACCGGCGAATTCGCAACCGAGGTTTCCGACGCGAGCGGAATGCAGCTTCTTGACATTCCGAACCGCTGCTGGTCTGACGAAGTACTGAACAAGCTTGGTATCGACAAGGCTCTCCTTGCCAGGGTATACGAATCTCCCGAGATCACCGGAACTATC
>ERZ835541.2581-NODE-2581-length-14206-cov-3.402304_pt1 | contig 14206 bp, 10 predicted proteins | sample MGYA00519945_ERZ835541 | MGnify/ENA primary metagenome ERZ835541 (study PRJEB31850, sample SAMEA3708780) | human gut metagenome | biome: human gut; feature: human-associated habitat; material: faeces | place: China | collected 2014 ...
CGAGATATACGACTACCTGCGACTGATGTACGCCCGGATAGGCGTTCCGCACTGCCCTGTCTGTGGCAGAGAGATAAAGCAGCAGACCGTCGATGAGATCGTCGATAAGGTGCTGGAGCTTCCCGAACGCACCAAATTTCAGGTGCTTGCCCCGGTTGTCCGCGGACGCAAGGGCGAACATCAGAAGGAGTTCGAAGCCGCGCGGAAATCCGGATTTTCAAGAGTACGCGCAGACGGCATCGCATACGACCTCAACGAGAAGATCACGCTCGAAAAGAACAAGAAGCACTCCATCGAGATAGTCGTGGACCGCCTTGTAATGAAGGACGGAATAAAATCCCGCCTCACAGAGAGTATCGAAACAGCCGGCACCCTCACCGGCGGGTTAGTTTACATCGACGTCATCGACGGCGAGGAACTGCACTTCTCCCAGAGCTACGCCTGCCCGGAGCACGGCGTATCCATCGAGGATCTTTCCCCGAGAATGTTCTCGTTCAACAACCCCTACGGAGCCTGCCCGAAATGCACCGGCATAGGTAGCTCACTTCGGGTAGACCCCGACCTCATCATGCCAAACGCCGGACTTTCCATCAGGAACGGTGCCATAAAGGCTTCCGGCTGGAATTATGCCGAAGGCACCATAGCCGCAATGTATATCGACGCCCTCGCCGAAAAGCACGGATTCTCGGTCGATCAGCCGGTGTCCGAGCTGTCCGATGAAGCGGTAAACGAGATAATGTACGGTACCCACGGCGAGAAGATACTGATAAAGCGCCCGAAACAGCAGGGCGGAGGTCAGTTCTATACCGATTTCGAAGGTATCGCAGCCAACCTGGAGCGCCGCTACGCCGAAACGAACAGCCAGTATTCCCGGGACACCATCGAAGAATTCATGAGCGAGGTAGAGTGCCCGGAGTGCCACGGCGAGCGTCTTAACAAAGCGGCTCTGTCGGTAACTGTCGGCGGCAGGAATATTATGGAGTTCTGCCGCATGTCAGTCACCGAAGCGCTGAACTTCGTGAACGGCCTGGAGCTTACTCCGCGCGAAGCGATGATAGCCAAGCAGATACTCAAGGAGATAAAATCCCGCCTGGGCTTTCTCCAGAGCGTAGGCCTGGAATACCTGACGCTTGCCCGTTCAGCAGGGACCCTCTCCGGCGGCGAGAGCCAGCGCATACGCCTTGCAACGCAGATAGGAAGCTCCCTTACCGGCGTGCTTTATATCCTGGACGAGCCGTCCATCGGACTTCACCAGCGCGACAACGATAAGCTGATAGCAACGCTGAGAAGGCTGCGCGACCTCGGAAACACGCTGATAGTAGTCGAGCACGACGAGGACACCATGCGCGCCGCCGACTGGATAGTCGACATCGGCCCCAGCGCGGGAGTCCACGGCGGCGAGGTCATCTACAGCGGCGAAGTCAGCGGGCTGCTGAAATGCAAGAATTCCATAACCGGACAGTACCTTTCCGGAAAGCTGAAGATACCTGTGCCGGAAAAGCGCTGTAAGCCGTCGGATAAGTGGCTGCACGTTATCGGAGCGGCCGAAAACAACCTCCGCAATATCAACGTAGACGTGCCGCTCGGTATATTCACCTGCGTTACCGGAGTCTCCGGAAGCGGCAAAAGCTCTCTTGTCAACGAGATAATCTACAAGCACCTCGTTGCAAAGCTGAACCGAGCACGCACCCGCCCGGGCAGGTTCACTGATATGACAGGCTCCGAATACCTCGACAAGGTGATAATGATAGACCAGTCGCCGATAGGGCGCACCCCGCGGAGCAATCCCGCGACCTACACCGGCGTGTTCAACGATATCCGCGACCTGTTCTCCCAGACAAACGAAGCGAAGGCGAAGGGCTACGGACCGGGGAGATTCTCGTTCAACATCAAGGGCGGCCGCTGCGAGGCGTGCGAAGGCGACGGAATCATCAAGATAGAAATGCACTTCCTGCCGGACGTATTCGTACCCTGCGAGGTCTGCAAGGGGCACCGCTACAACCGCGAGACCCTGGAGGTCCGCTACAAGGGAAAGAACATCTTCGAGGTACTCGACATGACCGTCTCCGAGGGCGTGGAGTTCTTCGCGAATATTCCGAAGATATACAACAAGCTCAAGACCCTCGAGGAAGTCGGGCTGGGATATATCAAGATAGGTCAGAGCAGCACGACGCTTTCCGGCGGCGAAGCTCAGCGAATAAAGCTTGCGGCGGAGCTTGCAAAGCGCTCCACCGGAAAGACGATATATATTCTTGACGAGCCGACCACGGGACTTCACACTGCTGACGTCCGCAAGCTCATTGAGATACTCCAGAAGCTGACCGACGGCGGAAACACCGTGCTGGTTATCGAGCACAACCTCGATGTGATAAAGACCGCGGATTACCTCATTGACATGGGGCCCGAAGGCGGCAGCGGCGGAGGAACCGTCATTGCGTCCGGAACCCCCGAGGAGGTCGCGGCAAACCCGGTAAGCTACACCGGCGCGTATCTCAAGAAACTCTTATAAAACAAGATCCCTCTCCAGCCCGGAGAGGGATTTTTAAGCTAATTCTGTCAGGAATCATGCAAGTTCGCTCATCACGATATTCTTTATCCGTCTGACGAGGCCGCCGGTTCTTCCAACGCCCGCCTGCTGCGTACCGAAAAGCAGCGTGATACCGTGGGCAGGCTCATTTGAGAAGAACGTACCGAGCCAGCCATCCCAGCCGTACTCTCCCCTTGTCGCAAACAGCGTAGTCATGCTCTCATCGTCGCACACGCGCATAAGGTTGCCGTAGGTGTAGCCGCGCATCCAGCCCCAGCCGTCCTCAAGCTGATGTTTCTGGTTCGGCTTGAGACCTCCGTGGGTCAGGAACCAGACGGACTCCGGCTTTAATACCTGCCTGCCATTAAAGCTGCCTTTGTTCATCAGCATTCCGGCAAATTTTGCGTAGTCGTCCAGCGTGGAGCAAAGCCCCGCGCCTCCGGACTGAAACGACGGAATAATATCGCGGTCGTAAGCCAGACCGAGGTGATTCGTGCGAAGCTCGTACAGCCCGTTTTCGGAATAATCGTACACCTTAGCCAGCCGCTTGGACTTTTCCGCAGGCACCCAGAAGTCGGTGTCCTTCATACCCAGCGGCTGGAAAAACTCAGAAATGAGATAGTCCCGGAAGCTAATTCCGCTGACTTTCTCGATCACCGCGCCTAGGACGTCAGCAGAAGCGCCGTACATGAACCTTTCGCCAGGCTCAAAGCAAAGCTCTCCCTCAGACATCTTCCGCGCGAATTCAGCCGTTGTGACCGGCGAATCGGAATACAGCTTCTGCTCAATCTCCCAGAAAACCGCGCCGCTGTGCTTTCCACCCTCGCTGTCCTCGCAGGGATACGGTATACCGGAGGTCATATTCAGCAGGTCGCCGACTGTGATATGCTTGTGCGCCGGGACGCGCTCCCCATTGCGCCGCACATATGATACGGCGTATTCGGGCAGGTAGTCCGAAAGCCAGGCGCCCGCGTCGAGTTTCCCCTTTTCCATGAGCGACACTGCGGCAGCAGCGGTTATCGGCTTGGTCTGGGAATACAGCCGAAAAATTGTGTCGCGCTCAATGGGAAGGCGGTTTTCGATGTCGCGCATTCCGTAGCCGCAGTATGCCGATTCTTTGCCGTCCTTGATAACCAGGACATTTGCACCGGCTGTGTCGCCGTTATGTACCGCTTCCTCAATAGTGGCAAGTATTTTTTTCTCCATGATACGATAACTCCTTTACGATTTGATCTCTCTGCTAATATATCGTACCATAAATCGGCGATTTTTACAAGGGCTTTTCCAAAAATACATCCAGAACCAAAAACAAGGTTCAGAAACCTCGATATTCCAATATCGCAAAAATACCAGTGCAATTCTGAGAAGTATCTGCGCTCGAAACGAAAGCTAACTCGCAATATATTCCACGAACTTTAAGTTTTCAGCATTGACTTTTCCCGCGAAAAGGTGTATATTATATAGGTAATGATATAAGATGAATAGCGGAGACAGCCGCTGAAAAAGGAGAACACAGTGAACATAATCATCGTAGGCTGCGGCAAGGTCGGACAGGCGCTTGTAGAGCAGCTCAATGACGAAGGAAACGATATAACGGTAATAGACAAGGTAGCCGAAAAGGTGAACGACGTATCCAGCCGCTGCGACGTAATGGGCGTTATAGGAAACGGCGCGACCCACTCGGTGCAGCGGGACGCAGGAATAGACACTGCCAACCTGCTGATAGCGGTCACGGGCTCAGACGAGCTGAACCTGCTGTGCTGCCTCATCGCGAAGAAGGCGGGCAACTGCCACACCATAGCCAGAGTAAGGAACCCCGAATACTACAGCGAGAGCCAGTTTCTGAAAGACGAGCTGGGTCTTGCAATGGTGATAAACCCGGAATTCGCAGCGGCAAGCGAGATAGCAAGGGTGCTGCGGTTCCCTTCCGCAATAAAAATCGACGTATTCGGCAGAGGCAGGGTGGAGCTTCTGAAATTCCGCCTGCCGGAAAACAGCCCGCTTGCAGGCTGCGCCGTCAAGGAGATAGTAACCAAGCTGCACTGCGATGTGCTGGTATGCACGGTTGAGCGCGGCGATGAAGTCCACATTGCAAACGGCGAATTCGTGTTTGAAGAAAAGGACGTCATTTCGATAGTGGCGGCTACCCGCAAGGCGGGGGAATTCTTCCGCAAGATAAAATACAAGATGAACTCCGTAAAGGACGTAATGGTAGTCGGCGGCGGCGAGATAGGCCACTACCTGTGCGAGCAGCTCATACGCTCGGGAATGTCCGTAAAGCTCATTGAGAAGGATCCCGCACGCTGTGAGACCCTGTGTGCCACGCTCGACGACGGAGTAGCGGTCATCAACGGCGACGCGAGCGACCAAAATATCCTGGTTGAATCCGGACTGGAGCAGACCGGCGCATTCGTAGCGCTGACCAACCTCGACGAGGAAAACATACTGCTGTCGCTGTTCGCGAAAAGCGTCTGCGACTGCAAATGCGTGACCAAGATAAACCGAATCGGATTCGACAACGTAATAAGCAAGCTCGACCTCGACACGATAATCAATCCCAAGAGCATTACATCGGATACCATCATAAGATATGTACGTGCGATGAACAGTTCACGAGGCAGCAACATGGAAACGCTGTACAATGTGATAAAGGGCAAGGTAGAAGCCGCGGAATTCATCATCAAGGAAGATTCGCCGGTGATTGACGTTCCGCTGATGGAGCTCGACCTGAAGCCCGATGTGCTGGTAGCCGCGATACTCCGCGACAAAAAGGTGATGATCCCCCGCGGACACGACAGTCTGCAAATAGGCGACGCGGTGATAATCGTTTCACGTCAGATAGGTCTGCGGAACATCACCGACATAATAAAGTAACCGGAGGTCGTTATGAACTACAGAATGATCTCCTATATCCTCGGATGGATACTTATATTTGAAGGGCTGTTCCTGTCGGTTCCGATGCTGACCGCCATAGTCTACGGCGAGTCCGTGCTGCCAAGCTACCTTATCGCGATGGGAATTTGTTTTCTTATCGGAGGACTGCTGGTATTCAAAAAGCCGAAAAAGAAGCAGCTATTTGCCCGCGAAGGCTGCGTTATAGTTGCACTGAGCTGGATAGTACTCAGTGCGTTCGGAGCGCTCCCCTTCCTGATGACCCGGGAGATTCCGACATTCATCGACGCGCTCTTTGAAACCGTATCCGGATTCACAACGACCGGAGCCAGCATACTATCAGATGTTGAAAAACTCTCGCATGCGTCGCTTATGTGGCGGAGCTTCACTCACTGGGTCGGCGGCATGGGCGTACTGGTGTTTATAATGGCGTTTATACCGCTGTCCGGTGCCCAGAACATGCACATTATGAAGGCGGAATCTCCAGGGCCGTCCGTCAGCAAGCTGGTTCCGCGAGTTAAGACCACCGCGCTGATACTCTATTCGATTTACTTCGCGCTGACACTTATCGAATTCATAATGCTCCTCTTCGGAGGCATGACGGTATTTGAAGCGCTGAACACCGCGTTTGCAACAGCGGGAACCGGCGGATTCGGGTTCTACAATTCCAGCATGGGAAGCTTCTCGCCGTACTTGCAGATAGTCATTACGGTTTTCATGATATTGTTTGCGATAAACTTCAACTGCTACTACATGCTTCTGTGCGGAAAACTCCGCGAAGCATTCAACCTTGAACTCCGGACGTTCCTGATAATCATAGCCTCGGTAATAACCGTCATAACGATAAATATACACGGTATGTTCTTGAGTGTTGGGGAAGCGCTGCGGCATTCAGCGTTTACAGTAGCTTCGCTGATTTCGACCACAGGCTTTTCAACGGTGGACTTCAACCAGTGGCCGGAACTGTCGCGAGCTCTGCTGGTTATAATAATGTTCATCGGAGCCTGCGCAGGAAGTACCGGCGGCGGTATCAAAGTATCGCGAATAATAATTCTGTTCAAGGGCATGTCGAAGGAGCTCCAGACGATGGTGCAGCCGCGTCAGATCAAGAAGATCAAGATGGATTCCAGGATTATTGATCACGAAACGGTGCGTTCGGTAAACGTCTATATGGTTGCATATCTGATGATATTTGCGATATCCCTGGTACTGATATCGTTTGATAATCACGATCTGATAACGAGTTTCACAGCCGTAACTGCAACAATAAACAACATAGGTCCCGGTCTTGACCTGGTTGGACCTACGTCCAATTTTGGACTCTTCACCATGCAGTCGAAAATCGTGCTGATATTTGACATGCTGGCCGGCAGACTGGAGTTGTTCCCGATGCTGCTTTTATTCACCCCGGCAACCTGGAAAAAATAACGAATAAATACGAGACCGCTGAACGGAGATTCAGCGGTCTTTTCTATGCACTAAAAAGGAAATGCCCTCTCCGCCAGGAGAGGGCATAAAAATTACTTCTTACGCTTCTTGAGAGCCGCAGCAGCTCCAAGAGCGGCGACTGCACCAGCAGCGGCGATACCAGCTCCAACCGGAGCCTCGACGCCCATCTTAGGATTCTGTCCAAGCGGGATAATTCCATCGTCGAACGTTACAGAATCAGTGGGGTTATCCGGAGAATAGTCGTCAGGAACAAATCCCATAGGAACATCTTCCGGCGGAATCTCAATTATCTCCCTGTCAGACTCATCGGGAACATCATCGGTATCTGTGTCGGTATCTGTATCTGTGTCGGTATCTGTATCTGTGTCCGTATCAGTATCAGTATCAGTATCAGTATCAGTATCAGTATCAGTGTCAGTATCAGTATCAGTATCAGTGTCTGTATCTGTATCCGTGTCTGTATCTGTATCTGTATCCGTGTCTGTATCTGTGTCAGTGTCTGTATCCGTATCTGTGTCGGTGTCGGTGTCGGTATCAGTGTCCGTATCTGTGTCCGTGTCGGTATCAGTATCCGTATCTGTGTCTGTGTCTGTATCGGTATCGGTATCCGTATCCGTGTCTGTATCGGTATCGGTATCGGTATCCGTATCCGTGTCTGTATCGGTATCAGTATCTGTGTCTGTATCGGTATCAGTGTCAGTATCCGTGTCTGTATCCGTGTCAGACTCCTGATCATCATCGCCTTCATCAGGAGGAGTTACAGGATTCTGATCATCGTCGTCTTCATCATCTACATCAAACTTATACTCACCGCGAGTAGACTGGTGAATCTCACCCTGCTGAGTAAAATTATCGCAGATAACCGCGCCGTTAGCGTTACCGGTATCAGTGGAAACGTGAGCAAACGGAGCCACAACGATTCCTCCGGCAGGAGCCGAAAGCTCACCTGCATAATCGCCGAAATTCCAAACGACATTAGAGCCGGTCTTGAACTGCTCGTTATTTATGTTCCTGATCTGGAGTTTTGACCCGCTGTAGTTGCTTGTATCAACGTTAATTACAACATCAACGCCGGAATTAAGGCTCAGCAGCTCGGTCACCGCCCGTGGAAGCTCATTCTGATTGTGGTCGAATTCACTGGCGTCGATATTGAGAATCATCGTCTCGCCTGCGCTGACCTTACCGGTTCTGATAGCCTCAGAAGCGTCCCTGAACGTAGAAACAACGTCCCCGTTCTCAACCTTTCCCACGGAATCCATCAGCTTTACGCCGGTAGTTCCAAGCTTATCAAGATTAGCCGAGATATCAAAGGAGCTCTCGTCAGCCTGCGCGCGGCGCAGTGTGAAATCAGCCTTTTTATGCTCGGAACCCTCGATGTAGTATCTCTTTCCGCCTACCTCGAATCCGACGTTGTTGTTAACCGTAATCGGAGTATAGTCAAAACCGAGCACCAGCTCATACTTAGTGCCTGACGGGAGGTTGGACATCTTGAGCACAGCGTCGCCAAGATCCTCGGCACTGTCGAGATAAACTACGTACCTTCCGCTTTTTATCGTCTGCATGCTATGTACGCGATTGTAGTCCTGGTTAATCGCGCCGGTAGAGCCGAAGCACGCGTTGCCCTCGATGTGGTTGATAGAAGCGGTTCTGGCATACAGACCGAAGTCCTTGACTTCGTTGAGTGCGTCATAGTACTCCTTGAGCGCCTTTGCCTGGCGTGTTGCCACAAAGACGTTATCGTTGATTTTGGTATAAGCCGGGGTACCTCCGGTGTACTTTACATCGGTAAGATCCGGGTTTTGAACGAAATCGCTGCCGGAAGTCTCCTCAGCCGCCGCCATGACAGAAACAGCGTTGGACGCAAGCAGTGCTGCTGCAAGCGCAAGGAAAGCCGTAGTCTTTTTTCCGGGTTTGCGTTTGTTTTCGCTCATTATAAGATCAACCTCCTTAAGCTGGTCTCATGGGAAGCGCACCGTATGTCTCCTGACAACAAATGGGCATAACTATCCCTATTAATATATGATAATTATACACGATTTCAAGCGGAATGTCAAGTTCTGCAAAGGGAAAAGCCGCATTTGAGCTAACTGCCAAGACCGCGCGGCGAGTGGAGTTACACGAATTCACATAGTTATTCCTGATTTACATTACTATATCAGTAATTTACATAATACGTTTTGCCATGATATCCGGGTTGTAAGCGTAGTCGACAGCGGTCTTAGCGCTGATCCTGCCCTCGCGAAAAAGATTGATAATGCAGCTATCCATAGTCTGCATGCCTCCTGCGGACTGGAGTATCGTGTCGATCTGGTGCGTCTTTTCATCTCTGATGAGGGTGCGGACCGCGCTGTTTGTGGTCATTATCTCAAACGCCGGAATGAGGCCGCCGTCCACAGAAGGCAGGAGCTGCTGACAAACAACGGCGTTAAGCACCATCGAGAGCTGCACGCGTATCTGGTGCTGCTGATTTATCGGGAACACATCAATGATACGGTCAATCGTATTCGCGGCGCCGAGCGTATGCAGAGTTGAAAGCACGAGCTGACCGGTCTCTGCGGCGGTCATAGCAACGCTGATGGTCTCATAGTCGCGCATTTCTCCGAGCAGGATAACGTCCGGTGACTGCCTGAGAGCCGCACGGAGCGCGTCAATGTAGCTGTCCGTATCAATATTTATCTCGCGCTGGCTGACAATGCACCGATTGTGCTTGTGAAGAAACTCGATAGGATCCTCTATTGTTATTATATGCCCGCTGCGGCTTTGGTTGATACGGTCGAGAATGCACGAAAGCGTAGTGGACTTGCCGCTGCTCGCCACACCTGTTATCAGGACTATGCCGCTCTTGCATTCGCTGAGCTGCATGACCTGCTCCGGGATACCGAGCTTCGCCGGGTCGGGAAGGTCGAACGGAACATACCTCAGCACAGCCGAAAATGACCCTCTCTGCTTGTAGATGTTAACGCGGAATCGACCCACCCCGGCAACTGAAAGCGAAAAATCCTTCTCACGCTCTGGAAGCTGCTCCTCGGTGATATCCCTCTTTGCAAGGTGGAATATCTGAAGCACCAGATTCTTGGTGTCCTCCGGGGACAGCGCGTTACCGTCCAGCTCGTACATTCTGCCGTTCGCCTTGAAGCTCAGAACCGCGCCGCAGACGATAAAAATATCCGCAGCCTGATTCTCGGCGGCCTTTTTCAGTATATCCAGAATATCCATACAACGCTCCTTTTCAAACGTGTTTACCTATACCAGATCCTCGCCGTCCCATACCGACGGGTGACTTTCACCGGAGATCTCCTTCTCCGTACTGTTCCACTTTTCAATTCTGAACCGCTCTCCGGAAGGCGCGCTGAAAAACATAACGCTGACCGCCAGGGTCTGCCGCTCGTTTATCGCCTGCGAGTACTCCACCCTAACTCCCCCGGCGGTCCTCGCCGCGGAAACTCCCTCAACGCCGGATACAGCCTCGATGAACCCCTCCTCAAACGAGAATCCGTCAAGCGCCTCCGCTGCCAGCCCGTCAAGCCTTGAGAGCGTTTTCTTAGCCTCCGTGTCAGCCGTGTAGTACTGCTGAGTAAAACCGTCGCTGCGGTTTGTCATCTTGTCGCTGGAATACACCGCCTGGAAGCTCAGCACCGCAAAAATCGTAAGGCAGATCACAGTGAATATCAGCATTATCGAGATATACCCCACGCCGACCGTTCCGCCGGATCTCCCCTTTTTCTCCGTATTATCCAACCGCGCCACCTCCCGGAACATACGCGCCGCATTTCAGCGAATAGATCAGTTCCTCGTCGTCGCCGGAATTATCGAAGAACTCCACCGCCAGCTCGGAGTAAACACCTGCGGCGGTATCCTGCTTCTGTTCGTCCAGCCGCAGGATAACGTCTGAGGAATCCGATGGGTAAAACCCGCTGTCCAGACCTATCTCAGCGCTTCCGGTGAAATCGCGCAGATCTGCGCCCAGAGCCAGGCTTACCGCCTTCTGAACGTCCCCGCCGACCGAGTAAGCTTCCGCAATGGACTGCGCGCACAGCGCCGCGCTCTGCCGCTGACGGCTCCTGCGCTCAAGGCTGTCCGCCGAAGCGAAAACGCGGATAATTACCGCAAAGGAGATGACGAAGAACAGCAGCGCAATGATCATCTCCGCGTAAAGCAGAACATTGGATCTTCTGTTGACCTTCAGTCTTATCACCCTTTCCGAACCAGTATGACAGAGCTGCTGACGCCGCTGCCTACTGTAATTTCATAAAGCCCGTCGTGCTCGCTGAACTCCAGCGAGGAAGCCGCCGAAATAAGCTCCCCGCCATCGGCTGTAAGCTCTCCGCCGGGGACCGTGTTTTTCTCATAAAGGCCGCCGTCGCCGCAGTAGATCACGCTGACCGTTCCGGCGCTCTCGATTGCAGCCGCGCTGCCATCCTCAAGCAGGGTGACGTTTTCAGCCGCCCTCAGCTTATTTGATATGTATTTTATGGAAGCCGCCGTTCCGAAGGACTGCTGATATCCGGTCTTTATCCGGCTGTAGGTATCCGCAGCGACGGCGACCGCCATCAGCATACAAACCGCGAACAGCACGAACAGCAGCATGCTCCCGACCGCAGAAGCGGTATCTCCCATGCTCCTTGCCCTGTGATCCTTCATATCAATTCTCCCTCCGGATAACCGTGACAGTCGGGCGGACATTCGCCGCGAAGCACTCGTAATGCACCAGGTATTTGTCCTCGTCGAATACCACGCCGTAGCTTTCCGTGAGGTATTCCAGGCTCTCGGGGTACGCTCCTTCGACGGCGTAGCATAACGTCACGCCATTTTCCACCGACTGCCTCACCTGAGCCAGCCGCTCCTCCTCGGAGGCGCTGGAAGCGTTGGAAAGCCCCATCACCAGCCAGACGATCATTCCGGCGAACAGCACCAGTCCCAGTATCCAGGGCAGAGCCGAACGCAGTCCGGCAAAACGTTTCATAGAAGTTCCTCCGTTCGCTCAGCCAAGCACTGACATAATGTTCATCAGCGGTATCATCAGCATGAGCAGTATCGCGCCGATGATAAGCCCCAGAATGATTATAATAGCCGGCTCGATGACCGCTGTGATATTCATAAGGCTGCGGGAAGCCGCCTCGCTGTAAGCGCCGCTGATACGCCTCCATACGCTCTCAAAGCTGCCAGAGCTGTATCCCAGCTTCAGCGAACGCGCATAGAGCGGCGGAAGAAATCCGCTGCTGATTATCGCGTCCGGGAAGCTCTCGCCCTCGATGACGCGCTTTTCGCAGTCCTCGTATTTTTTCTTTATCCTGCCATCGGTGATGAAGCTCTTGATATCGGAATGCAGCATCATCTCCGCCGGTGAAACGCCCGCAGAAACGGTCACGCAGACCGCCTTTGTGAGGTCTGCAAGCGCGAGCTTTTCAGAAATACCACGGGTGAACGGCAGAATGCTGAACAGCCTGCGGATACCTCCGCCGGACTTTCTCACCACCGAAAGCACGGCAGTGACCGCAGAAGCCGCGATGATGGCAAGCAGAACTATCATGATGATAAGGCCTGCCTGGTAAGCCATATCCACCGTATGCTGAACCGTAGCGCTGACGGAGCTGTCAAACTGCGAGAAAATATCCCCGAACATGGGAATTACCATCACAACGAGTACGATGATGACCACCGTCATCATCAGCAGAAGCACCATCGGGTGAAGCACCGCGGAGCGCAGCATTCTGCGAATCTCATCGCGCTCCTCATAGTATTCTGCAAGCCCCCTGAGGACGTCCTCGAGCTTGCCGCTCATCTCGCCCAGCGCGACCATATCCACCGCGTATTCCGGGAATCGCCCGGTGCTTCGCATAGCCTGCGAGAGCGGCTCCCCCCTGTCGACCTCGGAGGAGATCTCATTACATGCGCTGACGAGCACCCTGTCGTCAGAATCGGCGCACAGCAGCCCCAGACCCTCGGAAACGCTCATTCCCGAGCCGAGTATCATCGCAAGCTGCTCGCACAGGAATTCCACCTGTGAGTATGTAAGTCTTTTCGCCCTCATTCAAATTTCCTCCGGTCTCAATAGTAGTACAGCGCGGCGTAGTTCCCGCTGTTCTGTATGTAATCGGCGATCTTCTCCTTGTTTGAAGAACCCGCGTAGAATGTCGCGTCAACGATGTTGTAGCCCTTTTGGGAAAGCAGCAGCTCCGGGGTTATCCAGCCGGTTTCGTCCGTCCAGACCTCGTTCCACGCGTGGTAGATGTTATCCGCCGCATAGCCTACTGCCAGCCGCGCAGGGATCCCCTGAGACCTGACCATAGCCGCCATCAGCGAAGCGTAATCGTAGCATATCCCCGATTTCTTGGCAAGAACGCTGTCCGGGTTCGGAACGTAGCCGCTCTTTACCGTCGCCGCGAGCTGCGTGTCGTAGGTCACGTTGTCAGTAACCCACACGAAAATAGCCGCCAGCTTCTCTATCTCATCGGATTTCCCCGCGCAGACCTCCGCAGCTTTTTTCACCGCCGAGGAGCTCTGCGAAAAATTCACATACTTATTCGGATACAAAAACGGCGAAGTTTCGCTGCGCAGCTTCACCGAAAACTCGGTCTCAAGCGATTTTGCATACTTGTCGCCCTCGGTCTGCTCGTAAATCTGTACCTTGTAAGTCCCGCTGCCGCAGCTTATCGGGAAGTACTCCACAGCTCCGCCGCCTGCGACGTCGTGGTCGTAGGTCTTGTCGCCGCATACCATTCGCAGCTTGACCCGCTTTCCGGATTCCTTCCAGCATACCGAGATGTAGCCTTCGGAGCGGTTGCTGTAATCCACCAGCACCTTTTCGTTGGAAGCGGTGTCCTTACCCGGCGAAAGCGGAACCCTCACCTCGGGTATTACTACCTTTACAGGCTTGGGAGGCTCCGTAGCCGCAGCCGTAGTGGTAACAGCCACCGACGGAGCGGTCTGAGCCGGAGTCTGCGAAGTCGTGACCGCCGTAACCGAGCTTACGTCAGAAACAGTTTCAGCCGGTTCATCGCTTACCTGCACCGTTCCATGCTCGATTTCCGCCGGAGCCTGCCCGGAGCCGCTCTCAAAAGAACCCGCCTCCGCAGAGCTTACCTCCTTGGACGCCGCCTCCGACGTATCGGAAGTTCCGACGGCGCCGGAAGTCTCCTGCACGGTGACTTCCGGCTCAGCGTCCCGCGTAACCGCAGAAACGCCCGCAAAGGAAGCGGAGGTCTGCGGCTCGGACTGTTCGGGCTTGTTGTCAGCGGCGCATCCGCTTAGTAATATCAGCGCAAGCAGCGCGGCGGCAAATTTTAAGGCAATACCGCACAAAGATTGTGCGTGTATTGCGCAGTCAGATTTTTCGTC
>ERZ835541.2583-NODE-2583-length-14195-cov-3.656011_pt1 | contig 14195 bp, 14 predicted proteins | sample MGYA00519945_ERZ835541 | MGnify/ENA primary metagenome ERZ835541 (study PRJEB31850, sample SAMEA3708780) | human gut metagenome | biome: human gut; feature: human-associated habitat; material: faeces | place: China | collected 2014 ...
CGCTGGTGACGTTGGGGCGGCTCTCGTAGATGATGGCGATGACGCCCATCGGCACGCTGCGCTTGCAGATGCGAAGGCCGTCCGGACGGACGAATTCGTCCAGCGTCCGGCCGACCGGGTCCGGCAGGGCCGCAACGGCCTCGATGCCGGCCGCCATGCCCTCGAGCCGGGCCTCGTTCAGCGCGAGGCGGTCGAGCATAACGTCCGAGACCGTGCCGCGCGAGGCCTCGAGATCGGCGGCGTTCTCCGCCAGAATGGCAGGTGCCTCCGCGCGCAGCTCCTGCGCCATGGCGGTAAGGGCGCGGTTTTTCGCCGCGGTATCGCGCAGCGCCGGGCAGGCCGCTGCGGCCTTTGCGCGCTGCAGAATGACCTCTGTCGGGGTGAATTCCATTATGCCTTCTCCTCCTGTGCCAGAAATTTTGTGCCGACGGGCTTGCCGTCCATCAGATCGTAGAGCGCAGCGGGCTGCGCGCCGTTGGCAATGACCATGGGCACACCGGCCTCCGTAGCGATGTGCGCGGCGTGGAGTTTCGTCTGCATGCCGCCCGTGCCGAATTTGCTGCCCGCGCCGCAGGCCAATCGCTCGATCTCCGGCGTGAGCCTCTCGACGACGGGGATGAGCTTCGCCTCGGGATCGCTGTGCGGGTCGGCCGTGAACAGGCCGTCGATGTCCGAGAACAGAATGAGAAGGTCGGCCCGGATCGTCCGGGCGACGATGGCGGCCAGCGTGTCGTTGTCACCGATGCCCAGCTCCTGCGTGGCGACGGTGTCGTTTTCGTTGATGATGGGCAGCGTGCGCAGCTGCAGCAGCCGCGCAAGCGTGTTGTGGAAGTTTTTCGCGCGCTCCGGCGTCTCGATGTCGTCCGCCGTGATGAGCAGCTGCGCCACGACGTGGTGGTACTGCGAGTAGAGCTTATCATAAATGTACATCAGCTCGCACTGGCCGACGGCCGCAGCCGCCTGCTTGCCGGGAATATCCTTCGGCCGCTCGGCCAGCGACAGCTTGCCGACACCCATGGCGACGGCACCGGACGATACCAGCACCAGCTCATGTCCTGCATTTTTGAGATCGCTGCAGACCTTGCACAGCTCCTCCACGCGGCGAATGTTCAGATTCCCCGTCGGGTGCGTGAGCGTGGACGTCCCCAGCTTGAGTACGATTCGCATGGTTCAAGGCTCCTAACTTTTTTGCTTTAGCTTGTTAACACCTGCGTATCATAGCACGCTGAGGCCGGAATTGCAAGCGCTGCCGGATTTTTTGATGAGCTGCGGCAAAAAACCGCTTCACAGCCTCTGTGTTTCACGTGAAACACAGATCACCGCATGAAACCATACTATTATAAATAGTACACTTGCAGTACCCGGCAGCATTGTGGGAAAGCAATCGGCGAAATCGCAGCTGCCTGCCCGAGATTGCACCCCAAGGGCACTTCCTCGCGCTTCGCGCTCAGGGCGCCACGTCGGCCTACGGCCTCCTCGCAATGACAAATCGGGGGCCCCAGCGCCATTTTAACGATAGCCTGTACTGGCTGCAAGTGCGTTGCCGGGAGCGGCATGCCGCTCCCCTACAACTTTCCGCGAGATCTGTTGCTCTCATTATACACTGCCGCAGCATTTTTTTCTACTGCTGCGGCAGTTTTTTTCCGACGTGACTTGCGTTTTCGGCCGTTTTGCGATAACATAAGGGGGAGATACTGAACAAAGGAGCATGGTGTCCATGTTAAAAGTTGATCTTTCGAATGTCTGGGGCGACCTGTCCCTGCCTGATCTGCTCGCCACGGAGCAGGAGGTCTTCGCCGCGCACAAGACGCTGGCCGAGGGCCGCGGTCCCGGCAATGATTTTCTCGGCTGGCTGGAGCTGCCCACGTTTGAGGAGACGGAGGAGCTGCAGCGCATCCGCCGCGCCGCGGAGCGCATCCGTGCGGATTCCGACGTGTTCGTCGTCGTCGGCATCGGCGGCTCGTACCTCGGCCCGCGCGCTGCCATCGAGCTGGTCAAGGGCCAGAACCACAATCTGAAGGATTCCGACCCGCAGGTCTTCTTCGCAGGCAATAACCTGTCCACCCGCGCGTGGCAGGAGCTGTGCGAGCTGCTCGAGGGCAAGGATTTCTCCATCAACATCATTTCAAAGTCCGGCACCACGACGGAGCCCGCCATTGCCACCCGCGCCCTGCGCTGGATGCTCGAGCGCAAGTACGGCGCCGAGAAGGCCAAAAAGCGCATCTACGTCACGACGGATCCGAAGCACGGCGCGCTGCGCCAGATGGCCACGGAGGAGGGCTACGAGTCCTTCATCATCCCGCCGAATGTCGGCGGCCGCTACAGCGTGCTGACCGCCGTCGGCCTGCTGCCGATGGCCGTTGCGGGCATCGCCCCGATGGACGTTATGCTCGGCGCGGCCCGCGCCCGCAAGGAGCTGGACATCCGCTCGTTTGAAAACCCCGCGTGGCAGTATGCCGCCATCCGCAACCTGCTGTACCGCCGCGGCAAGGCCATCGAGCTGCTGGGCTGCTATGAGCCGAGCTTCCGCTACTTCGCGGGCTGGTGGCAGCAGCTGTTCGGCGAAAGCGAGGGTAAGGACGGCAAGGGCCTGTTCCCCGCGACCGTGGAATTCACGGCCGACCTGCACTCCCTCGGCCAGATGATCCAGCAGGGCCAGCGCAACCTCTTCGAGACCATCGTCCGCTTTGCCCCGCCGCGCAAACGCACGACCATCGAGGTCGACTGGAAGAATCTGGACGGCCTGAACTACCTCGAGGGCAAGACGCTCGACTTTGTCGAGGAGCAGGCCTTCCAGGGCACGCTCAGCGCCCACGTCGACGGCGGCGTACCGAACATCGTGCTGCAGACCGACGAGGTCGATGCCGATACGCTCGGCGAGCTGTTCTACTTCTTCGAGCTGTCGTGCGGCATCTCCGCCTATATGCTGGGCGTGAACCCGTTCAACCAGCCCGGCGTCGAGTTCTATAAGAAGAACATGTTCCACCTGCTGGGTAAGCCCGGCTATTGATCCGGAACGGGAATCTCCCCCGCACAGGATGCCGTTTGACATCCCGTGCGGGGGTTTGTTTTGGGCTTGACATTTGTCCGAAATCGTACTATAATACCGTGGTATGATTTCGGACAATGGAGGTTCTTATGCACGAATACCGATCCCCGGCGCTGAAGCGCTTCAACTGCCTGCTGAGCGAGACGGACGCCGCCTATCATGAGGCCGCACTGCGGCAGGGGCTCAATGACAGCTCCAGCCGCATTCTCTACGCCCTGTGCGAGCTCGGCTCGCCCGCGTCGCTGCGTGCCGTCTGTGAGAGCACCGGTCTGAGCAAGCAGACCGTCAACTCCGCCCTGCGCAAGCTCGAGGCGGACGGCATTTTATATCTGGAGCCGTCCGGCGCGCGGAGCAAGCGCGTCTGCCTGACGGAGGCGGGGCTGCGCGTGGCAGATGCCACGGCCGGCCGCCTGATCCGGCTGGAAAACAGCATCTTTGACGAATGGCCCGCAGAGGATGTGCAGCAATATCTCGGGCTGATGGAGCGCTATCTGCAGGCATTCCGCTGCAAGCTGCCGGAGCTGGGGGGTCAGGAATGAACAGCACATTTTCCGGCCACTTCGGCTACCGCCGCCTGCTGCGCGTGACGCTGCCGTCCATCGTGATGATGATCTTTACGTCGATCTACTGCGTGACGGACGGCTTTTTCGTCTCGAATTTTGCGGGCAAGGCCGCATTCACGGCCGTGAACTTCATCATGCCCTACCTGATGATTCTCGGCTGCGTCGGCTTCCTGTTCGGCACCGGCGGCAGCGCCCTCATCGGCAAGACGATGGGCGAGGGCGACAGAAAACACGCCGACCGGCTGTTTTCCATGGTCATCTGCGTGACGGCCCTGTCCGGTCTGGCGCTCGGTGTGCTCGGCATCGTGCTGCTGCGGCCCGTGGCGGAGCTGCTCGGCGCGGAGGGCGAGCTGCTGGAGAACTGTGTGCGCTACGGCAGGCTCATCCTGATCGCGAACCCAGCCTATGTGCTGCAGTTCGCATTTCAGTGCCTGTTTGCCACGGCGGGCAAGCCGAAGCTCGGCCTCGCGGTGACCGTGGCGGCGGGCGTGACGAACATGGTGCTCGACGCGCTGTTCGTCGGCGTGTTCCGCTGGGGCATCGCGGGCGCGGCCGTCGCCACGTCGCTGAGCCAGTGCGTCGGCGGGCTGCTGCCGCTCCTCTATTTCCTCGGAAAGTGGAACCGCAGCGAGCTGCATCTGACGCGCTTCCGCTTTGACGGGCGCGCGCTTGGCCGCATCTGCGGCAACGGCTCGTCGGAACTGATGAGCAATATTTCCATGTCTCTCGTCGGTATGCTCTATAACGCGCAGCTCATGCGCTACGGCGGGCAGAACGGCATCGCGGCCTACGGCGTGCTGATGTATGTCAGCATGATCTTCCACGCGTGCTTCATCGGCTACGCCGTCGGCGTGTCGCCGGTGGTGAGCTTCCACTTCGGCGCGCAGAACCGGCCGGAGCTGCACAGCCTGCTGCGCAAGAGCCTGCGGCTCATCGGCGGCAGCTCGATTGCGATGCTGGCGGCGGGCGAGGCGCTGGCGCGGCCGCTCGGGCAGATCTTCGTCGGCTACGACGAGGCGCTGCTGGCCATGACGGTGCGCGCGTTCCGGATCTACTCCTTCTCGTTCCTGCTCGCGGGCGTAGCCATTCTTGGCTCGTCGTTCTTCACGGCGCTGAACGACGGCCTGACGTCCGCACTCATCTCGTTTCTGCGGACGCTCGTGTTCCAGATCGCGGCCGTGCTCCTGCTGCCGCTCGTGCTGGAGCTGGACGGCATCTGGCTCTCCATCGTGTTTGCGGAAACCATGGCCGTGCTTGTGACGACGGTCTTCCTGCTGGCGAAGCGGAAAAAGTACGGATATTAAAACGCAGTATGAACCGCTGCTTGGCTCTCCCCTAGGGAGAGCTGGCGGCGCAGCCGCCTGAGAGGGGAACTCAGCTCTCCCCTTGCTTGATACTGCCATGCAAAAGCGGCTGCAAGGCCCTCTCAGTCACCTTCGGTGACAGCTCTCCCAGAGGGAGAGCCAAGGGCTGCCCCATATGGATCAAAAATGGAGCGTATCTGCACGGATACGCTCCATAAACTTTCTTCCGTTCACCCGGCGAAGGGGTAGCTATGCTCATAATAGCTCGCACCGGCGAGGGAGCCGATGGGGGACAGGAGCATGAGCTTGCCGTTCTCATCAGGGTACATCATCATATCGGCATTGACGTTTTCGGCGCTGCGCGTCCATTCGAGCTGCTCCTGCCAGAGCGCGTCGCCGCCCATGGTGTCCGGATAGATGGAGCGGAAGCAGCGCTCGGCGGCATCGGCCGCGCCCGCCTCGAATTCCGCCTGCGTCACGCCGCACAGGTCGAGAATCTGCGCGTTCGTCAGACGTGTGCCGGTGATGCGGTCGAAGCAGTAGACCTGATGATAGGCGCAGTCGTTCGGGTAGGACGAGTGGGTGAGGAGCACAAGCACGTCGCCGCACCAGTGGCTCTCCCAGCCGATCTCGACGCACGTCGGGTCATAGCCCTGTGCCTGCGCGGTGTGGGCCTCATCGACGAGCGGCATAAGCTCGTCGGAAATGGCGGTGTTGATGAGCTCAGCGTCCTGCGTCTGGCAGTTCAGCTGCGGGATGCGGTAGGAATAGCCCTCGCCGCTCTCGTTCAGCAGATCGGTGACGGCGTTTTCCTTCTGCATCTGCTCGCCGGTCGGCGCCCACGGGCCGGTGGATTCAGACGCCTCGCTTTCGACGGGCGTTTCGTCCGTCTCCATGGGGAGCGTGGCGGCAGGGGACGTGCCGCAGGACGCCAGCAGCAGGCAGAGCGCAGCCAGCAGCGCGGGAATGAGCTGTTTCATGAGAAAATTCCTCCTTGGATGTTCTGTTCCGTTAGACGGGAAAGAAAGCGGGATGTTCCGGCGGGCAGTGACAGAGTGGAGCGTGAAACGCACAGACGCAATCGGTGCATGCCATTTTAACGATGCCCTGTACGAGTCGGCGGTTTACCGCCGGGAGGGGTATGCCCCTCCCCTACAATTATTTATGATTTCCCCTACAGCCTCTCATACGGCTGCATATCGCGGAACTCTCCCGGCGTGCGGCCGGTATCCTTGCGGAACGCATTGGCGAAGGCCGTTGAGGACGGGAAGCCGCACAGCGCGGAAATGTGCCGCACGGTGTCGTCCGTGCCGCGCAGCAGGACCTTGGCCTTTGCCAGCCGCAGGCGCACGATGCGCGCATAGGGCGTCTCGCCGAAGCGGCGCTTGAACGCCGTGATGAAGTGGTTGCGCTGCATGCCGCACTGGGCCGAAAGGCCGTCGATCGTCAGCGGCTGCGTGTAGTGCAGGTAGATGAATTCCTCCATCGCCCCCAGTGTGTCGGCGGACTGCTCCTCCGCCTGCGCGGGGCGCGGCTGCGGGCGGCAGCCGCATTCGATCAGCTCCGAGATGACGAGGGCCGCCAGACAGCGCAGGTCCGCCTCGTCGCGCCGCCCGTGAAATTCCTCCTGAAACAGGCGCAGGAAGCGGCGCAGCCGCTCCGACACCGCAAACATCGGCCCGAACTGCGCGCCGTCGAGGCCCTTTTCGCGCAGGCGCTGCACCATAAAATTCGGCGAGACCTCGAGGCTGATGTTCGCAACGTCGCATTGCTCCAGCGCCTGCCCGTGGCGCACGCCGCTCTGCACGGGATAGACCATGCCGGGGCGGCCAAAATAGACGTCCGTCCCCTGCAGGATGATGGGCATGGGCGTCAGCGGCAGCAGGAATTCATAGGCCGCGTGGCTGTGCGTGAACGGTGCGACGACCTGATCGGGCGAGCGCCGCAGCTCCGCCACGGATAAAATGCTGCAGTAGCTGTGATCGCACAGCTTCGTCAGATACCCGCGCTGCGGGCAGTGAGCGTGAAACAGCGGATTCATTCCCCCGCCTCCTCGCGCTGCGGCTCGTGGCGGCTGAACAGGAACTGCCGGAATGTCTGCTCCTTGCCCTCGCGCCAGCGGGCGAAGTTCGACCGGTGCGCCCAGAGCATGGCCGGGAAGATCAGCGCCAGCGCGATGGTACTGCGCCAGTCGCCCGTCCGCAGCAGGTAGAGCGGCGCATAGACCAGCGCCGTCAGCAGCGGCAGGATGCTCGCCCGGTTCCAGATCATGCCGATGATAAACATCAGCGCCAGCAGCGGCAGCACCAGCTCCGGCGTCAGCCCGAGCACCGTGCCGCACAGGCAGGCTGTCCCCTTCCCGCCGCGGAAGCGCAGAAACACGGGGAAAATGTGCCCCAGCACGCACAACAGCCCGGCCAGCGCCGCGCACAGCGGCGGAAGCAGCAGGCGCAGCGGGAACGTCACGACGAACGCCTTTGAGACGTCCAGCGCCATCACGACCAGACCCGGCTTCAGCCCGGCGGCCAGCATCATGTTCGTGGCCCCGGCGTTGCCGCTGCCGAACGTGCGGATGTCAAAGCCCCGCCGCCGCGACAGCAGATACGACGGGCTGAAGCACCCGGCAAAATAGCCCAGCAGGGCGCAGAGGATATATTTGATCATCCGAAGATCCCCCTCATGATCCGTCCGTTTTCTTCATTATATCACAGGATTTTCTGAATTTCCACAGGAGGCATTCCCATGCACGAAAAACACGAAAAAACCAATGCCATGCGCCAGCTCGACCGCAAAAAGGCCGCCTACACCGTCCATTCCTATGACGGCGGCGCGCTCAGCGGCACAGAGGTCGCCGCCGCGCTCGGGCAGGACCCGGAGCGCTGCTTCAAGACGCTCGTCACCGTCGGCAAAACCGGCGGGCATTATGTCTTTATGATCCCCGTCGCGGCCGAGCTGGACCTGCGCAAGGCGGCGTCCGCCGCGGGCGAAAAATCCGTCGCCATGCTCCCGCAGAAGGAGCTTCTGCCCCTCACGGGCTATATCCACGGCGGCTGCAGCCCCATCGGCATGAAAAAGCAGTTCCCCACGTTCGCGGATGCAACGATCGCGGACGGCGAGACCGTCTGCTTCAGCGGCGGCCGCGTCGGCCTGCAGATCGAAACGACGCTCGCGGTTCTGCAGAGCGTCGTCCCCGTCACGCTGGCGGACCTGACGGTGTGATCATTGCGCCGGGCCCGGCGCCGCACTCACGACCGGTACAGGCCATCGTGAAAATGGTATGTCCCCCCGAATTGTCATTGCGAGGAGGCCGTAGGCCGACGTGGCAATCTCGGGAAGGCATTTGCAGTTCGTACAAGCCGCCGTTAAAATGGTGCGTACCGATTGTGTCTGTAGCGGCGCTCCCTGAGCGCCATGCAGTCTGGCAATCTTTGCGGCACACATTCTGCGGCGCAAGGCTCCCAAGTTTGTCATTGCGAGGCGCGAAGCGCCCTTGGCTCTCCCTCTGGGAGAGCTGTCACCGAAGGTGACTGAGAGGGCTTTGCAGGCACTGCCGACAGGTTCAGGCCATCGCTAAAATGGCATGCACCTCCGATTTGTCATTGCGAGGAGGGCGCAAGCCCGACGTGGCAATCTCATGCAGGCACTTCTGAATGGCAATCGCAATGAAAGGGAGAATGGAGTTTCCCTCTCAGGCGGCTGCGCCGCCAGCTCTCCCAAAGGGAGAGCCAAGCTATGCGGTTCCTTCCCCGGCGGCTGCGCCTTTATCGCGGCATGGCGGGGACGGCGTCCATATCCTGCCGGAGGTTCGAATCGGAGATGAGCTTCCGCGGGCACACGGCCGCGCAGCGGCCGCAGGAGACGCACTTGGAATAGTCGATGACGGCGAGGTTGTTGACGACGTGGATGGCGTCGAACTCGCACTGCTTCTCGCACAGGTGGCAGCCGACGCAGCCCATGTCGCACTCGCGGCGGGTATAGGCGCCGCGCTCGTGGTTCGAGCAGGCGATGACGATGTCAGCGTCGTAGGACACGGGGACGATGACCTTGCGCGGGCACACGGCGGCGCACTGCAGGCAGCCGGTGCACTTCTCGGGATCGACCTTCGCCACGCCGTCCACAACGTGGATGGCGTCAAAGCGGCACGCCGAGACGCACGAGCCGAAGCCGAGGCAGCCGCTCGGGCAGGCCGAGGGGCCGTTGCCGCCGACGAACATGGCCGAGCGGCAGTCGTGGATGCCGTCGTAGCGGGCCTTGGCGGTGTGGTGACCGCGGCAGCGGACCATGGCGACGACGCGCTCGGTCTTTGCGGCCGTGACGCCCATGACAGCGGCCATCTGATCGGCGGAGGCCTGACCGCCCGCGACGCACAGGCCGATCTCCGCGCGGCCCTCGAGCACGGCCTGCGCATAGGCCTGGCAGCCTGCGAAGCCGCAGCCGCCGCAGTTTGCACCGGGCAGGGCCTCGATGAGCTTCGGCAGGCGCTCGTCCGTCTTCACGGCGAAGACCTTCGAGGCAATGGCGAGCACCGCGCCGAACACGGCGCCCATGATGCCGAGCACCAGCACGGCATAGAGAATTTCTTTCATGACTCGCCCTCCTTACCCGAATACCTTGAAGCCGGAGAAGCCCATGAACGACAGGGCCAGCAGACCGGCGGCCAGCAGCGCGATCGGGAAGCCGCGGAAGGCCTTCGGGCAGTCGCAGTCCTCCAGGCGCTCGCGCACGGAGGAGAACAGCAGAATGGCCACGGTGAAGCCGATGCCGCCCGTGATGCCGTAGACCAGAGACTCGACGAAGTTATAGCCGTCCTGAATGTTCAGCAGGGCCACGCCGAGGACGGCGCAGTTCGTCGTGATGAGGGGCAGGTAGATGCCCAGCGCCTGATACAGCGCGGGGACGGCCTTCTGCAGGAACATCTCGACGAGCTGCACGAGGGCGGCGATGACGAGGATGAACACGACGGTCTGCATGTACACGAGGTTCAGCGGCACGAGCAGGAACTCGTTGACGGCCCAGGTGGCCGCCGAGGCGATGCCCATGACGAACGTGACGGCGATGCCCATGCCGAGGGCGGTGTCCTGCTTTTTCGACACGCCCATAAACGGGCAGATGCCCATGAACTTCACAAGGATGAAGTTCTCGGCGAGAATGGCGTTCAGCGCGATGGTGAACAGGGAGATGAATACGCTCATTTTGCTTCAGCCTCCTTCTTTTCGGCCTTCTCGGCCAGATGGCGGTTGAACCACTGCGTGAAGGCGATGAGGCAGGCCAGCGTCAGGAAGCCGCCGACCGGCAGGATCATCAGCATGGCCGGGTACTGCGACGGCAGGATGCGCACGCCGTCGGCGGAGATCACGCCCTTGCCGAACGTGCCGCTGCCGAGCAGCTCGCGGATGACGCACATGCACACCAGGGCCACGGTGTAGCCGATGCCCTGCGTCAGGCCGTCGACGGCGGAGGCCAGCACGCCGTTCTTCGAGGCGAAGGCCTCGGCGCGGCCGAGGATGATGCAGTTGACGACGATCAGCGGGATGAACACGCCGAGGCTCTCGGACAGGGCCGGGAGATAGGCCTGCAGCAGAAGGTCGATGATGGTGACGAAGCCCGCGATGACGACGATGTAGGCCGCAATGCGGATCTTATCCGGAATGACCTTGCGCAGCAGAGAGATGACGACGTTCGAGCAGATGAGGATCAGCGTGACGGACAGGCCCATGCCGAGGCCGTTGAACAGGGTCGTCGTGATGGCCATGGTCGAGCACATGCCCAGCAGCTGGCCCACGACGGGGTTATTGGTCAGGAGCCCCTCGCGGAGCTGTTTTTTGAAATTCATTTCTGCACCTCCCCGGCATAGGCCAGCGCTGCGTTCACGGCGCGGGTGACGGCGCGGGACGTGACGGTCGCGCCGGTCAGCGCGTCGATGTCGCCGCCGTCCTTGGTGACGGCCAGCTCGCCGGTCTTGCCGGCAAACTGGGCGCGGAAGTCCTCGCGCGTGCAGTTCGCGCCGAGCGAGGCCGTCTCGGAATGGGAGATGATGGCCACGCCCGTGACCTTGTTTTCGTTGTCGACGCCGACCATGAGGTCAATGGCGCCGCCGAAGCCGTTCGTCGTCAGGCGGACGACGGTCCCGGCGTCCCCGGCGCTCCACGCGGCCGTTACGCCGGTGGCGGCCTGCGCGTCCGACACGGGAAGCTCCGTGTAATCGTCCGCAGCGAGGACCTGCGTCATGGCGGAGCGGGCGGCCTCGGCCGTGTGCTCGGCGATGGTGTCGGCCGTCAGGTAGTTGACAAAGGCCAGCAGGCCCGCGACGATGACGGTGATGAGAAAGAGCGTCAGCGTCAGCCGCAGGACATAGGCGGCCGTGCTTTGCGGTTTTGTCATGCTTCGGCACCGCCCTTCTTCTGCTTTTTCTGCCTGACTGCGCCGAAGCGCTTCGGCACGCCGATGCGGTCAAAGAAGCCGACGCAGCAGTTCATGATGAGGATGGCGTAGGACACGCCCTCAACATAGGAGCCGAAGTAACGGAACAGGAACGTCAGCACGCCGCAGCCAACGCCGTAGACGACCTGGCCACCGTGCGTGACGGGCGAGGTCGTGTAGTCCGTGGCCATGAACCACGCGCCGAGCATCAGGCCGCCGGACAGCAGCTGCACGAGCATCCAGTCCAGCCGGGCCGCGCCGCCGCGCGGGAACAGGAAGGCCAGCACCGCGACCGTGCCGAGGTAGGCAAGCGGGATGCGGGCCGAGATGACGCGGCGGACGAGCAGGTAGATGCCGCCCAGGAGCAGCAGCATGGCCGAGACCTCGCCGAGCGAGCCGCCGGTGCGGCCGAGGAAGAGGTCGAGCACGCTGGCCTCCGGGAGCGCGCCCACATGGAGGCTTGCCATCGGGGTCGCGGCGGTCAGGCCGTCGAGCGAGGCCGTCGTGGGGTTCGAGAACGCGGGGACATGCACGCCGGAGCGCACCCAGGTGTTCATGAACAGCGGCCAGCTGAACAGGAAGGCGCGGGCCGCAAGGGCAGGGTTGACGATGTTCGCGCCGATGCCGCCGAACAGCTGCTTCACAACGACAATGGCGAAGAAATCGCCGATCAGGATCGTCCAGAACGGCAGCGTGACCGGGCAGACAAAGGCGACGAGGATGCCCGTGACCACGGCGGAGAGGTCGCCCGTGGTATTGTCCTTCTTCATGATGCGGCGGTAGGCCCACTCGAAGAACACGCAGCCCGCGACGGACAGGGCTGTGAGCGTCAGGGCGCGCAGCAGGGCGATGCACACATCGAGCATGATGCGGCGGGTGGAATTCGGGCTGTGCGCATGCGGCGAGGAGGAGAGCGTCAGCTTCAGGGCTTCTTCGTTCATTTCGCGGCGGCCTCCTTCTTTGCTTTTTCACGGGCGGCGGCGTCGCGCACGAGCTTTTTGCCGGTGCGGAAGCTCTGCACGAGCGGGATGCCCGCCGGGCAGCCGTAGGCGCACGAGCCGCACTCGATGCAGTCCATGACATGCAGCTCGTCCAGCCGCTCCAGATCGCCGCGGTTCACGGCGCGGTGCAGGAACAGCGGCATGAGGTGCATGGGGCAGGCCTCGACGCACTTGCCGCAGCGGATGCAGTGGGGGTTGGGCGTCTCATGGCGGTCCTTGTCGCTGTAGCACGTCAGGGCGTTGTTGCCCTTGATCGTGGCGGTGCGCAGGGTGTACTGTGCGATGCCCATCATCGGGCCGCCGCACAGGACCTTGTAGGGGGGCAGGGCGAAGCCGCCCGCCGCCTCGACGAGGTCGGAATAGGCCGTGCCGATGGGAGCCAGGAAGTTGCCGGGCTTTGCGATGGCGCTGCCCGTGACGGTCACGGCGCGGCGCACGAGCGGCAGGCCGAGATAGACGGCGTCGTAGATGGCGGCGCAGGTCGCGGCGTTGAACACGGCGCAGCCGACGTGGGCGGGCAGGCCGCCGGGGGGCACGCAGCGGCCCGTCACGGTCTGGATGAGCTGCTTTTCCGCGCCCTGCGGGTAGCGGACGTGCAGCGGCAGCAGGTCGATGCCGCTGCCCAGCACGGCGGAGATGGCCGCGATGGCCTCGGGCTTGTTCTGCTCGATGCCGATGGCGGCGCGCTTCGGCTGCAGGATCTGCAGGACGACGCGCAGGCCGCCGACGACGCGCTCGGGCGTTTCGCGCATCAGGCGGTCGTCGGACGTGATGTAGGGCTCGCACTCCGCGCCGTTGACGATGACGGTGTCGACCTTGCCGAGGCCGGAGGAGAGCTTGACGGACGTGGGAAAGCCCGCGCCGCCCATGCCGGTGATGCCGGCCTCGCGGATGACGGCGATGAGGTCCTCGGCGCTCATGGCGGCGACGGCCTCGGGGTCCCGCGGCTTGACCGTGGGGCAGAGCGTGTCGCGGCCGTCGGACTCGATGACGATGGCCGTCTGCAGGTTCCCGCCCGGATGGGGCCGGGCCTCGATGGCCGTGACCGTGCCGGACACGGAGGCGTGGACGGGGACGCAGAGGCCCTGGCCGTCGCCGATCTTCTGGCCGACGGTCACGCGGTCTCCGACTTTGACGAGCGGCTGGCAGGGCGCGCCGATGTGCTGCGACATCGCGACGGAGACGACGCTCGGGTGCAGCGGGACGATGGCCGCCTCACGCGAAAGCTCCTTATAGCCCTTTGGATGGACGCCGCCGAAAAAGGCTCGTTTCAAGGGTGTACCACCTCAGTTCATGAAGTTCTGGGATCGGGCGGGCGCAGTAAGGCCCGCCGCAAAGATTCTGTTCTGCGCCGGCCTGTCAAAAAATCCTTTCGGATTTTTCGCTGCTTTCAGGATCGCAAACTCAATTTTTGCAGCATGCTTTTGCAATCCTGCCGCTGCGGCGGGTGATCAAGCGCGAAAGGGCACCCTGACGGTTTCCCTTCCCACCTTTCTTCCCTCCGAAACGTTCGGCTAAGCAGGTTTTTTTGATAGTCTGACTGCGTACTTCAATATACCACACCGGGCCGGAAAAATCTATGGGTATTTTCTCACTTTGTTGATTTTTTTGCGGATTTTCGCAGATTCAATCCGGAAATATTTATATAAAAATACCGAAAAGAAGAGAATGGGAGAGCGTGGAAAATCGAAAATGGAAAGTGGAAAGTTTTGCAAGGCTGTCAGTCGTGTGTTGCAGGGGAGCGGCACGGAAATGAATGAATCCTGAAGACTGAAAAATGAAGAATGCGGAAAGCCTCCGGCCTTGTCATTGCGAGGCCCCAAAGGGGCCGTGGCGCCCTGAGCGCGAAGCGCGAGGA
>ERZ835541.2594-NODE-2594-length-14144-cov-3.366953_pt1 | contig 14144 bp, 10 predicted proteins | sample MGYA00519945_ERZ835541 | MGnify/ENA primary metagenome ERZ835541 (study PRJEB31850, sample SAMEA3708780) | human gut metagenome | biome: human gut; feature: human-associated habitat; material: faeces | place: China | collected 2014 ...
CAAACCGGAAATCGATTCTCGTGCGTGAGCTGCGTCCGTATCCGCACGTGACGTTTGCCGACGAGGACATCACGAACATCAACTACTGCTCGGACGTGTCGCAGTATAATCCGAGCATTCTGGAAAAACGGATCGTCATTCAGGATCGGGGCACGCTGCGGCAGATCGTTGACTGCACGGACAGCTATTATGTAGGCTGCGATTTTACGCGGTTTTCCACGCCGGCGTGTTCGCGCGTGTATATTCCGCTGGAGGACGTGCCGTTTACGCTCAACACGCTCTGGGTCAAAAGCCGGGGACGAAAGCTCTCGCAGGCTGAGCAGGCGTTTATTGCAGAATTGGAAAACACCTATGAAAAACAATAGCAGAAGACCGCGGAAAAGGCAAGGCGAGCGAAAGGAAGATGGGTATGAACGAACTGACAAGACTGATTCGAAACGACTGTAAGCCGTCTCTTGGGGTGACAGAGCCGGGAGCGATCGCGCTGGCGGTGGCAGCAGCAAAGGAACGGACGCGCGGTACGGTGCGGGGAATCCATCTCGCGCTCAACTCCGGGATGTATAAAAATGCGTTTACCTGCGGCATTCCGGGCACGCGGGAGGTCGGCTTTTTATGGGCAGCGGCGCTGGGCGCAGTCGCTGGGAAGGCGGAGAAGGAACTTGAGGCACTGGAAAATATCGACGAGGCTTCCGTATCGGCGGCGAAGGCGCTTTTGGACGCAGGCGCGGTGACGGCAGAAATGACGGGCATTGACTCGGAAATTTATATCCGCGCGGATGTAAAAACGGAGCTGGACGTTTGCAGCGTCACCATCCGGCACACGCACACGAATATCGTATCGATTGTGTTAAACGGCGAGGAGCTTCTGGAGCCGGTGCATGAGACGCGGGCGGAAGAAGCGGCTGCGCCGGAAATTCACGGATTTTCGTTTGAGGCGCTGGTTTCCTACGTAAAAACAGTTCCGATCGAGGAAATTTCTTTTCTCCGCGAGGCGTTTTCCATGAATCTGGCGCTTTTGGAGGAAGGACTTCGCGATGCGCGGACGGTTGTGGCGCACCATCTTTTTGAGAAAAACGGAAAAACACTTTTGTCCTCCGACACGTGGTCTACGGCGCAGCTTCTCTGCGCGGGCGCGATCGAGGCGCGGGTTCTGGGCGCGGGCGCTCCGGCGATGAGCATCACGGGCTCTGGCTCGCATGGCATCATCGCAGTGATGCCGCTGTATGCCGCAGCGAAGGCGGAAGGGTACGCCGAAGAGGCGCTTTTGCGGGCGGCAGCGTTGAGTATGCTCGTGACGCAGTACATAAAAGAGTACTCAGGAAGGCTTTCCGCGATGTGCGGCTGCGGCGTCGCAGCGGGAACGGGCATGGCGTGCGGGCTTTGTATGCTGCGCGGCGGCAGTCTTTCGCAGATTTCTATGACGCTTCGCAATATGGCGCTTTCCATCACGGGCATGATCTGTGACGGCGGTAATCACGGCTGTGCGCTCAAGGCCGTCGCGGCGACGGACGCGGCATTCCGGGCGTGTGAACTGGCGCTTTGCGATGTTTCCCCATCCGCACAGCACGGCATCGCGGGAAGGACACCTGAGGAGACGATGCGCGATATCGGCTATATTTCCAGCCCTGGGATGCAGGAAACGGAACGGGCAATCGTGGAGATTTTTGCGAAAAAGAGCGGCAGAAGATGAAGAAGATTTCTTGGGTACAGCTGTGCTTTACCTTTGTGGGCGTATTTTTGGGCGCTGGCTTTGTCTCCGGACAGGAGCTCTGGAAATTTTTTGCGTGCTTCGGCGCGGCGGGACTGGCAGGTTTTCTGGTATCGGCGGTCATTATGACGGCGGCGCATGGGGCGCTGCTGGGTCTGGTGCGGTCGACGGGAGAAGCGCGCATCGGGTTTCTCATGACGAGAGGCGACAGCTCCCTTTTGCGGACGGCGCTGCTGGCGCTTCAGTATCTATTTTTGTTCGGCGTCGTGGTGATCATGATCGCTGGCGCGGCAGAGAGTCTGTCGGGGCTGACGGGGCTGTCTACGATTTTGCTTGGGGCGATTGTGACGCTGGTGATCTTCGTGCTGGCGCTGTGCGGACTGCAAAGTCTTGTCGCGTCATTCAGTGCGCTCGTGCCGGTTATTACGGTGTGCGCGGTGATCATTGCGGTCGTGGTCATTTCCGGCGGGAAGGGACAGACGGCAGAATTTGCGCCGGAGGCATCGCTGCTGCGTCCGAACTGGTATGTGAGCGCGGCGACGTATGCGGCGTATAATCTGTTCGGGTCGCTGACGACGATGATCCCGCTGGCAGAACACATTCCGGGCGGGAAAACGCTTCGAAAGGGACTTCTTTCCGGAAACGTGGTGCTGCTTCTGATTGCGATGAGCATGATCTCGGCGATGCTGGTCTGCCCCGAGGCAGGGCAGGACGAGCTGCCGATGATCGTCCTCGCGGGAGAAATCAGCCCGGTTTTGCAGACAGGATACAGCGTACTCATGACCTTAAGCATGGTCGTGTCGGCGCTGGGCTGCGTGTTTGCGCTTCTGCGGCAGTGGGAGCTGCAAGCACCGAAGCTTCAAAAAAGAGCGGGACTTATGAACGCGGCTTTGTGCGCAGCGGCGTTCGTGTTCAGCCGGTTTGGGTTTGGCACGCTTGTCGGCGTTTTTTACCCCATCTGCGGCTATCTCGGTATCCCGTTTGTGGTGATGCTGTTTCTCAACTGGAAAAGCGCAAAGAAAAAATAAGGGCATAAAAAATGGATCTGCTGCGGTTTCAGCAGATCCGTTTTTTGTTTTTTCACATGACCTGCGCCGGAGGTCAAACGCGGCGAGGCTGCGCCGTTGTATGCGGATGCTCGCTGCCGGGCGCAAAAGGACGCAGCGCCAGAAGCCCGAGCGCAGTCAGCACAATCGTCGCTGCCCATGAAAGAGGAAACGCATGGTAGAGCATCGGGAGGGTCGGTTTTGCCCGGAAGACTGTATAAATCCAGGCGATGCGAAATACGCACGTTCCAACCATCGTGCTGAGCGCCGGATACAGCGCATGCCCGCTGCCGCGCAGAACGCCCGCCGGTATTTCATACAAATTGCACAGCGGCTCAAAGAGCAGGATGCACAAAATCCGCACGCCTGCACTCTGAATGACCGCAGCATTCGGCGTAAAAAGCCCCGAGAGCGTATCTCGGAACAGGACAATCGCAAAAAGTGGAACCGTACTGCAAAGCAGCGACAAGCCCAGACACAACCGCAGAATGCGCCTGCATCGCCAGAATTCCCCGGCGGCGTGGTTCTGACTGGTAAAGGTCGTCGCCGCTTGAGCAAACGCGGTAATGATGTAATAGGTAACGTATTCAAAATTCATGGCTATCGTGCTTCCGGCAATTGCTTCTGCGCCGAAGCGGTTGACCGACGCCTGCACAAAAATGTTTGCAAAGCAGAACACCGCACCCTGCACAGCCGACGGAATGCCGGTTTTCAGAATGCTCCACACGCCATTGCGCGCGCTCCTCTGATTGAGGATAGCAAAGCGAAACACTGCATCCTTTGCCAGACGACGCAGCACCAGAAACGCCGAGAGCATGGTGGAAAGATCCGTCGCAATCGCAACGCCTGCAACGCCCATGCGAAGCCCTGCCGTGAACAGCAGGTTGAGCCCCACATTTGCAAACCCGGAAAGCAGCAGCGCCAGAAACGGATACCGGCTGTCGCCCCGCGCCCGCAGACAGGCAGCGCCGAAGTCATACAGCAGCAAAAACGGATATCCCAGCATATAAATCCGCAGATAAAGCGCCGCCGCGTCAAAGATTTCCTCCGGTGTCCGGATCAGCCGCAGCAAGGGCGCCGCAGCAATCTGCCCCAGAAGCAGTCCGATTACGCCGATGCACATGGCAAGCCGCATTGCCGTCTGCACTGCAGCGGGCAGCTTTTCCGCTTCGTTTCGCCCGACGTGCTTTGCAATCAGAACATTTGCCCCGATGGACAGCCCCGAAGACACCGTGACAATCAGGGCAATGATCTCCGTGTTCGTTCCGACTGCCGCAAGCGCATTCGCGCTGCCAAAATGACCCGCGACGGCAGTGTCTGCCGCGTTGAACAGCTGCTGGACCATGCTGCTCAGGGCAATCGGCAGCGTAAACAGCAGCAGCTTTCCGGCAAGGCTGCCATGCAGCATGTCCATATCTGAAATTTTCAGATGCATCGTTCTTCGCCCCCCAAATCGTTCTTGCAGTATCGTACAAAATACGCTAGAATACGAAAAGCGAATCATATAAATGATTGAGATCGAAAAATGGAATGGATATGTGACGGAAAATCCGTTGTTAAAATACCTTGCCTTTGTCAAGACGGTCGAGACCGGCAGTTTTACCCGCGCGGCGCAGGCGCTTTCCTACGCGCAGTCCTCGAGCAGCAAGATGGTTGCCGATCTGGAGCAGGAATGGGGCATGACGCTTCTCGAACGCAGCAAAAGCGTCGTTTGCCTGACCTCTGCCGGAGCGCAGGTGCTGCCGTTTCTGCGCAGGCTCCTGCAGGAGCAGCAGGCGTTGGAGGGGCAAATCAGCCGGATGAACGGTGTGGAAACCGGCGTCGTGCGCATCGGCACCTTTTCCAGCGTGGCAATCAACTGGCTGCCGAACATCTTTTCCGCCCTGCAGACCGACTACCCCGGCATTTCGTATGATAAGAAGGAGATTCGATTTATGGGAATGATTGTAACATCCAAAGCGCCCGGCGCAATCGGTCCTTATTCGCAGGGCTACGCGGCAAACGGTTTTGTCTTTGTATCCGGTCAGCTTCCGATCAACCCGGAAACGGGCGCGCTCGTTGAAGCTCTCTGGACAAAATTGTGAAGACGACCATTTTTGTCACAGACCTTTCCGTGTTTTCTGCCGTAAACGCGGCGTACGCCGAGTTTTTCAAAGAGAACCTGCCAGCCCGCGCCTGCGTGCAGGTCGCTGCGCTTCCGAAGGGTGCCAGTGTCGAAATTGAGGCAATTGCTTACCTCTGCGTCGTTTTGAAAGCTTCGGCTTTGTCTGCTGAAAAGCATCCCCCGATTTGTACCTACTCCCGAAACCGCCTTTGCCCGGCTGCAAAGGCAAAGAAAATACGCTGCCGGCGATTGCCGGCAGTGTATTCTTGTACAAAAAGCGCCGGAATCAAAATTCCGGCGCTTTGCCTTATGGCAAGCAGCACCCTTTTAGATACCATTCTATCTTTCTCTGTTTTATCAACGGCTTTTCGGAAGCAGACTTTTATTGAATTTGCCGTACCGAAGCAGAGTACTGTGCAAAGAACGCAAGTACATAATCTCTAGAGAAAGTCGATTCCACATTTTGAGAGATCAGGATTGTCAGATGATCCTTCGATCTTGTCAGTGCCACATAAAGCAAGTGGCTCATCTTATTGTCATCTGTCTTTGTTCTGAATAGATAAGGTGCTAGGTCGGATGTCAGAATAAAAAAGCAGCGGCTTGCTTCTAATCCTTTGATTATCTCAATAGATCTGACAATAATGGCATTCGTCGGTTCTGCATTCTTCATTGACATTGCACCAACCATTTGAGCATATTTCGTCCTGCTCAACTGATCAAATGCGTTGTTTTTTACCCATTGTGATATTGAAACTGCTGGATTCCCTGTTTGATCGTACTTTTCCAGCATTTTCTCTGTAACGAAATACGCTGCACGTTCAATCTCAATTTCTGTTGTTTTTTCTCGCCACTTTTCCTGCATTGCGCGAAATACCTCGTGGCGTAGTGTTTCAAAACGCTCGTCAGTTGTTTCTGAGCTGTGCGTATAAAATTTTCCCCTTTTCTGGCTGATATAGCAGAGACCATAATTTCCAGATTCTATATATCCTTTGACATCGTCAATTTCCGATTCAAAAACGATTTCTAAGCTACCGGCAGCGTTTCCATAACTCGCGACCTGCTTTTCATTCTTCTGAGCTAATGTATTTGATAAATCCAGATGAACCTGTGGACAACGATAACAGTCAGGACAATAATGCACATCGGATGATTTATCAATTATCTGTCGAAAGCAGCCAAACCCCTTAACATCCTGTTTAGGGTCACCATACAATATTATTTCAACACCAGCATGCTCCAAAGCAGAAAGAATCGCATATATATCTTCATTAATGTCCTGTGCTTCATCCACATAAATAGCAGAACAATAGCTATTAAAGTGGGACATAGCTTTTTCCCGAACGGCCTTTATTCCTTTTGTATCCACGCTTTTTCGATAAGCCACCCATTTTGCTTTTTCGGGAATCTCTGTAATATGTAGGGTGCCTTCTTGCTCCAACTCAGATAGCTTCTTTGATTTATAGCAATTGTTTGGAGGTAAGCTAATGGTGGAAAGTTGCCCAAAGTGTTTGCCGTAAAGGAAGTAATAGTATGGTTCAATCAGTTCTTGATATAGAAACGAGTGAATGGTGCTGATCTTTATATTATCTGGGACGCCGCTCATTTTTTCTGCAACCTTTTCTTTTATATTATCAGCGGCAGCATTCGTGAACGCAATGCAGAAAACAACTTTTCCGTCTGGAATATCATGAGCCATGATAACATCAGCCATTTTTGTAGTTTTTCCGGCTCCCGCGCCAGCAACATTCACAATCATCGGCATTCCGCAGCGACATCTCCTTGCATAAAATCAATAATCTGCTGGATGTGTGTTGGGAGAACAAATTCATCCAATTCACCTTGAATCATGTCATGGCAAATTCTAAGCATAACACCAGATTTTTTATTATTGCGCCAATCCAGTTGTATTTCATCCTCGGTCATTGCACTCCATCCATACTCCTCCCCATATTTTGACTTTAGCAATTCATAGTTCTTGCTGACGATGTCAGTTTCTAATGTATAACCTCGCGTGGTTTTTACGCAGACCTGTTTATCTTGCCTTTTTTCATGATCTGCTTGTGCATTCGGCTGGTCATCGTGATCTCTGACGATACCAAGTCGGCTTTTCGTTCCACTGTTTATTTTCTTCCAAATATCGATGATTTTGGTAAAGCCCTTATGAAATGATAGAACTTTAATTTCATTTAAATCACTTCGCATTTGAAGATACGACTTTATGAGGAGCTCTTCTGTTATTCCTTCAACAAGAATTGTTTTTCTGGAATAAAGCAGTTTGAAAATATCAGTATTGGGGTTCGCAGATAAATAATCACATTCCTCGCTTGTTAATTCTTTGACCAAATTGAATGCCGTGCCATTGTGAAATACTATCACATTATCTATTCCAAGTTTATTGACAAATTCAGCATTGTGTGTTGAGTAAACGATTTGCGTATAGCGGTTCTTCCTTTCGAAAATAGAAATCAGGCTAATCATCAGTTGAATATTGCTGCTACACAAATGCGCCTCTGGTTCCTCTATGGTCATCAACCTAAACGAAATATCACGCTCTTTATTGATATAGGAATTTAGGATGACTGCCATTAGAACGAGATTGCGATGTCCTAACCCCTGCGCAAACATATTATCGGTCTCGTACCCAAGGCGCACACTACCGATGATGCTGCCCATTTGTGGCATATTCGGCAAAATGCTGATTTTACGAAAGAACTCCTGTGCATTTGGGATATCTGAATAGTCCTGCCAATTCAGGACTGTATCCAATTTTCCTTCTTCTCGTATAGTATCAAAGAATTTGTTATAATCTTCTTCAATTTTCACTTGAGCATCAGGTGTTAACCCTTTTTGTAGTAAATCAGATAGCGCTTTCGACCCCAATTTATCTGCGTTGGACGCAAAGCCATCTCGCTCTGCAGGGAGTTCTACAGAGCGAAACTTAGCAAGAGTTTCATAAGAAAGATTTTTGTCTTTTCCTGGTACTGTTATTGAACACGAAAACAGTGCCATCGGCAAAAGACTCATTTTTGTCCGTTCGTTATATGAATCTGACTTAAGGACATCTCGAACCCTTCTCAGCAGATCTTCCGGTTTTTTTATGTAATAACGACAGCAAATACCGCCGACCCACTGCTCTGCTTCACCCTCACACAGAATTTCACTTACATTGTAATGCTCATTTTCGTTTGGCTGGAAATACAGTTTAATTGTAACCTCAGGCAAAGCAGGAAGAAACTGTTCTACCGATAAACTCCCGTTAAGGATGCGTTCTTTACTTTGGGATAAAAAGGCATAATATTTTTCTTTTGCGTCTCGATTAATATCATGCCAAGATAGGCGTTTAGAACCTCCTGAGTCGTCGGATAGTAACGGAATGGAAATCGCACGCATGAAGTTCGACTTCCCACTGTTGTTCTCCCCAATAAGCGTTACAGTGCTTCCGAGGGTAACATCAACATTTTTTAGATTCCGATAGTTCTCAATTATAACACGACTTATTTTCATATACATATTCCCCACACGCATCATAACTCATTACTTCATGGCCGCCGCGGACTGTCGTCTAACATAACGACACGCATTGTGACAGCGAAATCACCTAGCCCATAGCTTCTTCTGCTATATCATGTGTTAGCTTTGCCAGAACTCGTTTGCCCCAATCCGCTTCATCCAAATAGTTGAAGAATACGAAATCCTGCGCTTCCTGTTTGTTTCGAAAGAGGTCACCATATTGTGCTGCCAGTCCCTCAAAATAATCATCATTATAAATGTAAGCGGTTCTTAAAATATCTCGTACATAATCGCTGTGTTTGCTGTACAAGTCCTCCAGCTTGAACAGAGAAACGGCTCGTTCAATTTTGTGCTTGAGTTCCGGATCAATATCCTTAGAGTATCTTATTTTTATTTGGTATTCTTCTGCTGCGCCCAACCATGCAGTAATATCATCACCTTTGCTTGCCGCCTCGAATAAAGCCTGTCCACTATATGAATCTTTATAAGGGTAGATAATTGGAGTTTGATGCGTATCTACATCGTGTTTCAATCCATTGCAAATAGAACAGCATGGAATCAAATTGTACATAGACAATGCTAGATACGGGTATTTCGATTTTGGGAAATAGTGATCATATTGAGGTCTGGTACCACTCTTGCTTGATGTAAATATATAACTTCGATTACAATACGGACAAGTTGTAACGCCAATTCTTTGCGCCCAAGTTCTTCCGAAGTTTCTGTTGCAAAAATTCGTATAGGCTTTGCTAAATTCGTCCACCACTACCGCTTCTTCTGTGATTGTCCCAATTTGACTAATTGCATCAGTAAGAACCGCGATATCCCCGATTACTAGTCGTCCAATTCTTGAATCATTTAACTGTCCGTCTACACTGCAATAGCAAACTATTCTCTCGAAACGAGGATTTCTTGAATTTTTTACAAGCAGTCCTTTTATTCTTTTAAAAACATCTTTATGGAATGCTCTTACATTCTCAGCACTAATTGTCGGTAATTTAATCATCTCTGCTCCGCCTCCAACAGTTGAATTTGATGCTGAAGGGCAGCCTGTTGTGCTTTCAAAAAGTCAATTATACTTTGACGTTCATCACGTCGAATATTTTCCGCAATACTATTTATTCCATGTCGTTTGGCAATCTGCTCGAGACGTCTTTGAATAATTGGCTCACCAATGAGAGCGATCTTCTTTTGCATTTCTTCTTCGCTAATTGAGTTTTCCTTAAATTCAGTGATCCAAGCATTTATTTTATCTTTCGCATATGCTCCTATGGCTACCCCATCTTTAATAAAAAAGGCATCTCTGTATAGCGTATGAATATTCGCGCCAAATGTTTGAGCCGTGTGCTTATCCTGTACTATTTTATCACCATCTTTTCTGAGAAATATCGAATTCTCATGCGGAATATCCGAAAGGACAATTGGGGAATGGCTTGTAATTATAATTTGAAAATAACTATGCGGAAAGTACTCTTGAATGGCAGTTAAAAAATCGTTGAGTATCTGTCGTTGCCATTCGGGATGCAGATAAAGGTCTATTTCATCAATGAGGAGTAAAACGCTCTCGTTCCATACGAAGCCACTGTTGGGGATGAAGTCGTTTATTTGTGAGGCAAAGTAAAGCCTTGACATATAGTTCAACAACGCTCGTTCACCAGAAGAAACTCCAAAATTATCGATAGCTAAGTACTTCAAAACGAATGAGCATCCACGTTTGATCTGATTGATTATTGGAATAAATGCGCCTGTATTTGCCATGACCCAGGTCTGTCGCCCGAGGTCTTCGCGTGGGAGCAAATTGCTGCTAATCTCTGCCCGCTCAACAATTCTCTCAATCAACTTAATTTCATTGACTGCGCTTCTATAATATGTGCGTTCTGTACATTCATCCAGTGCGTCGATAAACGTCTCACATTCCGAAAGAAGGGTATCAGCAGTTAGACTCTCATTTTCTGGAGCCGCAATAGAGAAGGCATCAAAGACGAAGAATAATTCGAAGGCAAGATTGCACACTATTGTTCCCATCGTTGATTCAGCATTAATCGATTGAGCAATCGGCAACCATTTTTCCTTTACTTGCGCAAAGCGATCCTGTCTAGCATTATCTGCTGAATAGTTGATATCCATCTCTCTTTCAAGCATTTTTTGTGCATTTTTAAAGGAAAATAGGATTTTGTTTATATGTTTTCCGCGAAATGGCTTTCCGCTTTGCAACAAAAAAGTGCAGAATAGCAAATCAATAAACATTTGCATTGTTTTGCTATCTTCTTTTTCTGCCAAAATAGTTATTAAAGTATTAAAGGGCGTATTCTGATTCGCGGGTTGGTCTGATTCTCGCCCGTACTTTTTCATATAAAAAGCGCGAAAGATTGCTGGCAGTGCGTTATCTGTGATTGAAATATTGCTAATTGTTCCACGTGTTTGCGCCCCCTGAGTTTGGGAATACGAACTGTTTGACAAATATATACGAGAAATTTTTTCTAAAAGATTATTGCCTGCTCTATACTCAGCGTTACTAAACGGCTCAAAACTCTCGCCGTTGCAAAAGATTGTGTCATTTGTAATATTGATTATCCGGCGGCTGTCATCTTCGTGGTCTAAGTATACTGCAATAAATGAGCGCAGCTCGTTCTGGTTTCTTCGAAAAGGCTGATACTCTGGGCGCTGTTCATCAGAGAGTGGTACGTCATCAAACGTTGTCAGGTACTCCAACAATGTGGTTTTACCTGTTCCGTTCTCACCGATTACTGCACTGACATTTGCAATGTGGTCATTCTGAAAAACATTGAGCTGTTCTAATTGCTTGATTATCAGTTCTTTTGTGTCTTGATTATATGATACACGGTAATGGGGCGAAAAATTGAATCCCTCTTGTTGAAAACAGCCATGCTCATCCCGATTGATCCAGAGATAAATTAGTTCAGCCTTCATTACTTTTTCTCCCAACTTTCCCCGTTTTCCAAAGTTAACACAAGTGGTTACTCTTTTAATTTCAAAATCCAGACTATCGTACTATCGCAACTCGAACCATATTGATATCTGACTATATTCTACCAAATCCAAGGCATATATTCAACGTAATTGACTTTCTATAGAAATCCATTTGCAAAAAAAATTATGGAGAAATTCGTTCCCAGTGGTTTGTCCCAAAATATAAGCGCAACCTCATAGCTGTATAGCACTCAAGGAGATCGCGACTAAAATGCTGGGACGATCGCTTTGGCGTTTTTTCTGTGCCTTAGGAGTAAGTCCTCTATAAAGTTTCCTCGATCTCATACCCGCCGCCGAAAATGATCGTCAGCTTTCCATCGTTATGTACCTTGATGCACTCGATCATCTGGCGCACGATGCTGTCATCGTACTGCGTTTCATTCGCATTGCGCTCGGCGATGATGTTCTGAATTTCCTCCAGCCGCGCTTGGCGTGAGCCGTCCTTGTGGATGCTCTCCTGAATCGCTGCGATACGACGGTTAAGCTGCTCGATCTGATCAGAAATGCCTTTGAATTCATCCTCGCTGCTCTCCACGTCCTTTCCAGCCGCAACGGTTTCGTTGACCAGTTCCAGCATCCGTTTGTTCAGCGCGTCGATGCGGCGGGTCAGCAGGTCGATTTCCTCTGAACCGCCATTTATGCCGATAGCTTCTCCAATGGTGGCTTTCATGAGCGCCAGGTATGTGGACTCATCCTCTGTGTGAAAGCGGTTTAACGCGCGGACAACCGCTCCGTGCAGGGCTTCTTCCTCTACGGTAATAGAGTCCTTGCAGTGTTTCGTTCCATAATCCAGACGACTGATGCACCGCCAGACGATTTTCTTCCTCCCGTGCGCGGTCCAAGTGACGCGCCGATATCGGCTACCGCATTCCGCACATTGCAGCACCTCGGTCAGTGCGTATTTGGAGTATTTTCCGGTTGCGGTGATGGATGTCTTATCTGACTTTGCCCGGAGTGCCTGCCTCCGGATCAATTCTTCCTGTGCGCGGTTGAACACCTCACGGCTGATAATCGCCGGATGATTGTTCTCGACAATGTACATGGGTGCTTCACCCTGATTCGCTTTTCGCGTTTTGGAGATGCAGTCGACCGTAACGGTTTTCTGGAGGATGCAGTCACCACAGTATTTTTCGTTCCGCAGGATATTCATGATCATGTTCTTGCTGAAGCTGAGATTCTTTCCGGGGATCTCAATTTTCTCCGCTTGCAGCGTTTGCGCGATCATCTTGACCGGCTGACCGGCGAGGAACATCTCGTAGATCCGCTCCACGATGGCTGCTTCTTCCGGCACGATTTCCGGCTGCTTATCTTCGCCTTTTCGGTAGCCGAGGAAATTTTTGTATTGAAAGCTTACTTTTCCCTCCTCGAACTTCTTTCGATACGTCCATGTGATATGCTTGCTGATGCTCTCAGACTCGGACTGCGCAAAACCTGCGTAAATGACAAGGTATAATTCACTCTCGTTTTTCAGCGTGTCGATATTTTGTTCTTCAAAGAAGATGCCAATGCCCTGTGCTTTTAAGGAGCGCACATATTCCAGACACTCCACCGTGTTTCTGGCGAATCGGGATACGGATTTCGTGATGATATAGTCGATTTTCCCGCTCTGGCAGTCGCGGATCATGCGCTGAAATTCCGGGCGTTTGTCCGCCCTTGTGCCGGAGATGCCCTCATCGGCATAAAGGCCGGCAAACTCCCACTCTTTCCTGGCGGCGATCATTTCTGTATAAACGCGCATCTGGTTCTGATAGGATGTAAGCTGTTCTTCGGAATCTGTGGAGACGCGGCAGTAGGCCGCCACCCGCTTTTGATGGTACTTCTCCTTGTCCACAAGGATGGACTTTTGGGGTTCAATTACGGAAACTGTCCGTTTCGGAATTCTCTGGACTTCCATTCGGTTCTTCCTCACTTTCGCAAATATCGGTTTCTGTTTTTGTATGCAGAACGACGCCGCCTCCCACATGAAGGGAGACGGCGTCGATCAGTTCGGAAAAATATGCGGCGTTGAACGCATCCTGCAGCTTCATCAGAGAGGCACGCTTTCTGGCAATCTGTGCGGCGATCTGCGTTTTGGCGTTTGTTTCTTTGTAAAGCTGACCTGCAATTTCGCAGAGCAACGTAGCGATCCGGTCCTCACTTGGACGCTCCTGCTCCATTTCGTCGGAGATCTGCTGCTGCAAATTCAGCACCACAGCGGAATCCCTGGGCTTCACTTTCGGATGAGGAAGCATGAGATCGGCATTTGCGATGACGCGGTTCATAAGGAGCGTGATTTTCCGGAGCAGCTCGCCGTCGCTGACCCGCACCCGAATGCCACAGTCTGCATTGCTGCATGTCCAGCTTTCCCGGATTGCACGTTTGGAATTGATGTGCCGGAGCATCGGCGCACCGCATTGTCCGCAGCGGACACGGTCGCGGATCTGCCGGATGCCTTCGCTTTCCTGGACCGCCTGATTCCAACGCCGTGCGCTTTTAACCGCAGCGGCTTCTTCGTAGATGTCCTCGTCAATGATCATTTCAAATTCTTCATCGCCGGTGTACTTCGCATTCTCCAGGATCCGAGAAATCCGCGCCTTATCCCATACACAGGTCCGCTCCGTGTATGGGATCTGCTTTGCCGTCAAATCCTCTGCGATCTCTTTAAGGGATGCACCTTGAATGTACGCCTTGAAAATATTGCGGACAATGTCGGCTTCCTGCTGTTCAATCACGGTGTGTCCGTTGCGGATCGTGTAGCCAAACGGTAAATATCGAATCTTTTTCATACCCGTCCCTCTTAAATCTG
>ERZ835541.2597-NODE-2597-length-14141-cov-4.084694_pt1 | contig 14141 bp, 11 predicted proteins | sample MGYA00519945_ERZ835541 | MGnify/ENA primary metagenome ERZ835541 (study PRJEB31850, sample SAMEA3708780) | human gut metagenome | biome: human gut; feature: human-associated habitat; material: faeces | place: China | collected 2014 ...
CCTTATATTCCCACATGTTCTCAATATGGTTTAGAAGCAATTCAAAAATATGGTGCGTTAAAGGGCGGGCTTCTTGCAGCGTGGAGAATTTTGCGCTGCAATCCTTTTTCACATGGAGGATACGATCCTGTGCCATAAACTGTACTGAAACAGATGGTGTACAATAAATGACACTTTAAACTGATTTTCAGCACAAAAACTCAAACTTTGACAATTGAATAGTTACACCGAAAAAGCCTAGGAGGAAACAAACTTGGATATGATTTTATTAACGAAGAGCAGTGTCCCGATTATTGGACAGGTTGCTTCTATTATGGGCTGGATCATGGACGGGATTTACAGAGTTCTTGATCTGGTGGGTATTCAGAACCTGGGTCTTTGTATCATTATCTTCAGTATTATTATTTATGCACTGATGACACCATTGCAGGTTAAACAGCAGAAGTTTTCTAAGTTAAGCTCTGTTATGCAGCCTGAGCTTCAGAAGATACAGAAGAAATACAAAGATAAAAAAGACCAGGCGTCCGTGCAGAAAATGCAGGAAGAAACTCAGCTTGTATATCAGAAATACGGTGTTTCACCTACCGGCAGCTGTGTGCAGCTGTTGATCCAGTTTCCTGTCCTGATGGCATTATGGCAGGTTATTTACAAAATTCCTGGTTATGTTGGCAGTGTAAAGAATGTTTTCACAGGCCTTGTTGATCAGATCACAAGCGTAAGTGGCTACACAGACCTGATCCAGAGCTTTATCACAGACAATAAGATGACTCGTGTACAGCTGGCGCTGGATAACGGAAAAGCGACCAGTAATTCTGTCATCGATTTCCTTTATGCATTATCTCCATCTCAGTGGAAAGATCTTGCATCAATGGATCAGTTTAAGGGATTTGCAGATACCATTAACACCACGTCTGCAGAAATTTCCAAAATGCAGAATTTCTGTGGATTAAACATTGCAGATCAGCCTTTGAATTACATTAAGGCTGCTTTTGAGGGAGCATCTATTGCACTGGCAATCGCTGCACTTCTGATTCCTATTCTTGCATGGGCGACTCAGGTACTGAACTATAAGCTTATGCCACAGGCTACTTCATCTGCTGAAGGAGCTGTTGATACGATGCAGGCTTCCATGAAGACTATGAATACGGTTATGCCGCTTATGTCAGCAGTATTCTGTTTCACATTCCCGGTAGGTCTTGGTATTTACTGGGTAGCAAGTGCAGCAGTAAGAAGTGTGCAGCAGGTTGTTATCAATAAAAAGATGGATAAGATCCAGATTGAAGACCTGATCAGTGAGAATATGAAGAAGATGGAAAAGAAGCGTGAGAAAGCGGGACTTCCACCTCAGAAGATTACAAATCAGGCCCATCAGAGCGCCAAGAATATCAATAAGATTGAAAAAGGCAGCAGCAATACAAATGTTGAGACAAGAGCCAAGAAGGTTGAAGAAGCTTACAAAGACGCTGCGAATGCAAAACCTGGCAGCATTACTGCAAAGGCCAATCTGGTAAAAGCATTTGATGAGCGTAATAAGAAGAAGTAGTCAGGAACGGAGGGGTTGGCATGGAGGATTATATCCAGTTTTCAGCGAAAACAAAGAGTGAAGCAATTACAAAAGCATGTATCGAGCTTGGCGTATCCAGTGACCAGCTTGAGATTCAGGTAATAAGTGAAGGCAGCAACGGATTTTTCGGAATCGGAAGCAAGCCTGCAGTAATTAAGGTTCGTAAGATTGAGTCGGTTTCTGAGGAAGAAGAAATGAAGGAGATCGTAGAGACAGTGAAACTTGATTCCTTCAAAGAGGAAGCCCCGGTTCAGGAAGAAAAGAAAACGGAAGCTATAAAACCGGTAAAGAAAGAAATCAAAGAGCCGAAAGCTGTTTCTGAGAAACCAAGACAGCCAAAACCTGTAAAGGAAAGGGCTGCAAAAGAAAAACAGCCGAGAGAATTCAGAGAGCCAAAAGAGAAACAAGTCAGAGAAAAGACGGCTAAACCGGCAAAGCCTGTTGAGATCCTTACAGATCCGGAAGAGATTAAAGAAGTAGAAAACAGAGCAAAGGTATTCCTTCGTGATGTATTTGCGTCCATGAATCTTGGAGAAGTAGAGATTACATCTGAATATAACACAACGGACGGAAGTCTGGAAGTTGACTTTGAAGGCGAAGATATGGGAATCCTTATCGGCAAGAGAGGCCAGACTCTGGATTCTCTTCAGTATCTGACGAGTCTTGTGGTAAATAAAGGTAAATCAAATTACATTCGTGTAAAACTTGATACAGAAGATTACCGCAAGCGCCGTAAAGAAACTCTTGAGAACCTTGCAAGAGGTATTGCTTATAAAGTAAGAAAAACCCGCAAGCCGGTTATTCTTGAGCCAATGAATCCTTATGAGAGAAGAATTATCCATTCTGCTCTTCAGGGAAATAAATTCGTTGAGACAGTCAGTGAGGGTGAAGAGCCTTACCGTCATGTAGTGGTAAAATTAAAAAGAAATTAATAATATGACTGCTTCATTGCAGATATGAAAAAAGAATGTTATTCTAGGTGAAAGCGTGAATAGCACGTAACTTTGCGTGTGTACTTTTGCCTGGAGTAACATTTTTATTTTACGGAAAGTCTTGTATATATACCAGAGAGATTACACACTTGCAGAAAAAAATAACAGTAGTCAGTGTGATTTTCCTGTTATGTATATAAGATGACAGAATTATTGTAACAGTCTACTGTTCCGCAGGGGCGGAACTATTATAGAACAGGCAAGTGAGGAGAAAAAAATGGAAACAACAATCGCAGCAATTTCCACAGCCATGAGTGCGTCCGGAATCGGAATCATCCGTATCAGCGGCGAGAATGCCATGGATGTGATTTCCCGTATCTACAGATCAAAAGGCGGGAAGAAAAAAATAAAAGAAGTTCCGACTCATACCATTCATTATGGATATATTTATGATGGAGAGGAACTGATTGATGAGGTTCTGGTAATGATCATGCATGCACCGAGGACTTTTACAGGAGAAGATACAGTAGAAATAGACTGTCATGGTGGTGTATATGCTATGCAGAGGGTTTTGGATACAGTGCTGAAAAATGGTGCCGAAATTGCAGAACCAGGAGAATTTACCAAACGTGCCTTCCTGAACGGACGGATGGATCTATCCCAGGCAGAGGCTGTTATGGATGTTATACAGGCGAAAAATGAATATGCGCTTCGCAGTTCCATGGATCAGTTAAGAGGTTCTGTGCAGAAAGCAATCCGAGATATCAGAGAAAAGCTGATTTATCACATTGCATATATAGAATCGGCACTGGATGATCCGGAACATATCAGTCTGGATGGATATCCCCAGGAACTTCTGGAAGTTGTGGATAATGAACAGAAAGAAGTGAAGCGCCTGTTGAAAACTTCTTCTGACGGAAAGATGATCCAGGAGGGAATCCAGACAGTTATCCTTGGAAAACCAAATGCCGGAAAATCCTCACTGTTAAATCTTCTGATCGGAGAAAACCGGGCTATTGTGACAGATATTGCAGGAACGACCAGAGACATTCTGGAGGAATATATCACACTTCATGGAATATCTCTGAAGATTATTGATACAGCCGGAATCCGGGAAACAAAGGATATTGTGGAAAAAATAGGGGTAGACAGAGCCAGAGAAATGGCACAGAAAGCAGATCTGATTCTTTATGTAGTGGATTCTTCTGTTCCGCTTGACGAAAATGATGAAGAAATCATGGAAATGCTTACTGGAAAAAAGGCGATTATCCTGTATAATAAAACTGATCTTCAGCCGGAAATCCAGCCGGAAATCCTGGAAGAAAAAACAGGACATCCGGTAATTCCGATTTCTGCAAAAGAAGAAAAAGGCATTACAGAACTGGAAGAACAGATTAAAGATATGTTTTTTGGAGGAGAGATTTCCTTTAATGATGAGGTATATATTACAAATGCCCGTCATAAAGCAGCATTGGAAGAGGCTGACAGAAGCCTTGATCTGGTCAGAAACAGTATCGAAAGGGGAATGCCGGAAGATTTCTTTTCTATAGATCTTATGAATGCATATGAAAATCTGGGTAAAATCCTCGGAGAGTCTGTTGGTGAAGATCTGGTAAATGAGATATTCAGCAAGTTTTGCATGGGTAAATAAAAATCAAAAAATCGCCTTCGGCGATTTTTGAAAGAATAGGATGAACAGTTGTAAAATAAAAGGAGACAAAATGAGAACGTTAGTAGAAGATTATGATATTGTTGTAGTCGGTGCCGGTCATGCCGGATGTGAAGCAGCACTTGCGGGTGCGCGCCTGGGCCTGAATACAGTGATGTTTACTGTAAGTGTAGACAGTATCGCATTAATGCCATGTAACCCGAACGTAGGCGGCAGTTCCAAAGGCCATCTGGTAAGAGAACTTGATGCCCTGGGCGGTGAAATGGGAAAAAATATTGACAAGACCTTTATCCAGTCCAAAATGCTTAACTGTTCCAAAGGACCTGCAGTGCACTCCTTACGCGCGCAGGCTGACAAACAGGCATACAGCAATGAAATGAGAAAAACGCTTGAAAATACACCTAATCTGACTATTAAACAGGGAGAAGTAACAAAACTTCTGGTCGAGGACGGAAAGATTACAGGGGTAAAAACATATTCCGGTGCAACTTATAACTGTAAAGCTGTGGTCCTCTGTACAGGAACTTATTTAAAAGCAAGATGTATTTACGGTGATGTAAGTAATTATACAGGACCAAACGGACTGCAGGCAGCCAACTATCTGACTGATTCTCTGAAAGAGCTGGGAATTGAAATGTTCCGTTTTAAAACAGGAACACCTGCCCGTATTGCCGGAAATACAATTGACTACAGCAAAATGGAGGAACAGTTTGGAGATGAGAGAGTTGTACCATTTTCATTCTCAACTAATCCGGAAGATGTTCAGATAGAGCAGAAATCCTGCTGGCTGACATATACAAATGAGAAAACTCATGAGATCATTCGTGCAAACCTTGACCGTTCTCCGTTGTATTCCGGTATGATCGAAGGAACCGGTCCGCGTTATTGCCCGTCAATTGAAGATAAAGTAGTCCGTTTTGCAGATAAGAACCGTCATCAGGTATTTATTGAGCCGGAAGGTCTCTATACAAATGAGATGTATATTGGTGGAATGTCCAGTTCTCTGCCGGAAGATGTGCAGGAAGAAATGTATCATTCCGTACCGGGACTGGAACATGCAAAAATCGTAAAAAATGCATATGCCATCGAATATGACTGTATTAATCCACGTCAGTTATATCCTACACTGGAATTTAAGAAAATCAAAGGACTGTTCAGCGGCGGTCAGTTTAACGGAAGCTCAGGGTATGAAGAAGCAGCGGCGCAGGGACTGATCGCAGGAATTAATGCTGCTCTGGAAGTTAAAGGTCAGGAACAGCTGATTCTTGACCGTTCTGAGGCTTATATTGGTGTTCTTATTGATGATCTGGTAACAAAAGAAAACCATGAGCCATACAGAATGATGACCAGCAGAGCGGAGTACAGATTACTTCTCCGACAGGATAATGCGGATCTGAGACTTCGTAAAAAGGGATATCAGGCAGGGCTCATCAGTGAAGAGGATTATCAGAAAATCCTTACGAAAGAAGAACAGATAAAAACAGAGATCAGCAGAGTAGAACATACAAATATCGGAGCAAACAAAGAGGTTCAGACCCTTCTGGAAAGCTATAACAGCACACCGCTGAAATCCGGAACCACTCTGGCAGAACTGATCCGCCGTCCGGAACTTTCTTATGAAGCAATCAAACCACTTGATAAAGAACGTCCGGAGCTGCCATGGGATGTACAGGAACAGGTTGACATTAACATCAAGTATGATGGATATATCCGCAGACAGTTAAAACAGGTAGAACAGTTTAAGAAACTGGAAGCAAAGAAAATCCCGACAGATCTTGATTATGAGAAAGTTGGAAGCCTGAGAATCGAAGCACGTCAGAAACTGGAAGCATACAGACCGATTTCAATCGGACAGGCTTCCCGAATTTCAGGAGTTTCTCCTGCTGATATATCAGTTTTACTGGTGTATCTTTCCAGTACGAAATAATTAATATAATACGCTTTAATGTGCTTATAAAAACAAGAAATTGGCAAAAAATATTAAAATAGTACATAAAAGAGTAAAATAACGGACTATAAATAACAGATAAAATCATAAAAGCACATAAAACAACCCTGTAAAACATACAAAAATAATAAATAAAGGTAGAAAAAGGAGAATAATACATGCCGTATAATCTGACGACATTGGAAAATGGATGCAGAGAACTGGGTATAGAGCTGAGCCAGAAGCAGAAAAATCAGTTTATCCAGTTTTATGAATTTCTGGTAGAAAAAAATAAGGTTATGAATCTGACAGGTATTACTGAGTTTGAGGAAGTTCTTACAAAGCACTTTCTTGACAGTCTTGCCTGTGTAAAAGCCATTGATATGACAAAAGTAAAAACAATTATGGACATCGGTACAGGTGCCGGATTTCCAGGTGTGCCTTTGAAAATTGCTTTTCCACATCTGGAGGCATGTCTGCTGGATTCTCTGAAAAAGAGGGTAAACTTCCTTGAGGAAAGTTTTGAGCTTCTTGGATTAGAAGGGATTAAGGCGATTCATGGAAGAGCAGAAGAGTATGCAAAAAATAAAGAGTATCGTGAGAAATATGATCTCTGTGTATCCAGGGCAGTATCAAACCTTGCAACTCTGTCAGAATATTGTCTTCCTTATGTAAAGACAGGAGGAACTTTCATTTCCTATAAATCAGGAACTGTACAGGAAGAGGCAGAAGAAGCAGAGAAAGCAATCAATATCCTCGGTGGTCAGGTGAAAGACATCACATACTTTAAATTGCCGGACTCCGAGATTGACCGATCCCTTGTCATTATAAATAAGAAAAAATCTACACCTGGAAAGTATCCGCGTAAAGCAGGAACACCATTAAAAGAACCATTGTCATAATAAATCTATGTATAGTTGTCTCATGAAATCTTCTGGCAAAAAATGCCGAGATTTCGGGACAGCTATTTTTTTCAAACAAACATCACAGAATAATCACACTTTTATCCTAATTTCATCACAACTTCATCATAAACTATTTTTATAGAGATGTCCTCGGGTTCCCCCATTCTCTGTTTCACCTGGGGACATTTTCTATATTTTATTTTGGCAAAAATTAAGAGGAGGAGAACACATTGATTGAAGTAAACAATCTGGTTAAACGATATGGTAACCATACGGCAGTTGACCACCTTTCCTTTAAAATAGAGAGAGGTAAGTACAGTGATTGAAGTAAAAAATCTCGTTAAAAAGTATGGTTCACATGCTGCGGTAAACGATCTTTCATTTACTGTTGAAACAGGAAAAGTTGTTGGATTTCTGGGACCAAACGGTGCAGGAAAATCCACTACAATGAATATGATAACCGGATACATCGCATCCACCGAAGGAACCGTCAAAATTGACGGACACGATATCCTCGAAGAACCGGAAGCGGCAAAGAAATGTATCGGTTATCTGCCTGAACAGCCGCCGGTCTATTTTGATATGACTGTCCTGGAATACATGAAATTTGTGGCAGATCTCAAGAAAATCCCAAAAGATAAAAAAGCAAACATGATCGAAGAAGTCATGGATATGGTAAAGATTTCAGACATGAGAAACCGTCTGATAAAGAACCTGTCAAAAGGTTACAGACAGAGAGTTGGTCTTGCTGAGGCGATTATGGGGTATCCGGAGGTGATCATCCTGGATGAGCCGACAGTAGGTCTTGATCCTAAACAGATTATTGAAATCCGAACCTTAATTAAAGAATTAAAAAAGAAACATACCGTTATTCTCAGCTCGCATATACTTTCTGAAGTAAGCGCGGTATGCGATTACGTGCTGATCATTTCTCATGGAAAACTGGTAGCAAGCGATACTCCTGAGAATCTTGGAAAACTTGCAGAGGGATCCAATACTCTGGAGATGCTTATTAAAGGTGAAAAAACACAGATCAGGCAGGCTCTCGAGGGAATCGAGGGAGTCAACAGCGTAACAATGGAAAAAGATGAGAAACAGAATCTCTGGAGTGTGAAAGTTTCAACAGAAGAGCAGAATGACATTCGGGAAAAAGTATTCTACAAAATGTCGGAGATTAACAGCCCAATCTATGAGATGAAGTCCAGGAAAGTATCATTGGAGGAAATCTTCCTTGAACTTACTGCATCCGATAAACCAATATCTGCAGACGAAGTCCCAAATACACCTGAAGATAAAGATACTGATGCCGGTAAATCAAACGAGACAAACGTAAAACAGACATCAGCAGAAATACCGGAAGAACAGAATAATGATAAAGGGGGAGAGAAATAACCATGACAGCTATATATAAAAGAGAGCTGAAAAGTTACCTGACATCCATGGTAGGATATTTATTTATCTTTTTCATTCTTGTACTGACAGGTATTTATTTTTCAGCATATCAGCTTTCAGCAGCATATCCGAAATTTGAATACACCTTAAGTGCAATTACCTTTGCATTCCTGATCGGAGTACCGATTTTGACTATGCGTGTACTTGCAGAGGAAAGAAAACAGAAAACAGATCAGCTGCTTCTGACAGCACCGGTTTCTGTGAGCGGTATTGTAATAGGTAAATATCTTGCACTGGTAACTGTATTTGCTGTTCCGATGGCAGTTATGTGTACTTATCCGCTGATTATGTCCAGGTTTGGCACAGTAGAGTTTGCATCTGCATATACAGCAGTCCTGGGATTCTTTCTCCTGGGATGTGCAAATATTGCAATCGGTGTATTTATGTCAGCATTAACTGAGAGCCAGGTAATTGCAGCGGTACTCACATTTGTTTTCTTATTTGCATTTTACATGATGAATGGTATTTCTTCATTCTTCTCTCAGACATCTATGTCGACATGCGTGACATTTGGGTTATTGATCCTGGCAGCAGCCATCATTATCTATACCATGATCAAGAATATTCTGATCTCAGCAGTGATCGGTGTGATCGGAGAAGTGGCACTGATTATTATTTATGTAGTAAAATCCAGTATTTTTGAGGGCGGTATTCAGAAAGTCCTGGATGTGTTTAATCTGAGCGGACACTTTGATAATTTTACAAGTAACATCTTTGATATAAAAGGAATTGTATATTTTCTTTCTGTGATCGCAGTATGCCTGTTCCTTACAACACAGTCTATTTTGAAGAGACGCTGGAATTAGTGGGGAGGTGAAAGAAAATGAAACTGAAAGAAAAGATGAAAAATAATAACCATAAAAAATTTGACAAAAAGAAACTGATTGGCACCATCAGTAAGAAGCATATCAAAAACGGCTCTTACACAATGGTTATGTCAGTGATATTTATTGCAGTAGTTGTAGTGCTCAACATGATCGTAAATGCGATTCCGTCCAAATATTCAGAAATTGATATCAGCAGCCAGAAACTCTACAGTATTGGTGATGATACAAAAGCAATGCTGAAAGATCTGGACAAGGACGTAACAATTTACCAGATTGCACAGAGCGGTTCTGAAGATGAGAATATTACCAATCTGCTTAAGAAATATGAAGATGAATCCAAGCATATTAAAGTAGAGCAGAAGGATCCTGTAGTAAATCCTAAATTTGTAACAGAATATACAAGTGATGATCTTTCTGCAAACAGTCTGATCGTTGTATGCGGCGACAGAAATAAAGTCATTGATTACAACAATATCTATGAGAGCACAATTGATTATCAGACCTACAGCTCTCAGACTACCGGTTTCGACGGTGAAGGTCAGATCACAAGTGCGATCGGATATGTAACATCCGAAGATCTCCCGATCCTTTATACACTCGAGGGACATGGTGAGAAGGAGATGGATTCTACTATCAAAGAAGACATCGAGAAGGCAAACATGGATATTCAGTCTCTGAATCTTCTTACAGAGGGAAGTGTTCCGGATGATGCAGACTGCCTGTTCATTGATTCTCCATCCACAGATATTTCAGAAGATGAAAAGACTGCTATTATTGATTATCTTGAAAATGGCGGAAAGGCGATGATTTTCTCTGATTATACAACAGAAGACCTGCCAAACTTTGATGCAGTTCTGGAAAACTATGGTGTTCAGAGAGAAGCTGGAATCGTATTTGAAGGTGATAATCAGCATTATGCAATGCAGATGCCATATTATCTGGTTCCGACTATAAACAGCACAGATGCAAGCTCTGAGACTGTTTCCGGAGGATATTATGTACTTGTACCATATGCACAGGGAATCAAAAAAATGGATGATGTAAGAGATACCGTAACGATCAACAGTATCCTCACCACATCAGACCAGGCATATTCCAAGACAGATCTGAACAGTGATACTCTGGAGAAAGAAGACGGAGACGAAGCTGGCCCATTTGATCTGGGAGTAAGCATCACAGAGACTCTGGATGATGACAAAGAAACGCAGATCGTATACTATTCAACTTCCAATCTGATGGAATCACAGGTAAATCAGATGGTATCTGGCGGAAATGAGAAGCTGATTATCGAATCCCTGAAGTGGATGACAGACACAGAAGACAGTGCAACCGTATCTATCCCATCCAAGAGCCTGTCTGTATCTTATCTGACACTTACAGACTATGATGCTGCATTCTGGAAGATCTGCACCATCGGTCTGATTCCTGGATTCTTCCTTGTTGTAGGGTTTGCAGTCTGGATGAAGAGGAGAAAAGCTTAAATGAAGAATAAAACTGTAAAAATGGTTCTTGCAGTTGTAGTTCTTGGTGTCTGCTGCGGGGCTTACGCAGGTGTAAAAACCTACGTAGCCCATCAGGATCAGAAAGAATCCGAAGAAGATTCTGAAGAAAGCACAACTGTATTTACTGCATCAACAGATAACATTAAATCTCTGGACTTTATGGTTGATGATACAAAGACAACATTTGAAAAAGATGATGACAGCTGGGTAAAGAAAGACGAAACAGATTTTCCGGTAAATCAGACTACTCTGGACAGTGCAGCATCTGCTATTGCATCTGTCGATTCAGACAGAGTTCTGGAGGACGTAGATGATCTTTCAGAATATGGTCTGGACTCTCCGTCAAACACGATTAAGATTGTAACAAAATCTGATGAGGAAGATGGCGATGACATAACAACTACACTGTATGTGGGAGATGAAAATTCCTCCACCAGTCAGTATTATGTAAGAAAAGATGATGATGAGAAGACAGTATACCTGATAGATTCTTCCTGCGTAGAGCCGTTTACCAAATCATTGAATGATTATGCGCAAATGGAAGATTTCCCTGCAATTTCCAATACAGATACCATTACAAAAATTTCTGTAGACGGCGATAATTCCTATGAATTATCAAAAGACGAAGATACAAGTACCTGGTCAGTAAAAGGCAGCGAGGATGAAGAAAAAGCAGACTCAGCTACCGTAAGTTCTCTGGTATCCTCATTCGGAAGCATGGCATATAGTTCACTTGCAGATTATAAATGTGACGACAAGAGCAAATATGGTCTGGATAAACCATATGCAACAATCACAGTAGATTATCAGGAAGAAGTTGCTGATGATGACACTGATGAAGACACACAAGATGATACGACAGCTTCCGGTGAGACGGCAGATGAAGATGCTTCATCTGTGGAAGAAAACAGTGACGATGCTGAACAGGATACAGAATCAGACGAAAGTGTAAGTGAAACTACGGATGAAACATCTGAGGCTGAAGATACTGACGGTGAAGAAGCAGAAGATGAAACATCAGAAAACTCAGACAGTGCATCAGACGATGAGGATTCTTCGGAAGAAGAAACTAAGATGGCAGATAAGCAGCTTACAATTCTTGTTGGAAATGAAACAGATGACAGCAGCAGATATGTCATGGTAAATGACAGCAATGAAGTCTATACGATGTCAACGGATACTCTGTCCGCACTCACTGATAAATCAGAAGAAGACTTCTGGGATATGACAGTAAGTTATGTATCTTTAAACAGCCTCGGAAGCCTCAAAGTAAATTATCAGGGCAGTGATTATAAAGTAAATGTTTCACGTGAAACATCCACAGATGATGATGGAAACGATACAGAAACAGTTACCTATAAACTGAATGGTTCTGATCTGGATGAAACAACATTTACAACATTCTACAATAAACTGATCAACATGACGGCTCAGAAACGTCTGACAGATAAATATGAACCTGACGGTGATGCAGAACTGACAGCTATATTTACAGAAGAAGACGGTGATACACAGGAAGTTGCATACTATAGCTACGATACAAACTATTATGCGGCAGTGGTGGATAATAAAGTATATCTCGTAAATAAGATGAATGTAAAAGAACTGTTCACAGCATTTGAATCAGTTGTCGGAACAGAAGAAGACAGTTCAGATAAGACAGATTCAGACGAAGCAACAACAGATGATACTAAATCAGATTCAACAGATATGCCAGGTGAGAGCATAGAAGAGTCCGATGACAGCACATCTGAAACAGCCGGCACAACAAACGATTCTGATACATCCGAAGAGGAGAATACAGATTCTCAGGAAACGGACAGTACAGAAGAGTAAAAGAATAAACGAATCTATAAAAAAGTGAGGCAGGCATATAGAATTTCTTCCATATGCCTGCCTCACTTTTTGTTGTATTAGAGCGTGTTTGAAAAATCATTCCCACAATCTGCACGCCCCATTTTGCGGTATATTTTGTCCGAATTCGGTTGCTGTAGTCACCGCAACGTCGCCTTCTTCCGACTTGAAATAAAAAAATTTATCCTTCAAAACTGTCTCAAAATCAACTCGTCGACTCATTCTGGCTTAAATATAAGGCTTAAAAGAAGATTTTAACCTGTTCAAGAAACGCTTCAGGTGCTTCAACATGTGGAAGATGTTTTGTTTCTTTGAGAACAGAAACTTCAATAGCCGGGTTGGAGGCACAATAATCATCAGTGACAGCCTTTCCGTTTGGCTCTGTTTCACCTTCAACAATATAAATACTGTTATCCAGTGCCTTAAGTGCATGACAGATATTTATATTTATATACTTAGCTGCAAGACTGGAGTACAAAAATCTGGTATAATATCCACCTTTATGAGCTGCTTCATAATAAGCATCTGCCATTTGATTATCCACATGGAATGGATTATAATACATCTTCTCGATAAAAAGATTATTTATATTATCACGTGATACGATCATATGATAAACCAGAGTTCCGAAAATCGGAATTTCCAGAGCTGCTTTTAACAGGCGGTCCTTTCTGTTTGGCATCTGTTTTAATTGAGTCAGGCTGGGCGGATTTACCAGCATGATTTTGTTAAAAAGTTCTTTCTCATTGTGACAGGCCATAGTAACAAAAGAGCCTGAAAAACCACTTGCAATCACATCTGTTTTCTGACCAATTATTTTTTTGATAAAATCACTGATCATCTGAACATAAACAAAATTTGTATAGGTAATGCTGGATTTGTCCGAACGTCCGCATCCTAACAAATCAACAGTATATACGGTATGGTCAATTGCCAGTTCGTCTTCAATTTTGCTCCATTCATACCCGGAAGCTCCAGGTAAAGTGTCATGAATCAAAAGAATCGGTGACCCAGTTCCCTTTTTGGTATAATAAATGTTCCCAAAGCGCCATTCAAAGTAATTGTCATTAGAAATGTGGAGCATCTGTTTTAATTGTGCAGCAGTAGCAATCGTGTGGTTAATGAAATGAACAGCAACAGTTGCGCCGGTCATCAGAGCAGCAAATGTAAGAAATTTGTGCTTGTTTTTACTCATTTTCGGCCTCCTTTATCAAGCATAACAAGTGATTAGCCTGCTAAAATTATATACCCATATTATACCGCGATACTGTCTGTTTTACAAGAAAATATGATGCGAAAAAAAGAACCATATGGATTGATGATGTTACTGTTCACTCCGTTCACAGCAACACGCTTCGCGATGCACAGACTTTATGCTAATCGCATAAATTCGCGCGGTATGTCTCGGGTTTTCTGTGACCTTCACTCACAAAAAACACCTCGCGGGATATTACCAGTGAACAGTAACTTGATGATTACTGTTCACACATCACAATCCCGCGAGGTGTT
>ERZ835541.2599-NODE-2599-length-14135-cov-10.130114_pt1 | contig 14135 bp, 15 predicted proteins | sample MGYA00519945_ERZ835541 | MGnify/ENA primary metagenome ERZ835541 (study PRJEB31850, sample SAMEA3708780) | human gut metagenome | biome: human gut; feature: human-associated habitat; material: faeces | place: China | collected 2014 ...
CGCTGGACATCTACACCCACGCCTTCGACAAGAACAAAAAGGCCGCCAGCGCGGGCTTGCAGGGAATGTTGGAGATATGAATACAGTCAGCATCGAAATAACAGTAGCTTTGTGCGGCGAGTTGTGGTATGTGTTGTGGCTGCCAAAGGAGGGGATGCCATGTACGACTACATGAAAGCCTTGCAGGCACGGTTTGACAAGAAACCGCCGGAGCAGCTCGTCCGCGCCGTCCAATCTGCCCGTGAGGAGGTACGTGAGGGCATGGATGATGAAAAGCGCAAGAAGCTGCTCCGCCTGCTGGACGCGCAGAATATATTACTGGAGGAGGCCACGTTGATGAGCTTCACGGCGGGCTTCAAACTGGCGTGGGGCATGGCAAAGGAGCTGGGAGCAGATGGACTCTATTCCTTTGAACGAGAGGAAGAAGAACGCATCTGCCATCCGGCAGAGCAGAACGTTTGATCCCAACTCGCAAAACGCTCACCCACGAATAAAAAAGGATGATTTCATAAGAAATCATCCTTTTTGTCAGGCGGCTTCAATATCGTTTAATTCTCAGTTTTCTGCAAGCTGTTCCTCGCAGAACTGCTTCAGGGCGGGAATATCGTTGACCGCGGTTTCCCAAATGATTTCGCGGATCTCTTCGCAGTAATCGCGGATATGCTGGATGCGCTGGCGGTCAGGCTGCGTCATATACATTCAGTTTCTCCTTCATCACGGTTTCACGGAACATTTCCTCGCTGGGCATTTGCGCACGTTGTTCCAGCGCGCTGACAGTAATCAGATCGATTGGCTTTTGCAGCGCCGCTTCAAGGTCGCAATACAGCGCGCCCAAAGAGAGAAGACTGCGCAGGTTCGTTCCGCTGGTATCGACCAGCAAATCGATATCGCTGTCCTCTCGGGCTTCACCTCTTGCGTAAGAGCCAAAGAGGAATATCGCTTTCACACCGTACTGCTTCGTCACCGGCGCGATTCGCTGCTGAATTTCGTAGATTGAATAAATCATAAGCACTCCTCCTTCGGGTTTATTATATCCGACAGCTAACAAAATGTCTACGTTTTAGTAAATTGTCCTCAAATGAGGTCTACCGTGGACAGACCTCATTTGTCAAGTACAAATTCCTGCCGGAGGGCATATCAGGCTGAGTTTCCAAAGCACGGAAATAGTAGCAGACCATTTCCACGCAAAACTTGGTTGACAACCGTATACCTTTCTGCTATGCTGGCCTCAGATAGGTATACAGTCGTATACCGAAAGGAGGAATGTCCTGTGTCCTGCAATCTGACCGACGCGGAGTGGAAGCTGATGCACCGTCTCTGGGATAGTGCGCCGCAGACCATCACACAGCTCACCGCCGCCCTGCGAGAGGAAACCGGATGGGAGAAGCACACCGTCATCACCATGCTCTCGCGGCTGGAGGCCAAGGGCGCGGTGCGCCACGAGGAGGGCGTGCGCGCCAAGCAGTTTTATCCTGCCGTCAAACAGGGCGACGCCGCCCGCGCCGAGACCGAGAGCTTCCTCGGCAAGGTCTACGGCGGGAGCCTCGGGCTGATGATGAGCGCCATGGTCGAGGGCCGCACGCTCACGCGCGAGGACATCGACGAGCTGTCCGCCATTTTGGAGCAAGCGGGAGGGAATACAAAATGAAAGAAATTCTGCTCACTTCCTCTGTTTTGATCCTTGCGCTGCTGGCGCTGCGGCGGCTGTTCCGCCGCACCATCTCGCGCCGCATGCAGTACACTCTCTGGGCGCTGGTGCTCGTGCGGCTGCTCGTGCCGCTGAATGTCGGCACGCTGGCGCACAATGTGCTCTCCGCCGCCGAGCCGGTGCAGGCTGCCGTGGAAAAGCGGCTGGAAACGCCCATCCTGTACATGCAGGACGGTACGGAGCGCCGCCCCGCGCAGCTTGCAAACGGCAATGCGCCGCAGGGCGAGCCGCAGTCTCCGCCGTCCGACGCAGCGCAGAGCGCCCCTTCCGACGAATACTCTATCGTGACACCGACCTACCGTGCTGTCGCGCTCTCCGAAGCGCTCACCTATGTTTGGTACGCCGGTATGCTGATCGTGGGTGCGTGGTTCCTTTTCACCAATCTGCGCTTTGCCCGCGCGCTACGCAAGGCGCGCACGCCTTACAGCGTCGAGGGCTGCCGCTATCCAGTCTACCTCGTGTCCGCGCTGCCCTCGCCGTGCCTCTTCGGCGTTCTGCGCCCCGCCATCTATCTCAACAACGCGGCGGCCGCCTCGCCCGAATTGCTACGCTTCGTGCTCGCGCACGAGCAGACCCACGCGCGGCACTTAGACCCACTGTGGTCGCTGCTGCGTGGTCTGTGTCTGACCGTCTACTGGTTCGACCCACTCGTGTGGCTCGCGGCGGTGCTCTCGCGCGAGGACGGCGAGCTTGCCTGCGACGAGGGGACGCTCCGCGCGCTCGGCGCGGACGAGCGCACCGCCTACGGAAAAGCCCTGCTCTCGCTCGTGCCCGTGTGCACCAAGCCGCAAAATCCGCTCCTCGGCGCGACGACCATGACCGGCGGTAAAAAGAGTCTCAAGGAGCGCGTCACCCGCATTGCGGAGAACCGGCAGGCCAAGGCCGCGGCGGTGTTCGCCGTCGTCGCGCTCGCGGCGCTCGTGTGCGCGGTGAGCTTCACCGGCAGCTCCCGTCCGCTGAGCGCGGTCTGCGGTGATTTTTGGGATGCGGAAGCGACCTGCACCTATGTGGAGGAGCGGCCCGACGTGGACGCGCGGTACACCCCCGCCGACGGGACGGTTCGGCTCTCCGAGCATCTTGCGTCCGTTCGCATCGGCAGTGCGCATCCGAAGAAAACAGTCGCCGTCAACCCTGCGTGGTCTACGCTCTACCTTACGCTGCCTGACGCTGACGGGGGCTCTGCCGAGCCTTTGACCATCAACTTCATTCGGGAGTATGACGCGCCGGGGAGCACGGAGGCGGTCTACTCGCTGAACATCGGCACAAGGGACGCTGCCAAGTCCTATAAGGTCCTCTCCGGTCAGGAGGAGATCGACGCATTTCTCGCGTATCTGCGCGGCGAAGCGTCACCGGAGCAAATATCCCATCCTGCGTTCCCCAACAATCTGACGGAGGCCGAGCGCGGCGTCGTCGACGAATTTCTACACTGGGCGCAAGCTCTGCGCGCAGAGGACATTCTCAACCTGCAATTCCGCGATGGCAGCAGCTCGCGCTTCCTCGTCGATGCAGAGCTGACCGCACTTTCGGCGCAGCTCGTGCCCTCCCTCAACGCCCTCACCGAAGCAGAGCTTTACACGCAGCGCGGCTACGGAGACTCCGCATACTACACGCTCACGGTGAATATGCGGGACGGTACACAATACAGTTTTTTCTGCGGCTTCGACTGCGTGCGGCTCCTGCATCCCACCTTTGAGCCGGGGCTCTCCTCAAGCTATCCCAGCGACCGTCAAACGCTCTGGATTGACAGTCCCGCGCTGATGGCGTGTATCAACACCCTCCATTCCCCGCCTACGCTGCTGCCAGACCTTGAGACCGTCGACCCGACGCCGCTCACGGACATCCTTCCCGCGCGGGAGCCGTGGCTGACCATTCCCCTTGCAGGGAAGGCGCAGCGCATTGCCGACCGCCGCATCCCCTCCGATTCCCTTGACTGGCTCATACAGGTGGACATGGACGGCGACGGCGTGTGTGAGATCATCAACAGCTCTCCCAACTTCCCCGCGATCTACTACAAACGCGGCGGTCAGCTCTACGGCGTCGACCTCAAGTCCGTCATCACCGCCGCGTGGCAGGAGCTGAACTGGTGGGACTACACATCCGCCGCTCCCGACAGCCGTTCGGTCCTCTTCTGCGGCTTGTCTGCGGGCAACGCTCCCGGCGATGGGGTCAACTTCACGCGCTATCTCTATTTCGACGGTGAAAATCTGCTGCTCTACAAGCCCGACCGCAGCCACACCGACCACATCGCCGACGCGACGCTTGCCGACCCAAGTGTTCCCGCTGAGGTCGCTGCGCGGGCAAAGCAGCTTGTCCGGCAGCGGTACGACACCCTTGCGGGCAGCGCCGCGCAGTACGACGACTGGTACACGAGCGTCTCCTTCCTCGACGTGGAGACCCGCTACGCGGGTCTGACGCCGGAGGTCTATTGCTTCAGCCAGCATTACCACGCGCAAAAGCCGGAAAAAATCGTGCTTGCGGGCGGCACAGAGGTGGACGAGGACGGCTGGGCTGTTTTGGACGGCGACACGGTTTTGGACGGTCCCTATATCGTCTGCCTTATGGACGGCGGCGCACGGCGCATTTTAGAGGGCAGCATGAGCGGCGATTGCAGCACGGGCAGCCCCGCTTATTATGCCGATCTGACCGCGCTGCTGGCGAAAAACAATGTCCTCCGCCCCGACGCTCTGGACGGCGGCAGACTGAACGAGGTGATGAGCAGCAGCGGCATCAGCTTCCTCAACTGGTTGGGTCAATACGACGACACCGAGCAGGATCGCGCGCTCGAAAGGCTGAGCGCCTACCGCGCCTCGCTCACCGACAGCTACGACCTCGATATGTTCTCCCGCATCGTCGCCTATTTGCTCGGCGACCGTGATGGCCTGACCGACGCGGGCCACGCCGCACAGGCGCGTTTCCGCGCAATGTTTGGATAAACGTCTGGAAGAATGGCAAATTTACGAATTCTTTCGAGAAACTGTAGCTAAATTGTCCATAAAAAAGCAAAGGGCTGTAGCGATTTTTATTTCGCTACAGCCCCGGTTTTGATAATGGTCACATATATTATTGCAATACTGCATTGGCTTTTACAAGGGCATCTTCCTGAACCATCAGCTTAAGGTCACCGATGAGGAGCTGGCCTCCTACGGTCTGGACGACCCCGAGCTGACCGTCCGCGTGGATTATACCGACGACGGGACTTCCGATACCTTCGTTCTGCACATCAGCCGCGCTCCGGAGGAGCGGAAAGAAGCTGCCGACAGCGGCTCGGAGGCGGATACCGCAGACATCACAGACTATACCCGCATCGGCGATTTCAAAATTATCTACCGGCTCTCCGGCAGCAGCTATGAAACGCTGATAGCCGCAGACTATGATGACCTGCGGAATCAGGAAATTTCCCCCCGGCGATTTCGGCGAGGTGAACAGCATCGAGGCAACGCTGGAAAATGTGACATACACGATTGCTTCGCAAAAGGACGGCAAGGCTCTACAGTGTCTCTACCAGGATGAAAAATCGAAATCGATGATCTGCAGAAGGCGTTGGAGGCATTGACCGCCGAGGAGTTTACCTCCGAAAAGGCCACCGGTCAACTGGAGGCCAGCTTGACGCTGCATCTGGGCAACGAGGGTCATCCCGAAGTTATGATCTCTCTGTACCGCTATAATGGCTCCAGTTGTCTCGCCGCCATAGATGGCAAAAGCGTTGCCTATGTACTGCGCAGCGAAGTGGTCGAGCTGATGGAAGCCGTCCGCGCGATCGTGCTGAATTAAGGCCCATTGCATCATCCAAAATAGAAAGATAGCGGAGAATCTTTCAATTTCTTCGCTATCTTTTCTTGTCGGGTGTTTACAGAAAAGATGCAGACCTGTAGCCATTGCAGTACAATAGTTTTCAAGATTAATTTAGAAGATATAGGTCCCCTCCTGTGCCATCAACGCCTGTTCCATCTTGTAGTGCGGCGGCAATTCTGGATACTTAATGTCCATTGCCAAATATAATTTCAAATCAGGAGATTGAATGATTACATTTTTCATAGCCGCAAGACGTTCGATGACTCGGTAGAACACAACTGCTCCCGTGTCCTTATACAACTCCATCAGTCTTGTAATCGTCAGCGGAATGACCGTGATGAAGGGGATATCTGCAACAAGATCCCATTTCTGTGCAATCTCTATCTGATAGAGAGCATCGATACCCAGATATAGTCCTTTATTGGAAGTCTGCGCCTTTCGCAATGCATCCTCTGTCTGCTTTGTCCATGTGAGCCCTATAAAAGGATGCTCTCTCGAGATTTCTTCCAGCGGCGTGTGGGTCCTAAAGCACTCTATGAGCTTACGCAGGTCATCCGCCTTATGGGTGGCCGTGTGCGACTGGGAAAAATATTGCGTATAAGCTTGCAGGTGTTCTGCTGCCTCTTCAAAACGTAGCAGATGGAAAGTCGACACCGCCAAGTCATACTCCAAAATCGGATCCGGCGACTCTTGCTGCAATTCTTTGAACAGCTCCACCACCCGATCATAAAAGCCAAGGGCCATTAAACAATCGCTCCGCATGATTATCTTCAGTTCTTCTGGAAGCTCGTACTGCGAGGCGGCAATTTCTAGAGATTTCGCGGCATCAGCTGCTTCCTGATGCTGAAGTAAAATAGTGTGCAGATGGAAAAAGAATCGAGAGGGATCTTCCTTTATCTTCTCCGGTGCACTTTGCAATATATAGGCAAATGCATCCGTGGCCTCGACCCAGCGTTCCTGAGAAAGCCGATATTGTGCCAATAATTCCATGTGGTCTAAATCTTTATAGTGCCAAAGACGCTCTTCCAGATAGGGGTCAATCTCCTGCTGCCGGTCACTCAAGTTCAAAAACTGTGTGTAGTGCCAATCAGCCTCTGCTTCATCGGAGCGAGTGGGCTTTTGGACCATCTGAGGCATATAGCTGTACATGAGGCGGCTGGTGGCGTTGATTTTGCCGAACATCCGATACGTTTCCGGCGAGTGGCTCTTCATGTGTTCCACCAGTGTGTACCCCGGGTAGATTTGGTCCAGGTGATTTATAAATTGTTCCAGCGATATGACCTCACATAGCTCCTTCAGATCCCCAACAGGGAAGGAAACAGCCTCATCCACCCATTCCCGGCGGAGAATGCACAGCCGCCACTCTTTCTGATAAGCATAAGAAGAGTCCTTATGGAAGGCGGAACGGGTGCCAGGACCATCGGCGCTGGTCCAAGCGTTTTCGTAAGTGACACCTCCATAAATGGCGTATTCTAAGGTCTGTCCTGTCAGCGCTGTCTGGAGTGCTGTTTCAAGCCGCCGCAGAAACTCCTCTGAGTCCCGGAACCAAATCACGACTTTTTGGGCGTTGTCCTTGTCGTTGAAGTTAACTAACTGCCTGCTGGGTTGCTGAATCGTTTTGGCGTCTTCATCAATCTGAAGTCGGTAGAGACAAAAAAGGTTATTGTATCCGTAATTTTCACTGAGCAGCGGCACATGATTGCCCATAACTTCCAATAGATCCTCGCTGAAATGAAAACCAACCTGCCGGAGGCGGTTTTTGGGAATCGTCCCACAGACGCCTTCCATTGGGTCTTTTTGGGCCTTGTTTCCCTCTTTCTGTGTGCCTTCCTCGAGTGCCCTAAAATAGTTCAAAGAGTTCATGTGGAGATTGCCATCCAGAAGGGATTGAACAAAAGCCGGGTCAATAATCTTAAAATACTCGTAACGCATGACCTATTCTCCTTGCATTATAAAGTGGTAGTAGTTTTTGAAACCCCTCTCCAAGGGCTGTGCTACACTGTAAGGGATGCTGTGGATTGGTTTATCGCTCCTTGTATAGCCATAACGCTGGTACAGAAGATGATTCTCAGACAATACTTGCATTTTGTACTATCCCTAAAATTGCTAACCTCTCTTTCGGTTCTAACCATAAATGGAAATCCGCCGCAATTTCCGGGTAAGCACTTACGCCTCCGCCTTTTCCCTGTTTGACATGGAGCCCCACAGCATGAGTCCGTCGGATCCACAACGTCGGTGTAATGGTCAGAGAGGTGGTATGTCCTTGACGGATCAGCTCCGTGCAGACCTGGTCATCGAATTCGGCATTCTGATCCAATTCCCACTGGCGGAGAAACTCTAATGTGTTCCGGCTGCGCATCCAGCTTTGGATCACATATCCTGGAGACTCATCGGAATACCGCCTTGCCAGTTCTGTCAGTGAAACCATGCCATCATGGGCCAGCGTTCTCATATACAGACTGATGGATTCATGATAGTCCCTGATTTTTTGTGTGGCCAGTAGCCTTTCCTCATTCAGCGTATCATAGAATCGCTCTTTTGCTGCGCTGGCCGCTTCCATATCGATCAATCCTTTTGTCAGAAGTGCGTCAATGGCAGACTCATATTGAAATGCCAGGCGTATGTAGCGCTCACGTAGTTCGTTCTCGTTCATGCCCCATTCTCCTTTTTTACCAGTATAACAAGAGAAATGGGTCCTGCATAGTCTCATTTTGTCTCAAAAACTGGAGACCGATACCTGACTGCCTTGCGTGGATGCCCAGCCTTATCATAATCTATGTTGCAGCGCTGGGCCCTCTCAAACTGTGTGTCCATATATACCCTAACGCCAACCAATGGGATATATTTTTTGTTCGTCAGAAGTTTATCCACGGCCGCCCTGGTCCATTTTGTTTTTCCTGTCGGAGAGAGGATGCCTTTTACGAAGAGCATATCAACGATTTTGCCCAAGCTGGCTCCGGCAAGATAAGCGTCAAAGATACTGCGGACTATATCCGCCTTTTCTTCATGTACTGCGATTTCTCCTTCGATCAAAACATAGCCATACGGAAGTTTCATAGCTGCCTCACTTTCTTAAACATCAATAAAAGCAAGTTTGAGGAATCGTCTATCTCCTCAAACCTGCTTGTTTGTCTCATTGATATGTAATTGTGCCCAGTAGTCAGACTGGGTTTTTGTCTGATTTCACCAGTAAAAAGCAAAACCTGCGTATAACTATCGTTACACGCAGGTTTTGTCTACTTTGGCAAGTGGCTTCAATTCGGATATTTTTACTTTTGCCATTTGAAAATATCTATGTGCTGCAAAGAACGGCCAAGTTTACTTATCATCCATTTTTTTAGGTATATCCGAAGTCGTATCCTCCAGCAAATCAGTTATTACTTGATTGAGTTGTACTGCATTCTTTGGGGAGATGACCGGTGTATTGGACTGTGACTCAATGTCTTTCCTCGTTCGCCCAGCGACCTGTCCACCGGCTTTGGCAACTTCCAGATTCTCTTGGAAGGTCGTGGGCTTTCGATCCTTTGAAAGCTGTGTGGTGGTGGCTTCTGCCAACATATTCAGCACCAGCTCCAGCGTGGTCATGTTATCACGAAGGTTCTCCTTTTTCAATCCTTTCAGGTTTTTGTACTGGCGGGTAGACATCCCCGACCATGCGCGCGAAATCTCGTCCGTGAGGATAGCGTACTCCACGCCTTTTTGTACACCACGGGCATCCCACTCATCCGTCAGCTCCTTGCGGACTTGAATGGCCTGCAGCCGTTGGTTGATCCATTCGCGGGTGTAACCTTTCTTGAGGTAAGTTTCCAGAGCACGGTCAATGGTCAACTCAGGGTCGATAGTTTCTTCGATACGCTCCCGGCCAACCTGTGCCAACCATAGCTTGAACGGCTCTGCTTTCGGCGAAGGAATAGACTGGATGATGCGGAGAAGCTGCTCGGTGTCAGCCACATCAGTCAAACGGCGCTTGCCGTCTGCAGCGGTCATTTTCAAAGCGTTACAACTTGTAACGGTTTCATTTCCCTCGTCCTTTAAACGCTTTTTAAGTACGCGCCAGTAGGTTTGAGGATTTGGACTGTCAGTCAGCACAGCTACCACATCGACAATGGAGAAGTACCATTCTTCCTTTTCCTCATCCCACGCGGTGCGGATGCGCTTGTCCTCGAACAGTTGAATCTTATCATTTTGTGCCAATCGAATCACCTCATTCTCTCATGGATTCTTTCAAAAGTCCCTGGCAGCCTGCCAGCACATCCTGCCATGTAGTCTCGAAATCGTCGGTGTACCACGGGTCCGCCACATCGCGCGGCGCGCCCGCAAAGTCCAGCAGCAGCCGGAGCTTCCCCTCCGCATCGCCTCCAAATATGCGGCGCATGCCGGAAAGATTGCTCCGGTCCATGCCGATGAGAAGATCGTAGGCGCTGTAGTCCGCCTTTGTGATCTGCCGCGCCGCGTGCGCCCCACAGGCAATACCATGCGCCATGAGCACACGTTTGGCCGGTGGGTAGACCGGGTTTCCGAGCTCTTCGCGGCTCACTGCCGCCGAGTCGATGAGAAACTGCTTCTCCCAACCCGCCTGACGCACCATATGCTTCAAAATTAACTCCGCCATCGGACTGCGGCAGATGTTGACGTGGCAAACGAATAAGATTTTTGTCATTGCCTCTGCATCCTTTCCAGACTTTTCCGTACCTCCGGGTCTTTCGATATCAGCCCGGTTCTTCCGCAGTTTAGCATAATTCCGCAAAATTTCAACCCCGGCCCGCCCGCGCAACCCGCTTTTTTACAATTGACAAGTGTAGGATCGCGCGTATAATAAAAGCAGGAGGGATGATAAAATGTTAGATGAAAAAGATTTACAGTATCTCGCAGAAATGGAAAAGCGCATAGACGCGCGCATGACAGAGATGGCAGACGAAGCGCGGCGCGGCGCTGTACATGATATGCAGGTGATCATCGAAAATACGATCATGCCGAGCCTCAAGCTTCTGGCAGAGGGCCAGCGGACGCTTCTGGAAACCATGGCGCCGAAGACGCGGGTCGAGGAGCTGGAAGACGATATGCAGCTTCTGAAGGCGGTTGTCCGCTCGCAGTCGGAGCGGATCGATGCGCTCGAAAAGCGGCTCGCCTGAAAAAATCCCTCCCCATACAGATCGATAAACAGCGCCCCATTTGTCCGGCCGTCCGGCAGATGGGGGCTTTTTGCTGCCCGGACGGGCTTTTCTGAGTCTCAAAAAGCAGCCTGTAACATTCCCGCCCGCAGGAATATCCTGCGGGCGGGCACGTTTTTTTGCAGCAATCAGCGCCTCAGCCCTTGACAGAGCCGGCGGTGACGCCCTTGACGATATAGCGGGAGAGGAAGATGTACACGAGCAGCACCGGCAAAATCGCAAGCAGAATGAACATATACACCTTGCCGAGGTCAAACTTCGAGTAGTCCGCCGCGCGCAGCTGCGCGATCATGATCGGAACCGTCTTCATTTCCGCCTTATCAAGAAGCAGCGCAGGCAGGAAGTAGTTGTTCCAGGACTCGACAAACGTGAAGATGAGCTGCACAGAAATGGCAGGCTTGAGCATGGGGAGCACAATGCGGTTGAAGGTAAAAAATTCGCCCGAGCCATCCACGCGCGCGGCCTCGACGATCTCCATCGGAAGGACGCTCTTCATGTACTGGATCATGTAGAAAAACACGACCGGCGCGGCAATGCCGGGAAGAATCAGCGGCAGATAGCTGTTTGTCAGCTTCAGCTTGTAGCACAGCTGGACAAAGCCTGCGGCGGAAACCTGCTTCGGAATGACCATGACAGCCATGATAAACAGGAACGCAATGCGCTTGAGCTTAAACTGATAGGCATGCAGACCGTAGGCGGTCAGCGCGGAAAAGTAGGTGGACAGGATCGCCGTCGCGGCGGCAATCACAAAGCTGTTGAGCATGCCGCGCGGGATGTTGATGGAGCTGTCGTTCCACGCGTTTTTGAGATTCTCCAGAAAATGCCCCTGCGGCAGCGCCTTGAAGCCGCCCTGCAGGTCTGCGTTCGTCCGGGATGCGTTGATAATCAGCATGTAGAAGGAAAACAGGCAGAGGATCGAAAGGAAGATCAAAAGCGCGTACACAAGAACCCGGCTTACGGTCAGCATGGCTCTTGCTTTGCGGCTGTCTGTGGAATTTTTCTTCATTGCAAGCGCCCCCTTTAGTTTTCTTCCTGCTTCGTCAGCGACTTGAACACCACGAGGCTCAGAAGGCCCGTGATGATGAAGATCACGACGGAGATCGCACCGGACATGCCATAGTTTTTGCTTGTCTTGAGATAGTTGTTGAGATACATGACAAGCGTCGTCGAGCTGCGGTTCGGTGTGCCGAGACCGTTTGTCAGAACCTGCGGCACATCGAACATCTGAAGGCCACCAATGAGCGCAGTGATGACCGTGTAGACTAAAATCGGCATCAAAAGCGGCAGTGTCACCTTGAAAAAGACCTGCAAGGAGCTCGCGCCGTCAATGTTCGCCGCCTCAAAAAGGCTCTGGTCTATGCCCATGATACCGGCCATGAGCAAAATTGTCGTGTTGCCGAACCACATGAGGAAATTCATGAGGCTAATTAAGCTCCGCACGGTGAAGCGGATGTTGAAAAAGTCGATCGGCGCGTCGATCCATCCTGCCTGCGTCAGAATCTGGTTGACAGGTCCGACGTTTGAAAACAGCATGTAAAAAAGCATCGAGAACGCCGAGGCCATGATGAGGTTCGGCATATAGATCACCGTCTTGAAAAACTGCTGGCCGCGGATCTTCAGCCGGTAACTTGTAAAAAAGCACGCGAGCATCAAAGAGATCACAACCTGCGGAACTGCGCAGCCGAGCCAGAGAACGATCGTATTCCCCGCATATTTCAGAATATCGATCGTGCCGTTTTTATCGGGCGTAAAGAGCGTGATGTAGTTCTTCAGGCCAACGAAATTCGGCCCCACCTGCGTCAGACCCTCGCGGTAGTTTTCAAAAAAGCTGTTGTAGATCGTGAGCATCTGCGGCGCAAAATGGAACAGCGCGTAGGCCAGAAAGAACGGCGTGATAAAAATATAGCCCCATTTCGCGTAGCTGATCTTCGAGCGTTTGGTTTTGAGCTTCGGTGCCTTTGTCGTCTGCATAAGACCTCTCCTTTCTGTTTCGGACTCAGTTGCCAGCAGATCATGGCTGATCTGTTCGAAACCGCGTCTGAATTGCCCTTCCGGGGCAGAGCAACGGCCCTGCCCCGGAAGCATGTGTATGAAATTACGGCGTGACGATGGTCGGATACTTTTCGTTGATGTATTTATAGAAGTTGCTCATCGCCTCGTCCTCGGTGACAGTACCCTTGCAGTACTCTCTCCAGTTGGCCTGGAGACCTTCGTTCAGAAGCTGGTCATAGATGGTGTTGTTCTCAAACTTGATGTTCTTGGCAAGATCGCAGAAGAGCGCAATGTCGTTCTGACCGCCGAGGAAGTCGCTGCCGTAGCTCTCGTCCTGCGCCACGAGCTCGTTGACCTTCTGGTTGTTGGAGAACTGCGCCTCGTTCTTGACAAGGTTCGTGCAGACCTCTTCATTGTTGATGAAGGTGTTCATGATGTCGGCAACCATCGTGGGATTATCCGTACCGGCAGGAGCCAGCAGCCACGTGCCGCCCCAGAAGTGCGCCTGCGGGCCTTCGCAGATTGCCCAGTCGCCGAAGCAGCCCTTTTCCGCGTCCTGCGCGTTGCCCATGGAGAAGTTGAAGTACCATGCCGGGCCAAAGTAGCACATAGCCTTGCCGTCTTTGAACATCTGCGCGGTGCACTCGTCGGACCAGATGTCGCAGTCCTGCGTGTAGCCGTTGTCGGAGAAGTCCTTGGCCTGCGTCATCCAGGTCTGGATGGCGGAGTCGATCTGGAGGTTGTTGTTTTCGTCAACCCACGCAGAGGTGACGTTGTTGGAGAAGACGCGGTAGGTGGCAGCCTCAGAGGCGGTCATCAGATAGCCCTTGGTCTTGGCTTCTGCCGCGACGGCATTGAACTTGTCCCAGCTGTTAAGCTTTTCCTGCACCTCGGCGGGATCATCGGTGCCCAGAACGTCCTTGGCGATCGAGCGGCGGTAGATGAGCGCTGCCGGGCAGCACTGGAAGGAGACGCCCTTGACAACGCCGGAAGCGTCAGACGCGGCCTGCACGGTGTAGGCGTACGTGTTGGAGAAATCGGTCACGCCGAGGGCAGTGATGTCCTGCGTCACGGGAGACTGCGTGTACTTGAGAATGTAGTCGGCCTCGGCCAGGAACAGGTCGACCTTGTCGTCGGCGGAAGCACTCTCCTGATTGAGAAGCGCCTCGTCGAGCTTATCCTGATACGCACCGTCCGCACTCGGGGTGATGATCCAGTTGACGGTCACGCCCTCGGGAACGGTGTAGTACTTCTCAAAGAAGCCCTTGAACTCCTCGTTCCAGGCGTAGATGTTGAAGACCTTGCCTTCCTCGGAAGCGGGGGCTTCTTCGGCGGCCGGCTCTTCGGTTTTGGTCTCTTCAGTCTTGGTGGGCTCTGCCGTTTCGGTAGAAGCAGCGGGGGTGTCGGTGGTCGTTTCCTTGCTGGCGCAGCCTGCAAACAGGCCGAGCGCCATGACTGCGCAGAGCATCAGC
>ERZ835541.2601-NODE-2601-length-14120-cov-6.452613_pt1 | contig 14120 bp, 15 predicted proteins | sample MGYA00519945_ERZ835541 | MGnify/ENA primary metagenome ERZ835541 (study PRJEB31850, sample SAMEA3708780) | human gut metagenome | biome: human gut; feature: human-associated habitat; material: faeces | place: China | collected 2014 ...
ACCTACAACAACTCGGTTAACAGCCGAGTGCTCTACCGATTGAGCTATCGGGGAAGGTCACTGACGTTTCTCAACGTCACAAGTGGTATTATATGGCAATTTTGTAATCTTGTCAACACTTTTTTTGAAATTTTTACTGATTTTTATGTTTAATCTTAACAACTATTTTTTGCACTTCTTGCATTCCATTCTTGGTACTGCAGCCAGGCCGATGTAATTCCCACGGAAAAAATACAGCAAAATCACCAGTCTGCAAAACTACGTGATCCTTCTCCTCTATTTCTTCGTAAAAAAGCAGATCACTTTCATCTGCATGATCTTCCACAACAATATGTTCAGCTCTTCTGGGTGTAAAATAAATTATTTCCTCCCCTGCACCTAAATACTGGACATCAATATACTGATTATGAGCTTCGGGCTTTTTATTTATTTTATCTTCTGTCGCATAGGTATTAATTCTTACAAATACATCCCTGCCATCTATTTCATATTCACCGTTCTTTACTTCGGCAAAGTTTGTTTCTTTTATATATTGTAAAGCTTTCTGTAAACCCTCTGATACATATGGCAGTATTTTTTCTATATCTTGCTTATTTCCGCAGATCATTATAAAAGCCTCCTTATTAAATTCAGTATTGCTTTATTCGACATTTCCATGTAAAATCCTGTTTTCTGCTTTGACAAACTACTATTAGTTACGTTAAAATTGTAACATATATTTTGATGAAAGAGGTTTAGTATGAGCTATTTGAATGTTACTAATGTTTCCCATACTTTTGGCGGCCGCCAGATCTTGGAAAATGTTTCTTTTAAATTACTGCGCGGCGAGCATGTCGGTCTCGTCGGTGCCAACGGCGAAGGTAAATCGACCTTCCTTAATATCGTTACCGGCCATTTACTGCCGGATGAAGGCAAGGTAGAATGGCCCGGACGCGTTACTGTTGGTTACTTAGACCAGCAAAGTACACTAGAGGCTGGTAAAACTATCCGCGAGGTCCTGCGCACTGCTTTCAATTATATGTACGAAGCAGAAAAAAAGATGCTGGAACTTTACGACAAGATGGCTGAAGCTGCACCTGAAGAAATAGATAAAATGATGAATACTGTAGGCGAGATACAGACAGAACTCGAACACAGTGGTTTCTATTCATTAGATACTAAAATCGAAGAAGTGGCTAACGGTCTCGGCTTAGGCAGTATCGGGCTTGACAGAGATGTCAGCGAACTTTCCGGCGGTCAGCGCAGTAAGGTTTTGCTTACCAAGCTGCTTTTGCAGAACTCTTCCATTTTGTTATTAGATGAACCTACCAACTATTTAGACGTTGAGCATATCGAATGGCTGACAAGGTTTTTACAAAACTATGAGCATGCCTTCATTCTTATTTCTCACGACATAGTCTTCCTCAATCAGGTAGTCAACGTTATCTACCATTTGGAAAACTGTGAACTGACCCGCTATACCGGCAACTATGACAAATTCCAGGAAATGTACGCTATTTATAAAGCCCAGCGTGAAAGTGCTTATGAACGTCAGCAGCATGAAATTGCCAAACTGGAAGATTTTGTCGCCCGCAATAAAGCACGCGTCGCTACTACTAATATGGCTAAAAGCCGGCAGCGCAAGCTTGATAAAATGGAAATCATTGAAAAACCACGTGAAAAACTTAAACCAACCTTTAAATTTACAGAAGCAAGGACTCCAAGCCGTTTCATAGTTGAAGCTAAAAACTTAGTTTTAGGCTATGATACACCGCTTACTCGTCCTGTAAGCTTCAATCTTGAACGCGGTCAGAAAATAGCTCTCCGCGGTGTAAACGGACTAGGCAAAACGACCCTTTTAAAAACTATTTTAGGACTGATACCGCCAGTGTCAGGCTCTGTAGAACTGGGTGAATTTTTAGAACCTGGTTATTTTGAGCAGGAAGAACGCACTAAAAACGAAAATACAGCTTTAGAAGACGTATGGAACGAATATCCCGGTCTTACCAATTATGAAGTCCGAGCCGCTTTAGCGGGCTGTGGTTTAACTAACGAACATATTACCAGCAAAGTTTTTGTTTTGAGCGGCGGCGAAGCAGCTAAGGTCCGTTTATGCAAGCTGATGCTTCGTGATATCAATTGGCTTGTTTTAGACGAACCAACAAACCATCTGGACGTTGACGCAAAGGAAGAACTTAAACGCGCGCTGATCTCATTTAAAGGAAGTATCCTTCTGGTTTCGCATGAACCTGAATTTTATGAAGATTGGGTAACTTCAGTTTGGAACATCGAAGATTGGACTACAAAAATAATTTAAAAACAAAAAATCCTCAACCAAAATTGGTTGAGGATTTTTATTTTTGATTAACCAAGCAGTGACGCCACATCTTTTTCAAGCTGCATCGGCGCCGCTACTAACGGCATATTTTCATTATGCCACTTCAAGCTTGCCATCGCAGAGACATTTTTGCCGCGTTTACATAAAATACGTTTACCACGTTTTTTACCCTCATGATAAAGAAACCGCACTTCAGGCGAATCCTTAAAAAGATTTTCTTTTATCCAGCGTTCACCTTCATAAGCTCCACCGAACGGTGCAGCAAAAAACAGTATCCAGGGACGATCGCCGCTGTTCCAGTTATGAGGTGTTAACGCCAGGTTATAGTTTGTTAAATACTCCGCTTCAGCAGCATCATCAAAATTGGCCCATGCCATATAAAACAACGGGCTGCCTTTTTCTGACATTCCCAGTACATACTGCTTATTAGCGATCGCCGGAAAGATTTGCGAAGCCATCATATGCAGCGGCATCGTCTCATGTTGTTTAGAATGCATCATCAGCCAGGTAATATTACCTAAAATATATGCTGTGCTATAATGTTCATCCTGTAAAGACGGTGCTATAAATTTAATTTTTCCTTGAATTTTATCCATGATCCGAGTTCTCCTTTGGTCGTCTTTCCTCCACCAAATCCCCTATACAATATTCTGCATCATCTAAACAGTTTTAGAATTCCCATCTAATACCTGTATTTACCTGCCATTCCTTTTTCGTGTCGCCACCAAAGCTGCGTTCAATATCACCATAGAAATGGGTATTACGGCTTAACTGAACCTGCGCGCCCATACCGAATTCATACCAGGTATCGCCATTGTCATAGCGTTTACGCAGATTTTCGCCGTTAGCAGCAACCATCGATACATCACGGTCACCGTCAAATTCATGGAACGCTCCCAGTTTAAAATAATAGCTGCTTTCCGGGCTAATCTTCCGTCCAACTTCAAAACCGATACGGCCAATAGCACTGGTTAAACCATCTACATCGATCTTGGTTCCGCGTTCGGTCGTAAAATCAACACTATTCATTCTGCCTAAAGTAATTTGTGCCTGCGGTGTAAAGAACCAGCCTTTTTCGTAATTCTTCTGCCTGCCATACTCAAAGCTGATACTGTAAGCAGCATTGTCATAATCACTGCGTTCAGCATATTCGCCATAAGTATTCATCTTGTGATCCAAGTGTCCAGCACGCAGCACTATATCTGTATAATGGCCTTTATTGCCAAACCATGTCGTATATAAACCGAGAGCAGTCAGGCCTGTTTCACCCTTGCCTGCCGTATAGCTTAATTTACCTTCGCTGCGTTCCAATACGATACCATTAGTACGCTGACCATTTTTCTCGTCATATCTGGTCTTATCATAACCCAACTGATAGGTATGGTATTTATCAGTATAGCTCTGACCTTTCAATTTACCATGATACATACGAGCCCAGACACCGTCTGTTCCATGTTCACCACTGCGAATATCGCCTAAACGTTTACGTAAAGTGTCATTAGTAGCTCTCCACAAGCTGTAATCACTGGCAAAACCATCGTTGATGGTTTCAGTATTGCCATTTTCCTTCTTTTGAATGTTTGTCAAATACCATTCAGTATCCAATCCACCAACCTCTGAGCCATTTTCAATTGTAGGAGTCACGCTCCATATTCCTCCATTATCTATCTCTTTACCAGCAACTTTAAGATTTTGACTATTGTCAACTACAACCAGTACTTTCTTATTATCACCAACATTATAGTTATCTATTTTGCTTTTATCTATGACACCTACAGTTATAACACTATCTTGTTCAGCATTATTCACAACAACCGATTCCACAATAGTCTCGGAATCAAGATCTGTTTTTAGTATAAAATTAGTAGTTGTATTATTATCATTTATGAGATTATCTATTGTAAGAGTTTTAGTATTATAATCATTCCCACTAGACCAAGCAACAGTTCCCCCATTTGCAATGAAATCACCGCCAATAGACATACTTGTTATTTGATTATTTAAAAGCACATAAGATTTATCTCTTAATTCCAAATCTTCTAAACCAATCGGGTTCTCCAAAACATATAAAGTAGCATTATCTCCAAGAAATACATTCTTTAGGTTAGCATCTTTTCTTGCATCTATTAATGAGTCATCATAAAGAGAGATATTACTTATATTAACTTTATCCACATCACCGTAGGTTCTCAACTCTGAGTTATCACTTAAAGTTACATTATCAATAGTTTGGTTTAACTCACCCTGTGGAGAGTTGACTCGATCCGTTTGACTTGCATTAATGATAGATTTGCCACTAAAATCAGCATATTCTAACACACTATTGTCATAAATACTTACTGTAGTATCATTTAAAATATTTCTTTCTTCATGTGTTCCTGTAATTGTCCCACTTCCTGTCAACTTAATATTTCCACCATTGCTCGTCAACTTTTTTACGACACTCTGATTTTTAATTGCAGGATTCCACATATCAGCATCGAGAAACAATGAAGAACCTTTCTCCAAAGTTATTCCAACAATCTCAGATTTATCTAATAACTTTATATAATGAGAGTTCGCCACTTTTTCATTTAAAACTATATCATTACCCTTAACATTGGTTAAGGTTATAGCACCGTCTGTAGAGCTAACACCATTTAAAGTTCCTCCAGTCATCTCAAGTTGACCTTTATTCAGAGTAATATTTGAACCATCAGAATTTTCCATTATTACTCTACCACCAGAAGTAATGGTGGCATTAGAAAGTGTATCGTTGGTTATGCGAACAGGATTAGTATTTATCTCAGTATTATCATATGTACTTGCATAACCTGTTATATAATTTGCATTCATCAATACTATAGTTGTTAAAATTGCTCTTTTTAAATTTTTGTTCATTAGTATCTCCTACCTTTTTCTCAATATTATTTTTAATAAATACAATATGCTTTTTCATTTAACTTATTTTTATTAAAGCCACTATATCGTTTTCCTCATAAAGCAAGACATACAAAATATGTTTTCTTTTTTTACTAAACAAAAAACGTACCTCCTTCAGAAATTTCTGAAGGAGGTACGTTTATGAAAGTTACACACAAACGCATGTCCCCCCCATATATACTTTCGCGCCATATAGTTTTCAATAATACATTTTACTTCTCTCTTAGTTCTTTATTTTACATTTTTAGAGACTCATATTCAATAAAGTGTTAATTAATATATATTTAAATTCCTTTGTATTAATTGCAAGCATCTTGTTTATATCTTCTTAAAATAATTTTATTAACTTTATAACATTTACATTCCGCTTTATTCGAACCTTTTTAGCTTTTTTATTATCATGACTTAAAAATTTATAAAAACAAATATACTCTTGCTCTGCGTCTTTTTTATTTTCTCGGGTGCAGCAAAACCATATGTCTTTAGGTGCAATGCATTTTTCCATATAAAAAAGTAAGCTATCTACTTTATATCGTAGATAGCTTATCTTTTTTATACTTAATTTAGAAACTCCATCTTGCACCTATGTTCCACAGCCAGTCTTTAGTAAAATCACTACCTGAGCTACGTTCTATATCGAAATAAACATGGCTATTTTTACCAGACGCAAAAGCCGCACCTATACCATACTCAAACCATGTATCATTAAAGCTGTCACTCACATTTACTCGACCACTGCTATCGGTCATAGTAACATTATAGCTACCACCGAATTCATGTAGCAGGTTAGCTTTAGCATAGATGATCCCTTTGCTGCCGATTGCTTTGCCAATATTGAAGCCAACACGTCCAACCGCACTTTTAATGCCACTTTGATTTACTTCAATACCATTGCTGGCTGTGTAGCAGTCACCGCCTAAATAACCCAGTGTGAACTGTGCCTGCGGCTCAATATACCAGCCATTTTTTAAAGCATTTTTCCTTCCGTATTCAGCGCTCAGTGCTACGCCGGTATTGTTAAAATCACCAGTGATCTTATTACTGTTAGTGTCATACACTGTAAAATCGTTATCCATATTGCTGATTTTTAACACCAAATCCAGATAATGGCCCTTGCTTCCAATCTCGGTATTATAGAAACTGATCGCCTTACTGCTGTTGCCTCCGCTGCCTCTGCTGTAACTGCTGCTACCATCAGTATAGCTGATAGCTGCACCTTGATAACGGGTTTTATCTACTGTACGCTTGGCAACTTCGTCATAGCCCAACTCGTATGCAGTATATTTATTGTCAAAACCAAACTTGCCACCACGACCAATCTTACTGCCCTTTACTCTGAACCAAGCACCTTTAGCTTCTTCGCCATTATGACGCAGTTCACCCATCCGCTGCAGCAGCTTATCATTTTCCGTTCTCCAAGTATGGTAGTTCAGCGCATTTGCTGAAAGAATTGTGTTTACACTAGTAGTAAGTAAATCAGGTTTTTTTTCTACTTCATCCAATACCCAATCTACAGTATATCCGTTTGTAACACCATCCGTTTTCTTTGATAGTTTATAAGTGTTCCAATATAAAGTTCCTTCGCTATCATTTGCTTTAAAATCACCTTGTTCATCAGCAACACTTACTAAAATAGTTCCTTTCGCTCCATCTATTGATGCACCTATGTTATTCAAAGTAATATAGTGTGTGCCTTCATGTGTACCACTAATATATATTCTATCACTATTTTGGACATTTTTGCTGGCATCGATATCCATATTAAAAGTACCGCCGTTCCCAATAAGATTATTATAAACACGCAAAACTCTATAATTATTTTTGGGAATAACATCAGAACTGTAATTCAAATTTACTACCGAATTTTCTCCTAGATTCAAATCTGTAATATATGAAGATCCTGCCATATCCCACTTACTACCATTAATTAAAGATAAATGTGTTCCTTCTCTTCTATCCTTTTCATTATTTACGTTATAATAATAATCTATAACGCTTCCTTTCAAATAGGATTTTTCATCTTGCATTATTATATCAATGTTATTGTCTCTGTATTCAACACCATTATTCAATATATTAGCTGTATAAACATTCCCTTCTATCTGAACTGTACCATTAGAAAAATTATTTATGTTTATCTGACCATTTTTTGTGCATGAATAGCTACCAAATACAGTTTTTCCCAAAAAACCAACGCCTATATTCCCTCTAATTTTTAAGTTATTATTTGCATTAATATTTATTATACCATTACTAGAAAAAGGCTCTATAGTGAATAACATTTTATGTCCATTTTTATTATCAGCACTACTAATTTCCATATTATTTACAAAAAAATTGATTGTACCATTGCTATTTGCTATTATTTCACCAGGTCTACTATACACGCATCCCGATATTACAACTTCATTTATAGGACTATCCTTTGTCCCTATATTAAGTTCACCATCAGAAACATTAATAACATCACTAGTAGGATCTTCAGTATCAATATACAAAGACTTGGTCAATATTTCTACTTTTTTATTCTTAACATTTATAAAACCTATACTAGAAGACACGCCCTCATGCTTAGTATATGATATTTTATCATAATTCTTAGACCCGTCTAAAAATTTAAAAATTCCACCACTATCGATTAAATATTTTTCTCCATTTTCATCCACAATATTCAAATCACTAGCATAAACATTATGCATATTATAATTATATAAACATCCACTAAATGCCAAAGATAATGTAAGAATTTTATATAATGCTTTATAATTTTTCATTTTCATTGTACCCTACCCTTCAATAATTTTACGATTTAAAATAAACCAGAACTACTTCTTGACCTTTACGCCTTAACCAACATATTCCATCTACCTCCATCACCTTTTTTCTTTTGGATTGGGCCGCTGTTTATAACAGCTGTAGCTACAATAATACTGCCGTCTGCGTTTAACTAAAGCTGTATATACATGGTAAGCTTTATTACAACCAAACTCCTTACCACAAATCGGGCACGTCATTACCAATCCGCCTAAATGCCCACATTTATCCCTTTCACTTGATTCTTCAAATCCTTCTAACTTCATTATTTTCATTCCTTACTTCGTCATAATGCCTGAACCAAGAACATTTTTAGAGCTTTATTTTGATGCTCATGCCATCTTTTACTCGTATTTTCTAAAAATAAATATGTTTCTTTTCCCAGCATATCTCACCTCTTACTTGTTTATGTCCAATACATCTTTAATCATTGTTGCTTTCAACATGTTTTCCAAACTACTTTGCATCATGGAATAAAATTTTCTTAACGAGCAGTTTTGTGTTTCAAAGCATTTACAGTAATCATCTCCTTCCAAATAACGGTTTATCTTCACCGTCGCTTCCATAACTTTGAAAATTTCATACATGGATATCTCTTCAACCTTCTTATCCAATATAAAACCGCCTTTAGCACCCACGATTCTTTGGATAATCCCTGCTGTAAGTAGTCTATTAGTAATTTTAAAAATATAGCTCTTAGGAATCCCCATTGCCATAGCTATATCTTTGGAGGTAGTAACTTTGTTTTGTATAGCCAGATACAAAACTATTCTTATCGCATAATCGGTAGTAACATTTATTTGCATATTCACCCCCATTAAACAAGACCAGTAAAGTCCGCTTTCTTTTTGTAAAAATAAAAGCCTACCTCCCTCAGAATTATTATCTGAGAGAGGTAGGCTATGAAAGTTCCATGCAAACGCATGTCCCCCCCATATATACTTTCACGCTATATAGCTTTCAATAATACAATATATTGCTCTCTTACTTTTCTATATTATATATTTTTAACTTTTTCTGTTCAATAAACAAATAGTTAGTATACTTTTATATTTATTAATATTTACTTCAAATCCGTATTATACATCCTTATTTAATTCGTGCATTTTTTATCATCAGCATTCAAACATATATACTTTTTGTTCTTCGCATTATCTATTTTCTTAATATAGTAACACTTATGTATTTCAGTTTAGTTTTACATTTACATAAAATAAGCCTATATGTTATATACAGGCTTATTTTATAGAAATTCAAGTTTCACTTATCTTAAGTTTGATTTTTCAATAATGATTCCCTTTTTCGCTAAATTTTCCAAACATTCGTGCATATATACTTCATCATGTTCTAAATATACTTTTTCTTTTATTAAAGGTATTAAGTCATTTGGAACAGTGTTTATATGCTTTCTCCTATAATTCCTATAAAACCACTCACTACTTACTTTATAACCCCTATTAAACATCTCCTGCATAACCTTTGCATGATACAACTCAAGATCATGCAAACTATGCTTAAACACATAATCTACCACTCTATGCTTTTTACCCCAACCGTTACCTCGCATAGCACAACATTCACGATGCTGCCCAAGTAGCTGTTGCCTTGGTAATAATGGTATTAATTCTTCATGCCACAATCTCATTTTATACCTCTACATAAGACGACATTTTTTCTACTTCTTAATTTTATAATAAAAAAGAAAGCCTGACTACTACATTAAGTAATAGTCAGGCTTTCTTTAGTACGCATATGTTACCCACACACCAGTTTTTTATCTTGCCAATCATACTCGCCTCGAAATCCTATATATTTGCTACCTATCCGGCGGCTCACTCCGTAGCTGATACCTGTAACATAGTGATCAACATTAATCTTGGCTCCGATCTCCCGTAGTACCCCTGGTGCGGATGGTAGCAAGGATTTCAAGATTTCTTTCTGTAAGTTTTCTTGTTTCTTCGACGAGTTCAGTACATCTGTCAACTGCTTCTGTAGCTGATCTATTTGCAGTTTGGCTTCGGTCAATTCCTGATCCGATACTATCAACTGTTCCCTGGCTGTTTGCAATTCCACTGCTAATTGACTGCTGATTGCTAACTGCCTGTTCGAGTTTTGTTCCAGTGTCACCAGCTCGCTTTCCGTTATCATGTATGCTGGCTCGGCTGAACAGGTAGCAGGCAAGAAAAAGAACTGCACCAACACCCAGACCAACAAGGAAGCGATTATTAGATATCCAACCTTCGATTTTTTCATACATGTCATTCCTCCATAGAAAAAGCACTTTGCAAAATATGCAAAGTGCTTTAAGTTGTTTTAAACTATCTTTTTGAACATATATATGACATTATTTTTATTAGATCCACATGCTCTATGAACAAACTAATTACAATAATAGCTGCCAATATAACATTTGACCAGAAAATATATGGTAATCTTTTTCTTACACGATTTATCCCACAACAATTATTATTACAATTGCTATAAACACAATCTGAATTTATATCTTTGTGGCTATCTGTACATATAGTATATATGTTTTTCCCTGTTAATCTTGCAATCATGTAAATCAACATAAAAACTACATTAAATAAAATTAATCCTAAAAATGATGCTGTTATAAAGAATCGATAATTAGATATATCACTTACTGCTTTTACAAAATTTCCTAATACGCTAAAGCCACCTATCCCAGCTAACATTATCGCCGCAAATATACTTAAAACAGTTACAGATTCTGACCTCAAAGAATCTATTGTAGCCTGCGCTTTTGTCAATTCTTTACTAGCATCTTTTAATTTTTTACCTGTTTTTCTCACGCTTAGCGTATTATCTTTAAGTTGTTTTTCCAAGTCTTGATACTGTGCAAATTGATTATTAAAATACCCCATTCTGGAAGTTTCCAGCATTATATGATCACATAATTTATTAATTTTATTTTTAACTTCATCTCCCCACCCATTGTCTCTGTCATTAAGATCATATAATGTTTCTACATTCATTGACAAAAAATCAATATTGTATTTATCGGATGGCATTATTTGGGTTTTTATCGTAGCAAATATCTGCGAATAAGAATGCCTAAATTTAGGATCTTTATAAATGGCAATAATAGAATCCTCTACCTTGGATTTTATATCATCCATACTGTAAGAGGATTCTGCTAATAGCATAATAAAATTATTAATAATAGATTGTGATTCACCTTTATTCACAAACTCACCTGTCATTTAGAAATTATGGCTTCTTTTTCAATCATTTTTTTGGGGATAGAAGATCTATATCCATCAGTCTTGACAACTTGATCCCACGGCCCCCCCGACTTGTGAGTAAGATCAACAAGCTTCCATATAGGGATATCTTTCATTGTATCTATTACCCTATCTATAATACGTTTATCACTGTCCTCAATAACACTTAAATCTTTGTATTCTAATAATATAGGCGTTCCTGCATATACATTATATTCATAGTACACGTCAGGAACAACAGGACCGAATTGCCATGCAACAATATCATCTGAGAACATTGGGTTATTATTTTCCCTATAAGATTCTAACTGAACGAAATATAAGAGTTTTTGCAAACGAAGATTACTAACAGGATCTTTTTTTCTAAAACTCCTGTCAATAATATATCTAGCAACAGTTAATGCATCATACATACTAACTCCTCCTTCCGTCACTGTTAATTTCATAAAAAGGGTACACAAAATAAACCTATTCGCAAATTACTAAAAATAAAAATCGCTAAATTGCGATGTCTTCTTTTTTCTGTATTCTTTCTGTATTTATAGTTTACTTTATAGGCCCCCCTATGTCAATAAAACAACATATTTTTTATTCTTAAATTTAACTTACAAATACATATCAACCTCACTTCGCACGAGAAAAAAAGAGAAACAGCAAATTACCAACAAGTTAGATAAAGCGCCCTGTTAAGCCATTTTAAGTGACTTGACCGGCATTTTATTTTTGCCAGTCAAGTAAAAGCACTTCGTTTCGCACGAATTTCAAACGAACATTTACAGCCCAAAATAATTATGCAGTGCTCCCAAGGTAAAACCGATAATCATACCCGTCCAAAAAAGTTTGCTTGCTAAATCTTCTTTTCTTTTTTCATGTTAGTTACATCCTTACGCAAATTTTAATCACACTTTCTATATTTATATGATTGATATCATAAAATATTATTCCCCAGATAATTTTCCCGCCATTATTGCCCTCCTTCCTGCAAAAATGTTATAATAATTATATAAAGGTCGTGATTTTATGCTAAATTTCTTAGCTCTAATGATAGCTTTCGGCATGTTACTGTGGTTAATAGCATCCGTTGTAGTTTTCACCGGTGGGTTAGCATATTATTTTTTCAAAGATATATTTAAGGCCATATCTAAAGAAATGGCCATTGCTAAAGCAAGATCTAATATTAAACCACTAACAATTAACAAAAAAACATTTTTCAAAATTTTATCCGTAATTATCGTTTCGCTTTTGCTTTTTTATATCAGTGAAAATACTACAGACGCTTCTGTTATAGTAGGCTCTATAGTAGGTTTGTTAGCTTTATCTTGTTACTGCTTCTATCAATCCTACAAAAGCTTTCGGCAAAATAAAAAATTATATTGAAATAGCTCCCTATATGGGAGCTATTTTTTTATGCAATAATTTCAGCATAATCTATGCATATAACCACTATCAATATAATAGCTAATTGGTATATATGATAACCCTGCCATTATTACCTTATTTTGAAATAGTTACTTTTATAAATTTGCGTAATCCGTTACTCCACGTGCAATAGCCTTTGCAATCGCATCTTGTTTATGTTCCAGCAAAATAACATCGTGATCGTTATCAATAAAACCCATTTCGATAAGAATAGCCGGCATATCGGTATTTCTCAGCACAGACAAATTCGGGCGTTCCTTCAACCCACGATCCGGAATATACGGATCAATGCTTTGTTCCGTATCGACCAACTGCTTATGAACACAGGCAGCCAGACGTTCAGCTTCGCTGCCAAAGTTAAACACCAATGTTTCAATGCCCCTCGCATAACCATCAAACGCATTGCAGTGCAAACTGACAAATACATCTGCCCCCCAGTCGTTAGCATTTTTACAAACATTCGGATATGCCGGAGATTCGCCGTTTAGGTTGTCGCTCTGCAGACGAATTACCTCGCATCCGGCATTTTTCAGATAATACTCAACAAGTTTTCCTAGAGCTAGTAAAAAAGAATATTATGAATGCCATACCAGCGCCTAAAGTATCGAAACCCAAAATAGAAATATTCAAAAGCGAAGAACTGCAAGCAATATCAGAGGTATTAAAAACTAATTCCACCTATAGAAGGTATTATTTATTATTTTTATTAACAATCAACACCGGCATGAGACTTGGAGAAGTTTTAGGACTAAAACGAAAATGTGTATTTGATGATTATGTTGTGATCAACAACAGCCTGCAAGATATAAATGGCAAAATGGTCGATACACCGCCAAAAACGGCCGCTGGAGAAAGAGAAATCACAATCACGAGGGATTTATCCTCTGACTTAAAAAAACGTTTTAACAGTGGGAAAATCGTTTCTTTTGATGGCTATATTTTTCAAAGCAAAAATGGAACTCCATTACGACCTAACCAAATCGAAAGAGCCTGGAAAAGTATTTTATTATTAGCTTCAGTACCGCATAAAAAATTCCACGTACTTCGTCATACGCATGCAACACAATTATTGGCGAACGGTGTACCGCTTTTGGAAGTATCTAAACGATTGGGACATAGCAGAGCCAGCCACACTTTAGATCTTTATGGTCACGCTATTCCAGGTTACGATGCTTCCTTGCCGAATAAAATCTCAAAAATTTTCAATTTATAAGTTGGGTGCAATTGTGGGTGCAATTGCTGAAATTTATGTTAGGAAAATGGCATTCTACCGTAATGAAAAACTAAGCCATAAAGCCACTTAATCCTTTACAGAATGCTGTATTACAGGCTTTTTCTCGTAGTTCTCCGGAGCCGTGTGCGGTGGTTCGATTCCACTCGGGCGTACCAATGGAAAAGAC
>ERZ835541.2622-NODE-2622-length-14035-cov-3.298069_pt1 | contig 14035 bp, 17 predicted proteins | sample MGYA00519945_ERZ835541 | MGnify/ENA primary metagenome ERZ835541 (study PRJEB31850, sample SAMEA3708780) | human gut metagenome | biome: human gut; feature: human-associated habitat; material: faeces | place: China | collected 2014 ...
AAAGGTTTTCTCAATCCAACCGGCCCCAAAGAACACAAAAAGTGCCATTAATCCGCCGGAAAAAATCGAAAAGACCATGGAGTAACGAAATACCCGGTAAGCTCCTTTATATTCTTTTTTGGTGCATTTTGCCGAAACCATCTTAGACACTGCCATCGGCATTCCGTAAGAGGAAATGATCAATAAAATATTGTATACCTCAAACGCCGCGGAATAGATTCCATTACCGGCATCTCGTAAGCAGAAGAATAGATTCCGTTTCCCTCGGAGCCAATAATATTGGCCATCGGTATCCGGTACAAAAGACCGATCATCCGTACCAGGATCGATGCCACCGCCAAAATACTTCCCTGCTTCAAAAATCCTTCTGCTTTGTTTTGATTCGCTTCCATGTTTTTTACTTACTCCTCCTAATTTCTTGTAATTCCAAGGGTATCTAATACCTCTTTTTGTTTGGCCTCCATAACGAGTCGTTCCTCATCCTCCATGTGATCATATCCCAATAAATGTAACATACTGTGGGCTACCAAAAAGCAGATCTCACGACGCACGGAATGCCCATACTCTTTTGCCTGCTCATCCGCACGTTCTAACGATATGATAATGTCTCCTAACAATAATTCTCCACTTTCCGGATTGAAGCAGGAGATCTGTGCCTCTTCTGTTTCCAAATAGTCATAATCTGCCGGTTCTTTATAATCCACCATCGGAAATGATAATACATCCGTCGGCACATCCAATTCACGAAACTCACGATTGATCATCCTTATCCCATCATTATCCGTAAACGTGATGTTTACTTCGCATTCATATGGACAATGTTCCAAAGACAGCGTCTGCTGTATCACCCGTTCTATATCCTCATTTAACTGTACAGGAAGATCACTCTCGACATCCTGCTCCATTAGTATTGTCATTCTTATCCTCCATTCCTTTCCAACAATGCAGAACCATCTGTGCTGCAGCACATTGATCCGCTTTACGCCAAATACATTAGCCATTAAAATACTGCTTTATATAAAAATGTCGTAATTTATCAATCTGTTGTTGTGACAATCCGGACTCTGATAAAGTTCCTTTCGATAAACGATTCTGAAAGATTCCTTCTACCAGCTTCTGTGTAGAAACACCTTCCTTCTGACCGCTTTTTTCCAAATATTCATTCGTTGACACGATACAGTCTGTAAACAGCACAATAGCCGCTTCCAAGGACTTTGGTTTTTCATGCCGCATACTGTGTTGCCTGATAATATCTGTCAATTCCCTCGGGAAATCATATTCCTCCGCAAGTTTAACACCTGCATCAATATAATTCGAAACTCCCATAATCCTGCCAATCTCATGATATAGACCGCCAGCCTGCGCCAGCAATACATTTCCTCCCATATGTCTGGCCGCTTGCGCTGACACACTGCTGATCGTCATCGAATGTATAAACAACTGTCCGGAAAATTCCTGCAGCCGCAATAACAATCCAAAATCAGCCTCTAATATAAGGCTCAATTTTTTGTTCAATTCCTGCTGCTTCGCTAACTCTGTTTCTGTCATCTTTCCGGAATGTTGGCGATAAAATACATACCACCACACAAACAGAAACAACAGGATTATGCTTCCATACTCCATTAAGATCTTTTGTGGAGTGTTCTTAAACTCTTGCAATATTGACGGCAGCATAAACTGATGCCGCAATATCTGTAATACACTTTCCAACACTAACATCAAAATACCAACATACGATAACACACGTCCGGTAAGCTCTTGTGATAAAAGCCATATGCAGACAAACCCGAAAAATGTAACGATCAACAGCTCTCTTGCGCTGAAAGACGCACTGTGCAGCAACAAATTTTGTGACAGCAGCGCAATAAAAAGAATAACAGACTGTTCAATACCACTTCCGATCGAAACCATAATGACCGGCAGCAGCCACAAATATCCCAACGACTGCCAGGCACTGCATGCTAACATGACATTGGACAGCGCAAACAAAAAGACCAGGATAAGCTTGTCCTGTAAGCTGTGACCTCTTACTTCTTGTATATAGCCGGAAAATTTGTGCCACAAAAAAACAATAAGCAGTGAAAACACAACATTTGCTGTCCAGACATAGATCGGCTGATGTTGGGTAAAGCCCTGCAACGCACTTCCAAATGCTATCGACAAATACATGCCTATCCAAAAAAGAAGTTTACGCTGGTATATTCTGCGCCACATGCTCTTCCATCCTCCTCATCTATCTGTGTCCGGTTTTTCTATGTTCAGCACCCCGGTTTTCTTTGAACTGATTTCTTTTACGCTGTTTTTCCATACGTTTATCGTAATCATCATATGCCTTAACGATCTGCTGAACCAGCGGATGACGTACTACATCCTGATTAGTCATATGTGCAATACCTATGTCCTCAACCTTGCCAAGTACATCTAACGCCTGATCCAGACCTGAAGTTGTTCCGCTCGGCAGATCCTTCTGAGTCAGATCACCGGTAATAATTACCTTTGAACCAAATCCAATACGTGTTAAAAACATTTTCATCTGCGCCGGCGTCGTGTTTTGCGCCTCATCAAGAATAATATAGGAATTATCCAGCGTTCTTCCTCGCATATATGCCAATGGCGCAACTTCGATCAAGCCCTTCTCTACATTGCGCAAATAACTGTCTGCACCCATGATCTGATGTAATGCATCATAAAGCGGACGAAGATAGGGATCAACTTTACTTTGCAGATCCCCCGGTAAAAAACCAAGTTTTTCTCCTGCTTCGATCGCCGGTCTGGTCAATATAATACGACTTACCTCATCACGCTTAAATGCCTCGATCGCCATCGCCATCGCCAAATATGTCTTACCGGTCCCGGCAGGGCCTATGCCAAATACGATCATTTTCTTGCGAATAAGATCAATATACGCCTTTTGTCCTGCTGTTTTCGGTTTCACCGGTTTTCCCTGAATCGTATGACAGATAATATCAGAATCTATTGATACCAAATCCGGTGTACGATGCTCAAGAATCATTCCAAGCGCATAGTTCACATTTTGTTCCGTCACTGTATTGCCACGTCTTGCAAGCTCTAACAGCTGCATCAGCACGCTCTCCGCCTGCTTGACATCCGCTGCCTCACCGATCAGTTTTAACGTACCGTCTCTTGCCACCATCGTAACATTAAGTGCACGTTCTATTTTCTTTAAGTGTTCATCCAGCTTACCAAATACATTAGCCTCGAGTGCAGCCGGAATCTCAATGAGCGTTTCCATAATTGCCATCTGTTTTTATTTCCTCTTTCTGTTTCTTCCTTTCGGAAACTGATATTTTGCGGTATTTATGATGCGAAGACCGCCATATAACCGTATCTTTCAGTTTGTACCCGCTATCAAGAACCTGAAATTCCGGAGCTGTCTCCTGAATCTGATACCCGTCTTCCTCTTGACGGCGAATATATTCCCGATGCAGGTTCAACAGTTTCTTCTTCGCCTGTTTCCGCGTATACACCATTTTTTTGGAATACATCTCCTGATAAGATGTCTTCACCCAATAAAAAGGAGAACGCGGTATCACTTTTGAGCATAGTTGCCCACTCTCAGTAATTATAGCATATTTCCTACCACTTTCCAAACGATTTAACGGATTATGCAAAAAAAATCGATTTTGCTGATATCGAAGACAATACACATTCTTTTTGTGTTTCTCAAGGCCGTGCTTTTGGTATGTCTTGCTCAAATACTTGTTATATTCTTTCTTTCCCTCGATCACCACAGTTCCTTTCGCACGTACAAAACGAATATTCTGAATTACATCGCCATCTCCGATCACTTCTACCTTACCTGAAATTAAAACATCGCCTTTTTTTACTTTTGCTCCGGCATGTACCTGCGGCGTTCCCTCCCTAGTGACAATAGAGATCACTTTACCATCGTGTGCAGCGATAAGATCAGCCGCCGAAGAAGCATCTTTTTTTTCTTTCATTAACGTTACTTCCTGCAATCGAACAAACAAACAGCTTCCTTTTTTTTCAACAGAAACCCATCCAATATCCTGATATCTTCTTCGGATCTGTTTAGCAAGCTCTGTGCAGCTTAAACCTTTTGACGGCATTCCCATATACACACCGCTCTCATTTAGAAAACGCCGCAAACTTTCTTCGGTATGATATTGTTCTCCTTCAAATGATATGCCCCATATTCTGCCTGCCAAAAATATTATTCCGGCAAGAAACAAAATGAGCCCAGCAAAAAAACTTGCTCTTTTCTGTATGCTACTCAGCAAAAAAGGGCCGCCGTGACGCTTTACAACAATGGGTACTGCATGTGTTTTCCGAACGATCGGACGCAATCTCCAAAAATTTTTTAAGGATATATCTGCATATAGGTGTTTACGTTTTGTATCCCAATAAACATTCCAAAGCGGAATTTCTTTATACCTGCACATATTAACAAACCGCTCAATTTCTCCATCTCGAAGCCGTATTGTTACATAGCCCGCAAGCCATCCGATTACTTTATGTACCATGAAAGCCCTCATTTCCACACTGAAACCATCCAATTAATATCACTAAAAAACGCCCCTTATACAACTTACAGCTATGTATTCAAACTCCTCACCTCAAAAACCATCATGTCATAATAAGTAATATATGACCCGATAGCAGCTTTTGATGTGCGAAGTTTGGATTGTGTATATAATGGGGCTAGTGATATTCTATGGTGCCGATTTCTCCTACAACACACATGCCGTCATCCCGAAAATATGCAATGACTAAATTTCTGCCAATAATATGGATCCGACCTGTCTTTGTCTGAATCCGTATCAAGGAGTCCGTATACTCTATTATATTCCGATAATTTTCAATACATAACCTGCCTCTGCCATATCCCATTAATAAAGGTGCTCCGGCAATAATATCTTCCGACATTTGAAACTTTCTGGAAATGGCAGACGCAATCTTTGGTTCTTCATCCGCAGGTTTAACATGCGCCTTCGGATGATGTTTATGCCTATTCCCACGTTTTCCAAGTGTTGTCACCTGTATTCTCCCATCCTGCTGCTTCCTCCTTATATTCTATGCAACAGTCCCAAATTGTTACCTCTGTTTGCATTGCGTAATCTTTTTAAATACGCTATACTTATATAGGCTTTTTGTATTTTAGCTGGGAAAGGACACGAATTATGCATGAGAAATATGACCGCGATATGATCGATCTGTTGCGAAGCATTCAGAATATTGATTATATTGAGCCGGATGAGATTCCGAACATTGATTTGTATATGGATCAGATCACAACTTTTATGGACGATCACTTAAAATCCTCCAAGCGATTTGAGGATGATAAGATCCTAACAAAGACAATGATCAATAATTACTCTAAGAACAATCTTCTCCCACCTTCGGAGAAGAAAAAATATTCTCCGGAGCATATGGTGTTACTGCTGTTTATCTATTACTTTAAGAACTTTTTGTCGATCAATGATATCCAAAGCATTTTGGCACCGATCACAAAACGTTTTTTTCACTCCGAAAATGATCGTAACTTAAATACCGTTTATGAAGAGATTTTTCAACGACAATACGAAAATATTGACTTTGAAGTACGAGATATGATTCGCAAACTGCGCGACTCTAATAAGGCATTTGCGGATATTGAGGATGATGAAGAAAGGAAACTCCTGAGCAACTTTGCTTTTATCTGCTCACTATCTTTTGATATTTGGGTAAAGAAAAGCGTGATCGAATCGATCATTGATAAAGATATGATGGATCAAAAAAAATCGAACAGCAAAAAGAAAAATTAACATCTGATCATCACAAAAGACTCTGGGGAACAATGTTGAATCATTGTTCCCCAGAGTCTTTTTACAATTCATCAGAGACTTAACAAAGAAAGATGATGTGGTATGGGAAGTTTGAATCATTAAATATCAAGTTCTAATTGAACTTCTTCTTCTGCCTCCAGCTTAAAATCCTCAATCTTTTCCGGATTGACAACCGGAAGATCATCTAATGACTCAATACCAAAGTTCCGCAAAAATTCCTCAGTCGTCGCAAAAAGGATTGGTCGTCCCGGTGCGTCCAGGCGACCTGCTTCACAAACCAGATTATACTCTACTAATTTGTTGACCGAATGATCCGATTTCACACCTCGGATATGTTCGATCTCCACCTTTGTGATCGGCTGCTTATAAGCGATGATCGACAACGTTTCCAACAATACATCCGTTAAAACATGTTTTTTCGGAACATGGGCAATACGGACGATCGCCTCATACATATCTGCTTTCGTACACATCTGAAACGCACCATCCAGTTCTATGATCTGAATACCACGATCCTCTGCCGCATAATTATCCATCATGCTGCGGATCACCTTGCGGCATGTATCCTCATCCTGCTCTGTTGCCGCTGCGATCCTTTCCAATTCTACTGCCTCTCCCATTGTAAAGAGAATAGCCTCTATTTTAGCTTCTAGCTCCGAAAGTTTCACACCAAACGGACCTCCTTTCTCACTCTATCCGCTTACAATCGCTACTCACTGGAAGGAATGATCTCTCCCTCGTATTTTACGGTATTGTCATAAGTTATATAAATATCATCAAAGATATTTTCCTGAACGATCTTTAATTTGCCGACTTTCATCAATTCCAAAATTCCCAAAAAGCTTACAATGATCATCGTCTTACTTGGCTGGCTTTCTAGCATCTGGCGAAACGAAAATTTTTGATGAAGCATTGCATACTCTTCGATAAACAGCATACGATCCGCCAGTGTAACAGATTCTTTCTCAATCTTACCAAACTTACTTCGGATCGGATCAATCTTATCAACTTGTTTCTTCATCACAGAATGAAAAATTGTCTGCAATTTTGCCAATGTAACATCTGACAACAATTCTTCAACATTGACTTCTTCTTTGATGTCAGCAATTTCTGCGGGGATCGTAGATTCTTTGAACAGCAATCTTGCTGCATCCATCTGCTTATCCTTTAACTCATAAGACGCATACTTATATGTCTTGTACTCTAACAAGCGCTCTACCAATTCCGCACGGGGATCTTCCGGCTCACCCTCCTCGGTCACCTCTACCGGAAGAAGCATTTTGGACTTTATCTTTAACAGCGTTGCCGCCATCACCAAAAAATCGCTCATAACATCCATGTCCTTGCGATCCATTTGTGCGATGATCTCCAAATATTGCTCCGTGATCTGCACGATCGGAATGTCAAAAATATCTATTTTATTTTTTTCAATCAGATGCAGTAACAAGTCTAGCGGTCCGTCAAATGCATCTAACTTTACCGAAATCACACTGGAATCCATCGCCACTTATATCTCCTTTGGTTTTAAAGTTATTGGGATCAATGATTACTTGTAATAATCAAACTGCAGATCATACATACGTACGGTATCTCCCTCTTCAATGCCAAGACGTTCCAGTTCCTCCAAAATACCACTGGTCTTAAGGAACTTCTGGAAAAACTGGAATCCCTTTTCAGAGTCCAGATTCGTATATCCTAACATTCGCTCAATACGCGGGCCTTCTACAACATACATATTATCTTTTTCGTCATATTCTACAGTATATGGTTCATCCGCAAAATCCATCTCATCTAGAACAAACTCGCGCTCAAAGACCGTTGGTTCTTCATGAATATCATCTAACATCTTTTTCACATGATACAACAGTTCTTTGACACCCTTACCGCTAACTGCAGAAATCGGGAATACCGGTATTCCCTTTGGCTCAAATTCTTCACGAAGCAGGCTGATCACGGTATCTTCTTCAGTCCCATAAAATACGTCTGTTTTATTCGCTGCGATCACTTGTGGACGTGCCGCAAGCTCCTCGCTGTATTTCTTTAATTCCTGATTAATAATATTAATATCATTGAGCGGATCTCTTCCCTCAGTGGATGCAGCATCTACCATATGGATAAACACCTTCGTCCGTTCAATATGACGCAGAAATTCATGGCCTAAACCGATACCGTCTGCGGCACCCTCAATGAGACCCGGAATATCTGCGATCACAAAACCATCGGTACCTTCCAGATCAACGACACCAAGCATTGGCTGTAAAGTCGTAAAATGATAATTGGCAATCTTTGGCTTTGCGTTGCTGACGCGTGACAGAAACGTTGATTTACCAACATTCGGAAATCCCACCAATCCAACATCTGCGATCGTTTTTAACTCTAATATAACATTTAGCTCTCGCCCCGGCTTACCAGGTTGTGCATACTTTGGCACCTGCATAGTCGGCGTCGCATAATTCATATTTCCCTTACCGCCACGGCCACCTTTAAGGATAACCTCACGTTTACAGTCATGAGACATATCAACGATCACTTTTCCCGTCTCAGCTTCTTTTACAACTGTGCCTTCCGGTACCTTTACGACCAAATCTGCACCGTCTGCTCCATGGCATCGTCTTCTTCCACCGGGCTGTCCATCCCCTGCAACATACTTTCGGATATGTCGAAAATCATTTAATGTATTCATTCCCGGATCGACTTCAAAGATCAGATCTCCACCGCGGCCACCATCGCCGCCGTCAGGACCTCCTGCAGCCACATACAATTCTCTTCGGAAACTAACATGTCCATCTCCGCCCTTTCCGGAACGGATATATATTTTTGCACTATCTGCAAACATGGGCTCACCTTCCTTCTAGCAATAAAATAACAAATCTCTATCAATATATATTTTATGAAATATGGTACAAGTGCTTTACAGTTTGACGCTGCATGACACCACTTCTGTCTCTACGAAAAAGAGGCTGTACAATGACAGCCTCTTGTATCGGTAACCGGCTCTACCGGCTCAAAGACTATTTTGCTTCTACTGGATATACGGAAGCCTGCTTCTTGTCTCTACCTTTTCTCTCAAAACGAACAACACCGTCTACCAATGCAAACAATGTATCGTCACCACCACGTCCTACATTAACGCCTGGGTGAATCTTTGTTCCACGCTGTTTGTAAATGATGTTACCAGCGAGTACAAACTGTCCGTCTGCTCTCTTTGCTCCTAATCTCTTAGACTCGGAATCTCTACCGTTCTTAGTAGAACCCATTCCTTTTTTATGAGCAAATAACTGAAGGTTCATTTTTAACATGTTTCTACACCTCCTGCTTTCTCTTATACTTAATTTTCAGATATCGTTTGCCATATTCTGCTTGTATTCCCTGTAATCCTAATACAAGCGAACGAAGTAACAATTCGGCTTCAGGGCTGATCTGTTCGGACGTTATTCTCATCTCCACAAGATCCGGATGCATCGTCGTTGTGACGGTGTCACCTGTAAATTCCTCTATAGAATTGATCGTGTTGATCACCAATGCCGAAACACCGGCGCATACAATATCTTTTCCATATTTGGCATACCTTGCATGACCTTCCATTCGGAAGCCGTCATACACATCCTTTTGCCGTTGATAAATGGTTATATTTATCATTCTGTCACCTATTAAGCGTTGATCTTCTCGATCTTAACCTGTGTGTAAGCCTGTCTGTGACCGTTTTTCTTATGATAACCGGATTTTCTCTTGTATCTGTAAACGATTACTTTCTTAGCCTTACCATCTTTTACGACAGATGCAGTAACAGTAGCGTTTGCTACGTCTGCGCCAGCCTTAAGGGAGCCATCACTTACAGCAACAATGTTATCAAATGTAACTGTCTCACCAGCTTCTACAGCAAGCTTCTCAACGTTGATCACGTCACCTTCGGAAACTTTATACTGCTTTCCACCTGTTGCAATAATTGCGTACATAGACCTGTTCCTCCTTCATTATTACTCGCTAACTACGGTGTCCGTCCCTGCAAATTCTTACAAAAACAGCACTTCAAGGTACCTCGTTAAGCGGCACACTTGATTAGTTTATCATCATATCTTAAAAATGTCAATACATTTTGCACAAATATTTGCCATATGTAACAGGCTGTTATTATAGCCTGCTTATACACTAATCCTCTTCCAACATTTGGATCTCCAAATAATCAAAATCTATCTCATCAATAAAGGAGTCCTTTGTAAATCTTGTCTTGTCTCTCCGCTGAAAATCTTGTATATTGCTCTCCAACCAGATAGGCTTGCTCAGATCAAAGGTATAACACATCTCTTCGATCGCATCAAATACTTTGCGGGTACGATTTTTATCCGTAGCAGCATCGCAGATCGTAATATCTTGCAGCAAATGATTGTCTTTCCAAATCTTTCCCCAGATCCGAAACATGTTTGTCCTCCTTTTTCATTATTTTGTCATAATCTTATTAATGTTCTTGATCAGCACTGATATTGTTCCATCGGCGTTTGTGATAAACTCCACCTGATCAATATCTTGATATTGTTCCATTGGGATGTTGATCTCAATACCGGTGTCTGTTTTTAAATACTGTTTTTCAAATTTTTTCGTCGTCTGTTCGCTCTGTGGCTTTACCTCGGCCTTCTCCATATGGTATTTTTCCATTTTGGCATCAAACTCTTCTTTAATCTCCGGTGTACTGCCATACATTTTCTCGCTGATACGCTCAACCTGGATCGCACCATTTTCCTCGATCTCCTGTTTCAAAATGCTTTTCGTTTCCATCTGCTTTACAGGTTCTTCCGAAAAATGCTTTTTGTTGACCTGCTCAACTGCTCTGGTAACGACTGCTAATTTTGTCTTATCGGACATCGCTGCCTTACACTGCAGATACAGTTCGGATAAATAATTTACTTTTTCCCCATTCACTTCGTATTTCTTTTCCACAATGCGGACAGAGAAGTCCTGCAAATTGATAATGACAGCCTCGGACAGTTTGGATCCGGATCCCGGCAAAGTTGCCTGATAACGGATAATACTATTTACATTACCGGCTTCCTCTGCATTCGTCATATGCACAAAACTTTCTTTGTAATTCATTTTAAGCAGCGCAAGATATTTCTGTCCGGCAACCTGAAAGGTTACAATTGCCAGATCCGCTGAGGGAATTGCAACGTTTGCATTCATGATCCGGTACAATTCGTCTGTCAGACGTTTACTGTCCGCAACGAGATCATCTTCACTAAATTCTTTAACAATGTCATACACCGGAGAATCTTCTTCCTCCGGAAAATAACATTTTTTCATGTCATCTCCTGACATCAATTTAAAGATATGACTCCGAAAGAAATCGTTAATATCCGGCGTTAGATCCAGTTCCTGCTCCGAATAGACCGGATACCCGAGCGTCGCATCCAAAATATGTACAATACCTCGCCGAATAATAATATCCTCTTTTTGTTTGACTACTCCTGTTTCCTGAAAGGATATATCCATCTCTGCCTCCTATCCTTTGCTAGTTTGTGATCATTTCCGCGATCTGTTCTCTTGTCACCGGGATCGGTACTGCTGCCAGTTTACGTTCTGATGATGTGATTTCCATCAAAATAGCTTCTTTTTCTGCATCCGTGATCTCCGGGGTTCCAAGACATTCACGGATCAATCCCTCAAACTGCTCCAAACTGCCAATGCCCAAACTTCTGAGGATCATCATCACCTCAACATCCATCTGTTCCGCAAACAGACGCAAATAACCGGGCAGAAAATATCCCACTGCCTTTCCATGCGGTATCCCCTTATGGTACGTCAGATAATAGCTCATGCCATGCGGAAGTGACGTACCGGTATGTGCGATTGCCATTCCTGCAAGACTGGAAGCTAACATCATATTTTCATAATCTTCCTCTTCCGGATCCATGCCGAGCAACACATTTTTACAGCCACCCCACACTTCAAATCCTGTCATGCAAAGCATACGGCTGTATTCACCGGCATGCGAATTAAAATAGCTTTCAATCAAATGTCCCAACGCATCGATACAAGTATTGGCAAGAACCTGCGCAGATGCAGTCTTTAAGTATTTCGGATCGACCAAAGCAAGTTTCGGAAAAATCTTATGTGGAATGCTTTGTTTTGTCTGAATATCATCTCTTGTCAAAATTGCATACGGTGTCACCTCTGACCCTGTTCCACACGTTGTTGGAACTGCTACAACCGGCAATGCACGCAATGTGATTTTCTGATACAAAACTTCACTGGAAGTATCGCGGTTATGGATCATCATTGCAATGGCTTTTGCCGCATCTAACGGGGATCCTCCCCCTACACCGATTACAAAATCTGCGCCCTGTTCCCTGCCGATCCCGGCTGCATCCATAACCGTTGCGATGGATGGATTTTCTTCAATCCGATCATAAACAATATATTCTGTACCGCATGTTTCCAAAGCGGCCCTAACATCTGCAAGTGATCCATTTTGTTTGGAAGAATGGCGTCCGGTTACGATCAACGCCTTTTTACCAAAAGAAGCGATCTCCTCTGCATGATTTGCTACTGCATTCCATTCCTGATACACCTTCGTCGGCATATAAAAGTTCATTGCTGTCATATCAATCCTGTCCTTTCTTTAACTGTTCGTAGAAAGATTTGCGAACTTTTTTGCGAGTTACCTCTACCAGACCTAACGCTGTCATATCGACAACCGTTGTCTGAACGGGATCTTTCGCCGTCGCCCTTTCCAACGCCTGAAGCACCTTTTCTTTGTGTTCAGGATCTTTCATATCAATAAAATCAATCAATATCATGCCGGAAAGATTTCGCAAACGCAACTGTCTGGCGATCTCCTCTACCGCTTCCATATTGACCTTCAAAAACGTCTTTTCCACATCTTTCTTTTTAGAAATTGCCTTGCCGGTATTCACATCAATAGCGATCAATGCCTCGGTTGGCTGAATGATCAGATAACCACCGCCCCGAAGCCAAACTTTAGGACGTAACACTTTCTCGATCGTCCGGCTGATATCATATACCGCATCCATTTTCCCATGATCCGGATCCCATAGTGTTAGCGGCATACTGTCCTGCAACCCACCGGCTTCCAAATATGTTTGGATCTGAGCATATAATTCTTCATCGTCGGTCAAAATGCCGGTTGACTGACCGCCCAAGCTATCCCTAATTTGGGACAGATAGCCATCTGCTGCACGGTACAACACACTATATACCGTTCGATGTATTCCCTGTTTTGTAATCTGTTCATACTGTTTTACCAGTCCTTCGATCTCCCCCCGAAACGTCATTTCCTCACAGGAGGCACTGTTGGTTCTCGCCACAAACCCATAAGATTCACCGGCATATTCCTGCAAAATGCAGCGTAAGTTTTCCCGCTTGTCCTCATCTTGGATCTTTTTTGACACACTCGTTACAATTCCATTTTTGCGGGTAAGAACCGCATATCTGCCAGGCAGCTCTATCGCACAGGATACCGTCGGTGGCTTTGTTTTCACTGCCTCCTTTGTCACCTGAACGATCAATTCATCACCGATCAATATACGGTCATCGTTTCTCGGTGTTCCATCGGTATGAATCGGTGCAATCTGTCCTGTCAGAGGAAGATAACCCATCTGTCCTTTGGCAAACTCGACAAAAGCCGCATTAATATTTTTTACTATATTGCGCACTTTGGCAACATAGATATTGCCCAAAATACCGCCATCCGAATCTTCTGCCTGTAATTGAACAATCTTTCCATCCTGCACTCTCGCAAAAAGGATCTTGTCCTCTCTGCGTGTCACTAACAACTCTTCTTTCACGCTATTAACCACGCCTTTCACCTTTTATGCTTTATCGTATTCGGACAAAGGCAGCAAACGACATGGTGTTTCTGAAGAAAACGTATGCACCTCGCCTTTTTTGCCATCTGCATCACCATACATTTCCAGTCGATGGATCTGAACATCCAAAAACGAAAAGGTATCTCCGGCAAATGCCGCCATCGCCTCTAAGACCAGCTCCGGTTTTATATTTACCACACTGCCTGCTGTAAGCTGCATATAGAGCAGCGGGCGGTACGCAGACCCCTCCAGGCAGCTCTCTCCATACTTCATACCGGTATGCCCCTGCAATTGTTCCAAACCAGTTGATAAGTGATAGATATTATCCCGAATATCTACTTCTTTCTCCGAACGCTTGGTCTTTTTGAGGATCGTGATCGAAGACTGCTCCATAAAGCGGTGCACCAG
>ERZ835541.2637-NODE-2637-length-13981-cov-3.616975_pt1 | contig 13981 bp, 13 predicted proteins | sample MGYA00519945_ERZ835541 | MGnify/ENA primary metagenome ERZ835541 (study PRJEB31850, sample SAMEA3708780) | human gut metagenome | biome: human gut; feature: human-associated habitat; material: faeces | place: China | collected 2014 ...
TCTGATTTTAAAAGATCTATGAATGCACACATATCCATTTTACCGGTGAGCATTTTCTCTATTGCGGTCATAGCATTTGCCCTCCTTTCACTTTATCCCATAGTGGATTATCCTGTGTAAAGTTCTGCTTACAGGCGAGTAGTTGTAAAAACTATTTGCTATTCCATCCCAGTGGTGCAATTGCACGGAATACCCATCCCAACCAATAGGTGCTTTATCTAATGCCATTCGTGAGATGTTTTTTTCTGTTGCCACATATGCACCGTAGTCTTGACCTTTTACCGCAGATTTCGCTGTGTTTTTCCAATAATTGCGTCTCTCTTTGTTCCATGCAGAATTATGATTACACGAATTATGCACCAACACACCATTGTCAGAAACATAATAGGTATGATAGTCCTCGACCTGGAAGTTATAGACCTTGACAGGGCTTTCGAGCAGCTCATGCTGGATCTGTTCAAAGCTACAGCTTTATCCCCTCAGCTGGATTGGTCGATGCGAGGCTGCCGCACAGGACGGCAGCCCCGGTTGATACGCAGCAATTTCAAAGAGGAGATTCTCTCTACGCATTATAAGCAAATATAATAGCATACATCAGATAGTACCCCGACGGATGCTATTTGCTCAGAAAATGACCTAAATGGCAGTGTTCCGATGATCGGCGTCCTGGGTGCGGGCCACATTTCGCCGACGCATAGGAATAATATCTGCTTGATGGGGGAGCTTTGCAGCAGCCACAGCAGAAATGCTGCAAAGTCCTCCCTGTATTCCGGTTTTACCTTGATCGTGCAGCAATCCTCCGCGCTGTTCTCTTCTCCAAGCCAGCCCGGATAAAAGCTTTGCGCAGGGTGTTCCCTGGAATACAAAAATTCGAACATATCATCGCAGCATTGATAATCAGAGAAGTCGCCTGACGCAGCGAAAAATTGATACAAATACCCATTCAGATTATTTATAACAGGCCATTTTTCAAAGTAGAATTTCCTTTGCTTTGCTGCAAAAAAGTTGTGCCTCACGCAGTTAATTGCCCCAAAATTTTTTCGTTTCTTCGGCGGAACTACATCAAATGCGGTTAGGCAAAGAGCAAGGCCGTCATACATAAAACATTCCCCAATCAAGAAATAATTTCCCAAATTGTTTTTTTGAGAACATAGCCAGCACCTTTTGTTACCGTAGATGCAACCTTGATCGCCCCATCTGCGGTTCTTAGAAGGATATCTGGATTTCTCCCGACTTTAGCTAACTGTCCCATTGTTAATTCGCTTCGCATTTCGGTCAAAATCTTCGGTTTAATACTTCTGTGAAAGTCATTCACGGAAGTATCCAAATAGTCTGCTATTTTTTCTGGCGTGTACTTTTTGAAGTCATTGCCACATCTATTGTGCACTAACACTCCGTCAGTACCGACATAATAGGTGTGATAATCCGCAACTTGGAAATTATAGACTTTAACGGGAGATTCTAGCAGCTCATGCTGGACCTTTTCCACGACGACATATTCGCCGTTGACCAGGACGAGAATGTCACCCGCACGGAGGTGCGCTGCATCCGTCCAGCCCTTGACCGGACAATAGAACGGGTGCGTCGGCGTGGCAACAATTTCCTCGCCGCTCACGAAAATGTGCGTCAGCTCGGTCGTCTCGTTGATATAGGTTTCGACGACCGGCTTGAGCGCAACGTCCCCGGTTTCTTCATCCCATGCCCAGACAAGATCCCCTGCTTTGATTTTCTCAATTGCGACAAGACCCGTTGCGGTAGCAACAGTCGTTCCGGCAACAAAGCATACGCCATTTTTCAAATAACCGGAATAGCCGCTCATGCCGCCTTGTATTGCGCCGGTGATTGCGCCGGTAAGAGCGCCGTCGCCCATGCCTTCCAGTGCGGCTTGTCCGGCACCCTTCCAGCTGCCTGTTTTTCTCCTATGAGAAATTGCACCTTGAGCCGCTCCTGTAGCTCCACCGACGACCATACCGATTGCCGCGCCCTTTGCGGCGCCTACGGCAATTGCCGCAACTGCCGTGCACGAGCCGGCTGTTGCAACGGTGACTGCCGCAACAGCCGCAACTGCGACTACAATAGCTACCGCCGCAATCGTCTTTTTCAGCCAACTGCAAAGCTCTCCCGTTTCATCAACCCGCATGACCGGATTATTGCTGCAATAAGCGAACAGATTGGTGTCATCCAGGCTGTCTGCGGCAATTTCACTGTATTCCGGTGCGTCAGCGTTGATGAACCGATGTGTTACCGGGTCGTAATATCTGCTTTGGAGGTAATAGAACCCTGTCTCGGTGTCGTAGTAGTACCCACGGTAGCGCAGAGGGTTGATTTCTGCCTTGGAGCCGGAGCTTGAAAGGATTTTGCCCCATGCGTCATAGGCATAGGAAGCCACAGACGTGCCGCCGCCATCGACCAACTTGACCACATCGCCTTGCAGGTTCAAGACATAATAATAGGTGGTAAAGCTGCTGCCGTTGTTGGTGGAATAATTTAAGGCGAACGGCAGCCCCTGATTATCATAGATGAAATCCATAATCGTTGCGCTGCTGCCGCTGCCGATCGTCTCCCGGATGACCTTACCGCTCTGCGTCACATAGCTATGCACCGTATTATTGACCTTCTTGGAGCTGCGAATCCCGTTTGCATCGTAGGCATAACGAATCTGCGTTTCGTTGCTGGCGGTGGTAGCGTAGTCCATATAGGTCAACTGCCGGCCGTTGCTCCACGACATATAATACGACGTTTTATCCTGCCAGCGCGGATAGCTGGTTGGATTTCCGCTTCCATCGTAAGAAATGCTGTAGGTCTTACCGCCATGCCGGAAGCTCGTCAGAAGGTCATTCCAGCCGGAATCCCCATAGGTGTAGGTCTTGACCGTAGCGCCGTTCTTCTTCTCGGTCAGCAGATTCCCTGCTGTGTCGTAGGCATAGGTATAGGTTGTTGTCGATGAGGCTGTTGTGGATGTACCGGAGTAAGTGTAGTACTTCGCACTGACCAGTTGATTTTGCTTATCATACTGATACTCCACCAGCTTACGGAACGGACTGATGCTCTCGGAAATCATCGTAATATTTCCGGCGGCATCGTAGGTATACTTGGCTCCTTCGAGAATTGTTGCGGTCGACGTCCCGTCACCATTCCCTTTAATAACCTTGTAATACTCCGGCTGGGTTGAGGTCTGATCCCCGCTGACGGTGCGGTAGGCGTATTTTGTTGTCAAAACGGTAGAACTGCCGCTTGTGACCGTTGTCTTCTTCTGCCGCTTCAAGCCGTCGTATGTATAGCCGATCGTTGCGCCCTGTGCCGTTTTCATGCTCGTCAACAGACCGTCCGTGCTGCTGTAGGTATAATTTGTTGTAAAGCTTTTGTTTCCTAACGTATAATTCTGCTGCTTCAGACGATTTGCTGCATCGTATAGGTGCTCCGTACGCTGGATCGTATTTGTCCCGTCCGTTTGGCGGCTTCGGATTAGTCTGCCGAGGCTGTCATACTCATAGGAAAAGATACCAACTGTAGTACTATTCCTCCGCAGCTCCAGCTGCGCCAGGCTGCCCTCGGCATTATAAGTGTACAGAATCTCGTCTCCGGTGTCATTATAACGTGTTTTAATCAGCCTGTCAAATGAATCATAGCTATAGCTGATGGAATCACCGTTGCCGCAAGCCATGCCGGTGAGGTTTCCGTTGTTTGCTGCATAGGTATAGCTGGCGAGCGTCCTCGTTCCGCTATAAGTTGAGCCGTTTGTTGAAGCAGATACCGTAACAGCGCTTGTATTCCCCCATACATCCTTTGCTAAACCATAGCTCTGCCATTGCCCGATGCCGTTGCGGTAGCTCTTGCGTGTCAGGGACGAAAGCCCGCCGTTTTTATAGGCATAAGACATGGAGAGAACGCTGTCGATATACATTTGCGTTTGTCGTCCGTTGGAAGCATTATACACCCGGTTTGTTGAAATTGTTTTGCCTGTCTCCGGATTGTATGTGGAGGTGCCGGTAAGCTGCTCCGTGCTTGCATTATAGGTATAGCTTGTCTGCGACCCATTGGTATCCGTAACTGAAGCTGTATGGTTGCGGTCAGGTGTCATGGTACTTTGGAGCAGTGTATAGTCTGTGTCCGATCCTTTCATTTGGCTTCCTGTTGTGTTACCTGATGTGTCATAGGTGTACGTGGTAGTAAGGCCGCCCCCTTCTTCTTTTGCAATATCGTGTTTCCCGTTGTAGGTATAGCTGTATTTCACGCCCGTTATCGCAGTATAAGAGGTTAGATCCACTCCGTTTGAGGCGTATTCGCCTTTTTCCGTTGCGATATCACTCTGCGTTACGGAGGAGACATTCCCTTTTGCGTTGTAAGCGTAAGTCTGCACCGGCTCCTGCCGCAGGGAAATGTTATCAAACCAAGCCGTACCAGAGTTGTAGTCGTAGGCGCAGTAAATATGGATGTTTTTCACCGTTTTGCCGCTTCGCTTTGGCACGATGGTTCCGACAGAACACTGCCAGTCCGTACTCGACCACTCAAAAGGAACACTTTGCGTTTCAGCGGTGCTTGTGTCTGTGTAAATAATTTCTGCGATTAGGCCGAAATAGCGTTTTCCCCACTCATATTCCCGCACAGAATTCGGCGCAGCATACTCCGCCAATGCCCAGCCGGAAAGCAGGAAGGTCGTGTCGGAAGAACAATTCAATGTAATAGTCTGACTTGCACGCCGGATGGCATTCTGACTTCCAGTCACTTTCATGCCGGATGCACCAAAGGGCTTTAATGTGGTAGTGAGAGACGACTTGCTCATGCCGTTGATTGACCAGTTGCCGGACAGCGTGTTCTCAAAGCTTCCGTTTTGCAGCAGATTATAGGTCGAGGCGGCTTCCGCCTGCTCTAATTGCAGGTCGTCCAGATAAGCCGTGCCGTTGCATCCACTGAGCTTGAACAGGAAACGGTAGGTGCCGCTCTTTGCCGGTGTGTAGGTTGCGCTGACGCGCTGCCAGCCGTCCTCCATAGCGGCGTTTGGCTTGGCGTCCGTGAGCAAATGCGTTTCCAGCGTCGTGCCGCTGCTGTTCTGCACAAGCAGCTCCAATTTCGCACCGCTGTTCCAGTTCATATAGGAACTGGCGGAAAAATAGGCCGACAGCGTGTAGGGCTTCCCACCGGTCAGCGATGCGCTGCGGTAAATTCCGGCGTAGTTGCTGCTTGTCGCACTGGAAGAAAGGTAGAGATTTAGTCCACCTGTACCATGACGGCGGTTCTCATCGTTTGTGATAGTAGTTCTTGCAGCGGCACTGGCGTTTGCGCTGCAAGAGGAAGTCCAGCTATCTGTGCTCTTTTCAATACCGCCGTCTATGAGCAGATTGACTGCTGTCATACCGGATGAACCTATGTCGAGCGTGCGATTATTCTTGCGACTTGTTCCACTGTTCTGCACATAGGAAGCCGCCGAGCTGCCAAGGACCTCGGTGCTGTCCGTATTGGTCGTGTAGGTGCAGACTGTACGGCCCCAGTTGTCGAAGATCACTTCCTGCCGCAAATCGTCGCTTGTTTCTTTTTTATGGTCTGCGCCCCAATCACGGTAGCTAGAGCGGTTCAGACCATTCCAGCAGCTTACGATGTTACCAATCACATGGGTTGTGCCGCTCAGATAGTATTCGTAAAACTGATTAACGGTGCCGTCAGAATCATAGGTGTAGCAGATTCCATAATTCGCTTCCTGATCATAAGCGCAGGTCATCCCGTAGGTGTTATAGGTGTAATCCGCTTTCGCACCATCTGGATAAACGACATAGTCCAGATAGCGAATACCTCCGGAGGTATTGTAATAGAAGAGAGTTTCCCGTCCGGCTTCATCGTAGACACCGGTAATGTTGTTGTTGGAATCATAAACGAAGCGTGCCAACTGTTCCGAGCTTCCGCCGTTGTTCAGCCGCCAAATCGAGGTAAGCTGATTATGAACCGCGTTTGTTGGACGCCATGTGGTAGAGGCTGCTCCGTTAAAGGTGCTATAGTTATAGCAATAGTAGATGCCGTTGCCGTAGGCATCTTTTGTGTAGGTGAGGATGCCGTCGCGGAAGAAGGTTTCGTTCCCGTAATCGTCGGTCATTTTGAAATTGGTATGACCGGTTTCGGAAACAAGCGTGATTTTCAGGCCAAGGCCATCTTCGTCTTCGTAGACACCGCTGGAGGTTTCATAAAAATAATGTTGCGTTCCATCGCCGTCCGTGTAGACCCAGTAAAGCGTATTGGTGTCATCTTCTGCAATCCGCACAGATTGAATGCACTGCTGGGCAGAGAGCTTCCAGCCGCCGCCAAGGATCATATTTTGGAAATCTCGTGTATATCTATCTGAAGAAGATCCGAAGTAGCTGTTGTTCAGTGCAGAGTTATACACCACAGACAGGCTGAACGGCATAACATTGCTGTCCGAAGTGATGATAGGATTCTCTATCGTCAGACGCTGCATATGGTCGGAAACATAACCTGTACCTGCACGGCCGGCGCTTTGTGTCTGGTAGGTATAGTAATCCTCCAGGCCGAAGTCATTCCGATAAGTCACTGCAAAATAGGTGTTGCTTGCAGAAGTGTAAAGGGTTGAAGCAATCCGCTTGGTGGATGAGCAGTCAGATTTTAGGAGCAATGTACGATTCTGCGTGCCGTTTTGATACCAGTCTCTTACTGCTCTGGTAAGGTCGAGAGCAATGTAAGTTCCCGTTGTTGAGGATGTCAGTTTAGTAAAATCCTCGATCCTGCTGTTGTAATTTGTTGCGCCGCCTGGATGTACATTATTCCATGTCATGTTTTTCAGCCAGTTATCGTAAGTTTGGCCAGAACTCTTATCTATGGTCAGACGATGCGCTTCCATCATCATATAATTTGCCGAGGAATCATTGCTGAATGTGCTGTGGCGAACGTTGATCGCTGCATTGGTCACAACACTTCCGGCAGGCAGCGACGGAAGTGTGTTGATGTGCGTGATGATCTGATACTCGCCTCCGTTATTTAGCGCGGTATAGCCGATATAGTGAGAAGTGCCGGAATAGGTAGTAGCTGGATTACCGGAAAAAATATAACTCCATGATAGAGGATTCGAGCTTTGCAGCTTAAAAATCGTTGGGTCAATAGCAACCGGGAACTGTGCGGTGTTCATCCATTCCGCATCAGCCTCTACGCAGAGGAGATATTTCCCATCTGCAAGATTGTCAAGCGTATATGCTGCTGCATCGGAATACGTATTTGACGAATCTATCATGTAGGGCGCAGGAATGATATAAATGGGTGTTTGTTCATCATCCACCAAAAGAATGGAACCGTCCTCCTGCATGATCGGCATCAAACCGTCAAGTTGCATGACGAAGGAAAACTCATAGCAATCCCGTGGTTGGTTGACAATGATGCTCTCTTTGATGTTGTAGCCAAAAACCTCATATTTGAGATCAACGCTATCATAGACATTCTCGTATAATAAAGATGACGAAAGCGTATCTGGGAGGAATGAGGTTTCCGCTTCAGTGGAAACCGACATAGCTTCGCTGCCGTCTTGAATCTGTGCTTCCACAGCTCCGTGGAACTGAAGTGCTTTTTCAGCAAATACGGCATCCGATTGTGTAACGGAATAAGATGCATCCTCCGTTGTAGTTGGTGTCGTAATCTCGGATACTCCCTGTTTTGGCATCGGTTCCGTAGCTTCCGACACTGAAGCAGATTCAGAAGTCTCTGGATTTAAGGTACTGTCTTCCGGAGAAGTCGTTTGCGTAACGTCCTCCTCAGCATCGGCGGATGTGCCAAACAAAGACAGGTGGACAGAATAATCGCCAAACGAGGTAGAAAACAAGTCACCACCCTGCAGATTTGCTGCAAAGCTCAGGTACTCCTGCCCGTTACGGGCTGAATACACCTTGGCTGTGTTCACACTATCAAAATAAAGAGTATTGTCAATATCCTGCCACTGTCCGTTTTCATCCTCGTAATGGACAGGAGTGGCATACTGTACTGCAATGTAACTGCCGTCATTCATGCGAAATTGCTTGATGTTTTCTTCGCGCAGTGCCTCTACTTCAAAGGAAATGTCTGCTGGCATCGATTCTTCTGCCGCCAGTTCTTCAAAAGGTGCAATGATATCCTCCGACTCCTCTGATAAAACAACATCTTCTGGCGTGAATTCATCTTCGTCCACGGCAAGAACCTGCACTGGAAGGAGTTGAATTAGCATAGCAAGCGTTAAAAACACTGCAAGGGAACGCAAAAAATGAGATTTCATTGTTTTTCTCCTCTCTAGCTTTGTAATTTAATTGCTATGTTTATTCTGACCTTGTGACCCTATCTCAACTACCCATTGGAATCATCTCCATCGTGTCATAGGGCAGAAACACCCCTCAATATTATATTTCTCAAGAGCTCCCTAATCAGATATTTTTCAATTTTGATTTTGTAAGAAATGCACATTTGGCCGCCTTTACTTTTGTCCCATACTGTACATTTTGATTATATCAGACGACTATCCTAAAAACAATATAATTCTAAAAATCGTGAAGAAATAATTTGAATTACTGTGAGTTGCGTTTCTGGACTCAGCGCCAGCAAGTCTTGTAGCATCCCGCTGATAACTAAATAAATAAAAGATGCCTGACTACTCACATTATTTGGTGTCAGTTCGGCATCGATTTAGTTTTCAGATTCTATACCGTTTCCGGCTATAGAGATATCCGTGTAACAGTCCTTACTCTTGAAGCACCTGCGCAGATAATCATGTCCGCCGTCAACTGTACACGCACAGCAACTACAGGTCACATACTGGTGTCGGTCAGTAGATTCGATTACATCGCCGCACAGATCGCAGTGGATAGCATTTTTGATTATTTTCACAGTCTGTGTCCTCCTGTTACAATCATATTTGCCTTGGAAGAGTGGCAGCAGCTACGAGCCGAGGCGTCTCGTTGCCTAATCTGTTAGAATAGGAAGGTAATGGTCTGACCTATTCCTCCAAAGGCTTCGCGCCCGTAGATAAGTCAGTCAGCCATCCTCCTATTCGCAGCGTTCGATTTGTGCAGGTTGAGCTGTGTGTTCGTGTCACCAAACAGATAGAATCGGCAATGGGTAAGGATGGCTTAAGTCCATTGCAAATTCTTTTCAGGAGTGACAAATATGAACGCGCAGGTATTGATGTTTCCAGCAGAAAGAGCACCGTGGCCGTGCCTCGGCCTTTTGGCGAGGTTGTGAAGCTGCCCTTCGATGTGCGCTACAGTGCCGAGAATCTGGTGGCACTGGCAGAGCGGCTCAAATCCATCGAGGGTGAAACACGGGTGGTCATGGAACATACCGGACGCTACTATGAGAGCGTCCGGTGTGCTCCATGAGGCCGGACTTTATGTTTCAGAGGTCAACCCTTTTCTCATCAAGGAATACGGTAACAATTCTCTCCGTAAGGTCAAAACCGATAAGGCGGATGCGATGAAAATCGCCAAATACGCTCTTGACAACTGGGCCGAATTGCGGGATTATACGCCTGTGGATACAATTCGATACGAACTGAAAACCCTAAACCGGCAGTTCCAGTTGGCCTCCAAGCAGAAAACCACAACCGCAAACAACCTCATCGCGCTTCAGGAACAGTCTTTCCCCGGCATCCGCAAGCTGTTTGACAGCCCTGTGCGCAGCGACGGCACACAGAAGAGGCTCATGACTTCTGGCACGTCGATTGCGTCCGCAGCGGCAGTCAGAACGCTTTTGCCGAGCGCTACCGCAAGTGGTGCAAGCGAAACCGCTACCAATTCAGCATGGAGAAAGCCGCCGAGGTGTACGCTCTGGCAAAATCTGCTGTTGTGCTGGCGCAGAAAACCTCCGTCACAAAAATGCTTGTTCAGGAAGCGGCGAATCAGCTCACAGCAATCTTCCACAGCGTGGAAACTTACCGCAGTGAGATGAACAAGCTGGCTTCTCAGCTCCCGGAATACCCAGTTGTCATGGAAATGTACGGCGTTGGGGAATCCCTCGGCCCGCAGCTCATGGCGGAGATTGGGGATGTCCGCCGCTTTGAGCGGAAGCAGTCGCTTGTTGCCTTTGTAGGTATTGACCCGGCACCGAGCGAATCTGGCGACTATTGCTCTCGCAGCAACAGGACTACAAAACGCGGCTCTCCCTATCTGCGCAAAACGCTGCTCAACATCATGACCGTACATTTACAACGTGCCCCAGCGGATGAGCCGGTGTTCCAGTTCCTGGACAAGAAGTGCGCCGAGGGTAAGCCGTACTATGTTTACATGACCGCTGCGGGGAACAAATTTCTGCACCGTTACTACGGCAAGGTGATGGCTTTTTCTCTACTCTTGAGGGGCTGCCGCCTGTGGACATGGATTCAACCGGTCTGCATCACGCAGAGTAACCATCTGCTATCTGACCTTTCAGGTCGGCGCTTTTGCGGCGTCCTTTTTGTGTCGCAATTCTTCTCTACCTGTTGCCTGCAAATTTTTCTTCTGTCAAGTCCGCTTTTGGACTTGACTTTTTATTTGCAGGCTTATCTCCGCTCTACAAACCATCGACAGATGTTGTTTCCGGTAAGGTTCGCACTGCGTTCAAAAACCAGATGGCTCTGGTGACCGCCGATTCATATCGTATAGCGGTCGCCCTGGCCTCCAGCTTTCAGTGCGGGAGTTTGACGGATATTGGACACACGGTCTATCTCATATTTCTCTCCTTCCTCCCAAGTGATGATCCATGAGAACATCGTGCCGTCAGCGGCAAAATCAGCTTTGACGGCTACATATACTTTCAGCGGCTTATTCACCGTAGCAGTCTGCATCATCCGGCACCTCCATGTTGGCAAGGAACTTGCTCTGCGCCGAGATTGGCGGCTCTATCAGCTTATAGCCCTTCCACTTTAGTACACGGAATTTAAAATCAAGCAGTTCCGCTGGGACGCGGAGCATTGCAGCAGCAGAGAAAAAAGTGGTATCACGGTTGAGTGTTTCAAGGACATCCTGGTCTCTGAGTAAATACTCGGCAGCAAACAGATTGGCGTCCTTCTCCAACAGCGAGCTCTCATCGAATAGGCCGATATCGTGAAATGCGTGAATACCCGAATGACGATGTAGCGCCGCATGACCCAGCTCATGGGCTACAATGATTCGCTGAACCGCTTCCGGCAGGTCACAGTTGACCGTGATCGTTTGTATCCGCTTGCTCTCTAAGTAAAACCCTTTTATGGCATCTGGGGCGTTTCCGAGAGCCTGACTGAGCAGAAGGATGTTCATATCCTCGCAAAGCCGGAACGGATTGCTTTCGTGGTATTTCTTTTGTAGGGCTTCGACTGCGCCGCACACTTCTGCGTATGACACAGGCTCACCTCCTCCTTATGTAAAATGGGTATACTGCCCCCATGCTGTAATTATACAACGGTAACTGTCCCATAAAACGGACATCACTTATTTTTGCGACCGAATTTTACCTTTGCTTCATCCTTACAGGCGACATACGCCCGCATGACCGCCTCAAAGAACTGGTCTTTCTGTTCCTGGGACAGTTTACCACCTGCGAACAACGCAGCATTGTCTCGGAGGAGCTGGTCAACATCACGGGCTCCAGAAGATCCGTACCGTTCACGGGCTTCTTCAAGATAGCCGTCTTTCTCAATGTCGGCCATTGGGTCGAGGCAGGAATCGTCGGAAAGATACTTTGAGGATACGTTCAGCGCTTTTGCGAGCTTCAACATCGTGGAAGCCCTGGCAATTGCGCCGCCGGACTCATAGGAAGCAATTGTCCGCTTGGAAACGCCAGTGCTATCAGCAAGCTTTTGTTGGGTCAGACCCGCTTGCTCTCTGGCTACCTTGATCTTGTCCGAGAAAGTCATAGGATACCTTCTTTCGATAAATTTCATCTCGCAACTTCATCAACTTCATCTGAGCTATTGACAAAACTTCATTGTCAGACTATTATGTAGGCGAAGTTTGATGAAGTTACGCATATAATATACTTCACTTTCTTCACCTTGTCAATAGGTTTTGATGAAGTTTTGTTGAAGGAGATGGAATTATGCAGAATCACGCCATTCTCCACAGTGATCTGAATTGCTTTTACGCTTCCGTTGAGACAATGCTCGATCCACGCCTCCGGGGCAAAGCCATTGCGGTCTGTGGAAGTACAGAAGGCCGCCAGGTGGGATTGTCCCAGCAAAGAAATGCTGCGTTTATTGGTTCGAGTAATAATTGCGTTCAATTTATATTTGAACTATTGACAATCAGCGGTTCAATAATTATAATTATCGTACCAACTCAAGGAGGAAAGATATGTCACGTCAATTTGATGAACACATGGAAGGAAAATTCGAAGTACTCGGTGAAACATATGAGGTTGTTGAACCTGAGAATTTTGAGGAATTATTGCAAGCGCTCCATGTTAGGGAGGTAATTCAAACCGCCATAAGTAGCCTTATGCATGACGAAGATTCTAGCAGACTTTGTACACTTATGGACGAGCAGAATGATTTCATCCAGGAATACCTTGATTCCATCGGAAATTTTGACAACCGCTACCTTATCAGCAACATTGCTTTTCTTGCTAAAAAAAATAGCCTGCGCATCGGAGAAATTGAAAATATGCTTGGTCTAAGTGCAGGTTATATTTCCAGGACAGCCAAGGAGAATTCTGCAAAAAAGCTAAGCATCGATGTTGTATGGAAAATCGCTCGTTTGTTTGAAGTTGACATCAGACACCTACTGGAAACGGATTTGCAGATTCCAGATTCCAATTCTGACCTTGCAGCCAAATTCCTTGAAAAAGTCTACCGAGATACTGAGTCTGGTCTTGTTGAATGGCAGTGCAATGGCGGAGTCATAGCAGCACTCGATGATAGCTTCTCTGGATCTGGTCTTGTCACTTACGAAAAGGACAAGCCGTACTATCACTCTATGTATTTGAACCGAGATGCTCGTTTCGTGCTTGCGGATGATATCTTCGCCTGCGAGAATATTGCTCTTGAGGCGGAAGTACTAATCGTTCCGTTTTACCTTGAAAGTTCGGGTGAGCAAGCCATGCAGTATGAATTCATCTTCCGACACTCTATCGATGATGAAAACGATCCCAAATATGGGTCCTACTATTTTACTCGCATGTTTACGACAGCTGATGACCCCTTCTCCCATCTGGACAGTCCTGCAGGCAGATTGTATAAGTTGCTCAAGGATCGTGAATACGATACAAGAATGTCGTCGGGGGCCAAAGCAGTCATCACCAGCTATCTGAAGTCTGGACTGAAGTAATCGGAGGTACCTATATATGGAAGAAAACATTGTTTCCAAGCCTCACCTCATCAAAACCCCCGTTCACAAAATTCCTATCGGGGAGCCCGTTAAAAATCCAGACGGGCACTACAGCATTCGGATTAAGAAGCCGAAAGGAAACGAATACGAGGAGCTATCCCTTGATCATCTGATTTCGATGGTGGTAATGGAAGCAGACTCCCATCCTAAAACAAAGCAGGTTCCTCATTTAGAGGGAGCCGCTTCCACCTAGTAATTTAATAGGCTCAAGACGAGCGAAACCAGTGTGAGTTTGGCCGACACGAGCATCTTACGGATACCATATCCGTGGATGTTTGTGTCGGCTATTTTATTTTTCACGAAAGGAGGTATTTGTCTATGACCCAAGTCAAGGATCTAAACCGAAAGCGAGTATGCGATATCAGCGATGATGGAAAGAGTGCCTACATCCGCCGTGGAGACTGCATAACCAAGATTACCGCCGACACGGACGGCAATCTTAAGGTCACTTACGAAAAGTCCATCAAAGCATCATAATCCAACAATCACTAACAACGATCCGCCAGAACGCAAGACGGCAGTGCGGGATCTGAGTTCTCTCTTATGGGAGAAGCAGGTCTCACCCTGCCGTCTTTTCTGTTTCCAGCGGATTTTGCGGCTCTGGACGGATTCATCGGATCTGAAAGGAGCTACATATGAAAATCAAATACGCATTCTTGGACGGAACAGTGACGGAGGTCGAGGTTTCT
>ERZ835541.2643-NODE-2643-length-13966-cov-2.249371_pt1 | contig 13966 bp, 9 predicted proteins | sample MGYA00519945_ERZ835541 | MGnify/ENA primary metagenome ERZ835541 (study PRJEB31850, sample SAMEA3708780) | human gut metagenome | biome: human gut; feature: human-associated habitat; material: faeces | place: China | collected 2014 ...
TATTCAATCTAAGCTGTTGCAGCTCATTCAGGAAAAGACCATCGAGCGGGTGTCCGGTACCAAGCGCATTGAGTTGGATTTCCGTCTGTTGGTGGCCACTAACCGCAATCTGGAGGAGGAGGTGCAGCGGGGGCTGTTCCGTTCGGACCTTTTCTACCGGCTGAACGTCATCCGGGTCCACATTCCCCCTCTGCGGCAGCGCCCTGAGGATATCCTGCCTATGGCGCATCAGTTTTTGGAGCGGTTCTGCAAGGAATACGGCAAGCAGCTGGCGTTAAGTCCCCGGTTTGTGGCCTTTCTGGAGCAATATCCCTGGCCCGGCAATGTGCGTCAGCTGGAAAACCTGATGGAACGGCTGGTCATCACCGCCCAGAATCCGATTTTGGACATTACGGCCCTGCCGCTGGAATACAACAGCGGCGGCAGCGCACCGGACCTCCCCTCTCAGGAGGGGACTCTGGCGGAGCGGATGGATGCCTTCGAGGGACAGATCATCCGGGATTCCTACCGCCGCTGCGGCACCACGGTGGCTGTGGCGAAGGAACTGGGCATCTCTCAGGCCACCGCTGTCCGGAAAATCGCCAAATATGTGAAGGACCGGAAGGAATGAAGCTGTTATGAATCTCATTTCTTTAAAAACAGAACTGCGGCAGGAGCTGAAGCTGACGCCGCAGCTACTGCAATCCATGGAAGTCTTGCAGATGAATTCTCAGGAGCTGCTGGACTATCTGGGGAAGCTCTCCGAGGAGAATCCCACCTTGGAGCTTTCGGAAGCCTCAGAGCTTCGCTCTGCCTACGCGGAGCTGCGTCAGAAAGCCAGTTGGCTGGACGCGGGGACCTTTGGGACCTCCTTTGCCCATGAGGAGGACGGTCCCCCGGAGCCGGGGGCGACTGATAAGGAACTGGACAGCCTGTCTGCGTTTCTCTGCGATCAGCTGGAACGGAAACGACTGCCGAAGCCCATGCTGGCCCTGTGTAAATATATGGCGGAGCTGGTGGACGAGGACGGATATCTGACACAGGAGGATCTGGACGGCCTGACAGAAATGAAGATCCCCCAGACGATGGTAGATCAGGCACTGGATATGATTCAGTCCTTGGAGCCTGCCGGCGTGGGCGCCCGGGACCTGTCGGAGTGTCTGGTGCTTCAGCTGAGCCGCCGGAAGGACAACGTCCCTTACGCCATGGACATTGCCGCACGGTTCCTCACGGAACTGAGCCGCAGCCACTATGGACCCATCACCAAGGCACTTGGGGCCAGCATCTCTGAAATTCAGGCGGCGGAGAAGGCCATCGCTGCCTTGAATCCTCACCCCGGTCAGGCGTTTCAGCCGGCAGAGCCGACCCTCTACGTCCGGCCGGATGTGTTCATTGTGGAGCTGGAAGGGGAATTGCAGGTGTTGCTGAATGAATATTATCTCCCCAAGGTCTCTGTGAATCCTTATTATAGCAGCATGGCCAAGGAGAGTGACGATCCGGAGGCACGCACCTATTTAAAGGAGAAGCTGCGGCAGACCAAATGGCTGCTGGACAGCTTGGAACGCCGGGGCAGCACCCTGCGCCGCTGCGCGCAGGCCATCCTGGACGCGCAGAGATCCTTCTTTTCCGGACAGACTGTGGAACTGTCACCCATGAAGCTGTCCTCCCTGGCGGAGACGCTGGACCTGCACCCTTCCACCGTTTCCCGGGCCGTGCGGGATAAATACCTGCAATGTCGTCAGGGAATCTATCCGCTGCGATACTTTTTCAGTCGGGCGGTGGGACAGCAGGGACTGTCCCGTCAGGCGGTGAAGCAGCGGATGCTGCTTCGCTTCAAGGATGAGGATTCCGGCCATCCTCTCAGCGATCAGGCACTTTGCGACCTGCTGGCGGAGGAGGGGATTTTTCTGGCCCGCCGCACTGTGGCAAAATATCGGATCGAGCTGGGAATCGGTTCCTCCACGGCCCGCCGGGCCCGGAACCGTGGAAAATAAGGCATGATGAGTTAAGATCAAAAGACGGAAGGCCCTGATTAGCTTCCGCTGACACCTATTTAATTTTAGAGGTGTGCGTTGATTTGATGCATACCTCTGTTTTTTGCAATGACGGGCGTATGACCGGCAAGACAGCCGAAGAGAATTTGGAGTTTTTTGCAAGAGCCTTGTAAAACGGGAATCGAAATGAATTTACGTTGCGTAAGGTGACGTAAAAATTTTGTAAAAACTAAAAACTTTTCTTGCAATCAAGGTTGTCAGTTTGTATAATAGGCGTATAAATGAAGGGGTGAGCTTTATGGACAATGACGGATTGACCCAGTATATGCGAATCGCAATCTCTGTGGCTGAGCGGATTGCGGCGGGAGAACTACGGGAAGGGGAAAAAATTTCCGGTCGGTCCAAGCTCTCGTCGGAATATGAGGTGTCGCCGGAGACTGTCCGGCGGGCCATCCAGCTTCTCAGTGATATGCGGGTGGTGGCGGTGAAGGAGCAGAGCGGCGTATATGTGCTCTCTGTGGACAATGCCAAGCGCTATCTGCAAAACTTTGAGAACAGGGCGGATCTGATGAGCAAACGCCGGAAACTGCGGGAACTGATCGAGGAAAAGGAGGCGCTGAACCGCCGCATGGGGGAACTGTGCCAGAGTATTCTGGAGGATACCCTTTATCCTGTTCAACCGGCGGAGACGCTGCCTACGTTTAGCTGCCGGGTGCCGGATGGCTGGTACGGCATCGGAAAAAATTTGGGTGACCTGCGATTCTGGCAGGCTACCGGCGCTACGGTGGCCGCCATCCGCCGGGGCACCACGGATATTCTTTCCCCCGGCCCCTACGCGGAGCTGTACGCCGGGGATACCGTTATTTTTGTGGGCGAAAAGAAAGCGAAGGAGGCGGTGGAACGCTTCCTGAACACAGAGCAGGAAACCGGATCCGGCAAGGGTCCTTAATCGGAAAGGAGCAGCCTATGGTTCACAATCAACTTCATGTGATCGACCTTATCATCATTGCGGCCTACCTGATCTCCATGGTTTTGATCGGCGTGGTGGTGGTCAAGAAAGTTCAGAGCATGGACGACTACTATCTGGGCGGCCGGTCCTTCGGCCCGCTGGTGCTGATGGCTACCGTATGCGCCACCATCATTGGCGGCAGCGGACTTATGGGCCGGGCGGGCGTGGCCTATTCCAGCGGCTTCAAGGCTATTATGACGGCGCTGCCCTATCTTCTGGGTATGTTTATTTTCTCCGGCTTTGCCGGGCGGATCTCCGCAGTGGGCACTACGTTCCATGTGACCTCAATCCCGGACCTTTTTGAGCAGCGCTTCGGCAAGACCACCAAGGTGATTTTAGGCGGCCTGATCGCCTTTACCATGATGGGCACTGTGGCCTCGCAGGTGACGGCCACCGCCACCATCATCAATATGCTGGGCAATGGGATCGGAATTTCCTACGAGATGGGCGCACTCATCGCCTGTGTCGTGTTTATAGTCTATACGGCCACCTCCGGCCTGTTCGGCGTGATCTATACGGATGTATTCCAGTTTGTCATGCTGATCCTGTTTGTCTACATTCTGATCCCCTCGGCATCTCTGGTTAAGCTGGGTGGCTTGTCCGTCTTTTTGGAGGGACTTGCTCCGGAGCTGGCAAAGCCCTATCTGGATGGCGGCATCGTGGGCGATATCATTACCTATTTCGTCTTTACCCTGGCGGGAGCGGAAATGTGGCAGCGGGCCTTCGCTGCCAAGAGCCAGAAAGCGGCCAAGGAGGGCCTGTTCCTGGGGACTCTGGCCTATGGACTTACCATTCCACTGGTGTGGTTCATGGGCGTGGTGGCACATCAGCTGGTGTCGGCGGAAAAACTGGCCCAGTACGGCTCTACGGACGCGGTGGTCCCGGCTCTGGCCATTGAGATCCTGCCGGTGGGCCTGACGGGTCTGGCACTGGCGGGGATTCTGTCCGTCATCATGTCTACGGCGGACAGCTACCTGATCGTCTCCGTGCAGACCTGCGTCCACGATATTTATAAGGTGTTCAATCCCAATATTTCTGAGAAAAAGGAACTGCGGTTGACCCGCGTGTTCGCGGTGATCCTACCCCTGGGAGCGCTGGTGATCGCCCTGTACATCAAAAACGCTTACAGCATCCTGATGTTCGCGTGGAGCTTTTACGCAGCGGCGGCGGGACTGCCGGCATTTGCGGCGCTGTATTGGAAAAAGGCCACCAAGGCCGGCATCATCGCCGGTATGGTGGCGGGTTTCACGGTCTGTGTAGGCTGGAAACTGGCAGGGGTGCCCTTCGGTCTCGGGCCTACGGTCCCCGGCGCCATTGCCTGCGCTGCTGCATTGGTTGGAGTCAGTCTGGCTACCTATCGGAAGGCACCGACCCCCTTCCTGGACCCTTATCAGAACACGGCAGGCCGCTGAACGGTTGATGCCGGTATGAAAATCTGATACCATATTCTCCGGGGAAGATTCCCCGGAGAATTTTTTGTTTTCTACGCGACGGAACGCACGGATTTCTCGTCTATATGGGCAGAGAGACAAAAAGGAGGCACGGCTATGGACGATACGCAGATCATTGACCTCTACTGGGACCGGGATCAGGGAGCCATTACGGCTACCGCCGGGAAGTACGGCAGCTTTCTCCATGCGCTGTCCTGGAATATCCTCCGCAGCCATCACGATGCAGAAGAGTGCGTCAACGATACCTATTTCCGGGCCTGGAACGCCATGCCGCCGGAGCGACCAGGTGCACTGCGGGCCTGGCTGGGGCGGATCACCCGGAACCTGTCACTGGACCGCTGGAAGGCGGGGCGGACCCAAAGCCGGGGCGCGGGTATGGAGACGCTGCTGGGGGAACTGGACGAGTGCATCCCCGACCATCGGGGACCGGAGCAGGCGGCGGAGGAGCGGGTTTTGGCGGAATGTGTCAGCGCGTTTCTGCGGGGGCAGACGGCGGATAACCGGTATATCTTTCTGCGGCGCTATTGGTACGGCGAGGATATCGCCGCCATCGCAAAGCGTCTGGATTGCGGCGAGAGCCGGGTAAAATCTGCCCTGTTCCGAACGAGAAAGGCGCTGCGGGCGTTTTTGGAAAAGGAGGGAATCACAGTATGAAAGCGGAGCGATTGTTCCGGGCCATTGGCTTGGTGGATGAGGATCTGATCGAGACGGCCGCTGAGACCCCTGCGAAAAAGCGACCCGTCTGGCGGCGGTATGCGGCTGCGGCGGCCTGCTTGATGGTGCTCTGCGGGGCGGGAGCCGCCTATCTGGTCACCGGCGGCTTTCGCGGTCATGGGGCCAGTGCGGGCGGCAGCGGGATCAATAACGCGGGCAGTGCTGCGGACACAGCAGTATTCATGTCCTACGCCGGGCCGGTGCTGCCCCTGACCACGGCAGACGAAAATCCCGGCGTGACGGCGGAACGGCACACGGATTGGGATTTCACCCCCAGGACAGACCCGGAGGGGTACGATTCTCAGTGGGGCGCGGCGATAACGGACGGTTATATCCTCGGCAATCCAACCGATACGGATGTGACGCTGACCCTGCTGTATCCCATTGTGGGCGGGATCAGGGATCTGCTTTCCATAGATCCCGGTCTGACGGTGAACGGAGAGACAGTGGGGGCGGAGCTGGTCATCGGCGATTATGCGGGCGGCTTTGGCGGCGCCGGCGGCGGTGACACTTCTACCCTGAATCTGCGATATCCCAGCCAATGGACGGATTATCAGACGCTTCTGGACGGCGGCGGTTACCGGAAAGCGGCCACCGGGACGCAAGCGCCGACGGATATTCCGGTCACAGTCTACACCTTTACGGATTTTGAAGCGCCCACGGAACAGTATCAGGCGGCTACTCAGGCAGTGACGTTTACGGCGGATGAAACCCGTACCACGGTGCTGTCCTACGGTTTTGAGGGGTACGGCTGGGATGAACGCACCGGAGAGATCACTTACAGCTATTTTGTACCTGACGGTCAGCGGCGGAGTAAAATCTGCAAGAAGCTGATCGTGATCGGGGCGGACCTGACGGGCTACACATTACAAGGCTATCGGGACGGCGGCTGCGATCCCGGCGAGGAGATCGACGGTGTTTCCTGTACCGTTACTCGGAGTGAGACCACGCTTCATGAGGTGCTGCTGACCCTGTGCCGGGAGATCCTTGACACAATGGAAGAAAATCCCGGCTATTACGGTTGGCTCAGCGAGGCGGCGGAGATTTTGAACCCGGAAACTTATTGCTTGCTGGCGGAGCGGGCGTTGGAGCAATACGGCCTGTTGTCGGATAAACCGGTGGACCGTTATGACAGCGGACGGCTGGATGAGCTGATGGACGAGGTGCTGTCTGTGGATCGGGTACTGTATCTGAAAACGGAGGTCACCGTTCCGACTGGCGGTACGGCGGAGATCACGGCGCAGTATTGGAAGGCCCCCAGCTTTGACTTTGCCTGCTCCGGCTCAGGCCGCCGGAACTTGCAAGGATATGATCTGATGACCACGCTGGATTCCACTCTGGCCTTCACGGCCCAGACAGCCTCCGTTACCCATGCAGAAAACGTCCAAATCACAGGTCAGAACTTCGGCTTTGATCCGGAAAACGGCGTTACGGAGGTGAAGTTGGACCCAAACCAGCCCCATTATTATTTGGAAATTCAACCGGTTCCCAAGGAGACAGATTGACAGACGGAATGAACAGGAGGCACAGCATTGACGCTGTGCCTCCTGCGTTCATCTGTTATTTTTCGTAGAATTTGATCAGAGCCTGGGTGCCCAGATCACCGCAGCCCCGGTCGATCAAGGATTGACAGTTGGAAAGCGCCTGCTGCAAAACATTCAGATCCAGCCCGGCGTTTTCTGCTTCCTCTTCCGCAAGGCCATATCTTTCACAAAGTGCTTCATGAAGAAGCCGGGGGCAAAGTCACCTGCCAGGATCTTCTTGCCCTGAAAGTCCAGCTGCTTGCTGCCAGCGGCTCCGGTGGATACGGCGCCCAGCAAAGTATTCCCGTCTAACCCCTCCGCCTTGGCATAGGCCAGGGCTTCACACACGCCGGAGAGCGCTCCGGCGATCATGATCTGATTGGCCATTTTGGCGTGTTGGCCGCAGCCTGCGGGACCGAAATAGGTGATGTTAGTGCCCATTGCCTGGAAAATGGGGAGGCAAGCGTCGAAATCTGCCTGATCGCCGCCTACCAGAATGGAAAGCGTTCCGGCACGGGCCCCGCTGTCACCGCCGGTGACGGGGGCGTCCAGCACTCGCGGTCCCCGGGCGGCGCCCTCTTGGTAGATCCGCTGGGCCAGGGTGGGGCTGGTGGTGGTCATGTCGATGAGCGTCATACCCTTGGCGGCGCTGTCCAGAATATTGCCGGGGGCAAAGTAGACCTCCTCCACATCCTTGGGGAAGCCCACCATGGTGATGACCACCTCGCTGGCCTTTACGCACTCCGCAATGCTGCCGTGGGGTACGGCACCCTCGGATATCACGTCTGCCACTTTTTCCGGGTGACGGGCATAAATGTGGACCTCGTAGCCCGCTTTCATCAGGTTCCGCACCATGGCTTTCCCCATGATGCCTACGCCGATCCAGCTGATCCTCTGCATATTGATCCCTCCTGTGTCATTTTTTTCAGCATGACACATTTAAAGAGGGGTGTCAAGAGAAACAACTGTCCTTGTTGTAAATACACATAAAATTGGTAGGAAAAGCGCGGAAAATTTGACATCTGAAATCTTGACGGATGAACTGCGCGGGGCTATAATCAGTCCATCAATTTCGGAGCGGGTCAACGCTCCGGCCATATTGAAATGCGTGGATCGAGACAAGTACCGTGGCCAAACGGTCACAGCGAGCCGGGGACGGTGAAAGCCCGGTACAACGGGGCGGCGGGAATAACACTCGGGAGCAGCGATCTGAACGGCGGCAGCCTAGTAGGAGAGACGCGGCGTGCGGCGTTAAAGCACAGGGGTTTGTTGGAACCCCGCAAAGGGGTCGGTTTTCTTAAATCGGCAAGTTAGGTGGCACCACGGATGCGGCAGCGATTCGTCCTAAAATTTTAGGATCGTTCGCTGCTTTTATGTTTTCCGGAGGTGCTTTTTTATGTGCGCAATTATGGGATTTTCCACGAAGAAACTGGACAAGCATGAGATTTGGGAGTATTTCGACCGAACACTCTCCCGGGGACCCGATATGTCCAAGATCATGGACACCGGCTCCGGCTGGCTGTGCTTCCACCGGCTGGCCATCATGGGCCTGACGGAAGCCGGTATGCAGCCCTTTGAGCTGGATGGCGACATGGTGGTGTGCAACGGCGAGCTGTACGGCTTCCGTCCCCTGAAGCGGCAGCTGACGGAAAAAGGCTACTCCTTCCGCAGCGGCAGCGACTGTGAGATCCTGCTTCCTCTGTACCGGGAGTACGGCCTGGAGATGTTCGCCAAGCTGGACGCGGAGTTCGCCCTGATCCTCTACGATGGGGAGGCGGACGAATACGTTGCCGCCCGGGACCCCATTGGCATCCGGCCCCTCTTCTATGGCTGCGATCCTGACGGCGGCATTCTCTTCGCCAGCGAGGCCAAGCAGCTGGTGGGCCTGTGTGAGCAGATCCTCCCTTTCCCTCCGGGACACTACTGGTACCGGGGACGGTTTGTCCGCTACGCCAACCCCGCCCGTCCCGGCCTCAGCCGGTCCGACGACATGGACACCGTCTGCCAGAACATCCATGACAAGCTTATCGCCGCGGTGGACAAGCGGCTGGACGCCGACGCCCCTCTGGGCTTCCTACTCTCCGGCGGGTTGGACTCCTCACTGGTGTGCGCCATCAGCGCCCTGATTCTGGGCAAGAAGATCCGCACCTTCGCCATCGGCATGGATCAGGACGCCATCGACCTGAAATACGCCAGAGAAGTTGCTGAGTATATCGGCGCAGACCATACCGAGGTATTCATGACCCGCCAGCAGGTGCTGGACACGCTGGAGGAGGTCATCTCCCTGCTGGGGACTTATGACATCACCACGATCCGGGCCAGCATGGGGATGTACCTCTGCTGCAAGGCTATCCATGAGCAGACGGACATCCGGGTGCTGCTGACCGGCGAGATCAGCGATGAGCTGTTCGGCTACAAGTATACGGATTTTGCCCCTTCCCCCGAAGCCTTCCAGCAGGAGGCGAAGAAACGGGTGGACGAGCTGTATATGTACGATGTGCTCCGGGCGGACCGCTGCATTTCCGCCAATTCCATCGAGGCCCGGGTGCCCTTCGGTGATCTGGATTTCGTGAAGTATGTCATGAGCATCGACCCGGCCATGAAGGTCAATACCTATGATATGGGAAAGTACCTCCTGCGTCACGCTTTCGAGAAGGACCATCTGCTGCCGGATGACATCCTTTGGCGCCAGAAGGCAGCCTTCTCCGACGCCGTGGGCCACTCCATGGTGGATGATCTCAAGGCTTATGCCGAAACCAAGTACACCGACGCCGAATTTGAGGAAAAGCGGAAGAAATACGATTTTGCCCAGCCGTTTACCAAGGAATCCCTGCTGTACCGGGAGATCTTTGAGAAATACTATCCCGGTCAGGCGCAGATGATCAAGGACTTCTGGATGCCCAACAGGAGCTGGAAGGGCTGCGACGTCAACGATCCCTCTGCCCGCGTGCTGAGCAACTACGGCGAGAGCGGAACATAAAGAATCAAATCACCTCCGTCGTTTTCGGCGGAGGTGATTTTGATACACATATAAATTAAGGGGTACACTTCGGCCTTTTCGGTGCTTTCGGGCTTAGTCAGAGGGGTTGATCTGGGAGAGGTAGCGGTAAATGCTGGCGGTGGAACAGCCGAGGGCGGCCGCGGCGCTTTTAATGGCGCCCTTCAGCAGAAAGAGCCCGCCGGCTTCCAGGGCTGCGATGACTTGCAGCCGTTTCTCCGGCGTCAGCTGCTCCGGCGTGACCCCCATCCGTTCCAACTCCCGATTGATGGCGTCCAAAGCCACCGCATCTGCGGAGTTGCGGAATTTTTCCGGGGAGGATCGGGCGGATATGTCATCTTCACTCTCTGGCAGCGGCTGTGCCAGCACATCGGTTACGAACAGGTCCGGGTGGCACAGCTTCAGGATACGGTCGCTGATGGCCCGATAGCGGCTGTCGTCAAAGTTGATGCACAGCAGGCCGATGAGCTTGCCACTGTCCTTGATGAAAAAGGTGCTGGATCGGAGGTCCTTACCGTTGACGTTGATGCTGTAATAGTGAAGATGATAGTCCATGCGCTCGTAGCTCTTGTCCCGGAGACTACTCAGGGCCATATTGGTCAGAGGTGCGCCGACCTCCCGGCCGCTGATATAATTATTGGCGATGGCGATGATGGAACGGTCCTTCCGGGTCAGATCGTGGAGGGCCACTTCATAGTCGGGACCCAGCGCTTTTCCCAAAAATTCGGTCAGCTTGATGTAATGCTGAAGAATCAGGTTGGAAGAGGACGTCATAAGATTCCCTCGTTTCATTTTGCATATTTTCAGGCTATGAAAATATTATATATGAGAAAGTCGTATTGTCAAAGCAAAAAATAATGAGAAAAAATTATTATCCGTCCATCGAGGAAACGTGCAAAATATATAAATTTAAACAGCTAAACAGCGTAAAAAATATTGAAGATATGCAAAAAAATCACAATAAAAGTTGACGGAACCCTAAAAACGTGATAAAATAATCGCACAACAGGAAAGGAGCGGAGACAGGACCCTGCCGGGCGTTCTGTTCAGGCAGCCTGAAACGAGCCGCTCCACGATTCTTTTGTATCGGATACTGTCCGCCAGGCGCAGAGCAGGCAATGGGAAGCCCGCCCTTCGACGACCGGGGTATCTCCAAAAAAACAGGCGGAAAACGCCAAATTATGGAGGTAAACAAAATGGACAAGAATGTGAAGCACTATCCCCTGAACGTGACGATGCCTCAGCACTGCGCGTATGTGGTGCGCGATCTTCCTCAGGCTACCGTTGAGCAGCGCGAGCGCGCTCTGAACGCCACTCACTGGAATGAGTTTGCGTTCCCCTCCGGTATGCTGACCGTGGATATGCTGTCTGACTCCGGTACCACCGCTATGACCAACCAGCAGTGGGCGACCCTGTTCCTGGGCGACGAGGCCTATGGCCGCAACACCGGCTACTATGTGCTGCTGGATACCTTCCGCGACATTTTCGAGCGCGGCGGCGAGAAGAACTGGAAGAAGGTCATCGATCTGGTCCGCACCGATTGCCGTGACATCGAGAAGATGATGGACGAAGTCTATCTCTGCGAGTACGAGGGCGGCCTGTTCAACGGCGGCGCTGCTCAGATGGAGCGCCCCAACGCCTTCATTATCCAGCAGGGCCGTGCCGCTGAGTCCGTCCTGATGGAGATCGTGAAGAAGATCCTGGCCCAGCGTCATCCCGGCAAGGTCTTCACCATCCCCTCCAACGGCCACTTCGACACCACCGAGGGCAACATCAAGCAGATGGGCTCCATCCCCCGCAACCTGTACAACAAGGAGCTGCTGTATGAGATCCCCGAGGGCGGCTCTTACGAGAAGAACCCGTTCAAGGGCAACATGGACATCGAGAAGCTGGAGCAGCTGATCCAGGGCGTGGGCCCCGAGAACGTGCCTCTGGTGTTCACCTGCATCACCAACAACCCCATCTGCGGTCAGCCCGTCTCCATGGCCAACATCCGGGAGATCAACCGCGTGGCGCATAAGTATGACATTCCTCTGGTGTTCGACGTTGCCCGCTGGGCCGAGAACTGCTACTTCATCAAGATGAACGAGGAAGGCTACGCCGACAAGTCCATCGCCGAGATCGCCAGCGAGATGTTCTCCTACTGCGACGCCTTCACCATGTCCGCCAAGAAGGACGGCCACGCCAACATGGGCGGTATGCTGGCCTTCCGCGACCGCGGCCTGTTCTGGCAGAAGTTCTCCGACTTCAACGAGGACGGCACCGTGAAGACCGACGTGGGCGTGCTCATCAAGGTCAAGCAGATCTCCTGCTACGGCAACGACTCCTACGGCGGCATGTCCGGCCGTGACATCATGGCTCTGGCCTGCGGCCTCTATGAGAGCTGCGACTTCGGCTACATGCATGACCGCGTGCAGCAGTGCGAGTACCTGGCACAGGGCTTCTACAAGGCCGGCGTCAAGGGTGTCGTTCTCCCCGCCGGCGGCCACGCTGTGTACATCAACATGGATGAGTTCTTCGACGGCAAGCGCGATCATACCACCTTCGCCGGCACCGGCTTCTCTCTGGAGCTGATCCGCCGCTACGGTATCCGCGTGTCCGAGCTGGGCGACTTCTCCATGGAATATGACCTGAAGACTCCCGAGCAGCAGGCTGAGCTGGCCAACGTGGTGCGCTTCGCCATCGACCGCAGCCGCCTGACCCAGGAGCACCTGGACTACGTCATCGCCGCTGTCAAGGCGCTGTATGAGGACCGCGAGTCCATCCCCAACATGCGGATCGTCTGGGGTCACAAGCTGCCCATGCGTCACTTCCACGCCTTCCTGGAGCCCTACGCCAACGAGGAGAAGTAAGTCCGGGAAATACAATTAAATAAAAAGATTTCAGCGCAGCATTTCCAGCAAGTTCCTTTGTCTCAGTTTTCATCGCGCCCGGGCGCTTGAATAGGTTCCGTCCCGTTTGGGTGCGCCGCTTGCGGCCACCCATCGGGCGTGAGCCGATCTGAAAAGCGCCACATCCGATCATCACACCAATCTGTGTCTTTAGGAGGGCAATCTATGTCAGACAAACACGCAACTCTGGAAAATCGCGACGGTTTTCAAAGCAAATGGGGCTTTATTCTGGCCTGCATTGGCTCTGCCGTTGGTATGGGTAATATTTGGCGCTTCCCCATCATGGTGCAGCAGTTCGGGGGCATGACGTTCCTGATCCCCTACTTCATTTTTGTAGTTCTCATAGGTTCTACCGGTATTATTGAGGAGTTTGCTCTGGGCCGCTGGGCGCAGGGCGGCCCCGTAATCGCCTTCGGCAAAGCGATGGAAGATGGCGGCAAGTCAAAAAAGGCCGGCGAGGCCATCGGCGCCATCCCCATCATCGGCTCCATGATGCTGGCCATCGGCTACACCGTGGTCATGAGCTGGATCTTCAAGTACTGCTGGATGGGCATTTCCGGCAGCCTGTACGCACTGGGTACCGACATGGGCAACATCGGCGGCACCTTCGGCGCCACGGCTCCGGAAGCGGAGACTCTGGGCGAGGCCCTTGGCATGATGTTCGGCAACGGCATCTTCGGCATCGGCAACGGCGTATGGCTGATCGTGGGTCTGGTGGCCTCTCTGGCCATCATGGCATTCGGCGTCGGCAACGGCATTGAAAAGGCCAATAAGGTCATGATGCCCGCTCTGTTCTTCCTGTTTGTGATCCTGGGCATCTATATCTGCACTCTGCCCGGCGCCAGCGAGGGCTACAAGTACATCTTCACCATCAAGCCCGAAGGGCTGCTGAATCCCCAGGTCTGGGTCTTTGCATTCGGACAGGCATTCTTCTCCCTGTCTGTGGCAGGCAACGGCTCCGTGATCTACGGCTCCTATCTGCCCAAGGATGAGGACCTGCCTTCCTCTGCCCGCAACGTGGCCCTGTTCGACACCATCGCCGCTCTGCTGGCTGCCATCGTCATCATCCCTGCCATGGCAGTCATTCTGGGTGACGGCATCGTTGGAATGAAGGGCGGCCCCGGCCTGATGTTCGTCTATCTGGTCAACGTGTTCAACGCCATGCCCGGCGGCCGGATCGTCGGCATGATCTTCTACATCTGCGTCCTGTTCGCAGGCGTCAGCTCCATCGTGAACCTGTATGAGGCTCCCGTGGCCTTCCTGCAGGAGAAGCTCCACACCAACCGTGTGCTGTCCGTGGTCATCATCGGCGCGGTGGGCGGCGTGATCGCCCTGTGCATCCAGCCCTGGACTTCTCAGTGGATGGACGTTGTCTCCATTTACATCTGCCCGCTGGGCGCTCTGCTG
>ERZ835541.2648-NODE-2648-length-13958-cov-2.654895_pt1 | contig 13958 bp, 6 predicted proteins | sample MGYA00519945_ERZ835541 | MGnify/ENA primary metagenome ERZ835541 (study PRJEB31850, sample SAMEA3708780) | human gut metagenome | biome: human gut; feature: human-associated habitat; material: faeces | place: China | collected 2014 ...
CATAGCGGAATTTCCGTGTATGTCTACATAAGGGCCGTCAATGTTTCTGGAACGGCAGACACGTGTATTGTATTCTACCGACAGTGAACCGTAAGCCAGGAACAGATAGTAATAACCGTCACGATAGATCACTTCGGGACCTTCGGATGCCTGCCAGCGGCTGGTGCCACGTGTGGCGATTATCTTTCCATAACCCGAATTGTCTTCTCCTGTGATGTCCCAGGGATTTCCCAAAGTATTCAGCGGCTTGCCGTCTTCCGGATTTACCTGTAGGGCAGCGATACCGCTGTGCCATGAACCATAGATCAGCCAGTGTTCGCCATTTTCCGTTATTATATAAGTAGGGTCGATCGCATTGATTTTAAAATACCCTTCCCAGTCATTGATGCTGCTGCGCCCATAATCCGTCTTTCCCTTATCGCTGGCAGAGCAGACAACGAATCCTTTGTCTTCCCATATATTACTTGCCGGATCGGAAGTTTCCATCAGTCCGATAAACGCGCGTTCGGTCCATGAACCGTCAAAGTTGCCGTTGTTCTCAATTTCCGGTTTTCCGGTTTGGATGTAGTTCGTGATTACGATGGAATAATACATACGGTATTTTCCGTTCGATACTTTTCGTGCAACAGGTGCCCAGTATCCGTAAGACGGATTGTCAATCGGTTCCAGTCCCATCTCCTGACGGTAGGCATTCAGCTTTTCTTTGATCCATGTCGGGGGCGTTTCACTCATGGTTGCTCCCAGATACTCCCAGTTTACGAGGTCTTTGGAACGCCGTGCGTGGAAGTGTCCGTTTCCGCTGTGCGCGTTGCCGTAAGAAGCGTCTGTCTGATACATATAGTAATATCCGTCATCGGCTTTCATTACCGTAGGGTCGTGTACGTTGGCAAGGTTCCAGTCATAACGGTTGCTCCAGGCTGAGAAACTTGTGTAGTCGTCTACATACGTGGGTGCTTCGTACGCTGCCAGTTCATCGCTCAGTGTCTCGGCGGGAGTCGTGAAAGAAGTTTCCTCCGAGTATCTGGGCTCTTCGTTGTAAAGGGTGACAAAGGCTCTTACGTAATACGTCGTTTGTGGAGTCAGGCCGGTCAGGGTCGTACTGATTTCCGATCCTCTGACTTCGGAGGTCGTGTCATAAATGTCCGGATGGGATGCCGTGGCGTAGCAGAATCCCCGTTTGACGATATTCACACCTTCCGTTCCGCTGATATTGGCGGATAAGGTTGCTTTGTTGTACCCCACATTCGTATATGCCGGCGTTGTGATGCTTAAAGCTCCGGATGCGGAGTTTTCATCGTCGTCGCTGCACGCTGCCAGGGCGAGCGTGCAACAGAGTAGAAGATAGATGGTTTTTAAGTATTTCATATCTCAGTCTTTCTTTTTTAGATTGTTTTGATGTTTATTCGTTAGAAGCGCTTCCGGTGTCCCATCCCGGATTCTGTCCCAGATTGGGTGCCCGTTTCACTTCGTTGGCAGGTATCGGGAAATAGTAACTCTTGGGATTGACAAACGTGCGTGAATTGACCGTTTCTGCCAGTCCGAAGGTATAGGAGGGAGTATCTGCGTTGCCGGTGACCTTCACTCCATAAAGATTCAGCAACTGGTTGTAACGGGGCTTTCCGGTTTCTCCCGTAGAGGTTACATTGTCATATAGTTTCCAGCGGCGTACATCGAAGAAACGATGATCTTCGAAAGCCAGTTCGATGCGTCTCTCGTTGCGGATACGTTCGCGGAGTTCACTTTGCGACATATCTGCGTAGGCCGGCATACCGGCACGGGCGCGTACCTCATTGATGTAACTGTATGCCTTGGCAGGACCTTCCGCTTCATTATAGGCTTCGGCGGCATTCAGCAGAATTTCGCCATAACGGAAAATCATCCATGCGTGAGGATAGGTGGCCGGTTCTTTGCAGGAAATGTTATTCACGAACTTTTTCAGATAGTATCCGGTGTAGGTGCCTCCCATGGCTGAGGTGTAATCCACTCCTTTGTCCGCATCCGAGTTGTAGCGTACGTCGATGGCACGTCTTTCTTCTTTGTCGGCACGTCCCCACATCATGCCTTGATAGAAGATGGTTTGTGCCAGACGCGGGTCACGGTCTTTATACGGATTGGCGGCATCGTAGGTACTGCCGTTCTCATCGATCCGTTTGCCGTTGCTCATTTCGTAAGCGTCCACCAGATTCTGTGTCGGGTTGGTACGTCCGTTTCCGGAGAAAGAACCGGTAAAGCCTACCGGCAGGAATACTTTTTCTACCTGATTGGTATTCCATACAGAGCGTGCAAGGATAATTTCATTGTTGTATACCGGATTGGTCGTGAAACATTCGTAATAGTCATTCTCCGGATTTCCCGTATTGTACAGTCGGTAAGGGTAACTTTGCTTGTTATTCTGAGTGATGAAGTCGGCTGCTGCCTGCGCCGCATTCGCCCAGTATGCGGTGTTGCCGTCCGGATTGTTCAGTTTGGAAGCACGGTAGAGCAGGGCTCTTGCCTTTAAAGCATAAGCGGCGGCTCCGTTGACACGTCCCCAGTTGGATGCTTCATCGCTGTAGCGGAAAGGGAGCTGGTTTTTGATCTGGTCGCATTGGTCGGCTACCCATTCAAGTGCTTCGGCAGCGGGAGTACGGAACATGTTCATTGCCGAAGGATCGGACAAGTCGAAGATGATCGGTTCGCCGGATTCATCTTCCGCAATGACAGGGGCAGCGCCGAACCAGCAGATTAAGTCGAAATGGAAGATAGCGCGAAGCAGTCTGGCTTCTGCGCAGTAACGGTCGTAAAGGCGGTTGTCGTCGCCGTCTTTCTCCGTATTTCCTACTACGGATGCCTTGGCGTTCTTCAGAAACATATTACATTTCCGAATCCCGTATAAGTCGGTGTTCCAGAAGCCCAGCAGGGGATGGTCGCCGGCGGTGTATCCGTCGCTGCCGATCTTTGTATAATAATGAAGTCCCCAGCAGGTCACTGCATTATCCGTCATACAGTCACGTGAAGCACCTGTGAACTGGTCGTCCGACAGTGGCGCCAGTCCGTCCGGCAGATTCGTGTAGATGTTGGCGAGGAACTCGCGTGTCAGGTTCTGGTTATTGAACACTTTCTTTTCAGACAAGGAGGCATCGTACTCTTTGTCGAGGTAGTCGCTGCACGAACTGCCTGCGAGTGCGAGGACCAGAGTAGCTATATAAGTTGATATTCTTTTCATAATTCTTTGCTGTTTTATTGAATGATTAGAATCCGATATTCACACCGAACGTAAATGAACGTGTCTTGGGATATGCCCAGATATAGTTGGTCGGGTTTTCCGGATCAAAGCCTTTAGGCAGATGGCTCCAGTTGCACAGGTTGTAGCCGCTGAAGTAAAGACGGCATTTCGTCATATTGACTTTAGAAATCAGTCGTGCAGGAAGCGAGTAGCCGACTTCCACATTGCGCAATGAAAGGAAGTCTCCGTTGACTACCCAAATGGTAGACTCATTGTATGGATAGTTCCGGTCGAGGTCACTGAAGGAAGTAGACAAACGCGGATATTTGGCGTTGATATTGCGCGGGTCTGTCGGATCATCGGTATAATATCCCCATGTGTTGGTGATTTCATGAGTGGAAGTACCTCCCCAGCCGAAACCATAGTCCATATTCTCGCGACAGGGAACGGTGCGGTTCAGATAAGCCGTCAGCACGGCACGTGCGTCGAAGCCTTTCCAACTGAAACCTAAACGGATGGTCGGGATTAATTCCGGAATATTCGTGTATCCGGTCGGTACTTTGTCGTAGCTGTCTATTTTACGGTCGCCGTTCGTATCCTGGAATACGGCATTGCCGAGCTTGTATTTACCGGCAGCGTTCCACGGATATTTCTGAGGATTGGCAACGGCATCTTCATACGACTCCGGAATCAGGTCGGGATTACTGGCCCATTGTTTCCAGATCAGGAGCTGGCTCTGATCGATACGGTTGCCGGTTCTTGCCTGATAAGCGTAATCGGGAGTCAGTTCATCCATTTCGGTGATCTTGTTGGTGTTGAAAGTCAGCATACCGTCGATATAGTATTCAAAATCACCGATCCGGTTGCTATGTCCTAAAGTGATCTCAAAACCTTTCGTTTCGGCCTTGCCGTAAGAGTCTTGCGGAGCGTTTACACCGAATAAGCTGGGCACGGTGGAACGGGATACCAGAATATTGGAACGCCATTCCTTGAAGAAGTCCACAGAACCGTAGATTTTCTTGTTCCACAAGTCGAAGTCAACGCCGAAGTTTGCCATATCTGAGATTTCCCATTTGATATTCTTGTTGCCGGCTGTCGATTCATATACACCTTCCGTGTAAGATTGGGAAGTACCGAAATTATATCCGCCTCCTTCGGTGAATGTACCTTGGTACGGGTAGCGGCTGACGCCTGTTACGGCTTGTCCTGCCCGTCCATAGGATGCGCGGAGTTTCAGGAGATTCACGAACGAGTTCTTCAGCCATGATTCTTCGGAAAGTACCCATCCCACGGAACCGCCGGGGAATGTTCCGAAGCGTTCGCCGTCGGCATAATTATCACTGCCCATGCGGGAGATATTACCGGAAAGGATATACCGGTTGTTATATACATAGGTAGCCTGTGCATTGTAAGAGAGGTAGCGGTTGGATGATTCCTGTCCGCGTACTACATTCTGATAAGTACGGATGAAAGCCTGAGCATTGATGGCATGTTTGCCGAAGGTATGTTCGTATGCCAGTCCTCCGTTCATATTGAGATTATAGTAATAGTCACGTGGAGAAGTGGTGGCATTGGGCAATGCTTTGTACGTTCTCATGCGTTGGTATGTATATTCCGACGGGTCGTTGACATCAGCCATATAGTTATAGTAGTAGACATTGACATCGGCTTGCTGCACCTTCTGGAATGTTTCGTAAGAGTCGAAACTGAACGTCATCTTGGCTTTCAGTCCGGGAACGAGGGCATCCAGGTTTCCGGTAGCCGTTACGGTTGTATAGAGGTTACGGCGGCGGTTCTGTTCCACACCACGTCCGGCGATTTGTGCGGCACCGTTTTTACTGTCGCTGCTGGTCGGCATAAAGAATTCACCGTTCGGGCAGAATACGGGATACACCGGAAGATTTTCGCCGGCTCCCCAGGTAAAGAGGTTCCATACGTCAATGCCCGGTTGGGAGATATTGTCGATACGTCCGCCCAAGTCCATCGATACATTCAGAAACTTGTTTACATCGATGTCGATGTTCGAACGCAGGTTGTAGCGGTTCAATACTTCCTGTGTGCTGTATCCTTCGTTCCATTCCGTCCATTTGGTGTCGAACAAACCTTCCTGGCGGAGATAAGAGAAGGAGACATAGTAGCGTGCACGTGCATTACCACCGCTGACAGACAGGTTGGTACGGTATTGCGGAGCTGCATCCCGCAGCATGGTGTCGTGCCAGTTCGTATTGAAGTATTTGTATTTGGCCATTCCTTCCAACTGCTCACCGTTGCAGACACGACGGTAGTATTCCAGGTCTTCATCGGAATATTCGGGACTTAATCCGTCCAGGTATCGTGCCTGATTACGGCTCAGCGCATAGTTATAAGAGTTCTGGCTTTCGGGAATTCCGGCAATAGTCTGGAAGCCGACTTCTTGTGTGAAGTTGATTTTAGTCTTACCGGTTTCTCCGCGTTTGGTCGTTACGAGTACTGCGCCGTTGGCTCCACGCATTCCATAGATAGCGGTGGCGGCGGCATCCTTCAATATCGTAATCGATTCAATAGGGTAGGCATCGAGGAATGAGAGGTCACGTTCCACATTGTCAACGATGATCAGCGGACTGCGTGCGCTGGCATTCATGGTACGGATGCCACGGATATACATAGACGTTTCACTCCATCCCGGTTCGGATTGCGCCTCATACGTCTCTACACCAGTCACGGTGGAGGTGAACGCATTCTGCAAAACGGTTACCGGATGTTTTTCCAGTTCTTCTCCGGTGACGATGGAAGTAGACTCTGTCACAAACTTCTTGGGTTTGCGATTGAAAGGAAGCGGAGTCGTATGAGCATATTCATCCAGGTCGGCATCCATGACAATCTTGAAGTTCTCTTCAAAGTCGGCAATGGCTGTTGTCGGCAGATAACCTACGCTGCTTACATAAAGCTCATCGGCAGGTTTTACATTCTTCAAAGTGAAAAAACCGTCCTTGTCCGAGAGTGCGATGCGGCTTGCTTCCGCTACGTTGACCACCGCACCTGCGATAGGTTCACCCTCTGCATTTACGATTCGTCCTTTCAGGACTTTAGCATCTTGCGCCCATCCGTTGCCCAGCATGAAAGCTGTGGCTACGGTGAGTAGGATTCTTTTGAATCCTGTCTGTATGTTATTTAATTTCATCGGTTGCATATTCATTCAGTTAATTGTTCCAACCCGGGTTGTTTTCGATATTCGTTTTCCATACTTCTCCTTCCGGTATCGGGTAGAGATACATTTTCTCCGTAAATACCCGGTTCTGGGCAACTTTACGTGTATAGACAAACTTTCCGTTTTCCTTGGTAACCTCCATTCCGTAGATAGGACGTGCCAATGCTTTTTCCGCTACATTCCAGCGACGTACGTCCCATGCGCGATGATCTTCAAAAGCGAGTTCGACGGTACGTTCCTTGCGGATGAAGTTACGGCGGTCGGCAATGGTCTGAAGATCGCTGCGGTTTGTGAGTTTGGCAGTCATCCCTACACGGTCGCGGAGAGGCTGGATGGCATTCAGTACGTCGGCACGTGACCCGCCGGCTTCATTCAAGGCTTCTGCATAGTTCAATAAGATTTCCGCATAGCGGATGATAATCCAGTTACGGTAGTTGCTGCCGGTATGGTTATTGTTCAGGATCACTTCCGGAATATACTTGCGGGTATAGTATCCGGTCGGCGTTGCATTTGCATTTCCTTGCGGGTTATCCCGTTGTCCTTTGAGTACATTAATTATACCATTACCCCAATTCACACCGTTGTAGAGTACGGTAGCCGCCAGACGCGGGTCACGGTTGCTGTAAGGATCATTGCTCTTGTATCCGCTGGCATTGTTGATGGCTGGAGTGGCTGTTCCATTATAAACAGGGGCGCCGGTTTCATCATAATTGCTGAAAGGAGACTGTCCGTTCGCCATATCGTACATATCCACTAAATTCTGTGACGGGCACAAACCTCCGTTGCCGCCTTCGCCTACCGGCGTATCGTTATAGATCGCTCCCCATCCTACAGCTACATCATTACGCCAGAAGATCGTTTCATTATTTTTCTCGTCATGTGCGTTCTTCAGGATGGCGTTGGTATAGCATGTCTTCGGATCGGTATCAGTCGTGTAGAGTCCGTAGAGTGTTCCGTAATCCGTCATGAAGCTTTGCGCTGCATCGGCGGCTTGCTGCCAGCTGATACCCGATTCACTTCTGAAACGGTCGCTTGCCATGTAGAGCATGACACGTGAATACAGTGCACGTGCCATTGGCTGGCTGATACGTCCGGGGTTGCCCGATTCGGCAGAAGTAGCTTTATCCATCAATCCTTCTTCGCAATCTTTCAGTTCTTTCAGAATGAAGTCAACTACATATTCTTTCAAGGAAGGGCGGGTGGTATAGTTGCTGAGCAAGTCTCCGTCCGGATCGAGTACATCTGTAACCAGAGGGACGGGACCGTAGCGGAGAAACATTTCCCAGTAGAAATAAGCACGGAGGAAATGAGCTTCCGCCTTGTATTGTTTCACATAGGTAGCGTGTGCTTCTTCCGAGTCATCCGTAGCTTTGGGCACGTCGTCGATGCTCTTTAACAGCATATTGCATTTGCGGATACCCCGGTAATAGTGTTCCCATGTGCCGGTGAGTTCAGTGGCGGCACCGCTGGCATAATAGTTGCCGATGTTGAAACTTGTACGCGTGCCGCCGCTGGCGTAGCTGGTTTCGGCTAAGTCGGTAGCTGCATCCATCCATGAGTTGTTGATGCGGCAGGCACCGTGGCGCAGGAAGTTGTAAGTATCGAAATGGAACTCACGGGTAGTAGTCCATTGGCTGAATACCTCTTCTTCTGTCAGTTCGTTGCTAGGCTGTTTGTCCAGAAAACCACCGAATATATCTTCACAGGAAGTCAGGGCGATTCCGGCGGTTGCCAACCAAAAGGCGGTATATATGATTGTCTTTTTCATGTCTTATATCTGTTAGAATTTAATGTTTACACCAAAGTTCACAGTCTTCATAATCGGGTAACGGTTGGAACCTTCACTTTCCGGATCGCAAAGACCATCCAGTTTATCCCACGTGATGAGATTGTTTGCATTTACATAGACGCGGCATTCGTTCATGGCTACTTTTCTGATCCATCGGGCCGGAAGCGAGTAGCTTAGTTCGATATTCTTCAGACGAAGGAAGTTACCGTTTTTCAGGAAGAACGAGTTTTTACGCTGGTTATGGTCGCCGTAGCTGTCATAATGGAGCAGCGGATAACTGGCATGGGTAAGGTTGTATGCTTCCGACTGGTTGGGATTCCAGCGGTTCAGATGATGTTCTTTTACCTTACCGCCATTCACGAAAGCGTACATTGCTTCCGCATCATAATATCTGGAAACATGATCTACTCCCTGAAACATGATGCTGAATCCGATGCCTTTGTATTCGCATCCCAGAGACAAGGCGTAAGTGTTTTCGGGAACATCGCTATAGCCGATAAATGTTTCATCACGGCTATCGATAAATCCGTCTCCGTTCATATCACGGTATTTCAGGTCGCCTACCTGTACATTGCCGAAAGTAGAAACCGGAAAATCGGGATTGTTCAAGTCGGCTTGGGTCACAAAACCATCGCACACCAGACCGAAGTATTGGTTGATCGGATGACCTTCCTGTTTGCGATAAGCTGTCTTTGTGGCGGGTTCGTCCATGTTCCGGATTTCATTGCGGGCGTGTGAGAAAGTCAGACTTGCATTATAGGTAAAGTCCTTTCCGATATGGTTCGCATGTTTCAGTTCGATTTCGTAACCGCTGTTCTTCGTTTTTCCCAAGTTGGCAGCTGCCATGGCCACTCCAACCCATTGTGGACGAGTGAGATACTGTGTCAGAATGTCGTTACGCTTCTCGTAGAAGAGGTCAAGATTACCACTCAGCAGGCCGTTCCACAAGCCAAATTCCAAACCTAGGTTATATTTATGGGCACGTTCCCATGTAACACCATAGTTAGGATATTGAGATTCATAAATACCGGATTGCCAGGTTTCTCCATATCGGTAGTCATTACCAATCTGGCTCCATTTCTGTTCATACAGGAAGCGTTGTTTGGTGCCATTTATTTTATATATATCATTACCTACCTGACCGTAAGAAGCACGAAGTTTCAGGTTGTTCAACCAATCTTGTGTACCTTTCATGAATTCTTCGTTGGTGATACGCCATCCCACAGATACGGAGGGGAAGAAACCGAAACGTTTACCTTTCATAAAGTTCTCGGAACCGTTATAACCGGCATTGAACTCGAATAAATAACGATCATCATAACCATAAGTAACACGACCCACGATACCTTGATAACGTTCTGCCAGTTCAGCTTTATTACGATAATCATTCTGCATATATAGCATCATACCGGTTACATCATGTTTACCGAACTTGCGTGCATAATTCACCTGAGCCTCCATATAGAGTTTATAGATAGAGGTGAAAGAAGAACCATAAGCTAATTCGGTATCAGTGTTGAATTTATTGTAAGCATCAATAGAATTATAATTATCACGATTGTTTAATTCATAGGTGGCGAAATTCTTGGTATAATTTCTACGATGTTCGTTTTCATAGTCGAACGACAACATGCCTTTCACACTTAAACCTTCAGTGAGCCAATCCAATTTATAATCTACAATGAAGTTTGTTTCATTAATAGTGTTTACTGAACGGTAATAACCTCCTTCTGCCAATGCAGCTACGATATTATTTTGATACTGTGAACTACCGCCATAGAGTGAGCGGGTAGTTTCACCACTTTGTACTTCATAAGCTACAGGGAATATCCAGCCCGGAGTATGATTGATTTCATAGAATACTTCACTGTAGTCGCCTCTTTCTGTAGTCTTGGGGCCTCTGCGTTCCTCAAAGCGTGTACCGAAGTTTACTGAGAAAGTCAAATCTTTCGTCAAGAAGAAATCGGTATTGGCACGGAAAGCGTAACGGCGGAAGTTCAGACTTGATTTGTTTCCATACGCATCGTTACTCAGGTTTTTATACATAGAAGTCTGATCGTAGAATTCTCCGGAAGCATAGTATCGCATACGTTTCGTACCTCCACGAATACTTATGTTGTAACGTTGTGCAGGAGCTGTACTGTTAAGCACTTCATCATACCAATTTACGTTGGGATAGAGCATGGCGTCTACCCCGCTCAGTTGTCCGGTTACTGATTTACGATACATCTCAATGTCATTATCGCTGTACCATGAGTTTATTCCATCGTTGCGCAAAGCTTCTTCAAGTAGTACAACGGACTGATATGAGTTCAGGTAAGTATCTCCACGTGTAGGGCTTTGAATCTGCCAGTTAGCAGTCAAGCTCACTTCCGGTTTCTGTTCCTTACCACGCTTAGTAGTAATCAACATTACACCGTTTGCACCACGCACACCGTAAACAGCTGTTGCTGAAGCATCTTTCAGTACAGAGATGGTTTCAATGTCATCGGGAGCGATTTGCGAGAAAGCACGTTCCACACCGTCTACTAAGATAAGCGGTTGCGCATCGCCTGCAAAGGTGGCACGGCCACGGATAAAGATCTGGGCATCATCAGCACCCGGCGCACCAGAAGTCTGTGAAGTGATTACACCGGGAATCTTACCGGCAATAGCTTGTGATACGTTGGCGGCGGGAGTAGACAATAAGTCTTTGGATGATACCTGAGAGATAGCGCCAATGACACTCTCTTTTTTCTGTGCACCATAACCTACTACCACAACTTCTTCCAGCATTTCTGAGTCTTCTTTCAATGTTACGGCAATGGAGCTTTTTCCATTCAGGCTGATTTCTTGTGTCTGATAGCCAACAAACGAAATCTGCAGTGTGGCATTGCCGTTGCTGACTGTTAGCTTGAAGTTACCGTCCATATCGGTAATCGTACCATTGCTTGGTGTACCTTTTTCAAGTACACTGGCACCTATGACAGTCTCTCCTGTGGCATCCTTCACAACGCCTGTTACTTGCTTTGATTGAGCCTGGGCTACCTGGCCTATCAGTATCAGGGCAAGCGTCAACAACATGCCAATACACTTGAATCTTGGTGTTGTTTGATGTTTCTTTTCTTTCATATTGCGTTAATTTATATTAGAATAAAGGTTATTTCTTACGGCTAACCAGAACTTTAATTTGTTCCTGAGTTAAAGCTACGTTGTAAATAGAAATGTGGTCGAAAGCAAAGCCCGGATCATTGTCTCCCCAGTTCCATGCTTGGTTACCTCCCAGGCAGATATATTTCAAGTCACTTCCGTTAGAGAACAAACCTGCAATAACATTCCCGTCGCCTGAGCCCGAAACATTCCATTCATTCTTCAGCACACCGTCGAAGTAGACTTTAGCGTTGGTTTCAGTGAACACGGCAGTATACAAATGCCAATCTTTATCGGCAAGCCAATCTGTGGCATCATGATAAGCCACATTGACACCTGCTGTATTCTGTGCGTCTGTAAAGTCGCACCAACCACTACAGTTAACTTGCAGTACCCCCCTGTATTGGCAGGCCAACATCGGCGCACCATTATCAGTGGCTGGTCCTGAACCGTATGCCATGAACAATGGAGCCCACATGTAATCAGCAGAAGCCCCTGCATTTTCAGAATTTACCCAAACGGCTACAGTTAATTGTTTTGTATCAGCAGTATGGGAGAGGGCATCTTCGGGCAATACTAAATAATTGGAGCGTAGCGCGCCTCCTACATTTTGGAACACATTCCCCCATGCGCCGCCGGGACGTTCGATAGTTCCTGCACCGTAGATGGTGGCATTGCCTACACCTTTTTCAAAGTCGTTGAAATACGTAGGAGTCGGTAGTTTTTTATAGGCAATGATATTATCGATTTCTGCTTTAGTCAACGCTTTATTATAAATGGCAATATCGTCGAACATGAATCCTGGGTCATTATCTCCCCAGTTCCATGCTTGGTTACCTCCCAGACAGATATATTTTAAATCACTTCCGTTGGAGAATAAGCCGCCAATGACATTTCCGTCACCGGAACCGCTAACATTCCACTCATTTTTCAGTACTCCATCAAAGTATACTTTGGCATTGGTCTCAGTCAGCGTAACTGTATAATAGTGCCAACCTTTATCGGCTAACCAGTCTGTAGCATCGTGGTAGACTCCATTTGTACCTGCTACATTTTGTGCATCTGTAAAGTCGCACCAACCATTGCAGTTCACTTGCAGAATACCTCTATATTGGCAGATAAACATGGGAGTGCCATTATCTGTAGCAGGACCAGAGGCATAGGCTGAAAATAGTGGAGCCCACATATAATCGGCAGAAGCGCCTGCATTGGCAGCATTCACCCATACACCGATGCTCAATTCTTTGGTTTCCGCTGAATGAGAAAGGACATCTTCGGGCAGTATTAAATAATTGGAGCGTTGAGCGCCACCCACATTTTGGAATACGCGACCAAAGTTGCCTCCGAAATCAATGAAGCTACCCTTACCATAAATAGTTGTACCATCGTTTTCTCTTTCAAAATCGCTGAAGAAAACTTGGCCGGGATAAAGCTCGCCACCTTCGACACTGCTGTCTCCGCCTTTCTTCGGCACTGCAATTTCTGTGCTTGTTATCGTATTCCGATAAACGGACAGGTCATCGAGCAGCCACTTCTGATTCTCGGTGTCCGAACCGTATCCTATATATAGATAAGGTACGGACGCCATGAACTGAACGATTTTTGAGCAATCGAAGTCAGAGACGGTTTTCTCTATTTTCTTTAATCCGTCTACATACACAAAGTAGCCGTTATTCTTAACGGATATTGCTACATAGTGCCACTCACCGGCACTCATCAATCCGGTTTTGGCATCTGCCGGGTTGTTGTCTTCGTAGCTGCCATCCACACCTTCATAATGTAGCCAACCGTTTGCTGTGAAAAACATGCGTTGAGTGGAGTTTGCATTTTCAAATGAGAAAATAGCTCCCGTTACATCTTGTTCAAAAGTAGATGCATCTTCATCTTCTTCAGGAATGGCTTGTTTCATCCAGAAAGTCAGTGAAACGCCGTCTTGTACTTTCACCTTATTTAAAGGATTAAAGATACGTGCATAACCTCCTTCCAATTGGAGTACTTGTCCGAGCGTTTCATCAGTAAATAAAGAAGGAATGTCGCCATCAGGATAGGCGAATGTTTGGATCTCTTCGGGGTTTAGTTTTTCATCATCGAATGTCAGATTGGCAACCAGCTCAAGTTTAGGTAAAACTTGATGTCCTGGAATTGGGTCCATTTGTCCCCAATCCTGACAAGACCCCATACATAGCGTAAGAATTGCCAGGCATATAGCCGGCCATTTTCTTGTCTTCATAATACAGATATTAATGGTTCAACAATTAGTATTACTACATTTATATATTAAGTAGTGATGCAAAAGTACGCTCATACATGCTTTTAGAGGTGGACAAACGAATATTAGAGGTGGACAAACGAGTATATAAGTGTAAAAACTACAATTATTATAATAGTTGACTTATATGAGATCTTTTAAGATGCCTTTGCTCAACCGGATATCATTCCTTACTGTCCCGATGTTCCATCTTATGAGGGAATGTTCTGTTCCTATCATGGAAATTCTGTTTACCCCAAATGGTAACTTTGTTAACCCCACACAGTAACTCCATTTACATGCCGAGGTAAAGGTCGTTACATACCGAGGTAAAGACCGTTACAATAAGCGGTAAAGACCGTTACATACGGCAGTAAATGCTTTTACATTAGGCAGTAAA
>ERZ835541.2657-NODE-2657-length-13927-cov-13.522996_pt1 | contig 13927 bp, 14 predicted proteins | sample MGYA00519945_ERZ835541 | MGnify/ENA primary metagenome ERZ835541 (study PRJEB31850, sample SAMEA3708780) | human gut metagenome | biome: human gut; feature: human-associated habitat; material: faeces | place: China | collected 2014 ...
GATACCGGTTTTGAAGGTGTTTTATGGCGTAATATCCCCGTTCGAAAATATAACAAGATAAAGGGCCGCAGTCGCAAGCGCCCACGGCCCGCCCACAAAGCCCCGCAGTGCGGGGCTTTTTCGCGCTTTCCAAAGCGCAGTCTATTTCAGATCATTTCAGAAAAACCGCAGTCTGGTTTCCAAAAAGGCACGGTGTTTCCGGCACTCGCGCCCCTTTTGACCGACGGCAAGGAAAGGAGAACACCGATGGAAGAAAAAGTGAAAAAGAAAACGACATTCTGGCTCCCGCCCGACATGATCGACCGAATGGACAGCTGGCTGAAGGCGGATAACTGCCGCAGCCGCAATGAGTTCGTGGAGAAAGCCCTGCGGTTTTACATGGGCTATCTCGGCACGGAGGACAACACCGCCTACATCTCCCAAGCCATCCTCACCGCCATTCAGGGTACGCTGGACGACAACAACAACCGCCTGCGGACGATCCTCTTCAAGTGCGCGGTGGAGCTGAATATGCTCTGCCACACCATCGCCGCGCACTTCCGTACCGATCCCATCCACACGCGGGAGCTGCGCGGCTTTGCGGTGGATGAGGTGAAGCGCACCAATGGTCAGGTGAGTTTTGAAAACGCGGTGCGGAGCCAGCGGCGCATAGAGCCGGATGACGCATGGCCCGGATCGTACTGATTTCGCCCTACCTCAAGGGCGGACAGAACGCCGCGAAGCTGGCCCAGCGTACTCGCTACGTCGCCACCCGTCCCGGTGTGGAGCTGCTGGCGGATGGCAGTACACTCCCCACCACAAAAAAGCAGCAGGAATTCATCGCATGGCTGCTGAAGTCCTTTCCCTCCTGCTGGGAACTCATTGAGTACGAGGAATATCTGGATCACCCCACCCAGGGCAGCGCCTCCGCGTTCATTCAGCAGGTGCAGGAAGACTACATGGAGGCGCTGGAGCAAAAGGAAAATTTTATCGACTACATCTCCCACCGTCCCGGCGTCCAGAAGGACGGTGAGCACGGGTTGTGGGACGCCAACGGTAAGGTAAAGAATCTCGCGCAGGCGGTACGGGAGGTAGCGGAGCATCCGGGAAATGTGTGGACGCCGGTGGTGGCGCTGCGCCGTGAGGACGCGGAGCGGCTTGGCTACGACAGCGCGGAAAACTGGCAGGCTTTGGCGAACGCCTCCATCTGTGACATCGCAAAAGCGTATAAGATTCGACCGGAAAACCTGCGTTGGTATGCTGCGTTCCACCAGAAGCCAAATCAGGTGCACATTCACATGATCATCTTCTCCGCAGATCCAAAGGAGGGCTACCTCACCAAAGAGGGTATCCGGGAAATGAAATCCGTCTTCGTCAGGCGGATCTACCACGCGGATCGGATGCACATCTACCAGCAAAAGGATACCGCGCGGCAGGAGTTGCAGGCACAGACCCGCAAGGCAATGGTGGAGTGCATCGCACAGCTGGAGCATGGCACGTCGGATAACCCACGGCTGGAGCAGCTCACCGAAGAACTGGCGGAACGCCTGCTGACGATCAAGGGCCGAAAGGTCTACGGCTACCTGCCGCCAAGGGTCAAGGCCATCGTGGATGCCATCGTGGAGGAGCTGGCGAAGGACGAGCGGGTGTCCGCCGTCTATGAAACGTGGCAGACGCTCTACGAGCAGGTGTGTCTGGACTACGATCAGCGGCCGCCCAAGCGTCTGCCGCTGTCCCGGCAAAAGGAGTTCCGGAGCGTCCGCAACATGGTCATTCAGGAAACACTGCAATGGATAGCAGAGTGGCAGCGGTACGCGGATGTGCGGAGAACACCTTCCGCGCAGGAAGGACCTATCATCAAAAAGGATGCCGCAGAAGCCGCGCCAAAGAACTCTGAGGTCACGGCATCTCTCGCGTCGGCGCAGCCCAAATCTGACCGTGCGGCGAGTGCCACACCAGAAGATCCCGGTTCCTCTGATGCTGCCGCTTCTGAGGGCACCACGCCGCCTGCGGTTGAAGATGCACCGGCTTTTTCTCAGCAGTCAGATCACCCCAATCAGCAAAAAGAGAGCGCACCGGCAGGAGCAGATTACCATGCCCACACGGTGAGAGAAACCGTCGTGCGGATGCTGCACCACATGAGCAGGATCTTCGAGGACAACAGCAAGATCGACCAGATCCACCGCGGCTTGCAGATCGACCGCAAGCGCCGCCAGGAATTGCAGCGCAAGCGTCTGGCGATGGGACACAAGCCGGACGACCATGAGGAGCAGACATTCAGATAGCGTAAAGCAGAATTTTGAAAGGAAACATCATGAGCCAATTTATCTATTTCACGCCGGAGGAAAAGACGCGGGCGCAGAACACGGATCTCGTGTCGCTGCTGCGCGCTCAGGGGGAGCGACCCGTGCGCTCTGGCCGGGAGTTCCGTACTCCCAACGATCCCAGCATCACCGTGCGGGGCAACAAATGGTTCGACCACTCCGCGCGCGTCGGCGGCTACGCCGTCAGCTTCGTCCAGCGCTATTACCGTCTCCCTTATCAGGAGGCGGTTTTGCTTTTGCTGGGCAGGAAAAATAACAAATCGTATGAGCAGGCAAAGCCCGCAAAGGAGGCTCCGAAGCCCTTCGCTCTGCCGGAACCTTACGGAACCATGCGACGTATGTATGCCTACCTCATGCGTCAGCGCCACATTGACCGCGAGGTTATTTCCGCCTTCGTACATGAAAAGCTGCTCTACGAGGACAAGCATCACAACTGTGTTTTCGTGGGGCTGGATGACAGCGGTGAGGCCAAGCACGCGCACATCCGCAGTACCAACAGCGAGGGACGGGTGTTCCGCATGAACATTGAGGGCAGCGCAAGCGAGCATTGCTTCCACAAAAACGGAACCGACAAGTCCCTCTATGTGTTCGAAGCGCCCATCGACCTTCTGTCCCACATTACCCTCTATCCATACGGCTGGCAGGAGCACAGCTACGTTGCCTGCTGCGGGCTCTCCATCCAGCCGGTGCTGGGGCGGCTGCGGCAGAATCCGAAGCTGGACATGGTGTACCTGTGCCTCGACAACGATGACGCGGGCAACGATGCCTGCGACCGTATGACGGATACGCTGGAGGACATGGGCTTGGATGTGGAGCGTCTCTGCCCGGTGCGCAAGGACTGGAATGACGATCTCTGTGCCAAATTCGAGAGGAAGGAGAAAGACACATGAACGAAAACATATGGCCCCTGATTTTGCTTGGCGGCGGACTGCTGGCATTCTTGCTCGTGGTGTCCTTCCTCTCCAAGAATTATTCTCTCAACAATTTCAAGAGCAAAACCGTTGGCGACGGTCAGCACGGCACGGCGCGTTGGGCTACTCCCAAGGAGATCCACACGACCTATCATGTGGTCCCGTTCCGTCCCCGCCGCTGGCGCAAGGGCGAGGATCTGCCTACGGTACAGGGCATCGTCCTCGGCAGTATGGGCGGCAGAAAGCGCAGAGATAAAAAAGGCGTGATTTCACAGGCCACTCACAAGCTGCTGGAGAGGCTCCGCCGTCCTACAGCAGGGAAAAAAGAAAAGCGAAAGCCGAAGAAAAAGAAAACGGCAGTTTCCAAAATCAAAAATGTGGTGGAAAATCAGCGGGATGTCCGCGCGCTGGTGGACAGCGATGATATCCATTGTCTTATGATCGGTGCTTCCGGCGTGGGTAAAACAGCGTACTTTTTATATGCAAATTTGGAGTATGCCAGCGCCAGCGGCATGAGCTATCTGGCGCTGGATACCAAGGGGGATTTGGCACGCAACTATGGAGCCATTGCCTCCCGGTATTACGGCTACAAGGTATCCGTCATTGACCTGCGCAATCCAACCCGCTCAGACGGCTTCAATTTCCTGACGCTGATGAATCACTACATGGATATTGCGCGCAAGCATCCGGAGAACCTCGCTGCCCGAGCGCGCGCAGAGAAATACGCCAAGATCCTCGCCAAGACTATCATCAACCCGGACGGCGACGCTGCACAATACGGCGAGAATGCTTTCTTCTACGACAGTGCGGAAGGTTTGCTGACTGCTATTGTGCTTCTGCTGGCGGAGTTCGCCCCACCAAAGGACGGAGAGCCGGAAAAGCGGCACATCGTTTCCGCCTTCAAGCTGGTGCAGGACCTGCTGGCGGTGCCGAAGTCAAGAGGCAAGAATGGCTTTCAGCTGCTCATGGATGAATTGCCACCGGAGCATAAGGCCCGGTGGCTGGCAGGCGCAGCCCTCACCAGTGCGGATCAATCTATGGCTTCGGTCATGTCCACCGTCATGTCCCGTCTCAACGCCTTTCTGGATACGGAGTTGGAACAGGTTATCTGCTACGACAGCCCCATCAACGCCGAAATGTTTGCCTCGGAGAAGTGCGCCATCTTTCTGATTTTACCGGAAGAAGATCCGGCAAAGAATTTCATCGCGGCGCTCATGATCCAAAATCTGTCCCGCGAATTGTTCTCCGTGGCGGATGAAACCGGCGGCAGGCTCAAAAACCGCGTGGTGCTGTTTTGCGATGAACTGGGAACCATGCCGCCCTTTGACATTCTGCCCCTATTCAGCGCGGGACGCTCCCGCAGGCTGACGCTGGTACCCATTATCCAAAGCCTCGCGCAACTGGAAAAGAACTACGGAAAAGAGGGTGCTGAAATCATATGTGACAACTGCCAGGACACCATCTTCGGCGGCTTTTCGCCCCAGAGCAAAACAGCCGACGCACTCTCCGCCGCCCTCGGCAGCAGGACCGTGCTGTCCGGCTCTGTCAGTCAGGGAAAAGAGAGCAGCCAGTCCTTGCAGATGATGGAGCGTGCGCTCATGACGCCGGATGAACTGAAATCCATCCCCAAGGGTGAGTTTGTAGTGATGAAAACGGGAACCCATCCCATGCGCACCAAACTGCGTCTCTTTCTGGATTGGGGCATCACCTTTGACCCGGACGGCTATCGGATGCCGGAGCAGGCAGCCCGAAAGATTGCCTATGTTGACCAGAGCGAACTCATCCGCAGCATCCATCGGAGCTGCACAAAGAATCCCTATAACATGGAGGGAAGCAGATGAGTCAATTCAACTTTATCTACGCTGAGGAGCATCTGAGCCACCGGGAGAAGGCGGTCTATATCTATCTTCGGGACCGGGCGGATGCCTCCGGTGTCTGCTGGCCTGGGATCAAAACCATTGCCCGTGAATTGGGACTTTCGCCGCGGACAGTCCAGCGGGCTCTGGCAGATCTGGAGCGCAGGCAGCTCATCGAAAAGCGGAACCGCCGCCGCTCCAATGGCAGCCTCACCAGCAATTTATACCGGCTGACCAAGCATAAAACGTCACAGCCTCCCGCCAGGGGGGGACTGTGACGTTTTTACTCTCAAAATTCTGTCCATAGGGTAGCGTCACCATGGCGCATCCAGAAGAGCCTACTCTACCGGAGGATACAGGACAGAGAAAGAACAAGAATATGGAGGAACTTATGAAGATGATCGTTAGAAGAACAGCGTTGGCTGTCTGCACCCTTGTCCTGGCAGTGATCCTGCCCACAGCTGCTTCCGCTGCCTGCACAGGCTTTGATGACTTGCCGGAAACTGCGGACTGCTATGAAAGCGTGATGTATCTTGCGGAGCATGAGATCACGCAAGGCACGGGGAACGGATACTTCTCCCCGGATGCGCCGGTGACGGTGCGGCAGTGGGCGATGATGCTCTGCCGGGCCTATGATGTGAAGGTCGAGGGCAACTCATGGAGTGATCTGAGCCAAAGCGCTGTGGAGCAATCCTACCGGAAGGGCTGGCTGAACGAAACCGCACTCTCCGCTCCCAATATCCAGCTATGCCGGGGAGCGCTGCTCAAAAGCGCCTTTGCCGCAGCCAAGATCCCCGTTTACGACAGCGTACTCTATGCGGGCGGCGTGTCGCTGCCCGATTATGAAAACTGCATCCGCATCGGGAAGGAGCTTCAGCTCTGCGGCGAGGCGAACACTGCAAATGAGATCGTTACCCGCAGGGACGCTGCCATGCTCCTTCACGCCATTCTGACCCGCGCCTTCACCGTGGAGGCTCCGCCCGCGCCGGTGGCTCTGGTAAACGCGGCAGGCGTCAACATCAATGACTACCTGGTGGCGCTGCGGCAGGTGCCGGAGCCGATGCTTGCCGCCTTTAACGCCGCCGGCTGGACATACCGTATCGACTTCGACTACATCAGCGAACTCAGCAAGCAGCTGAACATGAGCTGCATTGGAGCCACCAACTACAGCCAGAAAACCATCTACATCTCAGAGGCCAGCGCGACGCTCCACGAATTCGGACATTTTCTCGATTGGACGCGGGGATTCCCCGCAGAGCATGAACAGCTCTTTCGTGCAGAAGCTGCCGCCGCGCCGCTGCGGAACTATGCCAAAACCAATGCCAGAGAATACTTCGCAGACTGCTTTGCCTACTGCATCATCCACGGCAACGATTCGGAAATGATGGAGAGCCTTAGAAAAAATGCACCGCAGACCTGTACATATTTCGAGGAATTGGAAAAGACAGTTGGAGCAGAAGCATTCGTTCCAAATGACATAGCGAACATATTCTGAAATCCTTCAAGGGTTTGATATCCCCGCACATCTGTTATAGAATGGAACGAAAACCGGTCTGGGTGAAGAAATAAAATCTTGCTGGTCGTATTGCTTTTTATGTTGGGACAGCAATACGACAGCAGAGAACAGGGAATCTTCCAAAATTCCCGATAAAAATTCTTGCTTTGATGTAGTATTTCACCCCAATTTGCAAGGTAATAAATAGAAGGGTGTGATTCCTTGTGGATGATATTAAGATCATTGATTTGTTCTTTGCACGTTCTGAGCTTGCAATCGAAGCGCTGGACGGCAAATATGGGGCGATTTGCCATAATCTTTCCCGCAGCATTTTGAAGGATCAGCAGGACGCAGAGGAGTGCGTGAATGATGCCTATCTCGGTGTTTGGAATGCGATCCCTCCGCACAGACCCAATCCGCTGTCCGTCTTTGTCTGCAAGATCGTTCGGAATATTTCTATCATGCGTTATCGGGCCAATACAGCTCTCAAGCGAAACAGCAATTACGACTCGACAATGGAGGAATTGGAAAATTGCCTTTCTTCCTCAGTCTCGGTTGAAGACTCTCTCGAGGAAAAAGAGTTGATTGCGATCATTGAAGACTTTCTCAGGGACTTGTCACAGGAAAACCGCGTGATCTTCCTGCGGCGCTACTGGTTCTCCGACAGCTATGCAGAAATTGCGGCTCGAACCGGTCTGACGGAAAAGAACGTCTCTGTCCGGCTTTCCCGAATCCGTAAGCAATTACAAACGCATCTTGCAGAAAGGGGTGTTTTGGCTTGTTGACATTGGCTCAGAAATTCTCCAGCGCAATGAATGGGATCGACGATGAGTTCATCGAAGAGGCGCTGACCTATGAACGGTCCAAAAAGCGCAAGCCTTCCCGCGTACTGCGAATCGTCCTCGTCGCGGCCCTCATCTCCGTGCTTTTGTTCACATCGGCGTTGGCGCTTTCCCCGTCGTTCCGCGTAAACACGTTGAATGCCCTGATTGAAATTTTCTCCGACCACTTAACGATCAGCTTTGACGGAGAGGAGGCACCCGTATCCCGCATCGCCGGTAAGATCGACTGCTCCACGTTGGAAGGGACCTATCGCATTCCTCCGGAGCACAGTTATCGCTCCAGCGTTTTCAACTGCGTCCGACTTTTCGGCAGCAACGGTGAAGTAATTAGCATCAGCACCATCGCCATTTCGCAAACCTTAGTAGGAGACTATAACATCGCTGACGATGCTGAGTCAAAGTCCATCACGCTTTATGGCAAGGACGCTACGCTCTACTGGGGCGAGAGCCAAAATTACGCGGGAGAAACCGGTACAGAAGCTACCATCTTTCAGGTCGACGAAGAAAACGGTTGGATCATTTACTGCTGGAGCTTTAAGCTCTCGCCGGACGAGCTTGTCTCCGTCGCAGAACAGGTCAAAATCTCATAGTCCGCTTACATTGCGTGCAATGAGCAAATCCTTACACTCAATGTTATCGATGCAATGAGTTATCAGGAATGGCGGTATCAAACATCACGCGGCATATCGGCCACATTGGCGCTCGGCCCTGGCAGAGCACTAATTCTGTCTGATTTGCCGGACAGCTTTATGACCATCATTATTTTGGCGGGAAGTACCGACGGCTTGACGCGGGATCTGCTTGAAGAACTGGCTGACAGCTTCGATCTTTCAAAGCTCACTCCGATAGTGCTGCCGGGATCTCTCTACATTCCATCACCTTAATTTTTTATTTTAGAATATGCAGGAGGCCTTTTATCATGCGCCAAATTTCGAGACTTTCGGTCATCGCTGTAACTACTGCTCTCCTTATAACACTAAGTTCATGCGGCAGCACACAGAGCACGCTGGAAGCCGATGACCAGCCGTCTACTCCAATAGAAAATAGAGAAATGACAACCGATGTGCAGGAGAACAAAGCCAATGGCGATTCTCCGCAGGGATCTGTCACCGATGCCGCAAACTTTGAAATAACGGAAAACGAGGATGGCACAGTTACCATTAGCCGGTATATCGGTACTGAAACAGATATTGTGATTCCCTCACAGATCGGCGGAAAAACTGTTTCCGCGATTGGAAACGTCATGGGTACGACCGGAGCGTTTGAAGGCTGCACGAATATAACCGCCGTGGTGATTCCGGAGGGTGTGACAGAAATTCAAGATAACGCCTTTTACGGCTGCACTTCGTTGGAGACGGTGACGATCCCTTCCAGCGTTACACTCCTGCGCAACTGTGCTTTTTGCGACTGTCCAAACTTGCGTGCGGTCTACTTCAAGGGCGATGCACCGCAGCAAGCCAATTATGTATTTGATTCCACCGAAAATGTCACCATGTATTATCAGGACGGGACCTCCGGCTGGGAGAATCCCTGGCACGGACGTCCTGCGGAAGTATATATCCCTGAATGAAAAGCAGAATGACTGCGCAAAAATCTAACATCAAGAGGACAAGCACCATGATGAAACGTCTATTTCCCACCGCGCTTGCGGTATTGCTCCTGCTGCTTGTAGGCTGCACAGCAAAGCCGGATACATCCGATCAATCAAAGCCTACAGATTATTATTTGACCGATACCGACCTTCCGTTGGATGATGCTGCGCGGCTTCGCGCCGCGCCGGATTTCCTGACGGCGGAACAGCAAACACTTTACAGGCAGGCGTTTGCGCTCTATAGTGCGATGTTTGACGGCGAGACGACCGGCATCGACGACGCCTTCCCCGCCGCAGACGGCCAAGCCGAGTACGACGAGTACACGCCGGACGGCTCCGACTATACCTACATCAGCTCCCACAGCCGTTGGCAGTCCTGGGCTGACTTTGACCGCGTCATCCACGCGCTGTTTACCGATACGTTCTGGTCTGCCTGCAATGACAACGGTAACGCGCCGATCTACCTCGAGCACGACGGCCAGCTTTTTATCCTCGACTGCGCATATGGCGACCAATATTACAACAGCAACATTCCCGACGAATTTACTCTGACTGCACAGACGGATGATCGGATCGACTTCACGGTGACGGCGCACTACTCTTATCCCTATCCTCGCCAGGACGAAACCGAGGCCGAGCGCGACGAGCGGCTGGAAACAAGCTACGAGTACACGCGCACCTATCCGGTCACTCTGGTCCATACTGACGCGGGCTGGCGCTTTGACGCCTTCACCACGCCGAATCAGGCAGATATGAAGCTTCTCGGCGAGTGGGACGGTGTAGAGGAAACCGATTTCTATTTGCCAAATAATTAAATAACCTTTCCCTCCCGTGCCTGTGAGGCTTAATACACTATCTTCCAGATGGGACATAGCAATTCCGGAGCAAACCAAAGTAGAAGAATACTATAGCTCCGATCATGGCTTCCACGGTGATGGATTCGCTGCAGAAGTTATTCAGACAGACACTATCCCTGATGACCGATACAAGAGGAGAAATGTCCGCTATTATCTTGAATACGGAATGATTGAGTCTTCCACATTCAGCAGTGAATTCGGTTCAGAAACCGTCTATGACGGCTTTTACTACTCCGGCGAGGATGTTCCGTGCGGGTTCCAGGGGACAAGTATGAGCTTTCAATTTGACGGCGGCGGTTGGAGTTGGCATGAATCTGACGGAGATAACTTTGAGTACACTGAAAAGATTCTCGGGAAAGCGTACTGGTATCGTATGCACTTTTGAAAAGCAAAAATAATAGGTTCTACAGCTGTAGATTTTCCAAAACTGATTGAAGACCTTCTAAATGCGGAGTAGGAAACTGTAACATCGCTGACGATACCGAGTCAAAGTCCATCACACTTTTCTGCAAGGACGCTGCGCTCTACTGGGGTGAAGCTCGGGATTATGCGGTAGAAACCGGTACAAAAGCTACCATCCTTCAGGCCAACGAAGAAAACGGTTGGATCATTTACTTCCTGAGCTTCAACCTCTCGTCGGACGAACCTGTCTCCGTCGCGGAACAGGTCAAAATCGCATAAACAAATTACGCAGATTAGTACCAAAAGGAGATAACGACAATGAAAAGAGAGGCAAAGAGACAGAAAACCTCATTCACGATTGTCCGAACCCTGTTAATCATCGTTATGGCGCTCGCGGCCGCAGCGGCCACCCTGCACATCGTCAAGGAATCCTTTCGTCCCACTGCGACCGAATCTCCCGATGACGGCGAGAGCTCCAACATTTTCGATCAGGAGACGCACAGCGAGGGTGACCCATTGAGCGCGAACGCCTCGAGCCGCAGGGAGCGAAAAGAAAATTGTTATACTTTTCTGGTTGCCGCCAGTGATCAGAGTAGCGGAAATGCCGACGTCATCATGGTCGTCATGTATGATGCAGAAAATCAAAACGTCGGCATTGTTTCAATCCCGCGAGATACGCTCGTTGATCCTTCTTCCGTGTCGTCCCGATTTCCTAAGATCAACTCGACCTATCTGCATGGTGTCGAATCGCTGCAATCGACCGTCGAGGATATGCTGGGGATCCCGCTCGATTATTACATGACTTTCGACACGTCCGGTTTTGTCGAGCTCATCGACACCATCGGCGGGATCGACTTTGACGTTCCCGTACACATGTCCTATGACGATCCCACGCAGGACCTCTCGATCCATTTCGAGCCCGGCCTCCAGCATCTGGACGGAAGGGATGCGCTTCGCGTCTGCCGCCTGAGATACAACAATGACGGGACCCTGGCCTACCCCGACTACGACATTGGCCGGACACGGACGCAGCAGGGGATCATCAAGGCCGCCATCAAAAAGGCGCTTTCCCAGCCGTGGAAGTTCAAGGAGTATCTCGACATTTTCAGTAGCTATTGCAGCACCGATCTGAGTCTGGGGAATCTCCTGTGGCTCGCAGACTCTGCCAAGAATCTCGACACTGATAAAATTCAATCAGAAACCCTCCCCGGCAACGGTGAAGTTACTTGTAAGAACGTCAAATATTGCTATCAACTCTATGTCGACGATACCGCTGACATTGTGAATCGGCTTGTCAATCCGTACCTCACAGAGTGCACAAAACAGAATCTCAACATTTTCACTGTGAAATAGGGAATAAATGAACTATAGAGGTCTCTTTTTTCTGTTTGGCCAGCACAATCTTACGTGCATTTCCCTTTCATCCAGATTATGTATCTGGTCTTTTGCACATAACAGAATACACACATTAGGCTATCTTAAAAACAGCGATTATATGGAGGAGAATACAAATGCAGCATTACCTAAAAGCGTTGAAGCAAAAGAATTCTCTGCTCTTTTCTGTAGGGATCGTCATGCTTCTGGTACTCACATTGTGTTTGAGTGGATGTTCAGAAAAAAACGAAGTACAGGATCAAACAAACGGAGCGGATACCATCCCAAATCAGTCTGCATCGGCTGAGGAACCATCCTCAATTCTCTATGTGAATCATCAGCTGGGTTTTTCTATGGAGATGCCGCTGAATTGGATGGGGCAAGTTGAAGTTGAAGAAGAATATGGCCTTCACCACCAAAACGGGGGAAATTGTATCACCTTTTATCACAAGCCAACCCATGATAACGGCGAGGGCGGCATTCTTTTCTTTATTGACTGCTACCCCGGCGAATGGAGCGAGGACAACCCGCCGGTCATTGCAGGGCACAGCGTTGTCGTCGCGCAAACGGAAAACTATACCTATCTGCTCAGAACACCGAGTGATGTCGAATATAGCGAATCAGATACTATGCTGGCAGAAGCCTATCAGTCTCTTATTGCACAGCAAGACTTCATTATCTCCCATATCTATGCAACCGGTTAGACCGTGATCTCGCCGAACGAGTAAGCGAATCATGGGATATCTTTCAATGCAGATACCACAAGTAACGACCATTTGCCGTCTCTGTAGTATCAAAGGCGGCGATAAGCACGATCTGCTTACCGCCGCCTGATTTATGCCGCTATTATTCCTTTGTGAGCTCGTCGGCATCCTTACAGAGCCGTATGTATTTGGCCGCTTCCTCGGCGCTCATCCCTGCAAAGAACGTCTTGACGCAGGATGGAACATCGCCCTTTGGCACTACTCCGATCAAAGCATCTACACTGATCTCCAAGGAGCGTGCAAAATGCGCAACCGTGTCCAGCTTCGGATTGGTTTTCCCACGCTCCAAATCAGAAATGCTGCGATCCGTCGTCCCGAGCTTTTCGGCCAGTTCAACTTGTGTCAGACCAAGCTCATGCCGTGCCCTGTTCAGGGCAACTCCAAAAAGATTGCAAATATCGTGCATACCTTCACCCTTCCTATTGTTTTCATTCTAATTGGAACCACGCTTCTGATGAATGCTGTTTAGCTTCAAGATATTAGAATCGTGGTTCTAATCACTCGTAGAAATAGCGAGGTATTATTATGGACAAAGGGAAACCTTGGGAGGTTCCGTAAAAAAAGGACCCGGCGTTTGGAGTCCTATATGGCTTTTCAGTCTGGAAGGATGCGCCGGGTAAAGGGGATAAATACGAAGAAGAATTAGAAGTAAAGTTCTATTCTTGCGAAGTATATTTCGCCTGCACGGCGATTCATCATTTTATTGATAAAAAGGCAAGCGTACAGCCGCAGCTGTACGCTTGCCTTTTTCTTATTTGGCAACGGTTGCAAAGCAACCGTCGCTGCCGCGGACCACCGTTTCTGAAATTTTGCCAATTTTCAAAATTTTCAGAATACGGAGGGTTCAAATATGAAGAAGCGAGATGCATACCATCCCGACTACTTGAACATGTATCCCTGCCTGAAGGAGCGCCCGGACATTTTGAAGTTCCTGAAACAATGCGACCGAAAGCAGGAGTATCTGGAGTACGATTTGAAGGTAAATCGCACTCGAACGAACAAAAGGACAATGGAAACAGTAATCTGGCCGCAGAGAGAGCTTTCCTACGAACATCTCTTAGAGGAGCACCAATTTGCTCAACAGGAGCCTTCTCCGGAGGAGACCTTGCTTCATGAAATCGAGTTGGAAAATCTGCGCTGCGCGGTAGAACGACTGCCAAACGATGAGAGGCTTCTCCTTCATTTGCGGTACTGGTGCGATTTCAGCCAGGCGGAAATCGCCCGACACCTTGGCGTAACGCAGCAGAGCGTCAGCTATCAGGAGCGGTGTATTCTGAGGAAATTAAAAAAACTTCTGAAGAATTGAAAATTCTTTTTGTAGAAATGCGTCTGTGGCGGGTACTTAAGTGAAGGGATCAAATACTCTTCTCCCTGCCGGTCAAAGCGGCAGGTGTTGCTCTTTGAAAAATGCCGATACAACAGCGGCTATATCCGGTGACGAATAACGTCAGCTGACGGTCCCCTGACGAAGGGGAGCAGCGATGCGGCGGGTGCGCGAAGACCACCTGCATCGGACAAGTCTCCGATGTCAA
>ERZ835541.2666-NODE-2666-length-13897-cov-9.247219_pt1 | contig 13897 bp, 17 predicted proteins | sample MGYA00519945_ERZ835541 | MGnify/ENA primary metagenome ERZ835541 (study PRJEB31850, sample SAMEA3708780) | human gut metagenome | biome: human gut; feature: human-associated habitat; material: faeces | place: China | collected 2014 ...
CCCCATAGCATTTAAGCAATATGACACTTCTTCTGGAAGCGCAAGTGCCGCAAGTTTGTCAGCCAAAAGAGTCAGTAGGTCTGCCGCTTGCGTGCTCACAGCATTCTGCTGCTGTACAATATTCTTTTCAGCCGAAAAGGTTGGATCTACATATTTGTGGTGAAATTCTGTAAGCTCCGAATCTCTGGAAATTACTTTATCAAAAAGGACTCTTGCTTCATCGGAAAGATTTTCGTATGTAGCCCGTGCAGTCTCACCTACATCGTACCTTTCGTTTTCCATATCGCTTCCCGCCATTGTTGCTGTTTTTCCAGCAACAGCAGATACATTAACTGAAAAAAGGATCGCAAGCGCCAGGATAAAGCACACATATCTTGTAAGTTTACTTTTCATAGTGTCTCCTTTCATTATTTCCGTTGCGTTTGTTACGATTTTTCATATATCTAAAAAGCGGCCGCTTTTTTAGCTTTCTTTTCGATTTTTCAATATTATCAATATTTTTAATAATTTACATATCCGGTTACATCAACAGCTACATTTGAATTATTTCGTACTGCAAACGTATAATTTCCACGCACGCTAATCTCAATTGCCTCACTAAAGATTCCATTTTTTCCCGGAAGGTGGTAGAACGTGCCTTTCTCATCAACCAATCCAAAATCTACATCTGCATCAAGTGGAGAATACGTTGCATTGATAGTTACAATCTCTCCTGATTCTAATGGGAAACTTGTTTTTGCACGTTCTTCTTTCCCAGCTTGCACCGTTACTGTAAATTTCCCTGTTGCAAATGTAGTGGCCTCTGAGGCATTAACATTTACTCCGAAACATCCTGCAAACAACATAATTGCTAACAATACACAGATGCATTTTCTCATTTTCTTCACCATTCAAAATCAAAGCTCCCTTCTTCTGATGACCCGCTTTTATCCTGTTCCATATCCTCAATCTGAGTGTTCACTTTTTCATTCTTCCTATTTCTGGTTATACTATAAATGACACTCACGGCCAGAATCACAATTGCTACTGCTACAATAACAATTGTCAATCTATGCGTATTTTTTTTTATTCCCTCTTTCTGCAACAAGCGCTTCCCCATTTTCTTTTGGAGCATTTTGCTTTGGCTCTTCGCTCCTTGTAGTTTCATCTTTATCACTATCGTTACATAGCCAATCTAACGATACGTCGTAGATTTTTGCCAACGCTTTCAACTTATCCGTGGACGGCGTTGTATCTCCGCTTTCCCACCTAGAAACTGCTTGCCTGGACACACCGATCTGATGAGCCAGCGCCATTTGCGAGATTCCAGCCTTATCTCTTAATACAATCAGTTTTTCTCTAAGAGTCATGCACTTTACACTCCTGATTCTATATTCAAACCCCATCAGATGTAAACCACAAGTGGTTTACATCTAGGCAACTCAGAGTTGCCTCTTTCATTTTCTGACCTTTTCATACTCCGAAAGTGCCGATTTCTGCTGCTCCCGATACTGCAGCATCAAATCACTAAGCAGCTCACTGACGCTGCGCCTTTCGACATAGGCAATTTTCTGAATATCTTCATACAGGCTCGGCAGCACAGACAAGCTCACCCGTTTCCGCAGCTCCCGATCCTCCTTCGGCCGACCGCGGCCGACACTACGCTGCTTCGTTTCTTCTGCCGGCTGCTGCTCAATGATGCTGCCAACAACAGACGCTTTGCGCCGGCTCTCACGCTCTTTCAAATTACCCATTTTCAATATCCTCCCGGTCGAAATTTCCGTTTATAATCATCTTCGCAATTGCCGTGTATTCTTTCGCAATTTCGCTGCTCGGTGCCTGCTCCACGACCGCCAATCCATCGTAAATTCCCTTCTTCGCCACTGCCAGCCGCTTCACGACGCCAACAAGGTTATACTCTTCCTTCAGCAGCGCAAGAATATCTTTATCGTCCGATACCCGCGCATCGTAGAGCGTCGCAATCACGCCCAGCACCTTCAGATCCGGGTTAATCAGCTCCTGGATCTCCCGGATGCTGTCCTGCAGCTGCGTCAGGCCACGGTATGCCAGGTAGTCTGTCTTGACAGGGATCAGAACGCCGTCCGCGCAGGAAAGCGCATTGATTGTGAGAATCGAGAGCTGCGGCGGGCAATCGATCAGGATATAATCATAGCCATCCTTGATCGGCTTCAGCGCCCGGTCGAGAATCTTCTCCCGGCTCGCCCGTGAAAGCATCTCCATCTCCATCGGAGCCAGGTCAATAATTGACGTCACAATGTGCAGCCGGTCATTGATTTTCTGTACGCACTCGCGGATCGGCGCACCGTCTTTCTTCAGAACGTCTACAATCGTCTTCGGAACCTCCAGCGGCTCCATGCCGACGCTGATCGTCAAGCTGGCCTGACTATCCAGATCGATCAGCAGCACGTTCTTGCCCGCAGCAGCCAGTGCAGCGCCCAAATTGTGCGTCGTGGTCGTCTTCGCCACGCCGCCCTTTTGATTTGCTATTGCGATTACTTTCATTGCAGCATCTCCTTTTATTTAATTTATATAAGTTATTTATATTATATACGAATGGTTTCTTTTGTCAACAAACAAAAAAATGCCAGCGGCAATGCCGCTGGCATTTTTTGTTTTATTTTTATCCGATTGACCATGCATACGCAGCATACCCTTTGGCTATATCACTTCATTTAGTTCTACAACTACAACGAATCATACTACTAAAAATCAGGATCTTTATTGTAATCAGGGAACTGCAAAGCTTCTGCTCTTTCTAAACAATCTGTCACAACATCCAAACCCTCATTACAATAGTAATATATTGTGAATTTATCTGAAATATATTTTTTAATTATATGTTTATTCTGTATATCTAATGTTTCTATTTCCTTGCCATTTTCACCATAAAACGTCAACTGATACCAATACGCTATATTTTCTGAGTTGAGACTCTTTTTTCTAAAAGTTTTCTCACCTATCCCCTCCACAATAATTGAAACATCATTAGAATCAGTAATTTCAAACTCATTTCCACTGTTCTTATTGACAACTTTGATTATTGAAATCTTATTTGTTTCAATCTCTTCCAAAATATGCGTTGGAAGCCACCACCAAATACTTCCACAGCCAACTAACACAGACAAAAAAAAGCAAAAAATTATTAGCGTTTTTTTCTTTTTCATGCTACTCACTTTCCAAACAGAAATTTTCCCTTTTTGAACCTATATATATTCAAAAAGGCGTGTCACAAAATATGTATTTTGCGACACGCCTTCGCTAACATTTTAATGATCTTGATTGCTTTCAAACCCGGCTTCACACAGTAGAGCCTGCTTACTCAGCGTTTTTTTACTGCGATGTCACCATTTACGGTTTCTGTATCTTTCCCACTGTTTTCAATAAACACATAATAGGAGCCTGGCACCTCGATATCGTCAATAAAAGCCACAATAGCACCACGGTTTTGAGGGAGATCGATATATTCCTTCTGGTACGATGTTCCGCCATATCCGACCCCAAAACTTCGCACGTGATTTGCAGCATCGATTGTCAGTTCGATATATTCATCAGAACCAACGCTGAACTTGTCACCATTTGTCTGATAGTAGTACTTCGTTTGACTCGCTTTAATTACACTGTCTTTAATATACCAACTTCCAGTAGCACGGGTAACAGTTTGTGACATACTGGTGAGTGTAGTATGGTACTCATTTTCAGTAACTTTCTTTATGCCATCTGCGTTCACAATGTAATAGTCAAATGTATTCTCCAACTCAAGTGCCGGACTTGCTGGTTTGTCCGCTTGTTTCATTTGGACGTACCCTTGCGTATATTGATGATATTCATCTTGCTCGACCTGTACACCATCAATAAAGTAGCAATATGAATTTTCTTCACTTTGAATATTTTCCTCAGCAAATGCGGTTACCGGAAGCATGGTAGCAACTGCCATAACCAGGCAGATAAACATTAAAAAGCGCTTTTTCATTTTTCACCATTCCTATATAAGTTTTAGCAACATTTAAATGTCGGATACATTTGGAGAATTAGGATCTTCTGTTTTAGTAATTTTCACCTTATCTCCAGCAATAGAGTCGATAACAGAATTGATAGTGCCACTGAAACTGATAGAAATTGTACCAGCAGGCGAAAGACCAATTGACGGACTCCCCACACCTACAGTTGTGTGTCCATATAGAGCAGCAACTTTGAGATAACTAATACTGTTATGTACCTCGGGTTCAACCTTTACCGAAACTCTCACATACCCGTTGCCTGCATAAGCTTCTTCTGTCATAGTTGTAGAGGATTGAAAATTTTCTGCCTCATCGAATTGAATATTCAGGGAATTAAAATCCAAATCAGGTTCTTGTGTTCCTGAACGCGTAAATTGTACTCGATTGTTCCAGTAATAGCTGATGCTACACTTTTCGCTTGTTTTTGTAACATCTACCTCATAACCATTCTTATCATAGGCCAACCAACGCATTGCTACAGAATCTTTAAGCTTCATAATTGGGGGATGATCCCAGAACCAAGCATACTTAAATGTCGCTTCTTGAGCAGTTGCCTTGGAGGCAGTAATATTGCCTGTACATGTGCCTGTAATTGCTCGCATGGTTTCAACAGGCAACACATTTCGTGTCCTACAGGTATGTAGTGCATTTATTTCGTCTTGCGTATATCCCATGGCCAGCAATGTTTCATCCGGTAGCGAAGCACGCTCTTGCAGAGCTGCTTCAAATTCGGATATGACTTCATTGGCTTGAGCTCTTGTTAACCCCATTTCAGCCAGTTCTTCCGTTGTCGCGTTTTGAAGGCTAAGGATATAATCGTACTCGTTCGTATGAACTGTGCCAATCACAACCTCTCTTTCATTAGCAAAGGCCGTGACTGATAATGACAACAGCATAATCAGAGCAATAAAAAGCGATGCAATTTTTTTCATATGTAACCTCCTTACTTTTTCCGACCGCAAAAATATTTTTCTAGTCGTTTCTTACCTCAAAATTATCTTGCTATCCCCACCTTCCCATCGCTTATCTGCTTCGGTGATTTTGTCTAACTAAATACATAAATATGCTAGCAGTTAATTGCAAGAAATTAAACCACGTTCAATTTACATTCAGGCAACTGGCAGTTGCCTTTTCTATATTTTCGCTTTACTCTTTTATTTTCCACCTATTTTTGATATAATTCTCACGCTGCGACTCCTTCCAGCGGAAGGAGGTGAACGCCTTGTCGTACTTAATCGCCTTTGATATCTCCGTACTGGCAGGCGTAGGTTCATACTACATCTGCAAGTGGCTGAATGGAGATAGTTGACTCCGCAGCACCCGGTCCAACGGTCTGGTCCACCGATAACGTACAAAAAGCCCTCCAGAAGCTGCAACGTCTGGAGGGCTTCGCTACGCCTTGTGTAGTTTTCTTAACCGCCTTTGCTCGGTCAACTGTAGTTTAGCAGCTTCCGCTGATTTTGTCAACGGATGATCCTGTCGATTGGCTGTATTCCCGCATTATATTATATACCATATATATAGTATATAAATTATATATCATTTTTCTTTATTTCTTCAAAACAGATCACTATGCGTTCCTGTTCTGGTTAAGCATAGAACAAGCTCATCATTCTTGATCTCATAAATCAGGAGCCAGTCTGGGGTTATATGGCACTCTCGGCATCCGATATAGTCTCCGGACAGGTTATGATCCCGATAGATTTCTGGCAGCGGCCTCTGTTCAGCCAAAATAGTGATTACTTCCTCCAACAGCCGCACATCATAACCTCTCCGAACAATCCGCTTGTAGTCCTTCTTGAAGGCCGTCTGATACCTAATTGTCAGCATTCAGATCCTCCATCAGGTCTTTTACGGAGGAAAAAGATCTGCTCATACCAATCCCATTCTCTGCATCCTCGATTGCTTTCCTTGTTACAGCATTCGGCACTTCGCCGCCAATCTCAAAAGGAATGCGATATTCACGCACCGCCTTCTTCGCAAAAATATTAATTGCGGCCGTCATCGTCATTCCCATATCTGCGCAAAATGCCTCAAACTGCATTTTTAAGTCGCTGTCCATCCGGATATTGATGTTTGTGCTTGCCATTATCGCAGCTCCTTTCTGTTCTTAACATTTTTATTGTATTCTATTTTATTTACATTGTCAATACGTCTGTTCCATTGCCTCCAACTCGGTCATAGACTTCACGACACCATGCCCGGCACGAACCTGAGTAAGACCGCGATCCAGCTTCCGCAGATACACGGAGTTTCTTTCAGCCTTCTCCATTTCACCGTACCATTCCTCGCTGATGATTACCACGTTCTTATCTTTCTTCCGCGTGTCAATTACAGTTTCGTCAATCATATTATCTCACTCCTTGCATTGTTTCTTGTACTTTTCATTGTGCCACTTATTATGAAGACGCTGCACAGTCTCATTTCCATTTTTTGGGCAAATATGCCCCGCAAAAGCAATCAATAATTGATATAAAGTATATAAATTAAATAATATATATACTTTATATCACATAAATCCGCTATTTCTTTTTGGCTCAGTACTTGTTATACTATTTCCGTGCAAAGAAGAAGGATTGCGCTCCATGAGGATGTAAATAGGAGGGAATCTGCATTTATGATTACACGCAAAGAAATTGACTTGGCTGCACCGCTAACAACGCCACAAATAGAAATGCTAACGGCTCTCGCAGCCTCTCCATCGACCGCAGATGTAGACTGTCCGGAATTAACGGCAGCACAACAAAAAAATTTCTATCGGCTCATCCGCAAAACTGATTCCCGCTTCATCTCAGGTGACACAGATACACCGAAAAAGTAGCGTCCTTTGCTAAAACAATCACCAAGCAACCTTGCCATAAATCTATATATCGTAAATATCTTATATAATGTATATACTTTACACAAAGTATATACGTTATTTTGTTTCCCACCACTTTCGAATCGTCTTCGGGTCCAGCCCTGTTTCTTTATGGCAATCAGCTTTTCGCCCGTCCGGATGCTGTTCGCGCCACGCCAGGACTTTTTCCTGCGCCGTTCCGCTTCCGCACGGCCGACCTTCCGCAGCCTTCATTGGGATTCCAATCGCCTTCATATCTTCCTTACGCCTTCGCGCCAAATAGAGATGCTTTTCCTGCGTCAACCCGTTTCTTCTATTCCGCTCTATATGAACGTCCGTCAGAGCCTCTATATCGGAAATCGTAAAGTTGTAATATTCTCGGTCATATGCCTCCAGTGCGCTCTTGATATCATCCTCAGTCAGCGCATTTTCGTGCTGCACCATCTGAAGATCTTCAAACGCTGTCTGCATATCCTTCCGAAGCTGCGCCTTTGAAACGTCGCATTTGTAGGCATAGATCGCCATGCACATCAGGAAAAAGTAGCGATGCCCGCCTCGAATGGATAAGATCTGCCGCATCCACCAGTGATAAAGCGCATGGGGATCATCCCCATGAACCTTTCCTGCAATATCCCACTTCTTTGGATGCTTTTCACCTCGGACGATAACACGTTCATACCACTCCGGGTACGCTTCTCTGGCTTCAGCTCTCGTTATCTTGGAAGGTCGAAATGGTCTATTGACGTCTACACGATTTTCCGGTTTTGCGTAAGCATTCAAGTACTCCAGCGTCACCGGCTCGCCGGTCCGGAACGCCACAATCTGATTGCCATGCTTTTCATTGATGCTGCCGACCATGCGGAAGCTCTGGTTGATTGACTGATACTGAATCTCTTTATTTTGCGACGTCGCACCATACTCCCACATCCGGAATGTAAGATCGTACTTTAGGCTTTTCAGCTGGATTTTAATATTCGGGTATAGATCTATTGGCTCTAGGAAAAAATAGCAAACGTGCAGACCAGTTCCGGACAGCACAATGTACGTTGGCATCGGCAAGCGGCGGATCCGCGTCGGATCGCCGCCAAAACGTAAAAATAGATTCCGCAGTTCCTTCAGGCCAACACCATCCAAATCGAAGATTAGTGCGTTCATCCGCTGCGCGTGCTCCAGCTTATTAGATCTTCCACGATAAGACAGCCCGCTGCACAACGTCAGCGGATTTTGTTCGATAAATTCCATGTAATCATTTTCCCACTGATCGGAGAACATGATTCTTCGGCGCATTCTCTTAAAACCATCGGACGTTTGCTCCCGATACAGATAAATCGCGTTGGGGTGAGAATAATCCATATGCTGCTCGTCAGATCGCTCATTATTCGGGAACATTTCACGGTAAAAATCACACCCACTGACCTCTGGAAACTGAGAACTCAAATACTCATAGCCTTCAGTATAATTCTGTGTCATACAGGATCCTCCTAGCAAAAGAAAAAGAAGCAAAAAGAAAAATCCGCTGCGGCGGGGACACCAAACCATCCGGTTTTGCCCACCGCCTTTCCCACAGGCTTACGCCTGCCGGTACGCCCACAGGATTCCCCACACCATAAAGGCGTGGAGAATCCTGATGGACGACCTTGGAAAAGACCGTGGACAAAACCTACTGCACTGTCGGAGGGGCTGCGCCCCCCGATCTAGCACCCAACAAATCGTTACAAATTGCAGCCCCCTGCTTGCTTCCGAAAGAGAGAAATTTTTATATTTTCGCAATAAAAATCCCAGCTCTGCCCTAGCCCTAGAACCCCTATACGGGGGCTTAGATTATCAATAGGTTTATTCCCTATTTTCGACTGTTATTATAGCCTGTCCGATCCGCACTTTCAAGCCACCCGGACAGGCTATTTTACTATCCATTTTTCGTTCCAGCCCGCATATCTGCGGGGACGATTCCAATCGGTTTTGTGTGCTGAATGATATATTCCCAATAGCCAACTCTATAGTTTGCCCGAAGCTGCCGTGAGAATAGCGTATTGTGCGCTGCTTTGATTTCTTTCCAGTTTTCCGTTTCGATTAAATTCTCATAGCTGCTCCCGCTGCAAATCATCGTAATACCCACGTCGGCAAGCAAGCCATTTTTTCTGGCCAGAAGATCTTCCTCGATCAGCTGCCTTGCCTGGCTCTCTGTAAAATCGACCGAGTAAGGACTCTGAAGTACCGTCTCCCATACCTTTGCCGTCAGCAGCTTATTCCTGCCGGTTTTATACCGTATTTCTTTTTCGGAGGACATCACGACAACATACCCTGTATGTATCTTTTTCGGCCGCAGCCCTCTATCCGCATTTGCTCTTTCCCGCGAAATCCTGAGAAGGTTCGCATTGAGGGCGCGCTGGTCGGCGATTTCAGCCGTTTTCCGCTCCACCTGCTGTAGAAGGTCGTCTATCTGCGCTTGCACCCTCTGTGCGGCTCTGTCGGCCTCGTGTGCCGCCTCCTGTTTTACTCTGGATATCTCCCGCGCAGCGGCTCTTTCTGTTTCCTCTTTTTCGCGCTTGGCTCTATTGCGCTGATCAAGAAGTGTCTCATATTCCTGCTTTGTTTGAATCACATGGGAACACTCCTGGTCGTCCAGGCTGTCCACGGGTTTATACCCACCCGTCCACTGTTTTTTTACATACTCGATATCTCACTCGCCTCCCATCAAAGGCCACGGATATAGTTGTCCGCGACCACGCTAATTCTGTTATGCCCCAGCGCCTTGCTGCAGACCAGCATAGCAGCCTTGTCCAGCTTCTTGCCCGCTTCATCCTTGCGGCAAGTGTAGACGTCGCTCTGATATCTTTTTCCGGTCCCCTTATTCACCCGGTCAAATGGAATTTCGCTGATCTTTCTCGCATGAGCTTTGTAGATGGCAACTGCATAATCCGAGCGGTAACTGTGAATGTCCGCGCATTGGTGAATGAACTGCCAGACCTTTTCATCGGGCGGCGTGTTCTTCATCCGTTCGATGATCTGCGTCTGATTTTTCCCTATAATGGGGCTCACGCGCTCCCTACCGCCTTTCCCGTTCCGCACATGGATGAAATACTCACCTTCAAACATTCTCGTGTCCTGCAGCATCTGAAGCCGCTTCGTGTCACCCGGCATCCGCTGCTGCTCTGGGATCTGTTCCAGCGCCGTGATCTGCGCTTCGATCTGTTCCCGTGTCACCAGATCCGTTCCCTTCAGATCTGCCAGCTCACTGCGCCGTAGCCCGGTTCCCCGGCAGAATTTTATCAGCTCATCGTTGTTGGCTTCCGAGAAGTGCCGATCCCGCTTGGCATCTCCCCTGCTCCGTTTGATTTCTGATCGGTTCCGCTTCGGCGGCTTGAAGTAGTCTTCATCGTCTGGTTTTATGCCATACAACTTCCCCATGGCTTTTGCCTCGGCCTGAATCGTCCAAGCCGATAGATCCTGGTCAACTCGCACCTGCAGCCACTCGTTGACATACCTTTTTGCTTTCTTCAGCGTCGTACATTCCGGGTATTTTTCCTTGACATACTTCAAGAAGTACTTTATGTGCTTCCAGTAGGTCTTGTATGTGTTGACCGAGAAGATTTTATCGTCGGCTGTCCCATTCAAAACTGCCTCGCGCTTGCTTTCGCCCAGCGCCAGCATAGATGTCAATTTTTCATACGCCTGCTGGTGCAGATCCTTCGAGTATGATTTGTTTTTTCGCCCCAAATGGTAGCCCCCTTTTCACCACGATATATAACTTATGCAAGTTATATATCGTATATACTTTATTTCCATTATATCAATTATTTACATTATATCGTCGTTCAAGCTAAGCCGCTTCACGTCAGTTTCCGAAGAAACCTCGACGATCAGCAAAGTACACTTTTTTAAGTCTTATGTGTGACTGTTTTGAAGATTTCTCTTCTACACTTTTTTCTTGCTTATGTGTGCAGCCTATTTATTAGCGTCTACGGCAGTTGAGGTTCTGTCGAATCCTTTTCCGAGGGATCAGCTCTCCAGTGCTTTCTACAGTACACTGGCAACATTCAGTAGGTGGATGGAGAACAGATGCGTTCTGCTTACCTGTGCTTTCACAAAGATTACTCACAGCAGGGTCCATGATGTGCTTTCCAATTCACAAAGGTTACTACGGCAAGCCCACACATCACAAAGGTGCATCATACCTTTTTAGCGGCTCTAAAATAAAAACTGCTAAACCCCCGGCAGCTGCCGGGACGCTCTGGGCCTAATTACTATTTACCCTCGCCCAGACGAGTTTTCTGTAAAATTCACTGAGCCTTTCCAGCCGCTCAGTATTTGCAGTAAATATCCGCTGCCTCATCAACGGAAGTTCCATCAAAAGCCGTATTGAACGCCTCCACGACCTTTCTAGTGTCTGCCTGATCCAGGCCAACGATCTGTGCCGCCCGTAGAAAATAGCCCACGCAAGCATCGTTACTCCAGATTTCAGTTGTTTCCATCATCGCATCGGTGAAACTGGCTCCAGCCGAATCTTTCGGCGTCATTTTTTCTGATTCAACCTTTCGCATATAGTCCTTAATTGTCATTTGTTTTCCCTCCCAGCCAGTCCTAATTTACCGTCCTTTTCTATTCAAGCCCATCTTACCATACTATGCTGATAAAGTCAACATAAACTGAGTATATACGGATATAACGGTTTACCCGTTCACGCATTCGCGCAAACGGGTAAACCGTTATTAGGCATCCAAGATGCCCGGAGTTCCCCGGCGCAGCAGCACCGGGCGGGGTAAACCCCAGGCGTCTGCGGACGCCTCCCCTGCTCGGTGCGACAACGAACCGCCTTTCCTGTCGGCTGTCCGTTGTCGCCACCGAGCAATGCGCTCATCGAGTATTCGCCGTGCCAGCGAGAAAACTTCAGTATCGCCGCTGCCTATACAACCAATCGCGCAGGTTTTGTATCTCCGTTTAGTTGCCTTGACAATAATTATTTTGTATGTATAATATAATTATGGACACACTAAGATTTGAATGGGACCCCAACAAGAATGAGATCAACAAAAAGAAGCACGGCTTATCTTTCGAGGCAGCAAAGGAGGTCTTTTACGACGAGTTTGCCATTCTATTTGACGATCCGGATCATTCCATTGAAGAAGATCGCTTCCTCATTATCGGATCGATCAAATCGCAGAAAATTTGCATTGTGAGCCATTGCTACCGTGACAACGAAAACTGCATCCGTATTATCTCGGCAAGGCAGGCAACCAAAACCGAGCAACGCATTTATCTTGATGGAATTTGAGGTGATAGTATGAGAGATGAATATAACATCAGCGAACTGAATCCAAGAAAAAATCCATACGCGAACCGGCTGAAAAAGCAGATCACCATCAACATCGACGGCAGCACCATCGACTACTTCAAGTCTCTGGCCGACGCAAAAGGCATCCCCTATCAGACTCTGATCAACCTCTATTTGAGAGACTGTGCCGATAACCACCGGCAGCTCCAATTGTCCTGGCAGTAATGCTTCTGCACGAATTTTTTCGGTCAATAAAACCACGCAGCCACGCAGCATTGTACAACAGGATAGCTGTACTTTTCATTGCAAAAAGTACAGCCATCCTGAAATTTTATTATTCCCGCTAAGGCTCATTTCACGCATACGCTGCAGCCTATTAACGAATAATATATATCGCGATATATATTAAATTATGATCCTAGTTACAAACAACGTCCGAGAGTTTGAGCGTGTACCTGATCTTGTCGTTGAAAATTGGGTGGGGTAACTCCCGTGCATCTGCGAGACACCTCTCCATTTGACAACAATCTAACTATACTTTTCGTAGAACTATTCAGCAATTCCCATTGTTTACATAGTATCCCAAATGCCTATATTTTTCTAAGTCAATTTTCTCTTCTTCCAGATCGTCGCCCGATATCCATCCACTTAATATATTTTGAATTTCTTTTTCAAAACTACTATTATCAAGCGGCGGGAATACAAGACAAATTCTTTCATGTGAAACTGTCCCTAATATTAATTTCTCGTTCTTAAAAAAACACACATCTTCGGCATTTTGATCCCATGAAATACTCTCTCCCATCCAATCACTGCAAAATATTCCGGGATAGTATTTTTTCATTATATCTCTTGTTGTTTTGTTTGATCGATATAAACTTATATGCAGTTGATTTTTTTTCGTTACTCGATAACAGAACCACTGTGTTGTTACGATTTCCCCGAGAATAAACGGTTTCAATCTATTCTGTAATAATATACTTTTGTTTTGATCACTTACATACGTAATAGAAAAAACATCACTATTTGCAAAGCATATATCGAATAGCGCATCAAGGTACTTTCGATTTTTTATTATCTCTGTCGATATATTCTCTAACGTTAATATCTTAATTCACCTCTTTGTTGACTCCATGGATTTAGCTTCCAAGTGGATACCAAATGTGGGCATTGGGATACAAGCTATTATGGTAGTGCTCATAATATCCGCTATTTCCATGACTTTCCGGTCCTCTTGGATTTCCTCCTGCAAGGCCTCTTGCATAATTACGGTTTACCGCAACAACTCCAATATTACCTCTATTTAAGGTTAGAATCATCATTGCATCGGTTCTTCCAATTGGCCGATTCACATCAACAAATACATCGTTATTCCAAATAACCCCCACAAAATACTGCTTATTTCTAGTATCCTCATCAGTCAGCGTCTCCACAGATGTTAAACAGTCAAACGTTCTCGCCCCGAGCTGCACTGTCTTCCCGATAACTGATACTGACACCCCTACGCCGGACTTCGCTGCAGGCACGTCTGCCTTAATCTCATCGAACGCACTTATAACTGCCGACGTTGCATCTGAAAAAACAGATGTAAATGCACTTACAATTCTATTAAATTCTGGCGAAACCTCATTCCAATTTGCAGCAATAACAACTACTGCACTTACTGTTGCTGCAGCGAAAAGGATATCGCCAATCGGAAGCGGTCCATCTGCAATTGCCGCAGCCATTCCAGCCCCCATAGCATTTAAGCAATATGACACTTCTTCTGGAAGCGCAAGTGCCGCAAGT
>ERZ835541.2668-NODE-2668-length-13893-cov-3.813774_pt1 | contig 13893 bp, 10 predicted proteins | sample MGYA00519945_ERZ835541 | MGnify/ENA primary metagenome ERZ835541 (study PRJEB31850, sample SAMEA3708780) | human gut metagenome | biome: human gut; feature: human-associated habitat; material: faeces | place: China | collected 2014 ...
TCATAACATCAACAGCTCCAAGTTCGCTTTCCTTACCAACTTCATAACCTTCGTTTTTAGAAGATGTTTCTTCTTCGAATAATAATTCGTAAGAAGGGTTATGAATGATTTCAGTTGAACCTGTAATACCATACTTGCTTAAATCAATTCCTGCCATCTTGAATTTAACCTCTTTCCTTCATAATTGTAATATGTAAGAAGCCGCAAAGCGCGGAACTTACAATATTCATATGCAATAAGTGAAAAATTTCACATGCCTTACCATAATTATACATAATTCACTGGCAAAATCAATAAAAAAACATTAAATTTTGTAATTTCATTTCAGATCTCAGTATGTTATAACGAGGTTAGATAAAACTGACCCGGAAAACTTCCGGTATATGAAAATGTGCCGGGACTGCATGCAGGTTTGTATTTGGAACAGGACATTTGCAATGTGAAGAGAAGTACGGTATAGTAGAAATAATAGAAACAGAGGGGATACTTTACACGGCAGATACAACCTGTGTCTGGTGTTATTTGGAGATTTTTTCAGAGTGGAAAGGGTACATGTATGCAGTATACAAAAAAGCATTTAAAAGAACAGCTTTATCAAATGGGGCTTAACGGAACGGAAACCATATTGATTCATTCGACCATGAAAGCAATCGGCGATGTAAAGGGCGGTGCGGAAACCGTGCTGGATGCGTGGATGGAGTATTTTAAGGAAGGTCTGTTATTGCTTCCGACGCATACATGGAAAACGGTCAATGAAAGCCACCCGGTTTTTGACAGCCAAAAAGAGCCGTCCTGCGTTGGCGTTTTAACCAATCTGTTTATGAAGCGGGAAGGTGTTGTGCGCTCCCTGCACCCGACCCACAGCATGGCGGGCTTTGGTAAACATGCGGCAGAATACCTTGCAGGAGAAGAATACCGCAATACACCGTGTACGCCGGGCGGTTGTTACGACAGGTTAAAAGACGCAGGCGGAAAAATTCTGCTTGTCGGGGTGGGACATGAACGAAATACGTATATTCACAGCGTGGAAGAAGTGCTGAATGTGCCAAACCGCCTGTCAGATAAGCCTGTGAAGCTGACGGTGGTTTGGCCGCAGGGGCAGAGGGACGTTTATATGAGAAAGCATTATAATCCTGACCAGCCGCATATTTCAGAGGATTTTGTGAAATTAACGCAGGCATTTACAGACTGCGGCGCGGCAAAAAACACGGTGCTTGGCAGTGCGGACTGCATTTTGTGTGATGCGGCAAAGGTGTTTGATGTCACGCGCCATGTGCTTGCGCCGGAGCCGGAGTGTCTGGTGACGCGGGAGCGGATTGAGAAGGAACGGTGGGCGGCTTATCCGGCGGAGTAAAAATATTATATATAGAAGAAAATGTCTTGTGAAGTATATGATTTTTAGATATACTAAATAATAACTAATGGTTAAAGACAGAACAGAAATGGGGTGTAAAAATGGAGGGCAGACCGCTTCCGGTGGGCATAGAGTTTTATAAAAGAATGATAGACGGCGGATACTATTATGTGGATAAAACACTGTTGATAAAGGATATTTTAGACAGTGGTGCGGCTGCCAGCCTTTTTACCCGTCCAAGACGTTTTGGAAAAACGCTGGCACTTAATATGCTCAAAGTCTTTTTAGAAGATGAACGCGATGAAAAAGGCAGACATATTGACAACAGTGCTTATTTTAAAAATAAAAAAATTGCCGCATGCGGTGAAAAGTATATGCAGAAGCTGGGAAAGTATCCGGTTATTTTTCTGACGTTAAAATCGGCGAAACAGCCGGATTTTGATATGGCATATCATATATTAACGGAAAGCATTGAAAAAGAATTTGACAGACATCGTTATGTACTGGATTCGGATATGCTGTCGGATAAAGAAAAGGAGAAGTTCCGGGCAATTTCAGAAAAAAGAGCGGCAAAAGCAGAATATGCGACCTCGGTAGCATTTTTATCGGAGTGTCTGAAAAAAGTACATCGTGAAAATACGGTTATTTTAATAGATGAATATGATGTTCCTCTGGAAAATGCGTATTTCAGGGGATTTTATGAGGAAATGTCGGATTTTATTCGGTCTTTATTTGAATCGGCATTAAAGACAAATGACTGTCTGGAACTGGCAGTGATTACCGGCTGTCTGCGAATCAGCAGGGAAAGCATTTTTACGGGGCTGAATAATCTGGAAGTGATTTCTGTTTTAAATGAGAATTATTCCGAATATTATGGTTTTACCGAATCTGAAGTAGAAAAAATGCTTGCATTTTACGGGCTGGAAAATCAATTACCGGAAGTAAAGCAGTGGTATGACGGATATTTGTTTGGCAGTACCGAAGTGTATAATCCGTGGAGTGTTATTAATTATGTGAAAAATCAGGTATCCGGCGGTAAGACATTTCCGCGCCCGTACTGGTCGAATACCTCATCAAACAGCATTATCAGGGAACTGGTTGAAAAAGCGGATTTTTCCACACGCAGGGAAATTGAAAATCTCATTGACGGCGGAGTGATTGAGAAGCCGGTTCACGAGGAAATTACGTATGGCGATATTTATGAATCGCAGGATAATTTATGGAATTTTCTGTTTTTTACGGGCTATTTAAAAAAGACCGTGGAATGTCAGAAGGACGAAGAACTTTATCTTAAAATGGCAATTCCCAATGCAGAAATTGCTTCTATATATCGCAATACGGTTCTGACATGGTTTGATAAAAAGATAAAAAAAACGGATTTGTCACCGCTTATGCAGGCAATAGAGCAGAAAAACTGTAGTGCAGCCGGGGAGTTTATTTCGGAACAGCTCCGGGATACAATCGGCTTTTTTGATTATGCGGAAAATTATTACCATGGATTTTTGACGGGGCTGTTAAAAGGGGCAGGATCGTATGAGCTGTTGTCCAACAGAAAGAGCGGAGAGGGCAGACCGGACATTATTATGAAACCGGATACGATCCGCAAGCCGTTATATATTCTGGAGCTAAAAGCCGCAAAGGATTTCAGGCTTATGGAACAGTTATGTGACGAAGCACTTGCACAGGCAAAGCAGAAAAATGGTACGGCTGTAGTGACGGAACGACAACCGGGTATATGAAAGTGGCAGTAAAGGACATCTGTGATACATTTCTGCCGTTTACCGGTCACGTTCCGTCAGTAATTAATGTTTAAATATAATACTCCGGCTGGCTGACGTCTTCCACGCGGCAGCAGCTGCTTCTAAGCAGCAGTTTTCCTTCCAGTTCAATGCGAATCACTTCTTTATGTCCGCCGCGGATTCTGTCGAGCAGGACAAATAATGCGAAACGCGCCATATTTTCTTTCGGAAGCTGGACGGTTGAAAGCATCGGCTTGATAAACTGTCATTCTTCAATATCATCACAGGAAATAATCGAAGGGCGGTATAAAATGCTGCTGTACCGGTTCAGGCATTTTAACATGCCGATTGCGGTAATTTTTTTACCGTCACAGATGACCTCGTCAATGGCGTAGTTTGCAGAATTGCGGTTGATAGCCACGATATTTTTATAGGATTTTTGCAGCAGGCGGATAACCAGAGGATTACACCGTCCGATAATGATTAAGCCGTCTGCCGGTTCGGTGCTGTCTACAGACATCTGGCGGATAAGTGGTTCAACCGAAGCCTTGTCACATTTGGAATCATCGGAAAAAACGGGCTGATACCACACCTTTGATAAAATGCAGGAATTCCTGTGAATCTGTGTTTCCACGGCGCGGAGCTGTTCTTCAAAATAAGGGTCGGAGTGGATACCGTCCACGCGCATAATCAGAATTTCAATCAAAAAATGTCTGGTGTCTTTGTGTTTTGCACCTTTTTTCAAAGTTCTTGCCGCTTCATTGGGCGTATAGTTTAAATCCATTGCCGCCCTCCATATTTTATCGCGCAGTCCCGGTACGGCACATTTATAAGAAGGATTATTTAAAACCCGCGAAACGGTTGCGGGGGAAGTTCCAGTTATTTCTGCAATTTTTTTAATAGACATAAGCAGCTCCTTTCTGAAAATCTTTGAAAATTCCTGAAAATCAAAGTTAATAGCCTAGTAAGTCTATCGGTATTGTATCACATTTGCCGCAAACGCAGAAGAATAAAAAGTGAAAACGATTTCACAATAAGTTGTATAAAATGGCTTGATTTATAAAAAACAGTTTTTTTTTCTAAAAAATCCCCCTGTATTTCATGAAAACAGTGAAAAATCCCACAGGCATGAAAACGGTTTCACAGATTAGACTGGAAAAATGCGGCATTAATTCATATAATCCATATAACAAAAGTATGAAATGCAAAGCGCAAAAGAAAGGACTGGGAAAATGAAAGAAGAAAAGCAGGCTATTAATCGGATAGAACATTTAGACAAACAATACATTGTCGATAAGAAACCGGTAGATGTATTAAAGGATATATCGCTTGAGATTCAGGAGGGCGAGTTCATTACGATTGTAGGACACAGCGGCTGCGGAAAAAGCACACTGCTTCGTATTATATCGGGGCTGGCAGAATATGAGGACGGCATTGTGGAGCGCAATGGACATAAGGTGGAAGGACCGGGACCGCAGTGCGGCATGGCACAGCGGGCGGCAATCGCAAGAGGGCTTGTCAACAATCCGAAGATTCTTTTATTGGATGAACCGTTCGGAGCGCTGGATGCCCTGACAAGAATCCAGATGCAGAAAGAAATTCAACATTCTCAATGCTTTCAACATTCATCACATTCTCAACATGCCAAACGTTCTCAATCGTGCGGAATGTCGTGGAAACGACCGTCTAATTCTTCTGTTTTTACCACATTGATAAACGCATGCTCATCAATCGAGCGGATGAGCGGAAGCAGTTCCCGCTTGGCTTCGGAATTAATAACCGAGTAAATCAGTGTCTTTTCCTTTCCTTCATAACAGCCAATCCCCTTAAACAGTGTGGCATCGTGATTTGTCATTTCACGGATAGCGTGATAAACCTCATCGGATTTATCGGAAATAATAAATAGTGTTTCTTTTTTGTATCGTTTATACAGTACCTGAATAACCTGTGTGCTGCAAAACTGGAAAATAATCGAATACAGCGCACTCGACCAGCCAAACAGCGCACCCGCAATGACAAGCATAATCACATTTCCGATTAAAATATAATTCCATGCATCAATGCCCTTTTCATGTGCAAAGAAAATGCTGATAAAGTCCGTTCCGCCGGTTGTCGTTCCGACATTTAAGCACAGACTGGTGGCAAAGCCGTTTAAAATACCGCCGAACACGCTCAGCAGTAAAATGTCGTCCGTAAACATATACGGTGGCAGAATATCGACAAAAATACTCGACAGTACAATGACAACAATCGAATACAGCGTAAACCGTTTTCCGATGTATTTATAAGCGATATAGGTCGGAAACAGGTTTAACAGGACGTTTAATAAGGTATATGGAATACTAATCCCGAAAAAGACCAGTCCGATTTCCTGTAACAACAGGGAAAGTCCCGAAAATCCCCCCGGAAACAGTCCGGCAGTCTTAGCAAAGCAGCGTAAATTCCAAGCATAAAAAATCGATGCGGCAATCACCACAAAAAACCGAAACACCTGATAAAACTTTGGGTGCTTCATCTCTAAAGATTGAAACATACAATTCTCCTTTCTGATAAGCGACTTTGTCGCAAGTGTTTTATTTATCGTAGTTCCGATAGCTTCTTATTAATAACGGCAGTTCTGCAATCAGCATGCCAATCCAGCCGGCAAGGTAGGAATACGGCAGCGCTTCAATCTGTAATGAAAATACAAATACAAGAATGGTGGCGGCGATGACACGCACACCCATATTGACAAAGCTGCTGATTAAAGTAATCTTTAAATCGCCGATACCGCGGAAATATCCCTGAATACCGTTGGTTGCCGCAGGCAGCAGATACATAATGGAAATCAGCCGCAGGTAGGTGACACCGTGGCGGCAGACATCTGTATCACTTGTAAACAGCCGCATCAGCGGATTGGCAAATACAAAGCAGATGATAAAAATGATGACACCGTACACCATTTCAATGCGCATGCCGCACCGGAAAGCTTCTTTTAAACGGCTCTTTTTTCCGGCACCCTTGCTCTGTGCCATAAGCGCCGTCATAGCGTGTCCGATATTCTGCTCCGGTGTATAGGCAAAGTCGTCAATACGGTTTACAACGGCAAATGCGGCGGCAATGGCAACACCCATGGAATTGACAATTGCCTGAATCCCAAGCTTTCCAAGCTGGACGGTTGCCTGCTGCATGGCAGATGCCCAGCCGTAGGAAATCGTTTTGCCAAGCAGAGCCTTATCAAATACCAGCCATTTTTTACCCAGTTGTAAAATCGGCACTTTTTTCTGAATGTAAATGATACACAGCAGGCAGGAAAGTGCTTCACTTAAAACGGTGGAAATGGCACAGCCCTCGCTGCCCATATTTAAAAACAGTACAAAAAACAAATCGCCGAGAATATTGATAACGGCACTGGTAATCAGAAAGTACAGCGGTGACTGGCTGTCACCGAGCGCACGCAGGGTGCTTGCAAAGCAGTTATACATAAAGGTAAATAAAAGTCCTGCAAATATAATGCGCAGATAATTGATTGTCATACCCATGATAGACGCGTCGACCTGCATTAAAAGCAGAATCGGGCGGGCAAAGACAATGCACAGCACGGATAAAATCAGTGAAAATATAATACCGGACAGCATGGTGGTACTAATCTGGCGGTGTAGGCGGTCGTAGTCTTTTGCACCGAACTGGTTGCCCATTAAAATGCTGGCACCCATACACAGTCCGTTTAAAAACAATATAAATAAAGTAGATATCGGGTTACAGATACCCACGGCGGCAAGCGCCTCTTTTCCGACATACCGTCCGACAATAATGCTGTCAACGGCATTGTAGGTGAGCTGAAAGAGATTTCCCAGCACAAGCGGTATTGTAAAGCTGATAAGCTGTGGTGTTATTTTTCCGGTCGTTAAATCCTTTTCCATAAAAAACTCCATTTCAATAAGCAGTATCTTTTTGCAGGGTTATTTTAGCACACTTTCTTTTATTTGATAAGAGTTCCGGAGCAAGTTTTGTGTCAAAAAATGCATTAAAAATGTAGAAACAAACAGGAGTGGAAAAACGGCGGGATACAGGGTATAATGAACTTCGGACACATCATACAGGCAGAAATATAGAAAGTAAAAAATCTTTACAACAGTAAAGCAGAAAGGAAAAACATGAGCAGTAATACAAATATCAGAAAAATGACTGAGCAGGACAAGCAAGCCGTGATTGAAATGATGCGGGTGTTTTATACATCTCCGGCGGTATTTAGCAACGGTTCAGAAAATATATTTTTACAGGACATAGAGGCGTGTACGGGAGAAAATCCGTATCTGGACGGATACATATTTGCCGCACCGGATTCAGGCGAAATACAGGGCTATGGCATGGTGGCAAAAAGCTTTTCAACGGAATTTGGCAAGCCGTGTGCATGGATTGAAGACATTTATATCAAAGATTCCTACAGAGGACTTGGAATCGGAAGCCGCTTTATAGAGCATGTCAAAAAGACCTATGCGGGCTGTGTCATTCGTCTGGAAGTGGAAGAAGAAAATGAACGGGCAGTAAAAGTCTATGAAAAGAACGGATTTCACGTATTGCCGTACATGGAAATGATAACCAACGAATAGAAAAATTTGTAAAAGAAGTTTTGACAGCCGTAGACAATGTAATACAGATAAATAAGAAAATCAGGGGAAAGAAGTTTCTAACGAAGTCTTTCCCCTGATTTTTAATTTACAGCAGCACTATTTTCAAGCTGTTTTAATTCCTTAAGTTCCCGCACGGTAAAATAACCGCAGACAACCGCCGCCGCACCGTCCGCAATCGGACCGGCATACATGACACCGTCAATTCCCATAAAAATTGGGAAAATGACAATCAGCGGAAGCAGGAACAAAATCTGTCTTGTCAGTGACATAAAAACACCCAGCCGGGATTTGCCGATAGAATTGAAAAAGTTAGACGTTACCGGCTGGATTCCGTTGATAATTGTAAGGAACATATAAATTCTAAAGTAACGCTCCGAAAACTGGAAATACAGTTCGCTTCCGTTTCCGAAAGCACTGATAATCTGCCGTGGAAAAACCTGAAAACAGATAAATGCAATCACGGACAACACCGAAGCGGCACTAAGCGCCAGCAGGTAGGTATTGCTTACGCGGCGGTATTTTTTAGCACCGTAATTAAAACCGATAACCGGCTGTGTTCCCTGTGAAATGCCGATGACAAAGGACATGAAAATCATATTGACCTTTGTAATAATGCCGGAGCAGGCAAGCGGAATATCGCCGCCGTATACGGACTGCGCGCCGTAGTGTGCAAGCGTGTTGTTCATGACAATCTGAACAACGGTCATGGCAATCTGGTTAAAGCAGGCACTCGCACCCAGCATAAAAATATTGCGGCAGTGTCTTCCGGTAACATGAAAGCTGTCTTTTGTCAGCCGTATTGTTTTAAAATGAAACATATAGCGCAGGCTGATGCAAAATGAAATCATCTGTCCGATAATCGTTGCAAGCGCCGCACCGGTCATGCCCATATTCAGGACAAAAATAAAAACAGGGTCTAAAATCGTATTCACGACAGCGCCAATCAGCATGGAAATCATAGAGTAGCGCGGACTACCGTCAGCTAAAATCAATTTGCTCATGCCGGTGTTGGCAATCAGAAACGGAAAGCCGATTGCCGTAATGCGCGTATAAGCTTCTGCATACGGAAACACGTCTGTGGTTGCGCCGAAAAATTTCAGCATCGGTGTCAGAAAAATCGTTGTCAGAAGGAAAAGGCTGATTCCGAAAACTGCCATAAGGCACATGCCATTTCCTGCGTATTTTGCGGATTCGTCTTTTTCACCGGCACCGAGGTGGAGTGAAAAGTTGGTGGCACTGCCGATTCCGAGTAAAAGGGAAATCGCCGTGCAGGTGGTCGAAAGCGGAAAGGCAATATTGGTTGCCGCATTTCCGAGCATTCCGACACCCTGTCCGATAAAAATCTGGTCGACAATGTTGTAAAGTGCCGTTACCAGCATGGAAATAATGCACGGAATCGCAAATCCGACTAAAAGCTTGGATTCTTTTTCATATCCTAAAGGATTTTCTTGTGAAGTTTCCAGTGTTGTATCTGATGATTTCATAAATCGGTATCCTTTCAAATGTCTTTAAAATGCTGCTGTAATATGCCAGAAGCACGAAAATAATGTAATTCATTATCTGCGCAAGAAGTATAGTATAAATAAAGATAAAAGTCAAAAATAAACTATTGTGAAAAAAAATGCATTGTGCTACAATAGCACTCAGAAAAACAAAAAACTATATTGAAAAAGCGATGACAGAAACAGTAGTGTATCCGGAACATACAGAGAGAGCAGCATTTGGTGGAAGCTGTTTATGCAAAAGGTACATGAAGACCATTCCCGAGCTGTGCGTAGAAGAAATCAAGGTTTTGAAGCGTTACCGTGTAGCTGCGTTATAAGCAAAGAGTGAAATGTAAGGTGGAACCGTGTGTAAGCACCCTTAGATATTGTTATAGTATCTAAGGGTGCTTTTTTTCAATATAAATCAAGAAAAGGAGAAATCACAATGGTAAATTTTAAAGAAGATGAACAGTTAAGCACATTAAACCATTCCTGCGCACATTTAATGGCACAGGCAATCAAGCATCTTTTCCCACAGGCAAAGTTCTGGGTAGGACCGGTTGTAGCAGAAGGCTTTTACTATGATGTCGATCTGGGAGATGACGTAATCCGTGACGAGGATATTACAGCAATCGAAAAGGAAATGAAAAAGATTGCAAAATCCGGCAAGAAGATTATCAGAAAAGAAATTTCCAAAGAAGAAGCTATGGAAATGTTCAAAAATGATGAGTATAAATTAGACCTCATTTCCAATCTGGAAGACGGTACAATTTCCTGCTACGAGCAGGGTGATTTCACAGACCTCTGCCGTGGACCGCACGTAGACAATGTAAAATTATGCCGCAACTTTAAGTTAATCAGACATTCCGGCGCATACTGGAAGGGTGACAGCAAGAATAAGGTATTACAGAGAATTTACGGCGTATGCTTCCCAACACCGGAAGAACTCGAAGATCATTTAAGACTGCTTGAAGAAGCAAAGGAAAGAGACCATAGAAAAATCGGTAAAGACATGGGACTGTTCATGGTGGACGACCTTATCGGGCGTGGTCTTCCGATGTTTTTACCAAAGGGTTACACAATCTGGCAGGAACTGGAAAACTACATTAAAGATAAGGAAAGAAAACTCGGCTACCTTCATGTCATGACACCTTGTGTCGGTACAGTAAACCTCTACAAGACATCCGGTCACTGGGACCACTACAAGGAAAATATGTTCCCGGCAATGGAAGTGGATGGTGAATCATTCGTATTAAGACCGATGAACTGTCCGCACCACATGATGATTTATGCAAACAGAATGCATTCCTATAAGGATTTACCAATCCGTATCGGTGAAATCGCACACGACTTCCGTTTTGAAGCCAGCGGAACATTAAAGGGTATCGAAAGAGGAAGACATTTCTGCCAGAACGATGCGCATCTGTTTGTAACACCGGAACAGATTAAAGATGAATTTACAAAGGTTGTAGATTTGATTTTCAGCACATACAAGGATTTCGGTATTACAGATTACCGCTGTGTACTGTCTTTACGTGACCCTGAAAATAAGGAAAAGTATCACGATGATGATGAAATGTGGAATAAGGCAGAAAATGCATTAAGAGAAGTTATGAATGACCTCGGTATCGAATACACCGAAGAAATCGGCGAAGCCGCTTTCTACGGTCCGAAGCTTGATGTCAATGTAAAACCGGCTGTCGGCAACGAATACACCTTATCAACATGTCAGCTTGACTTCTGTCTTCCGGCAAAATTCAACCTGTCATATATTGATAAAGACGGCGAAAAGAAGACACCGGTTGTTCTTCACAGAGCAATCCTTGGTTCACTCGACAGATTTATGGCTTACATCTTAGAGGAAACAAAGGGTAATCTTCCGACATGGCTCGCACCGGTTCAGGTCAAGGTAATGCCGGTTAAGACTGACAACGAAGAAATCATGGCATACGCACATGAAATCTGTGATGCCCTCGAAGAAAAGAACGTCAGAGTGGAATTAGATGACCGTGCTGAAAAGCTTGGCTACCGTATGCGTGAAGGTCAGATTCAGAAAGTACCATATCTGCTTGTCATCGGTTTCAACGAACAGGAAAACAAGACGGTATCTTACAGACTTCACGGCGAAGCAGACACAACCGTTCTTACACTGGACGAATTTGTAGAAAAGATTGAAAATGAAATCAAGAATAAGTTAAGATAATTCCATTGGGCTTTGTGATGGGATAATAACGGCAGATAGCCGGCAGACCTGATAAAACGGGACTGCCGGCTGTTTTGTATTTTCGTTCATACTAACACCATAACTATGTGAAAAAAATAACTTTGCTTTATTTTTAGTAAATTATTGTGTACAATATTGCGTAAGAATGTTTTGCGGTGAAATGTATGACTATATTAATACGACACATAATATAAATAAATGTTTCACACGCAGGAATGGAGCAGATTTTGAGCAGATTAACAATTATAACAAAGGATAAGGCTCAGGTAACAATGGAGTCTTTGTATCAGGATCTGGAACGCAGAATTGTCGCAAGCCCGCCGGGATTGTGTACGATTGACCTTACCAGATCATTTATAAAAATGTGTCTTGCACAGTCATGTGGCAAATGTGTCCCATGCCGTGTGGGTTTAAGACAGCTTGCCAGACTTTTTGATGATGTGCTGGACGGCAATGCAACACAGGAAACGCTTGATGTCATCAGGCTTACGGCAGAGGGCATCTATTACTCAGCGGACTGTGCGATTGGATATGAGGCGGCAAAGCTGGTATTAAAATGTATTGATGGCTGTGAAGATGATTTTAAATCCCATATTGAGAGAGGTTTTTGTTCATGTAACAGCAGCCAGCCGGTGTCCTGTGTGAAGTCTTGTCCGGCAGGTGTGGATATTCCGGGATATATTGCACTTGTGCATGAAAAAAGATATGCCGATGCAGTGCGCTTAATCAGAAGGGATAATCCGCTGCCGACAACCTGTGCTTATATTTGTGAACATCCATGTGAAAACAGATGTAAGAGAACACTGATTGACGCACCTGTCAATATCAGAGGTTTGAAGAAAATGGCTGTGGATAATGCAGGAAATGTTCCGGTGCCGGAATGTGGTGAAGCCACCGGAAAGAAGGTTGCAATTATCGGCGGCGGTCCGGGCGGACTGAGTGCTGGGTATTATCTGGCACTGATGGGACATAAGGTTACAATCTTTGAACAGAGAAAACAGCTTGGCGGTATGTTAAGATACGGAATCCCGAATTACAGACTGCCGCGAAAGAAGTTAGATGATGAGATTGCCTCCATTCTTTCTACAGGCATTGAGGTTCGGAAAAATGTCAGTGTCGGTGTCGATGTGACAATTGAGGAGTTACATAAAGAATACGATGCGATGTACATTTCAATCGGTGCCCATGCAGACAAAAAGATGGGCATTGAAGGTGAGGACGCGAAAGAAGGTGTGACTTCAGCAGTTGAAATGCTTCGTGTCATCGGCGATGATGAAATGCCGGATTATACAGGCAAGAAAGTCGTTGTTATCGGCGGCGGTAATGTAGCAATGGACGTTGCCCGTTCTTCTGTCAGACTGGGGGCAGAAAAGGTAAGCATTGTATACAGAAGACGTAAGGCAGACATGACGGCGCTTGAAGAAGAAGTTGAGGGCGCAGAAGCAGAAGGCTGCGATATTCTTGAACTGATGTCACCGGTAAGAATAGAAAAAGACGAGCATGACAGGGCTGTCGGTCTTTGGGTACAGCCGCAGATGATCAGTAAAATAAGAGGTGGCAGACCAGCCCCGAAGACAGCACAAAAGGCTGAGGTGCTGATTCCGTGTGATCTGATTGTTGTGGCAATCGGACAGGGTATCGAAACAAGATATTTTGAGGAGCATGGTGTTACGGTGAAGCGTGGTACGATTGAGGCACTTGATACCAGTGAAATCAAGGATCACAAAGGAATATTTGCAGGCGGAGACTGCGTTACCGGCCCGGCAACCGTTATCAGGGCAATTGCGGCAGGAAAGGTGGCAGCAGCCAATATTGATGAATATTTAGGCTTCCACCATCAGATTACAAGTGATGTCGAGATACCTTATGCCGGTTATGAAGACAAAGAGCCTTGCGGACGGGTTGAGGTAGCACTCCGTGATGCCGCAGACAGAAAGAAAGACTTTGAGCCAATCGAATATGGTTTTTCATGTGAAGAAGCGTGTCAGGAATCAGGGCGCTGTTTACGATGTGACCATTTTGGTTTCGGTTCATTCAGAGGAGGCAGAGAAGAAAAATGGTAAATTTAAAGATTAATGGACGTGATGTATCCGTAAAAGAAGGTACGACAATCCTTGATGCTGCCAAATCCATTGGTGAAACGATACCAACCTTGTGTTATCTGAAAGACATCAATGAGATTGCTGCGTGCAGAGTCTGTGTTGTAGAGGTTGAGGGTACAGAACGCTGTGTTACAGCCTGCAATAATTTCGTTGAGGAGGGCATGGTAGTATATACAAACTCCAGGAAGGTGCGTACAACCAGAAAGACCAATGTAAAGCTGATACTTTCCCAGCATGATTATAAATGCGGTACCTGTATCAGAAGCGGAAATTGTACATTGCAGTCACTGGCAAATGAACTGAACATTTCAGAAATGCCGTATGATTCAATATTAGAAAAGGACAACTGGGATAAAACATTTCCACTAATCCGTGAT
>ERZ835541.2674-NODE-2674-length-13862-cov-3.696603_pt1 | contig 13862 bp, 13 predicted proteins | sample MGYA00519945_ERZ835541 | MGnify/ENA primary metagenome ERZ835541 (study PRJEB31850, sample SAMEA3708780) | human gut metagenome | biome: human gut; feature: human-associated habitat; material: faeces | place: China | collected 2014 ...
CGCACCCGGCGGAAGGCTCCCCTCCGCCAGCAGCGCCGCCAGCAGCGGCTCCTCCGCTGCCCACGGCTTCATTTTTTCCCGCCACGGCTCGGCCCATACATACCGTACCTCCTGATGGCTCTCCCCTATCAGCAGGGAGGGAAGCCCCTCCGCCGCTGCGCCGAAGCACACCGCCAGCTGCGCCGCCGGGGAGCCTTCCCCCAGCCCGTACCGGTGCCGCAGGGATCGCTGCAGCTCCTCCTGCCCCCGGCCCAGCTGCGGCGACAGATACCTTACCCGCCGGGCCGGGAGGCCCGCAGCACCACACTGGCCTGTGACCGGCAGAGTCCCAGCTGCCTGCAGGCGCAGTCCACCAGCTGCCCCAGCATGGCCCGCCGCAGTGCCACCGGGGCCGGGAGCCGAAGGGGAAGCAGCAGCGCCGCCCACTCCGGCGGTGCCGCCGCATACCGCACCCCGGCGTCGGCCATGGCCTGTGCCGCCTGCCGCACCCGGCGCTGTACCCGCCGATTCAGCCGCCCACCGCCCTCCAGCAGGCACACCTCCCCATCTCCCAGCGGACAGCGCCGCAGGGTGAGCCTTTTCCGCTTCTCCTCCCATCGCACATATCCCACCATAACACAGCCCCCCCTTTCCACCAGTCTATGGCCCGGCGGCGGGAGAAAGACGGCATAAAAAATTCCCCACCTGCACCAAGCGGTGCAGGTGGGGAAAAGGCCGCTTACCACCAATAGGGGATGTACCCCGGCAGACGGTTCAGCGGATTGATGCGGCTGTAGTTCTCCCAGATCTCATAGTGGACGTGGGGGCCGGTAGAGATGCCCGTGGAGCCGCACAGGCCGATGACCTCGCCCTGCTCCACATGCTCGCCCACCTCCACCAGACGCTCACTCATATGGGCATACAGGGTGAAGTTGCCGTTGCCGTGGTCGATCTCCACATAGTTGCCGTAGCCGCCCCAGCTGTACTTAGAACCCACTACGGTGCCGGATTTCACAGCGTAGATGTAGCTGCCGTAGGAGGCGCCGATGTCCACGCCCATGTGGTTGGTGCTGGCGCCGGGGGTGGGCTGGTCACGCCCGCCGTAGCCGGAGGTAATGAGCCGGCAGTCCGAGGGCCAGATGTACCCGTCGGAGGAGGGCGTCTCATCGGAGCCGCTGCTGCCGCCACCGCCGCTGCCTCCACTGCTATCGCCGCCGTTGTTCCGGTTTTCCTCCTCCCTCCGGGCCTGGATCTGAGCGTCCAGTTCATCGGCGGCTGCCTTCTCCTGAGCGGCCAGATCGTTCAGGCCGTCCGCCGTTTCATTATACTGGGCGATCAGCTGCGTCGCCGCCTCCAGCTGGCTGTCCAGCTCCGTCTGGCGGCTCTCCAGCTGGGAGCGCTGCTCCTCCAGCGCCTGCCGGTCGGCCTGCATCTGCTGGCGCAGCTGCCGCAGGTCGTTGATGACGCTCTGGTCGTGCTCGGCCACCTCGTTGATGAAGTCGATGCGGCCCAAAAGATCGCTGAAGCTGGTGGCCTTGAAGATCACCGACCAGAAGGAGGCGGTACCCCGCTCCTCTTCATCCCGCACCTGACGGCAGAACAGGTCGTACTGGGACTCCTCCTTCTGCTGGTTGTCCGCCAGCTCCGCCTCCAGCGCATCGATCTGCTGCTGGGCGTTGGAGATCTGGCTGCGGAGGACGTCCGCCTGCTGATCCAGCAGGTTTTTCTGCTCCAGCGCATCGGCCTTGTTGGCCTCGGCCTCCTCGATCTGCTGGTTGATCTCCTCCAGCTTCTTCTGGTGCTCCTCCGACTGCTCCTGCAGGTCTGCGATGGTCTCGGCATAGACGTTCACCGGGCGCAGAGCGCCGCTGGTGAACACGATGCTCACCGCCATGAGAATGGCCAGCAGGCCGCACCATTTTTTCTTACTCATGCTGCACTCCTCCTTATACTCTCAGGAACTTCCGGATGGCGGTCAGGCTGCCGCCCACGCCTACCAGAATACCTACCAGACCGAACACACCGGCCACCGGCCCCCAAATTTTCCGGAAGGATACCACCCGCAGCAGCTGCAGGGTATCGGACCCGGCAATGCCCTTGGAAATGGCCTCATACAGCAGCCACTGCAGCCCAAAGGCGATGACGGCGCCCATCAGACCGATGAGCAGACCCTCATAGACGAAGGGCCATCGGATGAAGCCGTCGGTGGCGCCCACCATCTTCATGATGGCGATCTCATCCCGCCGGTCAAAGGTGGTGAGCTTGATGGTGTTGGAGATAATGAATACCGAGATCACCAGCAGCACCGCAATGAGGGCGATGCTGATGAGGCTTGCCACATTCCGCACCGTCAAAAACCCGTTGGAGATGGCCTCGTCCGCCCGGACCTTTACGATGCCGGGGGTGGCCTCCAGATCGGATACCACCTGCTGCATCTGTGCGGCGTCCGTCAGATGGATAACGTACCGATGGCGGAAAATGGAGGGATCCAGGTTGCTGTACAGGTCGTCCTCATCGTACTGCTCCACGTAGCTGTCCCGTGCCTCCTGCCGGGAGACGAAGGTGCAGTCCGCTGCGCCGGGGATCTTCTCCAGCGTGGACTGCAGGGCCTTGGCCTCGTTGTCAGAGAGGTTCTCATCCACGAAGGCCAGCACAGCGTTCTCCTTTTGCAGATCCTTCAGGTTCTCGTTGGCGTTATAGGCCACCAGCGAAAAGGTCCCCATGATCACCAGACACGCCACCGTCACGCCGATGGCGGCGAAGGACATGAATCCGTGGGAGAACATATTGCGGATGCCCTCCCGGAAAAAATATCGAAAATCGTGCTTCATCTGTTATACCTCATACGTTCCCACGCCGTCGCCGTTGACCTGCCCATGATCGATCATGATGACCCGCTTGTCGAAGTGGTTCACCAGATCCCGCTCGTGGGTCACCACCACCACGGTGGTGCCAAGGGCGTTGATGCGCTCCAGCAGGGTCATGATCTCCAGCGAGCGGTTGGGGTCCAGATTGCCGGTGGGCTCGTCGGCCACGATGGTGCTGGGATTGTTCACCAGCGCCCGTGCAATGGCCACACGCTGCTGCTCTCCGCCGGACAGCTCGTCAGGATATCGGTCCTCCATCCCCTTCAACCCCACCAGCTCCAGTACATAGGGGATGCGGGTGCGGATGTCACGGGGCGTGGCCCCCACCGCCCGCATGGCAAGGCTCAGGTTGTCGAACACCGTCTTTTTGGGGATCAGCCGGAAGTCCTGAAAGATCACGCCGATGGTGCGGCGCATATAGGGGATCTGCCGGTCGGAGATGCGGCTCATGGAAAAGCCGTTGACCATGACCCGCCCCGCCGTGGGGATGACCTCGCCGGTCAGGAGCTTGATGATGGTGGACTTACCGGAGCCGGAGGGCCCCACCAGAAATACAAATTCCCCGTCCTCAATGGTAAAGGAGATGCCCTGAAGGGCCTCCGTCCCGTTTTCGTATGTTTTTTCAACGTCCTTCAATCGAATCATATCATATCCCTCGTTGCCGGAGCCCCGGCCCGCTGCATTTGAAACGACGAACCCTGTCGGGCTGCGCCGTATTATGTCACCATAAGGTATTATATAAAAAAAGTTACAAAATGGCAACAGGAATAATATGAAAATTTTATGAACAGATAGGAGAGGCCCTCCGACGAAAATCCCGGTAGACAGCCGCCGGGATTTATATTACAATAGCCCCGTAAAAAGTAGCCCCATAAAAACCGGCGTCCACTCAGGACACCTTTCTGACAGAAACGGAGGGATCTCTGTGGCCAATCCACTGCTCATGGCCGAAATTTTCGACAACATCAATGAGGGGATCTACATCCTCAACCGCAAGGGAGATTACATCTACTGCAACAATGCCTTTTTGAAGATGGTGGGCGCCACACGGGAGGAGGCGCTGAGCCTCAACGCTTTCCAGCTGATTCCGGAGGGACAGGTGTCGGTGAGCGTGGCCGTCACAGCCTTTACCGAGAAGAAAAAGGTCTCCGTGGTGAACAACGTCCTCACCCCCAAGGGGTATCACTACCGCCAGCTGGCCACGGCCACCCCCATCTTCGGCAGCGGCGGCGAGGTGGAGTATATGTTGGTGGAGACCGTCCGGCTGGATCTGCTGGCCAAGCGGTATCAGCAGGCTATCCTCTATGAGGACGACAGCACCATCGAGGTGCCGGCCCTCTCCCCGGAACGCGCACGGGCCAAGGAGACCATCATCGCAGACAGTCCCGCCATGCAGGCCATCCTCCAGACTGCCGCTCAGGTGGCCCAGACGGACTCCACCGTCCTCATCTCCGGCGAGACCGGCACCGGCAAGGAGGTGCTGGCCAAGTACATCCACCGCAACAGCAGCCGAGCCGATGCCCCCATCATCGAGATCAACTGCGCCGCCCTGCCGGAGAACCTGCTGGAGGCGGAGCTGTTCGGCTATACCAAGGGCGCTTTCACCGGAGCCCTGAATACCGGCAAGCCCGGTCTTATTGAGGCGGCCCACGGCGGCACGTTGTTCCTCGACGAGATCAACTCCCTGCCGCTGGCTTTGCAGGGCAAGTTCCTCCGGGTGCTGGAGAGTCACAAGAGCAAGCGGTTGGGAGCTGTGGAGGAGCAGGAGATCGACTTCCGCTTGCTGGCCGCCACCAACCAGAACCTCAAGGAAGGCGTGCTGGCCGGGACCTTCCGGGCGGACCTTTACTACCGCCTCAACGTCATTCCGCTGGAGCTGCCCCCGCTGCGGGAGCGCCGGGAGGATATCGCCCCACTGGCCACCTTTTTCCTGGACTACTACTGCAAGCGCTACAGCCGCACCAAGGTCCTCTCCCGCCGAGTCATCGAACAGCTGAAGGCCTACGACTGGCCCGGCAACATCCGGGAGCTGAAAAACGTGGTGGAGCGGCTGCTGGTCACCAGCGCCGCCGGGACGCTGGAGATCTATCAGGATCTGGCCCCGCTGCTGGGGGAGGATGCCGTCCGCTCCACCTCACCGGAGATCTATCCCGCCGACTGGGAGGCATTCTATCAGTTTGACCCGGAGCATTTCTCCCTGAAGGCCTACATGGAGTTCTGCGAAAAGCACGTGCTGGCCGACGCCCTGAAGCGCTGCCCCAGCAGCTATAAAGCAGCGGCTCTGCTGAAAACAGATCAATCCACCATTGTCCGCAAGCGTAAAAAATACGGGCTTTGATCTGTCAAATGGCCCGTTTTTAGCGCAGAAGCGCAGTCAATGCAATGTTGCATCGGCTGCGTTTTTGCATTATCCGAATCACTGGGGAGATGATGCGTTTTCGCATCATCTGTTTTTTGGAAGCCGGATGGTGGAGAAGTCAACAAAAAAATTTTCCCCGTAATGCCGACATTTTCCGACATCGCCAAATAAATTGGCACGCCCTTTGCTAAAAAGCTATGCCGTGAGCCGGTGCTGTTCCGGGCAGCGCCGGGTGGGTTCTACGGAGGGCGGCCCTGCAACCCGCCTCCCCGGCCCCGTCGTTTTCCCCATGTGTTTGAGAAGTAACCTACATTCCTGCTTCTTAAAAAGAAAGGAGATCAGAGATCTGTGTCCACTACCACCCTTATTTCCCTGATCGTCGTCGTGGTTGCCTTTGCCTTGTTCTTCTATCTGAGCTTCAAGGGCGTCAACCTGTTTCTGACGGTCTTTGCCTGCACCCTGTTGGTGTCTTTCTGCACGCCGGATGGCATCACCTCGATTTTTACAGCCTTCCTCCCCTCCGTAGGCACCATGTTCCAGCAGTTCCTGCTGCTGTATACCATCGGCGGCGCCTTCGGCTTCTGCCTGATGGAGAGCGGCCTCGGCTCCGCCATGGCGACGCACCTGATTAAAGTGTTCGGCGAGAAATGGATCGCCGTGGCCCTGTTTGTCATCACCTGCCTGATGATGGCGGCCGGTGTGGCCTCCTATCAGTACGCCATTCTGGCCATTGCCCTGCCGGTGCTGAAAAAGCTGAATATGTCCCGTAAGGTGGCGCTGGCCGCCATGTCCGCCGGTGCAGGCTCCGTGGCCTACGGCACACTGGTGGGCATGCCCAACGCCCTGAACATCGCACCCACCACCTATCTGGGCACCACCACCATGGCCGGCGTGGGCATCAGCCTGGTCTGCACCGCCTTCTCTGTGGTGTTCATCGTGGTCTACCTCATCATGCTCACCAACCGCCTGAAGAAGAAGGGCGAGGGCTTCGTCTCCTATACCGATGACCCCCAGAACGACGAGGACGAATCCAAGCTGCCTCCGGCATGGAAGGGCTATCTCTGCGTGGCCGCCATCATCGGCCTGAGCCTGCTGTTCCAGAAGCTGGGCATCACCGCCCTGCAGGCCACCACCTATGCACAGGTGCTGTCCATCGTGCTGGTGTTCGTGCTGGTAGGCCCCAAGTACCTGCCCCATGTGTTCCAGACCTGCGTCCGTGGTATTCAGGGCTCCCTGATCCCCGTGGTGTTCATTTCCATCGTGGTGGGCTACGGCACCGTGGTACAGGCTACCCCTGTGTTCACCCTGCTGGTGGAGAAGGTGCTGTCCATGAATATGCACCCCTACCTGCTGACCTTCGTGGCGGTGAACCTGCTGTCCGGCCTGTGCGCCAACGGCACCGGCGGCGTCACCCTGTTCATGAAGAACTTTGGTGATTCCATCCTTGCCAACCCCTCCATCAATCTGGGCGCTCTGCACCGCATTGCCGCCATTTCCGGCGCAGGCTTCGACTCCCTGCCCCACAACGGTGCCATCGCCTTCCAGCTGTCTGTGTTCAAGCTGTCCTATAAGGAGGGCTATTTCCAGCAGTTCATGATGTCCGTGGTGGTGAACCTGCTGGCCGGTATCATCGCAGTGGTCATGGCAATGCTGCTCTATTGAGTGCCGCCTGCCTGATATAGTCCCATCTATCCGAAACCAACGAACAAAATAATTTTTTGGAGGTAAATGATTATGAGTAAGCCCCTGGCAGATTATGTGAAGCTCCCCCAGCTGGAAGAGTACAAGGAGTGGTTCAAGGATTTCGCCGACCTGTACCGTGAGGACGGCATCCTGCAGGTCACCTGGAAGACGCTGGACGGCCCCATGCAGCACAGCGGTATGTCCCACCGGGCCATCGGCCAGCTGGTGCGTGTCCTGTCTCTGGACTTCAAGAACGAGATCATCATCTTCACCCACATCGGCGACAGTTGGATGACCGAGTCCGATCCCAACGGCTGGGAGACCTACTCCGAGCTGCCCACCCAGCGCTTCCAGCACCAGTATTTCGATGACACCAACCTCATCAAGAACATGATCTTCGATCTGGACGTACCCACCATCGGTGCCATTCCCGGCCCCGGCTTCCACTGGGATTCCGCCATGCTCAGCGATGTGACCATCTGCTCCGACGACACATGGATGGAGGTTCCCCACGCCCACGGCGGTCTGGTTCCCGGCGACGGCATGGGCCTCATGGCACAGCACTACTTCGGCACCAAGCGTGGTAACTACTACATGATGACCGCCCGTCAGTGGACGGCCCAGCAGATGCTGGACTGGGGTATGGTCAGCGAGGTCGTACCCAAGGACAAGGTCATGGAGCGTGCGTGGGAGATCGCCCGTCTGTGGAAGACCATGCCCTATGAGAACCGCACCATCATGTCCAACCTTGCCAAGCGCCCGCTGAAGAAGCTGCTGGTGGACGACCTGAAGCTGCACACCGTCTCCGAGCAGTACGGCTCCCTGCTGCGGATCGCCGCCGGTGAGATGGGCGACACCCATGCCGGCCAGCAGGACGAGAAGTACATCAGCCAGACCAACGACTGGCGCTACTGCCACGACTGGATGCAGCAGCCTCCCACCCGTGAGAGCTGGGCAGGCTTCCGCACCAAGCCCTTCGAGTGGTTCAAGGAGGTGGAGGCCGGTAAGGAGGTCAACCCCTTCGACCCCAACAAGAAGGTCTCCCCCTATCGCCCGGAGAAGAAGGACTGATTTTCCTTTCTCTGTACCGCAGACCGGAGGCAGTGCGCTGCCTCCGGCCCAGTCAAACCTATTTCGAGGAGTTGTTTCCTATGGCAAAAACCATCATTACCGCTGCCCTCACCGGTGCTGTCACCCCTGCGGGCTATCATATTCCCGAAACGCCGGAGCAGATCGTGCAGGCCGCCTATGAGTGCTGGCAGCTGGGCGCTGCCGTGGTGCATATCCACACCCGTGCCGCCGACGGTAAGGGTGCTATGAACACGCAGGCCTTCCGTGAGATCGTGGAGGGCATCCGTGCCCACAAGGACTGCGACGTTATCATCAACTGCACCTCCTCCGGGGCCTCCCCGGAGCATCCTGCCACCGACGAGGAGCGCTTTCTGCACCACATGACCGTTCCCGGCATTGAAATGGGCTCCTACGACGCAGGCAGCTTCAACTGGATGCCCGGCGGCGTGTTCGTCAACAGCCCCCAGTTTTTGCAGAAGCTGGGTGATGCCTATCTGGAAAAGGGCATCAAGCCGGAGATCGAGATCTTTGATGCCGGTATGCTGGGCATCGCCGATTACTTCGTCAAGAAGGGCCACCTGTCCACCCCCTGTCACTACCAGTTCTGTCTGGGGGTGCTGGGCGGTATGCCCGCTACGGTGGAGAACCTGATCTATCTGAAGGACCGCATCCCTGCCGGCTCCACGTGGTCTGCCTTCGGCATCGGCGCCGCCCACCTGCCTATCCTGTACGCCGCTCTGGCGCTGGGCGGACACATCCGTGTGGGCATGGAGGATAACGTCATCTTCGGCAAGGATGAAAACGGCAGGAAGATCATGGCCACCAACCAGATGCTGGTGCAGCGGGCCGTGGAGGCCGTCAAGCTCTTCGGCAATCAGCCTGCCACCCCCGCCGAGGCCCGTGAAATTCTGGGCATCCCGCCGCTGGTTCGCTGAAGGAGGACGGTATGAACGTTTCTGATATCAAGAATGTCGCCTGTGTCGGCGGCGGCGTCATCGGCTCCAGCTGGGCCATCCAGTATGCCCTGAAGGGCCTGCACGTCACCCTCTACGACATCAACGACCAGCAGCTGGCCAAGAGCCACGACCAGATGCTCCGCAGTCTGGACGCACTGGTGGCCCACAACGCCATCACCGCCGCCCGCAAGGACGAGATCATTGCCTGTGTGCGCCCCACCACCTCCATGGAGGAGGCGGTGCAGGACGCCCAGTTCATTCAGGAGAGCGGCCCGGAGCGCATCGAGATCAAGCGCTCCATTCTGGCGCAGGTGGAGCAGTATGCCGCCCCGGACGCCCTGTACGCCAGCAGCACCTCCGGCCTGCTGATCTCCGATATCGTGGCCGAGGCGCTTCACCCGGAGCGCTGCATCGGAGCTCACCCCTACAATCCCCCGCACCTGATTCCTCTGGTGGAGCTCACCCGCTGCGACAAGACGGACGATGACTGCGTCCAATTGGCCTATGATTTCTATCAGTCCATCGGCAAGGAGGCCGTTCTGCTGCGTAAGGAGTGCCCCGGCTTCATTGCCAACCGTCTGCAGCTGGCCCTGTATCGTGAGGTGCAGGATCTGGTGATGCGGGGCGTATGCTCCGTGGAGGATGTGGACAAGGCGCTGGTGTACGGCCCCGGCATCCGTTGGGCCATCTTTGGCCACAACATGATCATGCAGATGGGCAACCCCGGCGGCCTCACCGGCATGGTGGAGATGCTGGGTAATTCCGGCGACCGCTGGCTGGAGGATATGGCCAGCTGGACCCACCAGCCGGACAACTGGGCGCAGGTGGCCCAGCCCGGCGTGAATCAGGAGATGGCCAACTTCCCCGACTACATCGGCCACACCAATGCCGAGTGTATCGCCTACCGGGATCAGATGCTCATCGACATCCTGAAGCTCCATAAGAAGCTGTGAGGCTCCCTATGAACGACATCAACGGATTCCTCAAGCGCCGCTGGCCGGCCATGATCGCCAGTCTCCTGATCTGCATCTGCGCCGGCTTCGGCTACGCATGGAGCGTGCTTCAGACTCCCATCATTGCCGCCCACGGCTGGCCGGATCAGCAGGTCTCCCTGACGTATACGGTGACGGTGCTGTGCTCCACCATGGCGCCGCTGTTCTTCGGCGGCCTGATCCGCCGTCTGGGGACCCGGCGCTGCGTGGTGGTGGGCGCCGTTCTGTTCGGGGCGGGCCTGATGGCCACCGGCTGGATCAGTGGCGGCGTGTGGCAGCTCTACCTGTTCTACGGCATTCTCTCCGGTCTGGGGACCGGCTTCGTCTACCCAGCCATGATGGCCTATGTGGTGCGCCTGTTCCCGGAAAAGTCCGGCATGGCCTCCGGCCTCGGCACAGCGGCCTACGGCTCCGGAGCCATTCTCTGGGCGCCGGTGGCAGCGGCCCTGATCCGCAGCGTGAATCTGCGGGGGACGTTCTGTATTCTGGGCGGTGCCTTTCTGGGGCTGATCCTGCTGGGCAGCACCCTACTGGTAGAGCCCCCGCAGGATCTGCGGGAGGCCCTGTGTCCTGTCTCCGGTAATGCTCCCGTCCAGACGGAGGGCCTGCGCCGGGGCCAGATGGTCAAAACGGCGGCCTTCTATGGGATGGTGGTCATCTTCACCTGCGGTCTGGTGGCCGGCGTCATCGTCATCAGCCAGGCTTCCCCCATTCTCCAGAACGCCTACGGCTTCACCAGCGCTACGGCGGCGGTGTTTGTCAGCGTATTCGCCGCCTGCAACATGGCGGGCCGCTTCCTGTGGGGCAGCCTGTCTGACCGACTGGGCCTGCGCCGTGTGATCACGGCCGTGTCGGCGGTGTGTATCCTCGCCATGCTGCTGCTGACCCTTTGCCACGCCACCGTTCCCGCCGTGATCGCCATGGGTGTGGCGGCCAGCTGCTACGGCGGCTTTGCCTCCGTCCTGACGCCGCTGACGGCGCAGGTGTTCGGCAGCAAATATATCACCGAGAACTACGGCGTCATGTACATCGTGTTCGGCTTGGCCAGCCTCATCGGCCCGGTGCTGGCGGTGCGTCTGCGCACCCCGGACGGGGCCTATACGTGGGCCTTTGCCGCTGCGGCCGTGCTGGCTGCCGTGGGGCTCATTCTCAACTGTATCGTCCCGCTTACCGCCGGAAAGGAGGCCCCACATGGAAAGTAAAGTCACTACACGGGAGAAGATCATCTCCTGCTTCAAGGATGGCCAGACCATCGCCATCGGCGGCCAGACCGGCCACTGGATGCCGGAGCGGCTCATCGACTGCATTCTGGAGAGCGGCGCCCGGCATCTGACCGTCTATTCCATCGATACCAGCGACCCCGGTGTGGGCATTGGCCGCCTGATCCGGGCGAAGGTCATCGACCGCATCATCACCACCCATGTGGGTACCAACCCGGATACCAACGCACAGATCCAGGCTGGTACCCTTCAGGCGGAGTTCAGCCCCATCGGCAGCTGGATCGAGCGCATCCGCTGCGGCGGTATGGGACTGGGCGGCGTTCTCACCAAAACGGGACTTGGTACCGTGGTGGAGGAGGGCAAGCAGCTCATCACCGCCAACGGACAGCAGTACCTGCTGGAGACCGCCCTCCGGGCGGATATCGCCATCACACGGGCCCGCCGTGCCGACCCCATCGGCAATCTGGCCTACCGGGGCAGCACTGGCCGGGCCTCCCACCCCATCGTGGCCACCTGTGGGGACCTGTCCATTGTGGAGTGCGACCACTTCTGCGATCTGGGAGAGATCACACCTGACGAGGTGGAGGTTCCCGGTATGTTCGTGGATATGATCCTGGTGTAAGGAGGCACGACTATGGATAACAGACATTTTATCGCCCGTCGTGCGGCCCGGTATTTCCACAGCGGCGACGTGGTCAATCTGGGCATCGGCATCCCCAGTCTCTGCGGCAACTACGCCGAGAGCGGCGTCCTGTTCCAGACGGAGAACGGCTTCATCGGCGTAGGAGCCACGGCGCAGGGCATCGAGATCAGCGACCGGCTCTTTAACGCCGGCGGCATTCCCTATCTCCCGGCGCTGGGGGGCTGCGCCTTTGACGTGGCCAAGTCCTTCGGCATCATCCGCTCCGGCCGCATGGCTGCCACGGTGCTGGGAGCGCTTCAGGTCTCCCAGCACGGAGATCTGGCCAACTGGGCCACCCCCGACCGTGCCTTCGGCATGGGCGGGGCCATGGATCTGGTCAACGGGGCCAAGCAGGTCATCGTGGCCATGGAGCTGTGCGCCAAGGACGGCTCCCCCAAGCTCGTCAAGGAATGTACCCTGCCCTATACCGGGCGGCGGTGCGTGGATCATATCGTCACCGAGCGGTGCGTCATCGATGTGACGCCGGAGGGTCTGGTGCTCTCCGAGCTGCGCCGGGGCCACTCCGTGGCGGAGATCTGCTCCGCCGTGGAGCCGCCGCTCATTGTCTCTCCGGAGCTGAAAGAAATGGAGGAAGATTGCTAATGGGACAGTTTGACCATGTGGTGGTAGTGGGCTACGGCCGCTCCGCCGTTGCAAAATCAGGAAAAAAGGGCGCCCTGCGGAATATGCATCCGGTGACCATGGGCGGCCTCACCCTTAAGGGCGTGCTGGAGAAGGTTCCCCAGCTGCCCGTCGATCAGATCGACGACCTCATCGTTGGCTGCGCCATCCCGGAGCGCAAGCAGGGCTTCAACATGGCCCGGCTGGTGGCCGCCCGTGCGGGCCTGCCGGATAGCGTCTGCGGCATGACCATCAACCGCTTCTGCTCCTCCGGCCTACAGGCCATTGCGCTGGCAGCGGGCCAGATCGCCTGCGGCGTGGCGGATGTAATGGTGGCCGGCGGCGTGGAGTCCATGACCGCCTGCCCGGTGAATCTGGATATCAGCGATACCTTCGATCCCGACCTGCTGCGCCAGCGGGAGGAGGAGTATATGCCCATGGGCCTGACGGCGGAGAATGTAGCCGCCCGCTACGGCATCACCCGTCAGGAGATGGACGAGCTGGCTCTCCAAAGCCACCGCCGTGCGGCGGCGGCACAGGACGCCGGTAAGTTCGACGATGAGATCATCCCCCTGCCCGGCGTGGATGTGGACGGCAACCCCATTGTCTTTGACAAGGATCAGGGGATCCGCCGCAGCACCACGCTGGAGGCGCTGTCAGGGCTGAAGCCCTGCTTCAAGGAGGGCGGCCTTGTGACCGCCGCCACCTCCTCCCAGACCAGCGATGCCGCCGCCTTTGTGGTGCTGATGCGGGACAGCAAGGCCAAGGAGTTGGGTATCCGGCCCGTTGCAGAGCTGCTGAGCTTCGCCGTGGCCGGCTGCGAGCCGGATTACATGGGCCTCGGCCCCATCTACGCCGCCCCCAAGGCGCTGGAAAAGGCGGGCCTCACCGTGGCCGATATGGACGTGGTGGAGCTGAACGAAGCCTTTGCGGCGCAGGCTATTCCCTGCATGAGAACGCTGGGGCTGGATCCCGCCAAGACCAATCCCAACGGCGGCGCTATGGCGCTGGGCCATCCTCAGGGCGCTACCGGCGCGTTCCTGACCATCAAGGCCCTGAATGAGCTACGCCGCACCGGCGGGAAATATGCCATGGTCACCATGTGCATCGGCGGCGGCATGGGCGCTGCCGGCATTTACAAGCTTATCTGACTCCGGCAAAACCTCCTCAAACTTCAGCCGAAAGTCATGCATTCCTGATAGATATCTCCGGTCTGCTTTGTGTTTCCTTTCCTGCCAAAGCCCCTCTCCGCCGGAAGGATATCAAAAGCAGCGGGCTGCCGGATATACCGGCGGCCCGCTGCTTTTTACCCTATATCCCGTGGCCGGGACATGACGGCGTACCCTCGCCGCCACGCAGAAAGCCCCAGCTCCGGCGCAGTGCAGCACCGGAGCTGGGGCTTTTGCTCTGATATGTGCTTTATTGGGCGCTG
>ERZ835541.2686-NODE-2686-length-13824-cov-5.780739_pt1 | contig 13824 bp, 10 predicted proteins | sample MGYA00519945_ERZ835541 | MGnify/ENA primary metagenome ERZ835541 (study PRJEB31850, sample SAMEA3708780) | human gut metagenome | biome: human gut; feature: human-associated habitat; material: faeces | place: China | collected 2014 ...
GCATACGTCCACTGGAAACATTGGGCAGTGTGCCATTGCCGGGCAGAGCGATACCAACCGCTTCACACAGACAGTTCATGCTGTTTGCGGTATACATTCCTGCACAGGAGCCACAGCCGGGACAGGTATTGGTTTCATATTCAAACAGCTTTGCATCATCAATCATATTTGCTTTTCTTGCGCCGACTGCCTCGAACATCTTGGACAGGCTGACCTCCTCATTATCCACCAAACCGGGCATCATTGCACCGCCGGAGCAAACCACAGCAGGGATATTCATACGCACTGCCGCCATTACCATACCGGGAACGATTTTATCGCAGTTGGGTACGAGAACCAGACCATCCAGCGCATGCGCCATTGTCATTGTTTCCACGCTGTCCGCAATCAGCTCACGGCTTGCAAGGCTATATTTCATGCCGGCATGCCCCATTGCGATACCATCGCAAACGCCGATGGCAGGAATCATGATGGGTGTGCCGCCCGCCATGCGTACGCCCGCCTTGACGGCTTCTGTAATCTTATCCAAATTGAAATGTCCGGGAACAATTTCGCTGTGTGCGGAAACTACGCCAATCAAAGGTCTGTCCAATTCTTCCTTCGTATATCCCATTGCATAAAACAGGCTTCTTGCAGGTGCTCTCTCTACGCCCTGTGTTACCTGCGCACTTCTCAGTTGTCTCATAAAAGCTCCTCCTTTTTCCTCCTCTTGCAAGAAAGGCGAGCCTCTATGCTTAGAGACTCGCCGTATCTGTCAAATCTTATTTTTTCAGCCAGCTCATCATTTCTCTCAGTTCCTTGCCTACATGGCACAGCTGATGATCTGCCGCTTTTTTGCGGGATGTCAGGAATTTTGCTTTGCCGCCTGCGTTCATTTCCTGAACGAATGTGCTTGCAAATGTACCATCCTGAATTTCAGCCAGTACCTGCTTCATGCCTTCTCTGGATTCTTTTGTGATGATACGTTTACCTGTTACATAGTCGCCGTATTCTGCTGTATTGGAGATGGAATATCTCATCTTATCGAAGCCGCCTTCGTAGATCAGGTCTACAATCAGCTTCATTTCATGGATACATTCAAAGTATGCCATTTCGGGTTCATAGCCTGCTGCTACCAGTGTTTCAAAGCCTGCTGTCATCAGCTCACAAACACCGCCGCACAGAACTGCCTGTTCCCCAAACAGGTCTGTTTCTGTTTCTTCCTTGAAGGTTGTTTCCAGAATACCTGCTCTGCCTGCACCGATTGCTGCTGCATAAGCCAGTGCAAATTCTTTTGCCTTGCCGGATTTATCCTGTTCTACTGCAATCAGGCAGGGAACGCCGCTGCCCTGTGTATACAGGCTTCTTACAATATGACCGGGGCCCTTAGGTGCTACCATGGATACATCCAGATAATCTGCGGGCTGAATCTGGCTGTAATGGATGTTGAAGCCATGCGCGAACATCAGTGTGTCGCCTTCCTTCATGTGCTTTGCAATCTGGTTTTTATAAATTGCAGGAGCCAGCTCATCGGGAACCAGCATCATGACCACATCGCCGGCCTTGGCAGCCTCTTCCACTTCCATGACCTTGAAGTTGTCGTGGGTGGCAGCGAACTCGGAAGCCTTTGCCCAGTGAGCAGAACCCTTGCGCAGGCCGACGACGACATTGACGCCGCTCTCAGCGAGGTTCTCGGAATGTGCGTGGCCCTGGCTGCCGAAGCCGATGACAGCGACGGTCTTGCCGTCCAGCACGCCGAGGTTGCAGTCGGAATCGTAGTATTTCTTGATAGCCATAGTAGTTGTTCTCCTTTTTATTCTTCTGTTGTGGCTAATAATAAACGATCTTTATTTTTTCGCTCACCGGGGAGCGGAAAAAACATTCAGGTGCGTTCCGGGCAATGGGTGCCCGGCAGAGGGAGCTGGGCCGCGCGCACTTCCTGCGGCGGCTTCTGCATATGCTGATGCATTCCGCCGCGTTCCAGCGCCGTGACGCCGGTGCGGCACTGTTCCAGGATCTCGTAGTCCTCGAACATCTTCAGGAAGGCGTCGATCTTGTCCGGCTTGCCGATCAGTTCAAACACCATGCTGTCCGGCGACAGGTCAATGATCTTGGCCTTGTAAATGTTAGCGATCTCCCGCAGCTCGGCGCGGTTGTGCACGTCGGACGCCACCTTGAGCAGCAGCAGTTCCCGCTGGAGGGTCTTGTCCTTGTCCAGCACGAACACCTGCCGGGTCACTTCCAGACGCTCAGTCTGGAGGATGAGCTGCTTCAGGGCCCGGTCGTCACTGGTGATGGTCAGGGTGATGCGGCTGACGGCCGGGTCGTTGGTGGCCGAAACGGTCAGGGTGTCGATGTTGAAGCCGCGGCGGCAGAACAGGTTGGACACCCGGGCCAGAACGCCGCTCTGGTTGTCCACCAGCAGGCTGATGACCCTGCGCTGACTGGATTCCATATTGCTGTGTCCTCCTTATTCCATGATGATATCGTTGATGTCACCGCCGCCGGGGATCATGGGCAGGACCTTTTCGTCCTTGTCGATGATGCACTCGATCCAGGTGGGGCCTTTGCGCTGGAGCGCCTCGGCAAATGCCTGCTGGAACTCCGGCAGGTTGGTGCAGCGGTAGCCCTTCAGGCCAAAGCCCTCGGCCAGCTTGACGAAGTCGGTGTGACGGTGGGGATCGGTCTGGCTGTAGCGCTTGCCGTAGAAGGTGGTCTGCCACTGGCGCACCATACCCAGCACGGAATTGTTGAAGATGACCGTGATGATGGGCAGCTCGTAGCTGACGGCGGTGCAGGCCTCGTTCAGGTTCATATGGAAGGAACCGTCACCGGTGAACATGACCACACGCTGGTCCCGGCCAAGGGCCATCTGGGCACCGATTGCGGCACCGTAGCCAAAGCCCATGGTGCCCAGGCCGCCGCTGGTGATGAAACCGCGGCTCTTGGCGTGGCGCAGGTACTGGGCCGCCCACATCTGGTGCTGGCCCACATCGGTGACGTATACGGCCTCCGGGCCGCACTGGTTGCACACCTCACCGATGACCTGATGGGGCATCAGGCGGGTGGGGTCGGACACCGGGTGGTAATCCTGTGCCTGCCACTCGTGGATCATCTTCATCCAGTCGGGGTGCTTTGCCTCTTTGATCTGCGGCAGCATGGCCTGCAGCACATAGGCGGCATCGCCCACGATGGACAGGTCCACTTCCACATTCTTGCCCAGCTCGCTGGGGTCGATGTCGATCTGGATGATGGTGGCATTCTTGGCAAAGGTCTTGGGTTTCAGCGCCACACGGTCCGAGAAGCGGGTACCCACCGCGATCAGCACGTCACAGTCGGCCACGGCCCGGTTGGAGGTGTAACAGCCGTGCATGCCCAGCATGCCGATGTTCATGGGGTCGCCGTAAGGCACCACACCGGCCGCCATCAGGGTGTAGGTGGCCGGAATCTCGGCCTTGTGCAGCAGATCCCGCAGCGGCTGGCAGGAGGCCGCGCTGCGCACGCCGCCGCCAAAGTACACCAGCGGGCGCTGTGCCGCGTTGATCAGGTCGGCTGCCCAGCGCACCTGTTCCGCATCAAAGGTGGTCACCGTGCGGATGGGCTCCGGCTGCTTGGCTTCAAATTCGCACACGGCAGCGGTCACATCCTTGGGGATGTCCACCAGCACCGGGCCCTTGCGGCCGCTCTGTGCAATGCGGAAGGCTGCGCGCATGGTGTCGGCCAGATCCTCGACCCGGCGCACCGTGAAGTTGTGCTTGGTGATGGGCATGGTAATGCCCTCAATGTAGGCTTCCTGAAAGCAGTCCTTGCCGATGCCCGGGGTGGCTACGTTGCCGGTAAAGGCCACCAGAGGCACCGAGTCCATATAAGCGGTGGCGATGCCGGTGACCAGGTTGGTGGCACCCGGGCCGCTGGTGGCCAGCACCACGCCGGTGCGGCCGGTGGCCCGGGCGTAGCCGTCTGCTGCATGGGAGGCTCCCTGCTCGTGAGCGGTGAGCACATGGGTGATGCGGTGGGCATTCTTATACAGCTCATCGTAAAGATTCAGCACTGCACCGCCGGGATAACCAAAAATGGTATCCACGCCCTGCTCACAAAGAACCTCCACAAAAATCTGAGAACCGTTCAACTGCATGGTGAGTTACTCCTGTTTCCTAAACCTTTTTCATGTACGCTCTGCAGGGGGCGTGGGTAAAAGAAAAGGCCCTTGTCCCCTGTTCATTCCAAGAGACAAAGACCTTGTGATCATCAAGCTCTCTGCGGTACCACTCTCGTTGGTGCGCTGTGCACCCTCTCATGGGCTTCCAACAAAGCCCTGCCTCATAACGGCGGCTGCCGGCGCTGCTTACAAGGGTCTGACACCCGTTGGGCAGGCTGCTCCGGGAGGATTTCTCCCACGAAACACTGACTGCCTTGCACCAAACGGCAGCTCTCTGAACAGGGGGAATCGTGTGGTACTTTTTCCCATCCACGCATTTGTTGATGTAAATTATACTATAAACCGGGCTGATGTCAATCGACAATTTGTAACTTGAATCGTTCCAAACATGAAGGGAATTAAACACTCTTGCGTGAAATGAAAAACCGCTGTATACTCTTTTTATCTGTGCGCGCCGCGCGCGTTGTCTGAAAGAGGATGTACCAAAAAAAGATTCAGGATCGAGGAAACCGGACTATGAAACTGCATGAATGGAACGCCCGCCTGCACGGGCTTGTGATCTTTCGTTCCCTGCTGAGCGACCCCGTGGCGGCCAGATTTGCCGCTCTCATCGACTGCCTGACGGCCGGAAACAACAGCGTTGGCAGCGTGTGCAACGCCGTGGCACAGTTTGAAAGCGTGCTGTTCGAGCGCACCACCAACTGGGGCACCTACCTGAGCATCACCGTGCTGGAGACCGAGACCGTGTGCGTGCGGCAGGCCGCTGCCGGTACCCTGCCCCCTGTTCTACAGACTGCACTGGACAACGAGCTGGCCTTCCTGCAGCAGCTGTGCAGCCTGACGCTGGATGCCCTGCTGGACGCGGCAGAGGTCCCGGCCGAAGAGCTGGCCTTCCTGCCCCGGTGGGAGACGGCCGACCTTGACCTGCCCGCCGCCTATGCCCAGCGCATGAGCGAGGTGGGCAAGAAGGGCTACGGCATGTTTGCCAAGCACCATGTATTTACAGTAGAAAACGGCAAGCTGGTGCCGGTGAAGTACCCCGACCCCCAGCGTCTTTCCGAGCTGCCGGGCTACGAAAAGGAGCGGGAAAAGGTGATCGCCAACACCCGTGCCCTGCTGGCCGGGATGCCCGCCAACAATGTGCTGCTGTACGGCGACGCCGGCACCGGCAAGTCCAGCTCGGTCAAGGCCATCGCCAACGAGTTTGCCCCGGAGGGCCTGCGGCTGGTGGAAGTGAAAAAGAACCAGCTGTACCAGATCCCGGACCTGATGGACAAGCTGGCTGCCAACCCCCTCAAGTTTATCCTGTTCATCGACGACCTGAGCTTTACCGCCAACGACGACAACTTTGCCGCCCTCAAGGCCATTCTGGAGGGCAGCGTGGGCGGCCGTGCCCGCAACATCGCGGTGTACGCCACCTCCAACCGCCGCCACCTCATCAAGGAGACCCTGACCGACCGCACCGGCGACGACATCCACGAAGCCGACACCCGGCAGGAGCTCATGAGCCTTTCGGCCCGGTTCGGCCTGACCGTGACCTTCCAGCGGCCGGAAAAAGCCCGGTTCGAGACCATCCTGGAGGAGCTGGCCCGGCAGCACCATATCCAGATGCCCATGGACCAGCTGCTGGTCAAGGCCGAGGCCTTTGCCATCCGCGCCGGCGGCCGCAGCCCCCGCGTGGCCAAGCAGTTCATCGAGCAGTGTGAGGCCGGTGTGCAGAAGTAACACTTCTGCCCGGCACGCAGCAAAGCACCCGCAGACGTTTTCCGCGTTTCCAGCGCCGGAAAACGCCCTTGCGGGTGCCTTTTTTCTGCCGCAGTTTCCCGCAAAAAAGTCGCATGAACGCCGCAATTAGTTTGTCGTTATTTTAACGACAAGCTCCCGTCAAAAGTTTCACAAAAGCGCCGTGAATTCGTGAAAATTTTGACTTTTCAAGAATCTTTGTCTATTTTTTATTTATCGGCAAAAAGGCTTGATTTCCGGCAAACAGCGGACTATAATATGGCCAAAATCAGCCCGGCGGGGCGCAGCTCCTCCGGGCACATTCTGGAGGATAACTATGGGCTTTTTAACGGGTAAGACCGCACTCATCACCGGTGCAGGGCGCGCAGTCCTGCAGGATGGCAGCTGCGGTTCCATTGGATACGGCATTGCTACGGCCTACGCAAAAGAGGGTGCAAACCTTGTGATCACCGGCCGCAATGTGAAAAAACTGGAAGAGGCCAAGCAGGAGCTGGAGAGCAAGTACGGCATCAAGGTGCTGCCGGTGCAGGCCGATGTGTGCGCCGGCGGCGACAACGAAGCCACCGTGCAGCGCGTGGTGAAGCAGGCCGTTGACGCCTTTGGCGGCATTCAGGTGCTGATCAACAACGCACAGGCCTCGGCTTCCGGCGTCTCGCTGGCCGAGCACACCACCGAGCAGTTCGACCTGGCCCTGTATTCGGGCCTGTACGCAGCCTTCTATTATATGAAGGCCTGCTACCCCTACCTGAAGGAGTCCCACGGCAGCGTGATCAACTTTGCCTCCGGTGCCGGCCTGTTCGGCAACTACGGCCAGTGCGCCTACGCTGCCGCCAAGGAGGGCATCCGCGGCCTGTCCCGCGTGGCCGCCACCGAGTGGGGCCCGGATGACATCAACGTCAACGTTGTCTGCCCGCTGGCCTGGACCGCCAAGCTGGAGCAGTTCCAGCAGGCTTACCCGGAGGCCTTCAAGGCCAACGTCAAAATGCCGCCCATGGGCCACTACGGCAACGCCGAACTGGAGATCGGCCGCGTGTGCGTCCAGCTGGCCATGCCGGACTTCAAGTTCATGTCCGGCGAGACCCTCACGCTGGAGGGCGGCATGGGTCAGCGCCCGTAACTTTGCGTTTTTCTTCCTTCTTCTCAATAGACAAAAGAGGCTGTGCCCACCGGCACAGCCTCTTTTGTCTATCTGTTGCTTTTGGGATCAGCCCCGCACCGCGATGCACTCGATCTCGAGCTTTGCACCCTTGGGGATGGCTGCCACCTGCACGCAGCTGCGGGCCGGGAACGGCTCTGCAAAGGCCTTGGCATACTCTGCGTTCACAGCCGTAAAGTCGTTGATGTCGGCCAGAAAGATCACGGTCTTGACCACATTGGCCATGGTCAGGCCGGCCTCGGCCAGAATAGCCTTGAGGTTTGCCAGGCTCTGTGCGGCCTGCTCTTCCACGGTATCGGCCATCTTGCCGGTGGCAGGGTCTACCGGGATCTGACCGGACACGAATACCATATTGCCCAGGTCCAGTGCCTGGCTGTAGGGGCCGATGGCGGCAGGTGCGTTGGGGGTAGATACGACTTTCATAGGATTCTCCTTTGTTTGTAGATTCATGATTTGAAACAGCCGTTGTTTCAAGCGGGATGACTTATATTATAGCAAATCTTCAATGATACTTCCAATAGGATCCGGTATACTCTTTTGCTGCGGTCAGTGCATCCGGATGCTCGAACAGCAACACATACTGCGCATAGCCTGCATCCGGCGCAGAACCGTCCGTGTAAAATTTATTTCTGTCCCGAACCGGAGGTCTGGCACGGGCAGTACGGTAAAGCGTTGCTCTGTTCGTGCCCGTGCCACCCAGATCACCGATCTCAAACGTCAGGCAGCCATCCACAACGGTCAGTTTTCCATTCAACGGCGAGCCGATCTCCGCAAGGCGGGTCACAAAAGAGTTCTGCACACGGTACAGCTTTCCGGAATAGTCGGACATCAAAACGTGCGCTCCGCCAAACTGCCCATAATATTTTGCGTCCGGTTTCTGCTGATACTCCCACATGAAATGCTCATACAGGCAATTTTCCCGGTATACATCACCGGGGCCCCCCAGTTGCTCCGTTTCCCCTTTGAGGCGCTGTTGTTCCTGTGCTTCCTCCCAGCCCAGAAGGGCACGTTCCAGATAAACCGTCTGTGTCCCCAGCACGGTTTCAAGCTGTTTCGGTTTTGTCTGATACAGTTCAGCCAGCTGTGGCAGAAACTTCTCCTGAAAGGTCTGGAGTTGCAAAGAACTGAACGGGTTCTGTTCCCGAATCGCAGTTAGAAGCCACTGCGTTTGAGTATCTGCACCGGTAAAGTCATGGTTTTTCAGCAAATACTGACAAAGCGTCTGTATGTTACCGACATCATCTGTAATGTCGATCCCGATGATTGAAATTTTTTCTGCAGCATCCCTGCCGCTGTTCCAGTCGGCAATCCATGAATACAGCTCATAGTCCTCTTTGGAGAGCGTGCACCGATCAAGCCAGTCCGAAAAGGAAAGTCTCCCCTGCACGGTTTCATTTTCAAGAAATGCCGTGGCATATCCACTTTCCTCTACAAGAACACGAACCCCCTTTTCTTTTACAAGGTATTGGAACAGTGCATTGCGGAACTGCTGATATTCTGTGCAACGATGTGTTTCTCCAAAGAGATAGACCTGCGCATTCTCATAGCGGAGCATTTTAGAAATACCCGCACCGGTGGAGAGGTCGATCTCCTGAGAGCTTCTCGGATAAAACGCAAAAATAAGTGCCAAAAGAACAGCCAGCAAAATCACGCCGGCGAGAACCCGTTTTTGCAAGCTGCATCCTCCCCGTGAAAAACACATCGTTCAAACTCTGCCAATACGTTTTATTTTTCTTTATAGTTTTTCCAATACCGGCCTGGCTGATCCTCACTGGCCGTGACCTGAGACGGATGCTCGAACAGCAACGCATACTGTGCGATTTTTTCATCCGGGGTGTCGGGAGCTTCGGCATAGAACTTTCCGCTTTCGGAACCAGGGTTCTTTGCAAGGGCGGTATTGTATAAGGTAAGGTGATTGGTATCAGCCTCCCCCAACTCCCCGATCTCACGAGTGATTGCACCGTCAATCACGGTCAGCCTGCCATCAAGAAAGCTGTTTTTTCCAGCCATCCGGGACACAAAGCTATTGTTGATCCGGGACGATCCTTCTTTTTGCACATAGTTTTCCATCTGAACGTGTGCTGCACCGAACGAACCAAAATACTTTGCGATCGGGTTTTCCTCATAGACCCTCCGGAGGTTTGCATACAGGGCATCCTCCCGATACGCCACGGCGGGGCCATCCAGCTGGAGATCCGGCTGATAGCCGTTCAGCTTGTAGCACTCCTGTCCCTGCTGCCAACCCTGAAGCACGCGTTCCAGATGGATTGCCTGATCTCCCAGCGCCAGTTCAAGCTGTTCCGGGTTTGTCTGGTACAGTTCGATCAGCTGCGGCAACAAACTGTTCTCAAAGCGCTGCTGAAACTGGCATTTCTGGGTGCTGATCAAAAGCATCTGCGTCTTTGTATCTGCCGCAGAAAAATCACAGTCTCTCAGCAAATACCGGCAGAAGGCATAGACCATCCCAATCGAATCGGTGATATCGATACCGACAATGGATATCTTATCCCTATCCGGTCTGTTCTGATTGAATTCTGACATCCACCGGAACAACTCATAGTCCTCTTTGGATACGACAAACTGATCGTATCCGTATTCGTCGGCAAAGGACAACCGGTTCTGTACCGTTTCGTTTTCGAGAAAGCCGCTTGCATAGCCGTGCTCCATCAAAAGAACACGCACGCCCTTTTTCTCTACAAGGTACTTGAACAGTGCATTGCGGAACTGCTGATATTCCACCTTGCGATGGACCTCGCCAAGCATATAGACCTGAGCATTCTCATAGCGGAGCATTTTAGAAATGCCCGCACCGGTGGAGAGGTCGATCTCCTGAGAGCTTCTCGGATAAAGTTCAAAGACAAGGGCACAAAGGATGACGAGCGACAATGCAAAAGCGAGAAATTTCCTGCGCAAAATAACCCCTCCCGTAAAAAGAGAATCCACAAAACGTCGTGTCATTATTTTTACGCAGGGGGATCGGATTGTCCACATTCCGGGAATGAACACGGGTTTTCTTGTCATGAAACCGGCAATTGCAGCTTTCACGCCACAGACTGCAAGTTCAGCGCAGCCCTATTATCAGCAGCCCTCTGCTGAAATTGCATTGACTTGAAGGGAGCACTGCGTTATTATGAGTAACAAAACCGGTCTGTGTTATCCGGAAGGAGGTTGCCGATTGAATTTACTGATTTGTGATGATGAGCCCGCTGTCGTGGAGCAGGTTTCTGCATTGCTCCGAGACCATTGCGAAAAAAGCGGCATCTCTGCGCACTTTTATCCTTTCAGCGATCCCGGCGCGATCAAAGACCTTTCTTCCTATGATCTTGCATTCCTGGACATCGACATGGGCGATTCCAGCGGCATTGACCTCGCACGGACTCTTCGCAGGGAAAACCCCGGAGTCGTGATCATCTTTCTCACAAACTTTATCCAATACGCTCCGGAAGGGTTTGAGGTACAGGCATTCCGGTATCTTTTGAAACGTGATATGACCGAAAAGCTGATTCCTTATTTTGAAGCCGCAAGCAAAGAAGTCGTTCAACGAAAGAGGATCCTCACCATTTCGGTCCATTCCGAACCGATCGACATTCCTGTAAATCACATTCTCTATCTGGAGGCCAATCTGCGGGTCATCATCGTGCACCTGATCCATGACGAGCGAACGGAGTATCATTTCTACAGCAATCTGTCGGATCTGTCAAAAAAGTTGGAGGACCTCGGTTTCCTGCGCGTTCAACGCTCATTTTTGGTAAACATGGAGTACATCGTGCAGCTGCAATACGAAAAGGTGAGCCTGATCGGCGGGATCGTTTTGCCTTCAAGCGCTAAGAACCACAAGGAACTGAAGCAGCACTATCTGCTGTGGCGGGGGAAAAACCGATGGGCGATTTCTTGAGTTTTCTTTATACCGTGGTCGATTCCCTTTCGCTGATCCTCTTTTTGGATGCATTTGCTGAACGACGCTGGAGTGACCGGAAATTCACCATCGGTGTCGTCAGCTTCATCATGCTAAACTTCTGGATTCTGAAAGTTCCGCTGATCTTCTTTCACCGCAATCAGGCCATAAAAATCGGGATGATCCTTTTATCCTATACCTTCAGCACACGGGTGTTGTACACCAAAATTTCCAGTAAACTGCTTTTGCTTCTTGTCGGTGTAGAGTATCTGATCACTTATTCCCTGTCTTTCGGGCTGGGCATGCTGGGTGCTTTTGTCTGTGGGATGGACGGTGAATCGTTCCGGTCGAGTTTTCCGCTCATGATCGTCTACGGGGTCATCAACTATTCCACAGAATTGTTTCTGGCCTATCTATTCCGAAAGCTCATGAAGCAGAAAAATCTTCCGCGCGCGCGAAATCGTCTGAAGGAGCCACAATTGAGCCTTTACTTTTTATTCCCGTGCACATCCTTTTTCATGCTGGGGATCCTGCTGTATATCACAACAGGGAAACCGGTAGGCGAAGGTGTAATTGCCTTTACATGTGGCTTGATCCTTGCGGCGAATGCTGCTCTCCTGTACCTCTTGGATCGGATGGAACGAGCCATCGAAACCAAGGAAAATCTTTTGGCGCTGGGGCAGCAGCTCCAGCTCCAGGCCAAAAGCATGGAAGCAGCAAGCAGACTTTATGCAGAACAGCGTCACAAGGTCCACGATTTCAGAGCACACCTCAACACAGTTCAAAGCCTTTTGCTGAACCAGGAATACAAAGCTGCCGAACAGTATTTAAGTTCCCTGACAAAGATGCAGACCGACCGGCTGTTTCTGGTCAACTCGCACCACGCGATCCTCGACGCGCTGTTCAATACCAAAGCGACCGAAGCAATCAAAAAAGGGATCAGCATCGACTTTGAGGTGAACGATCTTTCCGCATTGCCATTGGATGTATCGGATATGGTCGTGCTCTTTGCCAATCTGCTGGACAATGCAACGGAAGCCTGTGAAAAACTCGAGAGCGAAAAGACGATTCATGTTTCCGCCGTACTGAGACAGAGCTTCTTTTTTTCCGTCCGGAACACATCCGCTCCGGTAAAGATCCATGACGGGAACATCCGAACGACAAAATCCAATCCCGCTCTCCACGGTTTTGGTCTCTCCAACATCAAACTCATTCTGAACAAATACGCAGCAGACTTTATTATGGACTATGCCGATGGATGGTTTCAGTTTACCGGGGAAATCGAGCTGTAACCGTTCAAACTTCCCATGAAAAAATGGCCCGCGTTTTCATGCAGGCCATTTTTTATCGGATCATACGCGCTCACTCACGAGCTGGAAGCCCTCTTTGGTCAGTTCGGCACGGATCTGTTCGATCTGGGCCGCGTCGCGGGTCTCCAGCGTCAGCTTGAGGAAGCAGCTGGAAATGGGCATGTTGGGGTCGGAACCGTCGTGCAGCACCGACACCACGTTGCTGCCGCAGCGGGAGACGATCTCGGCCACACGCTGGAGCTGGCCAGGCTTGTCCTCCAGAGCAATGGTCAGGTTGGCCTTGCGGCCGCTCATGACCAGGCCGCGGGTGATCACGCGGCTGAGGATGTTCACGTCGATGTTGCCGCCGGAGATGACACACACCACCTTCTTGCCCTCGATGGGCAGCTTGTGGAACAGGGCCGCAGCCACGGGCACCGCACCGGCACCCTCGGCCACCAGCTTCTGGTTCTCCATCAGGGAGAGGATGGCGGCGGCGGTCTCGTCCTCGCTCACCGTCACGACGTCGTCCACATACTGCTCGCAGAGCTGGTAGGTCAGCTCGCCGGGAGTCTTGACCTGAATGCCATCGGCAAAGGTGGAAACAGCCTTCAGGGTCTGGTACTTGTGCTCGTGCAGGCTGCGGTACATGCTGGGGGCACCCTCGGCCTGTACGCCGTACACCTTCACTTCCGGGCGCAGGCTCTTGATGGCAAAGGCCACGCCGGAGATCAGGCCGCCGCCGCCCACCGGCACGATGACCGCATCCAGATCCGGCAGCTGATCCAAAATCTCCAGACCGATGGTGCCCTGGCCTGCAATGACCTGCTCGTCATCATAGGGGTGGATGAAGGTCATGCCGGTCTCTTCCTGCAGCTCCACGGCCTTGTCGTGGGCGTCATCGTAGGTGCCGGGCACAAGGCAGACCTCTGCACCCAAGTTCTTGGTGTTTTCCACCTTCATGATGGGGGCACCGTCCGGCATGCAGACGATGCTCTTGATGCCGCGGCGGGTGGCGGCCAGCGCCACACCCTGCGCATGGTTGCCGGCCGAGCAGGCAATGACGCCCTTGGCGCTTTCTTCGGGCGAAAGCTGGCTGATCTTATAGTAAGCACCGCGCACCTTGAAGCTGCCGGTGGCCTGCAGGTTCTCGGTTTTCAGGTAGAGCTGGCAGTCCTTGGACAGCTTGGGGGCCTCGATGAGGTCGGTCTTGCGGGCAACGTCCTTGAGCACAAAGGCGGCGTGGTAGATTTTATCCAGAGTCAACATGACGATTCCTTCCCTTTTTCGTTTCCGTGATGGCATCCAGTATATGTTACCAAAATTGTTTTGTCAAATGAATTTCGTTCACGATAGAAGCACATAAAAAGAGAACTGCCGCAGACGTTTCGTCCACAGCAGTTCTCTGCCTTGTTTTTTATGCGGTTATGTTGTTGGCATCAACGACCGCGTCCGCCGCCGCCGCCATGGCTGGAGCCGCCGCCCATGCCGCCAAAACCGCCGCCGCCGAAGCTGCCGCCGCCGAAGGAACCACCACCGAAGCCGCCGCTGCGGGGCGGAGCGCTGCGGGGCGGGGTACGGCGCGGCGGCGGAGAGCTGCGCG
>ERZ835541.2692-NODE-2692-length-13812-cov-9.736352_pt1 | contig 13812 bp, 8 predicted proteins | sample MGYA00519945_ERZ835541 | MGnify/ENA primary metagenome ERZ835541 (study PRJEB31850, sample SAMEA3708780) | human gut metagenome | biome: human gut; feature: human-associated habitat; material: faeces | place: China | collected 2014 ...
GCTTTCTTTTGATTTTTATGCGTTTACATCTCTTTATTTATGAATAAAAATCGTACTTTTGCAGTCAAGAGCTGTGGTTGCTTATGGATGCTTATTTTCGGATTTGCGATATAATTGCAACACGTGTACGCAAGTTGCTCATACAGAGATACTGTTGATTTTGAGGAAGTGAAGTAATTGCATTAGGTGTTAGTTAATAGATGTGAGCTCCCTCCACCAACTTTTGAAAGTTGGTGGAGGGAGTTCTTTTGTTTGTATATTTTTATTTGAGTAGAGAGGCCGGATATTTCAAGCCTTATTTACCCTTTTCTAAGATAAGTTTTAATGAGGGATTCGAGTTTCTTCCGGGGTTTATTCGGGGTGTACGAAGCATCGCTTGCATGTTTGGTATAGGGCATGCAATAACAAATATATGGGACTGATAATCGCGACAAGAACCCATAATACTGCATTTAGGAACAATAATAAGAAGGCGTAAAAGCGTTGCATCTTTGTGAAGTTGGAAAATATAATACTGGATTATGCTTGCAAAAGTATGGCTTTTTTCGTACCTTTCGAAATATAACCATATAAAATATTGAAAAGATGAAGAATGTGAATAAAATAATAAAGGACGTGGTTTTCGGGCTTGCCGTTACGGCGGTCGGGTTGTGGGTTCCGCATACTGCTGATGCATGTACGGGAATTACGTTGAAGTCGCAGGACGGCGCCACTGTCTTGGCTCGTACCATAGAGTGGGGCGGCAGTTATCTGAACAGCCGTTATGTGGTTGTGCCTCGGAGGTATGTGCAACAATCGTATGTGCCGGGCGGACAAAAAAACGGATTGGAATTTACGGCGGCATACGGTTATGTAGGAATAGCCGTGGAGTTGGAGGATTTTGTGGCCGACGGGCTGAACGAGGCCGGACTGGCTGCCGGTTTGTTTTACTTCCCTCACTACGGTAGTTATGAAGCGTACGATGAGGGACAACGTGAGAGTGTTTTGTCCGATTTGCAACTGGTACCTTGGATGTTGTCTCAGTTCAAGACGGTGGATGAGGTAAAAGAGGCACTCGGAACGGTGCATGTGGTGTCGTCCGACCCGCGTGCCTCTACGGCTCATTGGCGCATTGCGGACGCTTCGGGACGACAGGTCGTGTTGGAGATTGTGGACGGCATTCCTCATTTTTATGAAAATGAATTAGGCGTGCTCACTAACTCTCCGGGCTTTGAATGGCAGATGACGAACCTGAACAATTATGTAAACCTGTATGCAGGAGGGGCGGAAGCCAAGCCGTTCGGCAAGGTGAAGCTCGCCGCTTTTGGCGCGGGCAGCGGCTTTTTAGGGATTCCCGGCGACGTGACGCCTCCGTCCCGTTTTGTGCGTGCCGCTTTCTATCAGACTTCTTCTCCCGTGCAGGCTACGGCGCGAAAGACGGTACTGCAAGCTTTCCAGATATTGAACAATTTCGATATTCCCGTGGGGATTGAATTTGCAGATGCCAAGGTGCCGGCGGATATTCCGAGCGCTACGCAGTGGACTTCCGTCACGGACATGAAGGATTTGGTGTTTTATTACCGTACCATGTACAACAGCGAAATCCGGAGCATCGATTTGAAGGCCATAGACTTTGCCCGTGTGAAGTACCGTTCTGTAGCGATAGACGATGTGAAAGAACAACCGATTGTCCCGATTATATTGAATTAGTGGCGGAAAAGTTGTACTTTTGCAGGGAAATAAAGATGACGACGAATGAAAATAGGAATTATTGCAGCGATGGCTTCCGAACGCGAACAGTTGACCCGGTTGGTCGCGGAGATGCGTAAGGAGCGACATGGACTTTTTGAATATACCATAGGACAGTTGGGCGGGAACACCTTATATATCATGGAGTGCGGCATTGGGAAAGTGAATGCAGCCGTCGGTGCGTCCGAGCTGATGGCCCGCATGCAGCCGGATGTGGTGGTGAGTACGGGAGTGGCCGGAGGCATCGACGCAAAAGCCGGTGTGATGGAAGTCGTGGCGGCTTCGGAGGTGGTCTATCATGACGTATGGTGCGGCATGGGGAATGTCTACGGGCAGATTCAGGGATTGCCTCCCCGGTTCACGTGCGACGAAAGATTGGTTCGCAAGGCCGTTTCGTTGCCGTCATCGGTTCCCGTGCATGCCGGGTTGATTTGTACTGGTGACAAGTTCATCACGGAGCGCGGCGAACTGGATGCCATAAAAGCCGAATTTCCTGAGGGGCTGGCCGTAGACATGGAATCGGCTGCCATAGCGCAGGTTTGCCACCTCTACCGCGTGCCTTTCATCAGTTTCCGGATTATCAGCGACACGCCGGGAGCCGATGCGCACTGGCTGCAGTACGAGAATTTTTGGGAAACGATGGCCGACCGTTCTTTCGGGGTAGTACGTACCTTCTTGGAGAGTTTGCCTTCTTCTTTGTCTTAATCCGAAAAAACATATAAATCCAATGAAGAAAATTCCAAGTTTTACGATTGACCACATCCACTTGTTGCGGGGCATTTACGTTTCCCGTAAAGATGAAGTGGGAGGTGAGACAGTGACCACGTTCGATGTCCGCATGAAAGAACCCAACCGTGAGCCGGCTTTGGGGCAAGGCGCGTTGCATACGATAGAACATCTGGCGGCCACGTTCCTGCGCAATCATCCGGTATGGTCCGATAAGATTGTATATTGGGGACCGATGGGGTGCCTGACGGGAAATTACCTGCTGATGAAGGGGGACTTGCAGTCGGAGGATATTGTGGAACTGATGAAAGAAACGTTCCGTTTCATTGCGGAATATGAAGGGGAAGTTCCCGGAGCAACCCCGCGTGACTGCGGCAATTATTTGTTGCAGGACTTGCCGATGGCCAAATGGGAGTCTGCCAAGTACCTCCATGAAGTGCTGGAACAGGTGACGGACGCCAATTTGCATTATCCGTCGCAGGAAGGTTGAACCGTGTGGAGGCAGAGACGGAAATCCGTTGCGTAGGAGTGGACGGTGGATATTTTTTCAGGAACTTGAAGGGGATGGCTTCGTGCGAAGCCATCCCCTTTTTTAGCGATCGTTTTTCCGGATACCGGAACAGGGTGTAAGGATTGCAGAACGCCTTTTTCCGTTCTGCTGAGAATGAAAAATCGTTTGGCTGAGAACGGAAAATCGTTTGCCTGAGATTGATTTTCCGTTTGGCGCAGAACGGAAAATCAAAATGAGGGGAACTGTAATTGATTCTAATACAATGCTTTATAAAATATTGGAGATGCCGTTTGCTTTTTCTCGAATGTCCGTAAATATGACGGGGACGCCGGTTTCATTTGCCCAACGGTTGTATCTTCCGTCTTAATGCCTTGGAGATTTCCAGGAACATGTATTGCCGTGGGAGCGTATGGATGCGTGCGCTGTCGGCCGAGTATTTACGATGGGCATACTCTTTGGATTTCTCGAAAGTGAGCCGTGACATTTCCTCCTGCGACTTGCCTTCGGAAGTGGAATCCAGTTTTTCTTCGGGGAAGAAATCATCCAGGTCTATGTCTCCGATCATCGTTGTCTCCAGAAAATTAGCCTGACTGTGATTGCGGTCGGTGTAATACCCTACGTACATGTGCCCCGGAATGCGCACCAATATCGGGTCAATGTTGATGGCGCGGAGCAGGGAGGCGAACAATACGCTGCCGTCCACGCAGTTGATTTGCGAAGAAGCCAGAGCGTCTTCCAACGTCCGTACACGTTGGGAATAGACTACGTTGCTCGATAGGCTGCTGTATGAAATCGAACTGTAACGGAACTTGCGCCGTTGCAGTACGTTCCAAAGGGCATAGACCTGCTTGTCCACGTAGTCTTTACGCTTGTTCTGATAGCCCATAAAGCGGTTGACGATACGTGTGTTCAAGGCTTCCCGCAGGATTTTGTCTATCAACGGACTGTCTTCGTTCACGTATGCGGCAAACAGGACTCCCGTATTGTGAAAGCGGTTCTTCTTGTCATTGTAGCCGATGAGGCATTCATTGATGCTGCGCACGGAGAAAGTACGTACGCGTTGGCTTGCCTCCCGGTCTTTGATTTGTACTTCTACCGACACGGTGATGGGTTCGGCCTGTGTGTTATTGCGTAAAGCGTCGTAGTTCCAAAGAATATCGGGATACACCGTGTAAGCCTTTCCTTCCTCGGGAAGGATGAATTCCGATACGGAACGTTTGAAAAATGGCGTTTCTGCCACCTCTACATGCAGGCGGGCGTCTTTTACGGGGCTTGTGATTTGTATTGAGATTCCCGATTTGGGATTCCCCAGCGCGCTTTTTTCCGTGGGGGCTACGATAAGGGTGTCCGTAGTGGCTGTGGAGAGAATCAGGGAAGGGAAGATGTTTCCCCCTAATTCGTCATTCAGTTCAAACGTGGTGGAGGGGAAGATTTTATCACGCAGGTGGAAGAATGCTACCGTAAGTCCTCCGGCCAGAATCAGGAGGGCCAGAATCCATATTATGCGTTGGGTTGCGCCGCGGCCTATTTTAATGACTACCATATCACGTTTGTTTTTTATCTTTTTGCGAATTTACGAAAAAAAGATAGAAGTTGTGTGGTTTTGCATCAAGAGAAATGCGGTTGCTCTCTTCCTAAGAGAGCGACAACGGTTGCAAATTTATTGAAAATCTATAGATTCGACAAATAAACATTAATAAAAGTTTGCCAAACCGTTACTTTTTGTTTGAAAAACACAAATAAAGCCTCCTTGGAAAGCACGTAGAAATGCCAATATGACAAAGGTTGTCGCTCTCTTAGGAAGGGAGAGATAAAAAAGAATGATTTGCCGAAATGCAAATTTTACCGGAATAGAATGAAGGTTACGGTTTTATTAACGTGTTTTTTAGTATAGTATTCATATAAAATAAAACGATTATGAGAAGAAGTTTACTAACTATTGCTGCTGCTTGTATGTGGTTTGCGGGTACGAACGTTATGGCTATGGGAGCTCCAGTGGAAGTGGCGGCTGCTGCCGAGGGAGATGATTGTTCAAATCCGATTGCTGTGAATCAAGGTATGTACACTCCTATAAAGGCTAATCATCCGACATGGTTTAAGATAAATCTGGTTTATCCCGGTTTGTATAGTGTGCGACAGTTCACGGCTACAGGTTCCTCGGCTACGGTCACTTCTGTGAAAGTGAAGAGCGGTGATTGTAATGCCGTGGAGAACGAAAGCAATCTTTTGATGCCGGACCAGGTTTATGCCAAATCCGGTGAGAACCTGTTTTGTGTGACTTGTTCGGGTGATACTCAGATTATGTTCCAGATGTCTTCCCCTGTAGCCAGTTGCCAGAACCATCCGGAACGTATGACCGTATTGTCCGAAAATACGGGAGTTACATATCCTAATGCCGTTTATGAGAACTATTGGCGTTTTATCGCTCCTGAGACGGCTACTTATTTGGTGACAAATAAGGCTCCGCAGGGAACGATTCTCCAAGTCGGGACGTTGGAAGAAGATGACAACGCCAAATTTGCCTGCAATTTTGAGGATGCCCAGATGGCCGAAGTGGGTGAAAATGGAGAGGGCAAGGTTTATGTGGAAATGAAAGAAGGCCAGACTTACGTGATCTCCAGCGAAACTTTTGCCAAAATGAGTACGGGTATGCCGAGTGTTCAAATCAGCAAGGATGCGACAGGCGTTCGTAGCGTTTCCGAGACTTATAGCGATATGAAGGTCAGCAAAGTGGCCGAAAGGGAATATCGTGTCAGCAGCTATTTGTTGGGCGAAGGTGCCGGTATATATGTGTACGATATGAGCGGACGTGCAATCAACAGCGTCAAGGCACGACCGGCTTCCGATGCTGCGATTGTAAACCTGTCTGGTGTTCCTGCCGGGACGTATATGTTCTTGGTTGTAGGCCGTAGCAAGTCTGCTTCGACTAAAGTTATTGTGGAATAAGTGAAAACGGTATTTTGATGGATAAAAGGGCGGTCCTAACCTTTTTGGGGTTAGGCCGTTCTCCTTTTTTTATATATGAACATTCCGAAGATTATATTAAGCGGCTTGCTGGTCTGCCTGTGCGTTTGTGGGTGGGCGCGTCCTGTATCTTTAAAACAGGCTTTAGCGCAAGCCGAAGCATTTTATGAATTAAAGACGGTTTCCGCGCCGAGAAATGTACGTTCTTTGTCCGCGAAACCTCGTTTTGAACTATCTTATGTGGCTTACCGTAAAGGTAAGGTTGTGGCCCGTAGGACGGTTTCTGCAGAAGAAGCCTGTTTCTATGTGGTGAATGTGAACGGGAATGAAGGCTTTGTCATTGTGTCGGGCGACGACCGCGCCCGTCCCATATTAGCCTATAGTCTGCATGGCGGATTTACTCCCGACGCCCTTCCTGCCAATAGTCAAAGTTGGCTGCAAGGTTATCAAGAAGAAATTTCCTTATTGAAAGATATGCCCGAGGACGGGGCGGAGAGTAAAGCTTCCGCATTTCGGAAAACGGATTATCCGACGGATGTCATACAGCCTATGTTGCAGACCCAATGGACTCAGGCGGATCCGTTCAATTTGTTCTGTCCGACGGAAAACGAATCCGGCGAGTCGGACGAAAGATGTGTCGTGGGATGTGTGGCCACAGCCATGGCACAGTTGATGTATTATCATCGTTGGCCTCAGCGTCCTTCGGGATATATAAAATATTATGACCGCAAACAGTCGGTTTACCGTGAGTTTGATTTTGATGAGTGTCCGGATTTCGATTGGGATAATATGCTTGCCTATTATCCTTATGCCTCGGGTACGGAAGCGCAGCGTCATGCCGTGGCCAATCTGAGCGTTTGTGCCGGATATGCCTGTAAGATGGCTTACTCAAGGAGTGAAAGTACGGCCTTCCTGAAGGATGCAGCCATTGGTTTACGGGACTTCTTGGGATACGATGCCAATATGCATCGTCATATCCGTGCGCTTACCCCTTATGACGAATGGGTGAAGATACTGGTCGACGAACTGCAAGCCGGTCGTCCCGTGCTTTATGAAGGATTCAATAATAAGGCCGGCCATGCTTTTCTTTGCGATGGTTACGACGGAGACGGGCTGTTTCATTTTAATTGGGGATGGGGTGGTTCCAGTGATGGATATTATGCCCTTTCGGCTATGAATCCGAGTACGCAGGGCATCGGAGGATCCAACGGGTCTTATGCTTTTAACCAAACTATGGTATGCCGTATCCAACCGCCGGTAAGTACCTCAACGCCGCAGCCGAACCGGCTTTATATCTCGTCGCTTTATGCCCGCCGGCCGGCTCCCAGCTACGAATACGTAAGTGAAGGCGTGGTCGAAGCAGGACGCGACGAAAGTATCGGAGTGGGATGTTATTTCAATGCGGAGACGGTGGCTGCGTTCGCCACGATGGTTTGTGCCGGCATTTATCGCGACGGGGTCGTGGTGCCCCTTACCGTTGAGCGCGAAATGGCTGTACCTTCCAACAATGACGCCCAATGGTTCACTGCTTTTTTGGACTTGTCTTCTTTGGACGAAGGTTCCTATGAAGTGGGACTGTATTATAAAGGTGATGACGGACTTTGGTCGCCCATGCAAGCCGAACAGGCAAATGCTTCTGCTTTTCGTCTTGTGATAGGAACCGAGACTGTGACGATGGAGAAAATTCATCCTGATTTTCGTATAGCCTTGGCTGAAGATTTCCAACCGGGTATTTTGTATACGACCGGCCTGAAGACTTGGCAGCTTCATATCACGAATCCGGGGGCTGTACGACTTGAAGGATGGGTCGGCATACGGATGCAGAGTGAAGAGGCTGGAGTGGATACTCTTTTTGCTTCGTTGGCTTATTGTGAGGCGGGAGAAGACGTGACGGTCAATGTATTGGCTAATTTAGATGGCATGGCGGCTGTCGATTATCAGTTGACTCCGTATTATTGCAGTGTGAACGGTATTTATGCCAAACCGACGGTGGCTAACAGTATATCTTTGGGTGAGAGCGTTACGGTGAAGGCTACGCGTAAACCTCTGGTCAGTGTAATGACTCCTTCCGACGGATTTAAGTTGAATCGGCGTGATGGGAGTGTGACAGTGGAAGTGTCTCAACCCTCTTCTAAGATACCGTTTGTAGGACGTATCTATGCCGAAATATTCCGCAAGACGGCTACGGGAGAGGAGACTACCGGTGTGAAAGTCTATTCCGGGCTCTTGGAATTAACCAAACCATCGGTAACGGATGTAACGTTTTGGGCCTCTGAAACGGTAGATTTGCCTTTAGGCGGCGGGTATAATATCGTGTTTTATTTTGATGACGGCTATGCTACGGCATTTTCGTCCGGTTCATTGACGGTCGTGGACGAAGGTTCTTCGGTAGAAGAGGTCGAATGGGCTTCAGAAGTCACTTATCGGCGCGCAGAAGCTCAGGTGACACTCTGTGTGCCCCAAGCCGGACAAGTTTCTATCATCAGCTTGTCGGGTATGGTGGTGCGTAACGCTTCTCTTGCGGCCGGAATCAAAACAGATATTTCCGTGAAAGACTTGCCTTCCGGACTGTATTTTGTTCGGATTGGAACGGGAGGCCATGTGCAAATAAAAGAAATCGTGATACCTTAACCCATACAATTATTAAGATGTGTAAGAACAGGTTTTTACCATTTTGCGGCCATGCCGCGTGCGTGTTGACTTTGTGGGTGGGACACCCGTATTGTTCCGTAGTGCAGGCTGCAACTCCGGAAATGGCGGGACAAGTTACCCAGACAAGTCGGTATAAAGTGACAGGAACGATTATTGATGACATGGGAGAGCCGCTTCCCGGTGCTTCGGTCCGGATAAAAGGGACCGATACGGGTGCCATATCCGGAATGGATGGCACGTTTGAAATCCCGGTCAATGGCATGGGGAAAGTTACTCTGGTCGTTTCTTATATAGGAATGGAGAGTATAGAACGCCAGGCTGTGCCGGGAAAGAAATTGAATATCCGTATGGCACAAGAAGAACGTATAATGAACGAGCTTATTGTGACCGGATTCCAGACGATTTCGCGCGAGCGTGCTACCGGTTCGGCCGTAATTATCAATAGCGAGGACTTAAACCAAGTGCAGGCGCCCGACCTTGTGGCGAAACTGGAAGGTATTGCTCCGGGCCTGAGTACCTATAACAATGAACTGAGCATTCGTGGAGTTTCGTCGTTTGCCGTGGGCACGACTCCGCTTCTCGTGGTTGACGGGCAACCGAGCAGTCTGACCTTGGAAGACTTGAATCCGGAGACGGTGGAAACCATAACGGTGTTGAAGGATGCTGCGGCAACGTCGCTATATGGTGTGCGTGCTTCCAACGGGGTCATTGTCGTGACGACCAAGCAGGCTGAAAACGACAAGCTCAATGTCAATGTGTCGTTAGGTTACTACCTCAAACCTTTGCCGTCGCTCGACTACATGCACTATGCTTCGACGAGCGACATCATTGATTTGGAGCGCGACAACTTGCTGTCCGACCCGGAATATATCAAGAGCCCTACAGCTTATTTCTCGACGATGACGGCCAAATCGAGTCCGGCGTATATGACACAAGTGGACATGCTTTACTACCGTATGGCCATGGGCGAAATTACACAGGAAGAGGTGAATGCGGGACTGGACCGTTTGCGTGGCAACGACTATCGCCGGGAGTACCGCAAAAAGCTGCAACACCTGAATCTGACGCAGGATTACAACGTGACGCTTTCGAAAGGCGGGGGGAAGAACGACCTTTTTTTCTCGGCGCGCTATCAGGAACTCGGACAGTACAACCGGTACGACGAAGCCCGTAACATTTCACTTTATCTGAAGAATACGTTGTCGGTAGCTTCCTGGATGAAACTTACGTTAGGGATGGATGCCCGTTTCAACCGAAGTGAGTTTTGTCAGGCTTCCGGAATGGGATATACCAGCGCCATGCCTTATGACCGTCTTTACGACGACGATGGCCAGCCGGTGAATCGTTATATTTATAATCAAGTGCTGGCTGAACAGTTGGCCACACAGGACGGATATTACGATATGGGGTTCAACGCAGCGGAAGAGTCCAAGCATAACATCAAGAAGACCGACCGCCAATATCTGAAACTGTTCTTGCATACGGATTTCAACATTACCAAGGATTTGGATTTGGAGCTGAAATTCCAGTATGAACGGAACCATGCCGAAACCAATGAGTATGACGAGGAAAATTCCTATATGATGCGTTCCATCCTCAACGAATTTGCATCGCGCAACGATGACGGTACGCTGACTTATCATATTCCACGCGGGGGACATTTGCTCACGGGTAATACGAATGCCAGTTACTATAACTTGCGGGGGCAGTTCAATTACAAAAAAGAATTTGCCGGAAAGCATGATGTTTCTGCTTTGTTGGGAGGAGAAATACGGCAGGACAAGAACCGTTCGGCAAGTAGCGAACGTTACGGCTATGATGACATGCGCCTGACATATTCTATGGTCGATTGGGCCACGCTGTCGAAAGACGGAGTGGAAGGAGGGCTCTATTCCGCTTTGCGGCGCAGAAGTGAGGTCTTGAACGTCTATGAAGAAATGCATCGCTATGTATCAGCTTATTTCAATGCCGGTTATACCTACGACACCCGTTATTCTCTGAACGGGAGCGTGCGTGTGGAACAGGCGGATCTTTTCGGTACGGACCCCAAATATCGTTATCGTCCCTTATGGTCGGTGGGGGCCAGTTGGAATGTGACGAATGAACGTTTTGTCAAAGATGCGGGAATGGATTGGTTGGACATGTTCAAACTGCGCCTAACTTATGGTATTACGGGAAATGTAGACCAGACCTCGTCTCCTTATCTGTTGGCTTACTACCTTACTTCCCTTTATACGAATTCACCCATTACTACGTTGCAGACTCCTCCCAATAGCTCGTTGCGTTGGGAAAAGACCTCTACGCTGAACTTCGGTATGGATTTCATGTTGCTCGGCAGATTGACGGGAAGTTTTGATGTATACCGGCGTTATAGTTCGGATTTGTTGGTCAATAAAAGCATAGACCCTTCGTTGGGATTCGATGGAAAGGCACGTGCCAATAACGGAGAGATGCAGAATAATGGTGTGGAACTCTCTCTTTCTTACGATTGGTTGAAGAAGCGTGATATGTCTTTCACCACATCTTTCTCGGCTGCTTACAATAAGAATGAAATCAAGAAAATTTCGGATGCTTTGTCAAAATCGAACGATGAACAGATAGATGATGAGGGAAATCCGCTGTCGACTAAACCTTATACCCGTTTTGAAGAGGGACAATCGACAAGCGCCATTTGGGCGGTACGTTCGTTGGGCATTGACCCTGCGTCGGGTGAAGAGATGTTCATAGACCGGAACGGGTACCGGACCTATGTGTGGAACGTGAATGACCAAGTGGTATGTGGAGAGGCAAATCCTAAATTCCAGGGTAATTTCGGTTTTAATGCGGAATGGCGGGGATTGGCAGTGAATTGTTCGTTTGCATATAAAGCCGGCGGAGAGTATTACAATCAGACGTTGGTGGATAGAGTGGAAAACGTGGATGTGCAGTGGAATGTGGACAGAAGGGTTTTTACGGGGACATGGAAAGAACCGGGTGACAGGACATTTTTCAAGCGTGTGGAAAGTACACCTACACAAACTTATCCGACCTCGCGTTTCGTGGAGAAGTCGAATGAGTTGTCGTTGTCATCGTTGAATGTTTCCTATGATTTTAAACGCTTGAATGTCAAAAGGTATGTAGAGCGACTGAAGATTGCCTTTTACATGACGGATGTCTTCCGTGTTTCAACTGTGAAGGCGGAGAGAGGATTGGAATATCCCTTTGCCCGAACTTGTTCGTTTAGTTTGCAGGCTACTTTTTAATGCTAAATAGAAAGATATTATGAAAAAATTTACAAAAATATTGTTGATAGGATGCTTGTTGGTGATGGTGTCATGTAACAATTGGCTGGACGTGGACCCGAAGTCGCAAGTGAAAGACAAAGATTTGTTCGCATCGGAAATGGGCTTCAAGGAAGCGTTGTCAGGGGTCTATTCGTTGATGACAAAAGAGGGGTTGTATGGGAAAGAATTGACTTTCGGATGGTTAGGTGTATTGGGACAAGAGTGGACGTCTGTTCCCTATAATTATGAGGATGACCAGAAGTATGATTTTGAGAATGCGGCATCGGAGGTACGGATTGATTCGGTATGGACTGGCTTGTATAATGCGATAGCAAATGCCAATAAGCTGCTGAAAGAGTTGGAAGGAAAAGAGAATTTGTTTAGCGGTGACAATTATTCTATCATTAAAGGTGAAGTATTGGCATTGCGGGCATACTTGCATTTCGATTTATTGCGCATTTTCGGAGCGAGTTGCGCAGTGGGAATGGAACGGATTGCGATTCCTTATGTGACGGAATATGCGCCGACGATTTTCCCTCAGGAAAAGGTCGGGGATTTTGTGGGTAAGGTATTGAAGGATTTGCAGGATGCGGCGAAATGTCTGGAGAATGACCCGATATTGACAGGACGCACTGTTTCAGAAATTGACGATAACGGCTATCTGATGAATCGTCAGGTGCATTTGAACTATTACGCCGTAAAAGGTTTGATGGCAAGGGTATATTTGTATAAAGGGGACTATGCGAATGCAGAAGTGTGTGCAAAGGAAGTGATTGGCAGCGGATGTTTCGAGTGGGTAAAACAGGAGAACTTGACAAATGAGAGTGTAGCTGACCTGACCTTTTCGACCGAGCATTTGTTTGCGTTGAACATTGTGACCTTGGGTAATATTGTCGATAAATACCTGGATGGAGGAAACAATAGTTTCGCCTTGGAGGAAAGCAGATTATCGGAATATTATGGTTCTTCTTACGACTATCGTTATCTTTATCTGTTTAAGACGGGTGTGGGTATGAGCAATACCTTGCGTTATCTGAAAAAATATGACCAGTTGGAATCTGTTTCTTGGGCACAGAGTTATCGTAACAAACTGCCTTTGATATGTTTGCCTGAAATGTATTACATCTTGGCGGAATGCCGTTACCATAGTTCCGGTGATGTGTTGGAACCGTTGAACGAGGTGTGTCGTCACCGTGGTGTGGCAGATTTGTCGGAAGCAGACCTTTCGGCTTTTGAAACCTTGCTTTTGGCTGAGTACCGTAAAGAAGTCATAGGGGGCGGTCAGTTGTTTTTCCAATATAAACGCTTGAATCGTTCTGTAGTACCTGGAACAGATGTGGATTTGGCAGGAGAAGGAAGATATGTGATACCGATGCCTAAGGAAGAACTGGAAAATCCGGGTTGGGTCAGCAATCAATAAAATTTAAAGATAGAACGTATGAAAAAATATATATTTATGTGTCTTGCAACTCTTTTGTGTTTAGAGGCTTGTAAAGAAAACGAAAGACAACTCTTCGCTTTGAATGAGGATTTTTTGAATATTTGGTTTGGTGGGGTAGAATTGACTTCACGGACAGATAGCACGGTGTACAATTACTATTACCGTCCTTTGACGCTTGAATATGATTCGGTAATGTTTAATGTCCGGATGCCGTCAGCGGTTGATCGTACCTTTGAATTGGAAGCTGTGGAGGGTGACCTCGACCAGGTAATTGCCGGCGAGCATTATGTCGTGAAACCTTATGTGATACCCCAGGGGGAAGTGTCGGGTATTTTTCCGATTTACCTGAAGTCAACAGATGATTTTAAAAATTCTTCTTTTAAAGTGGTTTTTGCGGTGCGTGAAAAAGACGGCTTTCGCGGTGGTGCGAGGGAATATGCCCGATTGTATTTGATTGTGGAAGATATGGAAAAGAAACCGTTTTACTGGGAAGAGGATTTGGAAACTTATCAGCCATTAAGCAAATT
>ERZ835541.2703-NODE-2703-length-13754-cov-9.382291_pt1 | contig 13754 bp, 10 predicted proteins | sample MGYA00519945_ERZ835541 | MGnify/ENA primary metagenome ERZ835541 (study PRJEB31850, sample SAMEA3708780) | human gut metagenome | biome: human gut; feature: human-associated habitat; material: faeces | place: China | collected 2014 ...
TGCCCTGCGGGGTGGGCTTGCGGCGGTTCTCGGTGTTCTTGGTGGAAGCCAGATCATCGTAACGGGCATCGAAGCGGTCCACGTTCATATCCACAGTGCGGGTATCCACGGTGACCTGATTGTCCTCGCGGCGCACGGACACAGCCTGTGCCGGAGCAGCGGATGCCTTGGCACCGGTCTCACGAGCCAGCTCACTGAGAGAAACGGTCTTTTCCTCGCGCTTCTTGTGCTGCTCGTTCTTCTTTTCGTTATGCTTATTGCCGTTCTTATCCTGCTGGGCAGGCTCTGCCTTTTTGGCGGCAGGCTGCTCCGGCTTCTTTTCCGCCTTGGGAGCTTCGGGCTTTTTCTCGGCCTTCTTCTCGGCCTTCTTCTCAGTGGGCTTCGGCTCTTCCTTTGCGGCCTTGGCGCTGTTCAGGAATTCGTCCAGATTTGCCACGCTGTTATCCTTGCTGAACTTTTCCAGCAGGTAGTTCAGCTCGTTCTCTTCCAGATTGGAGCTGTTCTTCTTGCCGGTGCTGCCCATGGCGTTCAGCTCATCCAGGACCTTCTTGGCGGAAAGGTTCAGGTCCTTTGCAAAATCACTCACTTTATATTTTACGATCATTCGGTCATATCCTCCTCATTTTTGATTGCTCCGCAGTCCGACAGGCGGTCAAAGCAGAGCTTTGCGAGGTTGCGGTCGGTCACCGCGTAAACAGCCACCGCCTTGCGGCTGATGTCGGCCAGCCGGTCCTGGGTCAGCGGCATGGTGATCACATCCACCAGATCGCCCACGGCGTAGTTCAGGCGCTGCACGGTCTTGGCGCTGGCGTCGGATGCGGTCATCACCAGCCAGGCCTTGCCCTTGACGCAGGCTTCCTCCACGGCGTCAAAGCCCATGGTCAGCGCACCGGCCTTGCGGCACAGGCTCACGGCCTGGAACAGGGCTTCTTCCGGGGCCAGCGCAGGTTTTGCGGGGGTGTTATTCTTTTTCGGCATTCCGGGCAGCCTCCTTTGCGGCTTCGGTCAGCTGGGCTTCCAGCGCCTCGTATACTTCGGCGGGAACCGGCTGCTCAAAGCAGCGCTCCAGCGCCTTCTTCTTTTTTGCCTTGGCCAGGCAGGCAGGGTCCGGGCAGAGGTATGCGCCGCGGCCCGGCTTTTTGCCCACCAGATCAATGCTGATCTCTCCGCTGGGTGCACGCACCACACGCACCAGCTCCTTTTTGGGGCGGCTGGTCATGCAGCCGATGCACTGGCGGGCAGGGATCTTTTTCTGTGCCATCCGGTTTCCCTCCTTTGGCATGCGGTGCCGGGCTTATTCGGCGTCGGCAGCTTCTTCCTTCTTCTTCGGCTCTTCGTCCTCGCCGTAGTAGCCGCTCTCCGGGCGGATATCAATGTTGTAGCCGGTCAGGCGTGCGCACAGGCGGGCGTTCTGGCCCTTGTTGCCGATGGCCAGGCTCAGCTGCTGGTCAGGCACGGTCACGCGGCAGGAGCGGGTCTCGCCGGGCAGCAGCTCCACCTTGACCACCTTGGCGGGGCTCAGGGCTGCGGAGATGAACTCGGAGACGTCCTCGCTCCACTTGACGATGTCGATCTTCTCGCCGCCCAGCTTCTCGACCACAGCAGCCACGCGGCTGCCGTGCTCGCCGATGCAGGCAGAGACGGGGTTGACGTTGGGGTCCTTGCTCCACACGGCCATCTTGGTGCGGGCACCGGCCTCGCGGCTGATGGCCTTGACCTCCACGGTGCCGTCAAAGATCTCGGGCACTTCCAGCTCAAACAGGCGCTTGACAAGGCCGGGGTGGGTGCGGCTGATCATGACGCGGGGGCCGCGCTCGGTGCTCACCACGTCCACAACGTAGACCTGCAGGCTCTGGCCCTCGGTGTACACCTCGCCGGGCACCTGCTCGTTGCGGGGCAGGATGGCCTCGCCGCCCTTGCCCAGGTCCAGGGCCACGATGCCCTTCTCCGGGTCCACACGGGTGACGGTGGCCTGCACGATGTCGTGTGCGCGGGACTGGATCTCGCTCAGCTGCTGGCTGCGCTCGGCCTCGCGGATGCCCTGACGAATGACGTGCTTTGCGGTCTGGGCGGCAATGCGGCCAAAGTCCTTGGTCTTGAGCGGGGTGATGATGCGGTCGCCCACTTCGTAGGTCTTGCGGATCTTCTGGGCCTCGGTGATGCCGATCTCGGAGTGCTCGTCGTACCAGTCCTCGTCGGCCACGACGTCCTGGATCAGGGCCACATCGAAGCGGCCGGTATCGGGGTCGATGTCCACCTTGACGTGGTCCTCCTCGACCTCGTAGTTCTTCTTGACGGCAATGATGATGGCGGCCTTGATCTTCTCGATCAGGTACTCTGCGGTGATGCCGCGCTCGTGCTCCAGCATGGAGAGAGCTTCAAAAAATTCGTTGTTCGCTGCTGCCATTTTTCGGGTTCCTCCCAGTAATTTATTTTCGTCTTAATCAAACAGATGTTCGTCATCACAGAGATGGACGCCGGATGCGGCGTTCACCTCAAAGCTCACCGGGCCGTTCTCCGTCTCGACCGTGACGGTGCTGCCCTCGCGGCCTTTCAGGATGCCGGCAAACTCGCGCACGCCGTCGGCGGTGGGGCGGATGAGCTTGACGCCGATCTTCTCGCCCTTGAGTGCCTCGTAGTGCTCCGGGCGGGTCAGCTTGCGGCCAAGGCCGGGGCTGCCCACCTCGAGATAATAGCTCTGGTCGATGGGGTCTGCCTCATCGAGGATGGGGTCCAGTGCGTGGGACACTTCGGCACAGGTGTCGGTGTCCATGGTACCGTCCTTGTCGATGAGCACACGGAGATACCAGTCCGGCCCTTCCTTCTCAAAGACCACATCCCACAGGCGCAGGCCCATGCCCTCCACGGTGGGGCGGACAAGCGCTTCGACTCTCTGGGCGGTGTTGCCGCCAGACTGCTTCGCCATAAAAAACCTCCAAACAAACAAGAAAAGCGGACCTTGCGGCCCACTTTCCAATAAAACTATAGCGTACTACTAGAATATAGCATACTCTTGCGGATTATGCAAGCTTTTTCGTGAAAAATCCTCTTCTCACAGCACCCAGACGCCGTCGCGGAAGAGCTCCACGGTGCGGCCGTCGCGGCACTTGCCGGTGATATGGCTGTCCTCGGCGCCCACCATGACGTCCTCGTGGATGGCGGACTGGTTCATGCCCCGGGCCAGCAGCTCGTCCTTGGTCAGGCGGGTGCCGCTCTCGGTGGTGCCGGGATAGCTGGCACCGAAGGCGATGTGGCAGGCGGCGTTCTCGTCGAAGAGGGTGCTGTAGAACAGCGCGCCGCTGCGGTTGATGGGGCTGGACGCCGGAACCAGCGCCACTTCGCCGATGCTCCGTGCGCCCTCGTCGGTGTCCAGAAGCTGGCCCAGCAGCTCCGCGCCCTCGTCTGCACCGTGCTCCACGACCCGGCCATCCTTGAAGGTGACATGGAAGCCCTTGATGAGCTGGCCGTTGAAGACGTAGGGCTTGGTGCCGTAGACGATGCCGTTCACCTTGTCCTTGTGGGGGGCGGTGAAGACCTCTTCGGTGGGGATGTTGGGCAGGAAGACCACGCCCTTTTCGCTGACGCTGGCGGCGCTCTCCCAAGTGGCCTTGTCGGCGATGCCGACGGTCAGGTCGGTGCCGTTGCTGCTCTCGAAATGGACGCTCTCGAGGTCGAGGGCGTTCATCTTGTCCTTCAGGCCGGTCAGACGGTCGAGGTGGGCCTTCCACTCGTTGACCGGGTCGCCGTTCGTCACCCGGCAGACGTCGAAGATGAGCTGCCAGAGCTTCTCGATGGCCGCAGCCTCGTCCAGCTCCGGGAACATCTTCTTTGCCCAGGGGGCGCTGGGCATGGCGGCGATGGACCACTGGACGCGGTCGTTCATGGTGTACTCCCGCCACGGAGCCATGAACTTGCGCTGCGCGGCGTTCACGCGGCTGATCTTCGCGCCGTCCAGACCGGCGTAGACCTCGGGGTCGTCGGCAAGGATGTGGAGGACGCAGACGCCGCCCTCGCTCTCGGCGTAGTCGAGGTAGCGGCGGAGCTGATAAGACTTGAAGTCGGTCAGAGCTTCCTCGCTGCCCAGCTCCATCCGGCTGCGGGAGACGTCGTTGTCGCTCCAGTTCACCAGCACGTCACGGGCACCGGCCTCGTAGGCACTGCGCACGCACAGACGGGCCAGCGGGGCGGCCTCGAGGCAGCAGTTGATGACAAGGGTCTGGCCCGGCTGGGGGTTGACGCCCACCCGGACGATGAAGTCGGCGTATTTTTTCAGAAGAAGAGTAAAGTTTTCCACAGAATATCCTTTCTGCCGTGCAGAACACGGCGGTGCATTTTCTATCTGACAGTATAACCGCTCCCGGGCGAATTGTCCACCCGATAAAAACAAAACAGATGTTTCTGCCGGTTGAAAAATCGGGAAACATCTGTTATACTAGTGTATGAGAGTGCTGTCTACATAACGGCAGGCGGTCTACACCTTTCCGGCCTTACGTCGGGAAGGCGAACATTTTTGTTATGCCCCCGACGCTCCACTGCGAAAGGGGGGATGTTCTATGACGCTTTTGGAAACTTTAGCTCTGCTCACGTTGCTTGCAACTGTGAGCTTCGGCGTTTTCGATATCGCCTGGAAAATCTTTAATAACAAAAAATGACCGCCCCAGCTACCAACTTGTGCGATCATTTCTTGTAATTGATTTGCCGGAAAGGTGCTGACCGTTTGCCAGACAGCACTCTCTTCGTTTATATTATACCACAGCCCCGCCGAAATTGCAACGGCGGGGCTGTTTTTTCACTCACAAAAGTGAGTTTTTATCAGAACTCGATCTTGCTCTCGATGTAGCTCTTCAGCTCGGAGATGGGCATACGCACCTGCTCCATGGTGTCGCGGTCGCGGACGGTGACGCAGTTGTCGGCGGCGATGCCCTTGGCCTCGTCGCCCACGGTGTCGAAGTCCACGGTGATGCAGTAGGGGGTGCCGATCTCGTCCTCACGGCGGTAGCGCTTGCCGATAGAACCGGTATCGTCGTAGTCCACCATGAAGTACTTGCTCAGCTCATTGCGGATCTCCATGGCCTTGTCGCCCAGCTTCTTGCTCAGGGGCAGGACAGCGCACTTATAGGGAGCCAGAGCCGGGTGCAGGTGCAGGACGGTGCGGATGTCCTCCTTGCCCTTGCTGTCGGTCAGATGCTCCTCGTCGTAGGCCTCGCACAGGAAAGCCAGCGCCACGCGGTCGCAGCCCAGAGAGGGCTCGATGACGTAGGGGATGTAGTGCTCGTTGGTCTCGCTGTCGAAGTACTCGAGGCTCTTGCCGGAGGCCTCCTGATGGCGGCTCAGGTCGTAGTTGGTGCGGTCGGCGATGCCCCACAGCTCGCCCCAGTCGGTGAAGGGGAAGGCGTACTCGATGTCGGTGGTGGCGCGGCTGTAGAAGGCCAGCTCTGCAGGCTCGTGGTCGCGCAGGCGCAGGTGCTCCTTTTTGATGCCGAGGCTCAGCAGCCAGTTCTCGCAGTAGTCCTTCCAGTAGGAGAACCACTCCAGGTCGGTGCCGGGCTTGCAGAAGAACTCGCACTCCATCTGCTCGAACTCGCGGGTGCGGAAGGTGAAGTTGCCCGGGGTGATCTCGTTGCGGAACGCCTTGCCCACCTGGCAGACGCCGAAGGGCAGCTTGCGGCGGGTGGTGCGCTGGATGTTGGCAAAGTTGACGAAGATGCCCTGCGCGGTCTCGGGGCGGAGGTAGCAGGTGGAAGAGCTGTCCTCGGTGACGCCGATGGCGGTCTTGAACATCAGGTTGAACTTACGGATGGGGGTAAAGTCGTGCTTGCCGCAGACGGGGCAGACCACGTCCTCGTGGGCGGCGATGAAAGCGTCCATCTCGTCAAAGCTCATGGCGTCCACGTTGACCTCGGGGTGCTCGTCGCCGATGAGCTTGTCGGCGCGGTGGCGGGCCTTGCAGGCGCGGCAGTCCAGCAGGGGGTCCGAGAAGCCGGCCACATGGCCGGTGGTGACCCAGGTCTGGGGGTTCATGATAATGGCGGCATCGAGGCCCACGTTGTAGGGGCTCTCCTGCACGAATTTTTTCAGCCATGCCTTCTTGACGTTGTTCTTGAACTCGACGCCCAGAGGGCCGTAGTCCCAGCTGTTGGCCAGACCGCCGTAAATTTCAGAGCCGGGGAAGACATAGCCCCGGTTCTTGCAGAGATTGACGATCATATCAAGGGTCTTTTCGCTCTGTTCCATTGTAAGTACATCCTTTCCGTCCGCGGCTGGTTTGCCGTGTCGTGTTGAGTCGTTTTCCCGGCGGCTTTCCCCGCAGCCGGGCCTGCTTTTCCTGTTGAAAGCAGAGTACCTTTACTTTATCATGTTTTGCGGGGATTGTAAAGGCCCGACTCCCCCGCTCCTCCCCGCCCCTACTCCAAAAAAACCAAGGCCCGGAGCGTTCCCGCTCCGGGCCTTGGAGTCATTTCTCAATGTGTATCACAGACAGGGTCTGTAATGATTTGAGCAGATGGGGTGATTAAGCCTTGACAGCAACGATAACGACAAAGTTGTGGTCCTTAGCAGCGGTGTCGCCGGTCATCTTGATGTGAGCGGTGATGGTGTCTGCGTAGACGGGAACGACCTTGGTGGTTGCAGTAGCATCGATGGGCTTAGCGGTCTTCAGGGTCTCGTTTGCAGTCTTGGCAGCAGCAGACCATGCGTTCTTGCCCTTGCCCTCTTCGCACACAACGAAAACGTAGTTGGAGCTGTTGGTGGTGTCCTTGGCAGTGTAAGCAGCAGCCAGCTTGGTCTTCAGGGCATCAACGTCAGCAACATCCTGATCCTTGATGGTGCTATCGGACACGCAGGACTTGATCTTGCTTGCTGCGTCCTTCAGCTCGTACTTGGTGCCAGAGATGGTAACGGTATCCTTGCTCTTGTACTCGATGCTGTCAGCCTTGCCGTAGACATTCAGGGTGTCCAGCAGCTTCTTCTCAGCGACCTTGTCGCCCAGAGCGCAGCCAGTCAGCATGGACACAGCCATAACACCAGTGAGGACGACGGCCAGAAGTTTCTTTGCCATTTTCATGATTTTTGCCTCCATAAATAAAAATGAATTATACAGGCAGGCCATCCATTTCCGGCTGTCGGCCTGTGCTATCATTATACCCCACCCATCGTTTTTGTCAATATCTTCTTCTCATTTTTATCACATTTACAAATTCCTTTCTTTTCAATCGTGCATTTTCCACAAATTCACGGAGGCCTCTCAGGCAAAGGCTCCCCCTTTGGGAGAGCTGGCGGGCGCAAGCCCGACTGAGAGGGCAAGGCCGCTGACGGCGAATCCCAGACACAGCGATAGTATCGCTCTGACAAAGAGCCTGCCTATCGCTGCGCCTGCGCCTCTTTCGTGCCGGGCTTGCCCTCTCCGTCATTGCTTCGCAATGCCACCTCTCCCAAAGGGAGAGGCTTTGGCAGGCCGCAAGGCGCAAAAAAACCCCCTTTCGGAGTTGCAGCTCCGGGAGGGGGTCCTTTCCTTTTGGGTGAGCCAATGGACTCATTTGCTTCTACCTTTATCACTTTTATTATATGCGATCCTCCGCAAAAGTCAAGCACTGCACAGAAAGTTTACAGTCACTCTTCTCTTTGGCATTCTCTGTATCTTTTTGGCGAAAAGAGTGGTATAATGGGTTTGCGGCCTTGCCCGCCCATTTATTCGGGAGGGGAGGTGAGAAAAATGGAAAGTATTCTTTCTTTTATACTGTCTGTCGGAGCAAATGTAGCAGCTTACTATATTTGCAAGTGGCTTGATGGATGGTTCATGGGCCGTAAGCACTAAATAAAGAAGACCCCCTTTCGGAGATTGCCGCTCCGTGAGGGGGTTTTCTTTTGCTTTGGTGAGAACGATGGAAAGTATCATTCTTTCTTTTGTACTTTTATTATATGCCATTCTCCCAAAAAGTCAAGCACTACACAGAAAGTTTACAGTCACTCTTCTCTTGGCATCTCCTGTATCTTTTTGGCGAATTATATGTTATAATGGTTTTGCGGTCTAACTCCGCCCATTTTATTGGGAAGGAGGTGGGAACGATGAATCATATTTTTGCCTTTATGACCTCCGTCGCAGCAAACGTAGTGTCAAACTTTGTTTGCAAGTGGCTTGACGGCTGGTTCAAAGACCGTAAGCACTAAATAAGGAAACCCCCTTTCGGAGATTGCAGCTCCGGGAGGGGGTTTTCTTTCCGTGGGACGATGAATCAGTAATTGCCTTTACTATCTTTAGTATATGCCATTCTCCCCAAAAGTCAAGCACTGCACAGAAAGTTTACAAGCGCCCTCTCCGACCTTTTATTTATGATACTTCATCCCCGCGTTGATGGTGCAGGCGCGGTAGATCTGTTCGGTGAGGACAAGGCGGGCCAGCTGGTGGGGCATCGTGATGCGGCCCATGCTGAACCGGAGCACCGCCGCGCGCTTGACCTCGTCCGAGAGGCCGTGGGACGAGCCGATGACGAAAGCCACGTCTCCCGCGCCGCTGTTTGCGCGGTCGGCGAGGAACTGCGCCAGCTCCTCGGAGGAGATCTGTTTTCCCTCGATGCACAGGGCGACGATGGCCGCGCCCCTGCGGACGCTGCCGAGGATGGCTCTGCCCTCTTTGTCCAGCGCCTTTTTCACCACGGCGTCGGAGGCGTTCTTCTCTTCGATTTTTTCTTCCGGCAGCTCGACGATGCGAAAAGACGCAAACGCCGCCAGACGCTTCTGGTATTCGGCCACGCCCTCGGCGAAGTATTTCGCGTTGAGCTTGCCGACGCAGATCAGGTCGATGTTCTGCATGGTTATCTTCTCCTTTCTCGCGCTCCAAAGGCTCTCCCTTTGGGAGAGCTGGCGCGCAGCGCCTGAGAGGGCAAGGCCGCTGCCAAACAGCTCTTACACAGCGATCGTATCGCTCTGACAAAGAGCCTGCCTATCGCTGCGCAGCGGCTCTTCCGTGCCGGGCTTGCCCTCTCCGTCATTGCTTCGCAATGCCACCTCTCCCAAAGGGAGAGGCTTTAGCAGGCCGGGCAAAGTGAACGGTTTCGCCAGAGGCTCCCCTACTAGGGGAGCTGTCTGCGAAGCAGACTGAGAGGTTGTACGAAGACAGAGCCTGACCGTGAGCCGCTGCTGGACTCAACCTCTCCGTCAGCGCTAACGCGCTGCCACCTCCCCTACCGAGGGGAGGCCTTGGCATTCCGCAAAGTTTTCCTTCTCAGTTCAAAGTTTTCCACTCCGCCAGAGGCTCCCCCTTTGGGGGAGCTGGCGGGCGCAAGCCCGACTGAGAGGGCAAGGCTGCTGACCGAGAATCACAGGCACCGCGATAGTATCGCTCTGATAAAAAGCCTGCCTATCGCTGCGCCTGTGGCTCTTTCGTGCCGGGCTTGCCCTCTCCGTCGCCTCCGGCGACACCTCTCCCAAAGGGAGAGGCTTTTTTACAGCAGCGTCATCTGCTCCCCTTCATCCTCCGCGCGGACGAGCGCACCGGTCGCCGGCAGGCTGCGGACGCGGTAGCGGTGGGGGTTGGCCAGTTCCAGCGTATCCGCCGGGACGACGGAGGCGATGGTCTGGTTCTTTTTCAGGGTCACGACGGCCACGCCCTGACTGTCGCGGGTGGTCTTTGCGGCGATCTGCGCCGTGCCGACCAGAAGCATCCGTCCCGCGCTGGTGCGGATGGCCAGCTCCGTCTCCTCGGGCAGGAAGAACATGGTCGCCAGCGGCTCTTTGTCGCAGTAGGCTTTCAGCAGCTTGCGGCGGTTCTGCTTGGTGGCGTAGGAGCTGAGCGGGATCTTTGCGCACTTGCCGCTGGCAAAGAAGAAGAGCATATGGCCGCCGTAGTCGGAGGTGATGACCATGTCGAGGATGCTCTCGCCCTCGTCCATGCCCAGACGGCCCGGCAGATAAATGCCCATCTGGGCCACCTTGCCGTCTTCCAGCTCGGCCAGACGCACCTTATACACCTGCTGTTTGTCGGTGAAGAACAGCGCTTCTACGTTGTTCCGCGTCTCCACCTGCCGGACGATCTCGTCGCCCTCCTTGAGCTTGTGCGCACCGGCCGTGCGCAGGCTCTGGGGCGGGATCTTCTTCAGATAGCCCTCGCGGGTGAAGAACACAGTAACGGGGTAGTCCGGCACGGCCTCTTCCTCGGCGCCGCCCTCTTCCTCGGGCAGGTCGTAGAGGATCTCGCTGCGGCGGGGCTGGCCGTACTTCTTTGCCACGTCGGCCAATTCCTTCATGATAATTTTGCGGATGCGGGCAGGCTTTGCGAGGATGTCGTTCAAATCGGCGATGTCGGCTTCCAGCTGCTCGATCTCGCCGGTGCGCTTGAGGATATATTCCCGGTTGAGGTGGCGCAGCTTGATCTCGGCCACATAGTCGGCCTGCACCTCGTCGATGCCAAAGCCGATCATCAGGTTGGGGACGACTTCCGTCTCCTCCTCCGTGGTGCGGATGATGTGGATGGCCTTGTCGATGTCCATCAAAATCGCCGCCAGACCCTTGAGCAGGTGGAGGCGCTTTTCCTTGCCGTGGAGGTCGTACCAGGTGCGTCGGCGGACGCATTCCATCCGGAAGGCCGTCCACTCCTGCAAAATCTCCCGCACGCCCATGACCCGGGGCTGGCCCGAGACAAGGATGTTGAAGTTGCAGCTGAAGCTGTCTTCCAGCGGGGTGGCCTTGAAGAGCTTGGCCATCAGCTTGTCGGCGTCCACGCCGCGCTTGAGGTCGAGGGTGAGCTTGAGGCCGTTCAGATCGGTCTCGTCCCGCATATCGCTGATCTCTTTGATCTTGCCCGCCTTGACCAGCTCGGCGATTTTGTCCATGATGGCCTCCACCGTGGTGGTGGGCGGTATCTGGGTGATCTCGATCATGTTCTCGCCCGGCACGGCGGCGTAGCGGGCGCGCACCTTCACACTGCCGCGGCCATTCTCGAAGATGTCCCGCATCTGGGCTTCGTCGTAGAGGATCTGGCCGCCGCCCACGAAGTCCGGGGCGGGCATGGTGGTGGAGATGTCGTGCTTTGCATCCTTCATCAGGGCGATGGTGGTGTCGCACAGCTCGGCCAGGTTGAAGGAGCAGATGTTGCAGGCCATGCCGACGGCGATGCCCAGCGTGTTGTTGGCCAGAATGGTCGGGAAGGTCACGGGCAGAAGGGTCGGTTCGGTGGTGGTGCCGTCGTAGTTGGGGACGAAGTCCACCGTCTCCTTGTCGATGTCCCGGAACAGCTCTTCGCAGACGCTTTCCAGTTTTGCTTCGGTGTAGCGGGCCGCGGCGCAGGACATATCGCGGCTGTAGGCTTTGCCGAAGTTGCCCTTGCTGTCCACGAACGGCACCAGCAGGCTCTCGTTGCCCCGGCCCATGCGGACCATGGTGTCATAGATGGCGGCGTCGCCATGGGGGTTCAGGTGCATGGTGCTGCCCACGATGTTCGCCGACTTGGTGCGCGCGCCCTTGATCAGGCCCATCTCATACATCGTATACAGCAGCTTGCGGTGGGCGGGCTTGAAGCCGTCGATCTCCGGCAGCGCGCGGCTGACGATGACGCTCATGGCGTAGGGCATATAGTTCGTTTCCAGCGTGCGGGTGATGGGGTCTTCCAGCACACTGCCGGCGTTCAGTATCTCAACGCCCTCGCCCAGCTGGGGGCGGACAGGCTTTGCGGTTTTTTTGCTCGATTTTTTTGCCATTGTAAATCCTCTTTACTAGAGTTCCCTCGTAACTCAACCTATCAGTCTCGCTGCCGCTCGACAGCTCCCCTAGCGAGGGGAGCCTCTGGCGAAGAGGGAAAGCTTTTCCGAAATGCCAAAGCCTCCCCTCCGTAGGGGAGGTGGCAATGCGAAGCATTGACGGAGAGGTTTAACTCACATCCAGATCGTCCAGATACTCTGCGCCGTGCTGGGCGATATGCTCCTTGCGGCCTGCGAGGTTGTCGCCCAGCAGGATGTCGAACACCTGCGCGGTGCGCTCCACATCGGTGGGCATCACCTTGATGAGGCGGCGGCTCTCGGGGTTCATGGTGGTCAGCCACATCATCTCGGGGTCGTTCTCGCCCAGACCTTTCGAGCGCTGGATGGTGTATTTCTTATCGCCGATCTCCTCAAGGAAGGTGGCCTTCTCGGGCTCGGTGTAGGCGAAATAGGTGCGGTCTTTCGTGGTGATCTCGTACAGCGGCGACTCCGCGATATAGACATAGCCCTCGTTGATGAGAGTGGGGGTCAGGCGGTAGAGCATGGTCAGCACCAGTGTGCGGATCTGGTAGCCGTCCACGTCGGCATCGGTACAGATGACGATTTTATTGAAGCGGAGATTGTCGAGGTTGAAGGTAGCAAGCTCCTTGTTGTGCTTGCCGCCCAGCTCCACGCCGCAGCCCATGACCTTGATGAGGTCCACGATGACGTCCGACTTGAAGATGCGGGCATAGTCGGCCTTGAGGCAGTTCAGGATCTTGCCGCGGATGGGCATGATGGCCTGATATTCACTGTCCCGGCTGGTCTTGACGGCACCCATAGCCGAATCGCCCTCGACGATATACAGCTCACGGCGGGAGGCGTCCTTGGTGCGGCAGTCCACGAACTTCTGCACCCGGTTCGCCAGGTCGATTTGGGTCGAGAGGGTCTTTTTGATGCTCTGTCGCGTTTTTTCGGCGTGCTCACGGCTCTGTTTGTTCACCAGCACCTGCTGACAGATCTTCTGGGCCTCGTCGGGCTTTTCGAGGAAGTAGACTTCCAGATAGTGCTTGAGGAAGTCGGTCATGGCCTGAGAGACGAACTTGTTGGTGATGGCCTTTTTGGTCTGGTTCTCATAGCTGGTGCGGGTGGAGAAACTGGACGAAACGTAGACCAGACAGTCCTGCACATCCTGAAAACTGATGGCACTCTCGCCCTTTTTGTAGAGGTTTTTCTCCTTCAGATACTTGTTGATCTGGTAGACGAATGCCGTGCGGACGGCGTGTTCCGGGCTGCCGCCATGCTCCAGCCAGGACGAGTTGTGGTAGTATTCCAGCAGCTGCACCTTGTTGGAGAAGCAGAACGCCGCGCTCATCTTCACCTTATAGTCCGGCTGGTCTTCGCGGTCACGGCCAGTAGCTTCGCTCTCGCAGCTGAACACCGGGGTCAGGCTGTCTTCGCCCGCCGTCTCAGCCACATAGTCGGCGATGCCGTGCTCATAGCACCAGCTCTCCTTCCACGGCTTGCCGGTGGCGGGGTCTTTCTCCTTTTCGTCGGTGAAGTTGAGGGTCAGGCCCGCGTTGACCACAGCCTGACGGCGGAGGACATCTTTATAGTAGCTGCCGGGGACGTCGATGTCGGTAAAGACCTCATCGTCCGGCTTCCAGTGGATGATGCTGCCGGTGCGGCGGCCCTTGTAGGGCTCTTTGTGCAGGCCTCCCACGTTCTCGCCCTTCTGGAAGTCGAGGTGGTAGTGGAAGCCGTCCCGGTAGATGTCGGCGGTCATCCATGCCGAGGCGTACTGGGTGGCGCAGAGGCCCAGACCGTTCAGACCGAGGCTGAATTCATAGTTGTCCTCGCCCTCGCCGTACTTGCCGCCTGCGTACATCTCGCAGAACAGCAGCTCCCAGTTGTAGCGCTCTTCGCCCTTGTTCCAGTCCACGGGCATACCGCGGCCAAAGTCCTCGACGATGACGCTGCCATCCTTGCAGCGGGTGACGTTGATGGTGTCGCCGTGGCCGTCGCGGGCCTCGTCGATGGAGTTGGAGACGATCTCAAAGATGGAGTGGGCGCAGCCCTCCACGC